>Ga0335075_10014560_pt1 | contig 11807 bp, 5 predicted proteins | sample Lox_Sample_24_FD_206723 | JGI IMG/M metagenome (GOLD analysis project Ga0335075, IMG submission 206723) | Soil microbial communities from Loxahatchee National Wildlife Refuge, Florida, United States - Lox_Sample_2.4 | ecosystem: Environmental > Terrestrial > Soil > Wetlands | place: USA: Florida... | reverse complement strand
CGAGCGCGCTGGCTGGACCGTGCTGCTGGTGGGAGGTGCTCTTGGGGCGGCGATCATTTACACGGGCGCACGACGGCAAGAATGGGACCTGCTCTACGCGCACATCTTAATCAGTATCCTGGCTTGCGCGATTCTGGCGTTTTCCGTTGCGGGACGGCGCGGATGGCTCGCGATCGGCACGGCGAAATCGGCGTTGCGACTCGCGCTATGCGTTGCGATAGCGGCGGGCATTGCTGCTGGCGCCTGGTGGCTGCGAACGATTCCTCGGAACGACGCGTACGTAATCCGCAATCCGAAGATCGCTCCCGCCAGCATGGACCAGGAGGGCGCCGGCCCAACCAGCCAATTTTTCCCCAGTTCCGGTGAAACGCTGACCGGAAGAACGGTGCCGCAGGACTTCTTCATGGATTCGCAGGCGTGCGAGCGCTGCCACGCGGACATTTACCGCGAGTGGTTCAGCTCGATGCACCACTTTTCTTCGTTTAACAACCAGTGGTACCGGCAAGCCATCGTCTACATGCAGGACACCGTTGGCGTCACTCCGTCTAAGTGGTGCGCAGGCTGGAGTCGGCTGCATGGTTTGCCACTCGTTCCGCATGATCAAGAGCACGATGGGCAACGGCGACTACATCCTGCAATATCCGGCGCTGAGCAAACTGGTCGCGACGAAGAACAAGTTCCTGCAACACTTCATCGATTTCATGATCGAAGAAGATCCCGATCCGCACCGCAGAACCTTCCTGAAGCCGTTTATGCGGACGCAGACAGCAGAGTTCTGCTCAGTTTGCCACAAGGTACATCTGGACGTGCCGGTGAACCATTATCGATGGGTGCGGGGATTCGATGATTACGACAACTGGCAAGCGAGCGGCGTTTCGGGACTGGGCGCGCGATCGTTCTACTACCCTCCAAAGCCGCAAAGCTGCGAGGACTGCCACATGCCGCTGAAACAGTCGAATGATGCAGGGAACATCGACGGCTTCATCCACAATCATCGATTTGTCGCGGCGAATACTGCGGTCCCCTTTGCGAATAAGGATGAAGCGCAACTTAAGGACGTCGAAAGCTTCCTCAAAGACGGAAAAGTGCGCGTCGATATTTTTGCGATTTCGCCCGACAAGCCGCTTCAGGTTACAGGCGGGCGCACGATTCAGCCGCAGCAGCCGCAGATCGAGACGACCTTTGGAGTCGGCGAGGAATCGGAAATGGCTGCGCCGTCCGCGCCGATTCCCACGATTCCGCCGCAGCCCGTGACGGCCCCTCTGAACCGCGTGGGCGCCGCGGTGCGCGCGGGCGATACCGTTCGCGTGGATGCGGTGGTGCGCACGCTGGGAGTCGGCCATTTCTTTCCTGGCGGGACGGTCGATGCGTTCGATTGCTGGCTGGAATTGAAAGCGACGGACGACAAAGGGCGCGTCATTTTCTGGAGCGGCGGCGTGGAGGACGGCGGCCGGGGACCTGTCGATCCGAGCGCGCATTTCTATCGCGCGCTGTTGATTGATGCGCACGGCAATCCGATCACGCGGCGGAACGCGTGGGCCGAGCGTGCCACGGTTTACGTCCACCTGATTCCACCGGGCGCGGCGGACACGGTTCATTACCGCCTGCACGTCCCGAAAGACGAGAAAGGTTCAATTCATCTGATTGCCAAGCTGAACTACCGGAAATTCATGTGGATCAATACGCGGTTCGCGTTTGCCGGCGTAGTCCACCACACCCGTCCCGGAGATTTTGAGCCGGGATACGATGATCGGGAGACGACGTACAACGGCGATTTGCAGGACGTGTCGGGCGAGATCAAGGCCGTCCCTAACCTGCCGATCGTAACCATGGCGCAGGATTCGGTCGATTTGAAGGTTCTGCCGGCAAATGAGCCCGAGCCGAAGCCACGAACGTCGTTCGACGCCAACGAGTGGCAGCGATGGAACGACTACGGGATTGGGCTCCTGTTACAAGGCGACTTGAAAGGTGCGGAGGATGCGTTCAAAGAGATCACGGAGAACGATCCGTCGAATCCGGACGGGTGGGTGAACGTGGGCCGCGCCCGCGTTCTGGAAGGCGATATTACGGGGGCCAAGCAGGTGCTCGCGAGAGCGCTACAGATTGCTCCAAAGCTGGCCCGGGCGAACTATTTCTACGCGCGCGTTTTGATGGAACAGGGAAGATACGATGACGCGCTTCGCTATTTCCGTGTCGCAGAGGGGCAATACCCGGAGGATCGTGTTGTAAGCGACGACGTTGGGCGCGTCCTGTTCCTGCAACACAAATATGGAGCGGCCGTAAAGCAGTTCGAGCACACGATATCCATCGATCCTGAAGACCTGGAGGCGAATTATAATCTGATGCTCTGCTACACGGGATTGGGCAAGGCGAGCGAATCGAAAGCGTTCGAGATTCGTTATTTGCGTTTCAAAGCGGACGAGGCGTCGGAAACGTTGACCGGACCGTACCGGGAGAAGCACCCCTTCGACAACATCGAGCGGCAGCAGATTCACGAGCACGATTCAGGAGATATCGCTTCGTTCGCGCCGAAGTCCACAGGCGCCCGCATGGCAGCACAAGCATCGAGGGGACCGCAAGCGGCGCAACTCCGGCGTTCCGAGCCCGCTTACACCGACAAGTTGGCTCGAAGTGGTGGCCAGTGAGCATCAGAGCGACCGACCGCTTGGCGATTGCCTTGCTTTCCGCTGCCCTTTCGTCTGCTTGTGCGGTATCGGCTGTTGCATCGGCGAAAAAGCCGGCGCCCACCAGCGCAATCCATTTCGAGGACGTCACGCGCTCGGCTGGGATTCACTTCATCCATAACAACGGGGCATTCGGCAAGAAATGGCTTCCGGAGACGATGGGACCGGGCGTCGCGTTCATTGATTACAACAACGACGGCTGGGAAGACATCCTTTTCGTAAACGGCACAGACTGGCCCGGACATTACGTCCATGGCGCGACCACGCTGGCGTTATATCGCAACAATCACAACGGAACGTTCACCGACGTAACCAGGCAAGCAGGGCTTGCCGTGCCGATGTACGGCCTGGGCGTGGCAATCGGTGATTACGACAATGACGGCTACGACGATATTTTCGTCACTGGCTACGGCCAGAGTCACCTGTTCCACAACAACGGCAACGGAACGTTCACCGACGTGACGAAAAAGGCCGGATTGTGGGGCGTGAACGAGTTCAGCACGGGGGCCGCATGGGTCGATTATGACCGTGACGGCCGCCTCGATCTGCTTGTCGCAAATTACGTGGAATGGTCTCCCCAGAACGATCTCTTCTGCACGATGGATGGGAAGAACAAGTCGTATTGCACGCCCGAGTCGTATCACGGCACTTCCGTGCGGCTGTGGCACAACAACGGGAACGGAACATTTACCGACGTTACGAAAAAGGCGGGCCTGTACGACACCACCTCGAAGAGCCTCGGCATCGCCGTTTTCGACGCCAACCGCGACGGCTGGCCGGATATTGCCATCAGCAACGACACGCAACCGAACAAACTCTACATCAATAATGGCAATGGGACATTTAGCGAAAAGGGAGTCCCGGCGGGCATCGGATTCAGCGAAGACGGCATAGCGCGAGCCGGGATGGGAATCGACGCCGCCGATTTTGACCGCTCCGGCTATCCGAGCCTGGTGATCACGAATTTCTCGAATCAGATGATGGCGCTCTATCACAACGAGAAAAATGGGCTGTTCATCGACGAGGCGCCCCAAACCGCGGTTGGGCGCGACAGCCTGATGACGCTCGGGTTCGGATGCTTTTTCTTCGACTACGATCTCGACGGCTGGCTGGATATGTATGTCGCCAACGGACACATCGATCCGCAGATCGAACGCGTCTCGCAGAATGTCCATTTTGCCGAGCCGCCGCATTTGTTCCACAACATCGACGGAAAGCGCTTCGAGGACGTGGCGGGGCAGATGGGGCAATCGTTTGACTCGCGGCGTGTGGCGCGTGGAGCTGCTTACGGTGACATCGACAACGATGGCACGCCGGACATCGCGGTCACGACGAATAGCGGACCTGCAGCCGTCTTCCTCGATCGCGGCGTAACGAACCACGGACTGCGGATCAAGCTCGTCGGGACGAAATCGAATCGCGATGGCATCGGCACGCGAGTGATTTTGACAGCCGGAAACGGCACGCAAGACCAAACCCTGTGGAGCGGCGGCAGCTATCTCTCTTCGAGCGAATTGGTGCTCACGTTTGGGCTCGGCCCGTCGAGGAAGGCCGACTCGATCGAACTGCGCTGGCCCAGTGGGCATGTAGACCACCTTTCGAATATAACGGGAGACCAGATCATAACCGTGAAGGAAGGCGGCGGCATAATTGCTGCGAAGCCGTTCGAGAAACGGTAGAATGCGCCGTTGCCGAGCGGCGTCAATAGTTTGCCGGCAGGCTGCACGACCGACGAGCACCTCTCTGCTGAATGAAAAATCCTTCCAAAGAACACGCAACAGGGCGCGTAGCCGTCCGACTGGTTCGGTTTGGCGCACCAGTGGTCATATTGATGTGCGCGATCGCCGGAGCGAGCCAAAAGAAGCGTGGTGCAGCGGCGCAGGGCCCCACTCCGGAAGCTACTGAACAGCAAACGCCGAATTTCCATCTTCAAGCCGCGAGAGAGAATGCGATCGGCATCGCGCTGATGAACCGGCAACAGTTTTCCGACGCGCTCGGGCATTTCCAGCGCGCGTGCATCATGGACGCGCAGTCGAATATTCCGTGCATGAATATGGGAATCGCGTTGTTCAACATGCAGCGCTACGACGACGCGACGCGCGTTCTCTCCAAGGCGGCGGAGCTCGAGCCGACGAATCCTCATGCCTGGTACAACCTGGGGCTGATTAACAAAGCGGAAGGTAAGCCGGATCCCGCCGTTACGGATTTCGAAAAGGTCGAGCAGATCGATCCGGATGACCCGGATACTCACTACTTCCTGGGCCTGCTCTATGCCGAGCAACAACAGTACCCGAAAGCGATTCCTGAGTTTGAGACCGCGCTGAAGCTGAATCCGTTCCATCTGTCGGCGGAATTCGGACTCGCGCAGGCGCTCCTGCGTTCCGGACACCGGGACGAAGCAAAGACGCACCTTGCACGGTTCGAACAGATGAACGCACAGAAGCTCGGATCGCCTATCAGCTTCACGTACGGGGATCAGGGTAAGTATTCGCTCGCTGAGGAAATGATTGCGGCACCGGAACCGGTCCCTGCACCGACACCCGTTCACTTCATTAATGTGACGGCTGAATCAGGGCTACCAACGAAGCGCGGCGCTGCGCCTGACCCGAGCAAACAGAACAACGTGAGCGGGCCGACTGAGAGCGCCGGTCGGTCGGCGACAGCGTCGCCGTCCCTCGCGCAATTTTTGGGCGCGGGCGCATGCGTGATCGACTACGACGGAGACGGTAAGCCGGACATTTTTCTCGTCGACGCGAACGGAAACGGATACGCGGGGCTGTATCGCAACTTAGGCAACGGGAAATTCGAGAATGTCACGCAAAAAGCGCACCTCGAGCTATATGGCCAGGGCACGAGCTGCGCAGTCGGTGATTACGACAATGACGGCCACCCCGACCTCGCCATTGCGATCAATCGGCGCGTCCACCTGTTTCATAACGAAGGAAACGGCACGTTCAAGGACGTGACCGACGCTTCAGGAATTGATACAGAGGGACTGGTCCTGGGAATGACATTCATCGACTTCGATCACGATGGCGACCTCGATCTGTACGTGACGCGCTTTAACGACTTCCCGCTGAGCAATCCCGCGGAACCGTTCACATTCCCGGCGAATCTGCCGCCTCCGGGCAACGTCCTTTGGCGAAATGATGGGAACGGCAAATTCACGAATTGGACGACGCAAGCCGGGCTGACCGGCTTGGCCGCCTCCGTAGCTGCGATTGGAAGCGACATCAACAACGACCGCGCGATCGATTTCGTGGTGACCGGCTGGCATGAATCGCCGACAATCTTTCTCAACCCGCGCGAAGGAGAATTTCGGCCGGTCGAGCCGTGGTCGACGGCGATGCCCCCCTCGGCGGCAGGTGTGGTGGCGCTCGACTTCAACAAGGACGATTGGATGGATCTGGCGTTCACTCACTGGGCGCAGCCGGGAATCAGCCTCTGGCAGAACGTTCAGGGCAAATCGTTTCAGCGTGTGAAATTGCCGGATATCCTGTGGATGCGGGGTTGGGGCATCACTCCGATCGACTATGACGATGACGGCTGGATCGATTTAGCCGCGGTTGGCGAAAGCTTCGACGGAACCGGCCATATCGCATTACTGCGCAATGAAGGGCCAAATGGTTGGCGAGACGTCACCAAGGACACCGGCCTCGACAAAGTTGTCCTCCACAATCCGCGATCTGTGATCGCATGCGATTTCGAGGGTAACGGCTCGAAGGATTTGCTGATCACGCAAAATCAGCTGCCGCCCGTGCTGTTGAAAAATGTCGGCGGAAATAAATACAACTGGGTGCAACTCGCTTTCGAGGGATCGCACGACAACAGGACCGGGATTGGAACGAAGGTCAACATCGTTGCGGGAGCTCTGCGGCAAAAGTGGGAAGTTCCCGGCGCGTCCGGGTATCTCGGTCAAGGACCGACGGACATTTTGGCGGGATTGGGGACGGAAGCTGCGCCAGACGTGGTGCGCCTCCTGTGGCCAACAGGAGTTCCGCAGGACGAATTACAACTGCCGGCAGGAAAGGTCGACCAACTCGCGGAGATCGATCGCAGGGGCAGTTCGTGCCCAATCGCATTCGTGTGGAACGGAAAGAAATTCGATTTCCTTGCAGACATGATCGGACCCGGCATCGTCGGACACTGGGTCGGACCTCACGAACGCGATACTCCCGACCCAGACGAGTATTTCAAAGTTGCCGGCTCGGATGTCGCGGCGCAGAATGGCAAGATTCTCTTTCGCATGCTGGAGCCAATGGAAGAGCTCGATTATCTCGACCAGGTACGGCTGGTCGCGGTTGATCATCCGGCAAACGTGGAAGTCTGGCCGAACGAGCGTTTCGCAAGCAATCCGCCGTTCCCCGCGTTCAAGGTCATCGTCAGCAAGAACGCCCATCCACCGATGGGCGCCTGGGACGATCACGGCCGCAATGTCCTGCCGCTGCTCTTGAAGCGCGATCGCCGATATGTGACAGATCTTCCCTACTCCCCGTATCAAGGGTTCGCGGGGATGCACTCGCTTACGCTTGATCTTGGCGCATGGGATCCGAACAAGCCGCTGCGCCTGCTGATGGACGGGTTCACGGATTACTTCACGGCAAACTCGATGTATGCGGCGTGGCAGGCAGGCATTACGCCAATAGCTCCGTACGTGGAAGCGCTGGAGCCTTCGGGGAAATGGGTGCGCGTGGTCGACGATATGGGCTTCCCTGCCGGACTTTCACGCACGATGGTTGCGAATTTGACCGGCAAGCTGCCGCCCGGCACGCGCCGCATTCGAATTACGACGAATCTGAAGGTTTATTGGGATCGGATTCGCGTCGACAATTCACCGGCTGACCTGCCGTTCCACACGACCGAGGTTCCGCTCGCCGGGGCATCGCTCGATTTTCGCGGCTACCCGCGCGTAATTGAAGGCAGCCCGAAGAACGACGATCCGGTAAACGACATTCGCTATATCTATTCCGACGTGAGTCCGACGGGTCCATACACGCGGCAAGTCGGAAATTACACTCGCTATGGGGACGTCACGCCGCTGGTTCGCGATGCGGATGACGAGTATGTGATTTTCGGGTCAGGCGACGAAGTGGCCATCAGCTTCGACGCGACGCACATGCCTACACTGCCCGCCGGGTGGACGCGCGACTACTTTTTCTACGCGAACGGCTTCGCAAAGGACATGGATTTCTACGCGGCATACGGGGATACGGTTTCACCGCTGCCCTTCCACACGCTTATTCCCTACCCATACCCGAACGGAGTCGCTTATCCCAGCGATGACCGGCACATCTTATGGCAACTCGAATATAATACACGAGGCGTCGCCGGTCCCGCGGGGCCGGTGTACCTCTTCCAGTATCCGGACTCAACACGGCGATAGCTGAGTATCGTCCCGCTTGAACCTGCGCAGCGGAACATGCTAAGTATCTTGAAGGTGTGTTTTTTTTTCGTGCAATCGATATGACTCGGTTCCACACGACTAACTCCAATTCCGGCGTGCTACACGACGCTTCGCCGTTGAGCGCTTCGCACGGCGAGCCGGTTTTCTGGCGCGTTGAAGGAAGCCTACTCAATTTGACGGCCGTGCGTCCCGTCGGCTTTTTCAGCTGGAACGCGCAGAGTTTTCTCGAACGGTGGGCGCGGCGCGGAGCAATGGGCGCGCTGGCTGTGGGGCGCCCGTTGTTCTACTTGACGAATCGCGCGTTTGCCACACGCCTGCTGCACATGGTTCTACGCGGAGTGAGTCGCGATCGGCTCGATCTGCTTGGCGAAGAATACTTCAATTACGAATTGAAGCCCAGGATCAAGCAACGCGGACACGAGAAACTCAAAGAGGCAATCGCGTCCGGCGCCCGCGTCGTGCTCGTCAGCCAGGGGCTCGACCACATCATGTGGCCGCTCGCGGAACATCTGGGCGTTGACGAAATTATTTGCAACCGACTCGATTTTCGCGGCGGCATCGCCACGGGCCGCCTGGTCGATCCTGTGATTCGCCCGCGCGGCCTTTTCGCCCGATTTTCCGGTAACGCCCCCGACGGACGGCGTGACCGCGAACAACTGCTCCGCGACTTGAACTTTCGTAATCAGCCGGATTTGCTTGATCGCTCGATTCAACCAGTTCGCCACCTCTCCCCCGGCGTACGACCGCCCGTCGTGCATTACAACTCCGATCGGGCGCTGGGCTCCCTGTCGGTTCGCGCCTCGCTGCGGGGCAAGAACATTCTTCTCATCGGCGCAACTGGCTTCATCGGGAAAATCTGGCTCGCCGACCTGCTCAGCGATCTTCCGGAGATTGGCCGTATCTATCTGCTGATCCGGCCGCAACGCTCACGTACTGCTGCGCAGCGATTTCAGCGACTGGTGGAGGAGTCGCCGGTCTTTGAGCCGCTCGCGAGAGCCTACGGCGATCGTTTCGCGGAGTTTCTGTCGCATCACGTCGAAGTGATCGCTGGAGACACGACGAAGCCCGACCTTGGATTGCAGCCCGGAATTCGCCCCAAGCTGACCCGCGAAGTGGATGTCATCGTCAACAGCGCGGGGCTGACGGACTTCAACCCCGACTTGCGCGACGCGCTCGCATCGAATGTTCGCGCGACTGTGTATCTGCTGGATTTTCTGCGCGAGTGCGATCGCGTAGCGCTACTGCACCTTTCGACGTGCTACGTCGCCGGCCGGCGCGATGGACGCATCCTCGAAACGTTGACGAAAAACTACACGCCTCTCGGCAAGCCCGATTTTGACGCCCAAGCTGAATGGGAGCACTTGGAGTCGGCCGTCCGAGACACGGAGGCCCGCGCGGAATCCGAGGAACTGTCCAGGGATCTTCAGCACGCCGCGCTCGTGAAGGAACATGCGGCAAAAGACCTGCAAGGCTCGGTTCTCGATAATCAGATTCGCAAGAACCGGCTCCGCTGGTTGCGTCAAACGCTCACAAATATCGGCATGGAGCGCGCGAGCGAGTTCGGATGGCCTAACACGTACACCTTTACAAAGAGCCTGGGCGAATCGCTGATTCGCAACTTTCTCGATGCGAATCCGCGCGCGGCAATCGCCGTGGTTCGGCCCGCCATTGTGGAGTCGACGATCGGAAAGCCTTTTGTCGGGTGGAATGAAGGGGTCAACACTTCCGCTTCGCTTTCGTATTTGCTCGGGACATTTTTCAGGCAACTCCCCACCAACGAGAGGAAGTGCCTCGACTTGATTCCGGTGGACATTCTCTGCGACGGCATAACCCTGATTGCGTCGGCGCTGGCCTCGAGATGCCACGCAACCGTCTACCACCTCGCGAGTTCCGTGACCAATCCGTGCGACATGCGACGGTCAATCGAGCTGACCGGACTTGGGCACAGGAAGTTTTATCGGGCGCAAAACGGACTCCACCACCGCATCCGCGCGAAGTTTGACGCGATTCCCGTCTCCAAGACGCGTTATGAAACGCTTTCGGCTCCGGCGCAGCGGGCGATCGTGCAGGCAATCAACCGAAGCGTGCAAGGCATTCCGTTCGTTCGTCCCCCGCTGGCGAGGCAGGAGCGCGACCTCGATAAAGTGATCAAACTGATCGAGCTGTTCGAGCCATTCATTCTGCTGAACGACCACATATTTGAAGCGTCCAACATCGAACGGCTCAACGCCGCGCTCGTGCCCGCGGAGCGCGTTCAGTTCGGCTACGACATCCGCTCTCTCGACTGGTGGAATTACTGGATCAACGTCCACATTCCGGCTCTGCGCAAGTGGTGTTATCCTCTCCTCGAAGGTCGCCAACCGGAACCGCGCCCGCGCAGAAGTGTGCCGTTTGTAAATGGCGGCCACGCGCTTGAGAACGAGCTGTCGGAAAGTGCGTCCGGTCCGACCAGTTAAGACCAATCACCGTGCCCATTTTTATTACCGGCTCGACAGGCTATATCGGCGCCCACGTTACGGCGAATCTACTCGCGGACCATCCCGAGCCGCTGAGCCTCCTGGTGCGTGCGCAGAGCGCACAGGAAGCGCAGGAACGGCTCTGGCGAGCTCTCCAGTTGCACATGAATTTCAGGCAGTTCGACGATTGCCTGCATTCTCGGATCCGCGTTTTTCTGGGCGACATCACGAGCGCAAAGTTCGGCTTGAGCGGAGAAGAATACGCCCGGCTGGTCAAGACGACGGATTCGATTATTCATTGCGCGGCTTCGCTGAATCGCAAGTCCGAAAAGAGCTGCCTGAACGTAAATCTTCGCGGCACGCTCGAAGTGATTCAGCTTGCCACACGCGCGCGTGACGACCATGGCCTGCGTCGGTTTAGTCATGTCAGCACGGTCGCCGTGGCAGGCAGGCGCGCGAACGAAGTTGTACAGGAAGGTTCCTCAATCGATTGGAGCCTTTCGGATTACGATCCGTACGCGCGCACCAAGAAGTTTTGCGAGCACATGATCCGCGAATTGCTCGCGGGCATCCCCTTCACCATATTTCGGCCCAGCATCGTTCTGGGAGACAGCCGGCGGCCCGAAACGAATCAATTCGAAATGGTGCGCGCGTTCGTTTTTCTCGCGAGCCTTCCGGTGCTTCCGTTTCAGCCCGATGACAAAATCGATATTGTCCCTGTCGATTTCGTCGCGGACGCGATCGCAACCTTGCACCAGAAGCCAAGTCCGGCGCACGACATCTACCATCTTTCTTCGGGCGTCGATTCCGAGACGTTCGTTACTCTGACGGACGCGCTAGCAAAGGCACAGGGCAAGCGAGGCCCAATTTTTGCCCCGAGCCTGGAAGGGCCTTCGTCGAAAATCGTAAACGCACTCGCGGGACGAGCCGGAAAAGTCGGTGGCCTCGCGACACTACTGAAGGTTTTCCTGCCCTATCTCATTTGGAATACTGTCTTCGATAACAGCCGCGCCGTTGCGGAGATGGGACGCAAACCCGCTCCATTCTCACAGTACTGCTATCCCCTGCTGCGCTTCAGCCGCGAAAACCATTTCAGTTATCCCTATCTCGACCGGCCCGCTAGCGCCGTTGCTCAGGAACACGCTGATGTTTGACGCTGACCTGCTTCTCGAACTTTGGGTCGGCGGGCTGATCGAGCTGAACAAGTTTCAGTGGATGCTCGGCGCGGGCGAATCGTGGAAGCCCGGGAACAAACTGAAATTG
>Ga0335075_10014559_pt1 | contig 11808 bp, 7 predicted proteins | sample Lox_Sample_24_FD_206723 | JGI IMG/M metagenome (GOLD analysis project Ga0335075, IMG submission 206723) | Soil microbial communities from Loxahatchee National Wildlife Refuge, Florida, United States - Lox_Sample_2.4 | ecosystem: Environmental > Terrestrial > Soil > Wetlands | place: USA: Florida... | reverse complement strand
CTCCAGACAACGTGGGAAAAAGACCGTCAAGCCAAGAAGGCGCGCAAGCAGCGTCGCGAAGAAATGCGGGCTCAGGGCCTTGTCGGTGGTAAAGGGAAGAAGGTTCAGTCTCAGACGTTGGTAGAGACTGATGAGGTGTCCCTCGCTGATGTGAAAGAAATGATCCATTCTTTCCTGAACTCGACCTTAGATACGCAAGACTTGCCGCCGATGGCCAAGCATAAGAGGTTGGCAGTGCACAGGATTGCGCAGGTGTTTGAACTAAAGTCGGATTCGCGCAACAAGGAACCGGATCGTCATATCGTCTTGACCAAGACAAACACTACCAAGGCTTTCGACAACCAAAAATTCAAACGGGCGTCGAGGAAGGTGATGTGGGCCTTCCCCTCTTCGCGTGATTCCGTCTCCGGTTCGAACACACCGAACAAGCATGGGTCAGCCTCTGGTACGAAAGCACCGAGCAAGCGCAGATTCCCGTCCGGTGCGAATACTCCAACCAAGCGTGGTGGTCAAGGCGGTTTCAATTATCGTGATGGTGACATTGTCGGTGCGGGCGCCGCAGAGATTGACGCAGAAAATCGCGGGCGTGCCATGCTTGAAAAGATGGGCTGGTCTTCTGGCATGGCTCTCGGTGCCGCGGACAACAAGGGCATTCTTGAACCAATTGCCCAAATCGTGAAGAGATCGAGGTACGGTCTTGGTTAGGTTGTTGTTGGTGCTGATGACTGACTGTACTTCGATGTATGTGTCTGAGGTGGACTCCTTGTTGCATTAGCGATGCATTGCTGTGGCGTTGTCGGTATTTGCCTTTAACTGGCATTTGGGAGAGCCTTGTCATAGCGTGGTATAGGCCTTGAAATGACTGCATTTGGGGCGGCGTGAACGGTTCAATGCACACGAGCGCAGAAGTCTACCTACATACACGATGGGTTCTACCCTCCCCTTGACTTAGCTGAGATCCCAGTCAGTATGTAACCTCTCTAGGAGGTTCATGAAACAAGCTGTACATTACTTATCTATATAGGCAAAGCTAGAACAGTGAACCATACCGAAGAATCGTATCTGACAGTTCAAGAGGAGGGTAGTGAGCCAAGCGGCTTACCAATGAACTGGCCATCCTACATCCAGAAATCTCGGCCCATCACGGAATCAATGGTCTTCATTGTTAGCGACTCGCTTGTGGACCTCAACTTCCTACAAGGAACCACAGGCAGGCCAGTCAGGTCCGGCACTTGCTCCGAGCTAGAAAGGCTGGCAGATGTGATTTCAACTGGCGAGGGCCGTGACATTGAGGCTGCAGTGGCGAGCGCCCCGGTCCGTTATTCAACGTCTGTCGTAAAGTTTACTCTTGAGCCGCCGCCTCGCGTTCCCGCAAGTTCTGTTCCCGCGCCTGAAGATACGAGGGAATGGAAGCGGCTAGAGGGAGTGGAATCTCCAAAAGACCTGCAATCCATGATGACTGCAATGTCGTTATACGATGCAGATCTAGCTACAGAGAAGAGCATTTTTGGTCACGCACGTCGGGTCGCCCAGAAAATCCCGCCTTGCGTCTGGGTAGTGAACCAACATACTGAAGTGATAAAGGTCGCCGTCTCACAGTTTGGATCTTACCGCAAAGTAACAGATGTCGGAGTTGATGCGTCGGCTACTGGAGTTGGGTTCAATCTATCGTTAGCAGTAAGTCCAATCCATAGGGGATTTCATTTCCTCTAAATCCCACCGCTGATAGACATCGGCACTGACAATACTGAAAAGGTTTTCGACCATGATGCAACAATCAAAGTTCTGAGACAAAATCAGAAAGCCAAATTCCGGCTCCTAACGCGTCGAGATGGATTCGGGGTCATCAGCATCTACACTGGACCTGACTCTGAACTATACATCGAGAAGGACCATATCCCTCTTGGTGTGACGGCTTATTTTGTGAATGAGCCTGAGCTCAAGGTCATGGGCATTGACGGGACCTGGTTGGAGGATTACTGAAGATGCTGTGGTAAGCCGTACAACTCAGACTGGGCTGTCTGAGTTGTTGTTCCTCCTTTCAATAGTTCGCGGAACTATCCTGCGCTGTGAATTTCGACCAGAAATCACGTGCAGGGCATAAAGTCTCTGGTCGAACCGAAAGGGGTCAGAATCAAGGGAATTAAGGGGGATCTGGAGAGTTGAATCAATTGCGCCTACCGGCACTTAGGTGCCGGTTCTGCTGTATATATACATGAAGAAATCAAATTCTGGAACACGGGAAATCCAGTTGGTACATTGTAAGTTTTAGGTCTCCTGGGGTTTCGGCTGGGGATCCAGCCGGGAGTCTGGATCTGGCTGGCGTCGCCACCCAGAATCACGTGTTTCCGGCCATCTCAGTAGCGTAGTATATTGCGATAAGTTCGGCTAGGTGGATAGACCAATGTGTTTTGGTTCCGATGCTGGCGTGCCATGATCGCTGGACCTTGTTCTGTGGGTCCAGGGTAACTGCTGCTGCTCCAAGGTGGCCCTTCTTCTCTGACGCGTCAGAGTAGATGGTCGTTTCAGAGGTGTTCATAAGGTTAATGACCCTCTGTGTTGCCTTTTCCTTGTCTTCGTTTAGATTGGTCTGTTTGAACATGGGATCTCTCCATGGTTCAAGAGGTATTGGGTTGATCGTTTCCAGGTTCTGAGTGGTTACTCGATCCATCGTCTTTGCAGCTTCTGCTAAGGGAAAAGCGGCACATGATCCTTTTCGCACGCATCTTCTTCCCAGCCGCTCTAACACTAACTGTATTGGGTATTTCTTAGGGAGTGTATACAGCCTGGTGATAAGGTTTTGCGCTCTTTGTTTAAGACGGAGATGCGTTGGAGGCACATGCGCTTCCACTTCCATTGTTTGGGTGGCGACTGATCTGAATGCTGAGAGCACTTTGAGCAGTGCTGTCCTTTGTACTGAGATGAGCGACCTGAGGTGCATCTTATCTTTATTGGGATTATGCCAGACGGTCGATGCGTAGTCCAACTGCGGTACGACGCATGCCTGGTACAGTTGTGTCATTTGGGTTGGTCGGAGGTTTCGGAGGCCTCCCATGCTGAGGGCGACCTTGGTTGCTCTCTTGACCACCTGCTGGACGTGTTGTTTCCATCGCATCTCTTGGTCAAACACCACTCCGAGCAGTTTTGCTTTGGCAGCTGCTTTGACGACTTTCCCATTCATGGTGATCTCGCCTTTTCCTAGGTCCTTTTTCCTCCGGGTCAGGTGAATTAATTCTGTCTTTTCTGCTGCGAAGCTCGATCCAGTTCTTTTAGCCCATGCCTCAATGCGTGGGATATCTTCTTCCTGGAGCTTCTTGAGATTCTCTTCAGCTGATTTGCCGGCTTTCCAGCGGAAGTAGTCGTCAATATATGCAGATGCCCCGCCATTTGTGTCCACCGGCTGGTCTACTAGGTCCGAGTTGAAAAAGGTAAAGAGGATTGGTGATAGGGGTGATCCTTGGGCCAGCCCAGCATTCTCCAGGGGCTTGATCTCGGTCTCGAAGTCGTCAAACTTGATGCTCGCTGCTCTGCTTTCCATGAAGCTTTGTATCCACTTCCTTGCCAGGATAGGGATACCTCGCTCCTTTAAGCGTAAACCCAGCGTGTGTTTGTTGACTCCGTTGAAAGCTCCCTTGAGGTCGAAAGCTACTAGGGTGATTACTTTATTTTTAAGCCAAGCTCGGTCAATTTCATTAGCAAGCACGAGGAGTGCTTGTTCCGTCGTCCGCCCTGGTCGTCCTCCAAACTGCGTATCAGGAAGCAGGCTATACGTCTCCGCGTAGTATGACAGGCGTCTCGCGATGACGGCTTCGAGCACTTTCCCGAGAGTGTTGAGCAACGAGATTGGTCTATATGCTCCTGGTATCGAGTAGTCTGGTTTCCCTGGCTACCTTAATACCACGATTGTTGCCGTTTTCCATTGTTGTGGGTAGTATCCTAGGTTGATGGATGCTGTAAAGATCTGAGTCACGAAGTGCGCTATGTACTTCCAGATATTCTTCCACACGAGAGTAGGAAGGCCGTCTTCTCCTGGGGCGGTGTTTCCCTTTGCTGCCTTCAGGGCTCTTTCAATTTCCAGTTCAGTGATTGGTGTCCAGGGGATTTCTTCTCTTATTGATGTTGCGGATTCCAGGGTAGGTTCAGGCATTCTTGGGAAGAAGCTCCGGAGAAGTGCTTGGGCTTTCTCAGTGTTGTCGACGGCCTCCCTTTCTCCCACTTTCAGTGGTGGGATATTGGCGTAGTTGTCCCTCGGTCCCATGTATGCTGCTGCCTTCCATAGTGTTCCAGAGCTCGCCGTGTCGAGGAAGTCATTCCAGTGTGTTGATTTAGTCTTCTCAATTGTTCGCGTCCACTTCCGACGTTTTACCCTCATTTCCGAGAAGAGGTTCAGTGTTGTCGGGTGGTCTTTCCCTCTCTCTCTACAGCTCTCTTGCCATCTTCTGCGTGCTCTATTGACGTCTATTTGCTGCGTCTTGAGTACTGGTGTAAACCACCTTTTGGCATATGGTGATGGTTTGGACACTGGTGTGTGTTTTTGGACTGCCGCACTTGTGGCTTGGATCAGGTTGTTCACCACTTGGTCTAGCAGCTCTTTAGACGCGATTGTGTGAGGTTGCCTTACAGTGGTCTGTATCATCTTCCCGATGCTTTCCCACTCTGCTCGGTCGAACGCTAGTCGCGGCTTCTGGGTTGGTACCTGTTTTGGTTGCATGTCCCATTCTGAGTAAGTGGCTCGGTGGTCCGAGCCGTAGTTGTCATGGTATAGTTGGCATCTGAGAATCCTCTCAGGTGCATCCGTCAGAGTCAGGTCGAGGGTTGATGACTTTCCGGGGTGGGATAAGGACCAGTAAGTTGGGATCCCGCTAGGTAGGCCCCATCGCATCCTGTGGCGCGGTCTTGTATGAAGGCGAGAAGTTCTTCCGAGTGTCTCAAGTGAAGGTAGTTAACTTGTCGATTACTCCAGGCCGGGTGGTGGCGGTTAAAGTCTCCAGTGTACATACATAATTAGCCTCTGATCAGGAGTGTTCAGCAGCGATCTGTACTTTTTCTGAGGGCTCTAAAAGTTTCCTGGTCTCTCCATTGCTAGTTAGACCAATCAATGGCGAAAGCCACCCTCCATCACACTAGGAGTGCATTGGTAAGCACCTCATAATACTGTTGCAATTACAGGTAGTCGGGCATCCCCCAACCCATTGACGCTCGGATACCCATTAACGTAGATACCCTACGTAACTTAACCGCTCCGCCTATATCCCGGAAAAAGTTACACTATGTTACTATTGCGAAAATGTGTGCCTTAACACTTTTCGCTTTAAGCTTAGGATTAAGTTTGTGTTGGATGTCATTAGGGAGGGAGTCGAGGGATTTGGGCATCGTGGGCAGTGTGCGAAGGCGTCTCGTTGATGATCCTGATCGGTTGGTGACCCCAGAGGAACACAAAGCGAGGACACGGGTTGGCACCGCTAGTTGGTGCCAATCTGTGTGGATCAGAAGTTGGTGCCAACCTGCGTGGATCAGAAGTTGGTGCCAACCGGGGGGTTAGAAGTTGGTGCCAACCTGCGTGGATTAGAAGTTGGTGCCAACCCAGGGGGTTACAGTCACTTGCTTCCGCTTTTTTGTGCACAAAATTTCGGCGCACGGTCCTTGCTGCGGCTCTTGGCAAACACTTTACCCGACTCCCTTTCACAGAACTATTCTTGAATGAGCTACTCAATCCCTTCGCATTGCCTCTATGGTCTATTTCACAACCTGTGGTGGAGCGCGTCTCATGATTCTCGTTACGCGACCAATATTCCGAAGAACAAGGTTATCCAAAAGAAAGATAGTCATCAATCATTAATCAAATCCCTCTATCCAAACCTTCTATCGTCTTGACGTCTTTTTTCACGTCGAAGCTGCCTGGGTCTGCTTGACCTGACACTTTCTCTTAAGCCAGCCACGGATACTCGAATACGACGATTCAGTATTTACAGAAGTCGGAGTCTGCGGTAAGTTGGCGTTCGAGTCAATCAAAAGCGATGTTGCTGCGGTGCGTTCACTGCTTTTCTGGCTCTGAGATCTTCCACTAGCAACTGATAGATTGTTGGCCCGAGTCGATGACTCTGAACTGGAATCTATGGGTTCAGGCATGACTTGATCTTCATCGCTCAGGACGCGAAGGGGATTGTGCCACTCTTCTAAGTCGTCTTTCCCGTCCTCTTTCCAGCGATATCTCCAACCAACATTGTGTCCGAAAACAACAGCGCCGGCGCCGTGAAGTCTTTCTGGTCCTCCGAGTCGCAAGAATTGGTGCAATCTCTTGGGATAGAAGACTTGAACAGGATCATTATGTGACTTGAATGCTTCGCGGATTCGTCCACTTAAGCCGCGGCTTTGACATTGACCTTGACAAGATGCTACAATGTCTCCAGGGCAATGCCAGACAAGGCCGTGGACCGGTTCGGGAGGATTCGTCCTGCTGGTACCAAATTCTCGGGTGATCTCCTTCAGATCATACACACTTGCCGCCAGATAATACCTGTCAGGCGGAAGACTGTTCCATTTGGGACACATTCCGTCAAACATGATCGGCTGAATGATGTCGCCAAACCCGCAGCCAAGCAGTACCACAGCGCCAATTGAGCGAATGAAATCTACCCAGCCGTATCCCATGGCGTCAAGAGTTGCAATGCGTGGACGAGGGTCACGGTCCGTCGCCAAGTCGAAGAAATCCCATCCTTCCAGATGTGTCCTTAACTGTAGCTTGATCCTTTTCCCGTTCTGTCCCGCCTGATGCTTCTGGTGCTCCAAGATTTGTTCCAGGATGTTGAGATGATGTTCAACGAGATCGCCGAACAGGATATAGCCCTTCTTTCTCTTCAAAGTCATTGACTCTTCGGTCTCAGGCATTGGGTAATTCCCTTTCCATTTTGTTTCCTCTTCTTGGAATTCTTCATTTCTTCCTGGGTAGATCGGAATCTTCAAGTTCGTCTCGTTGATGAGGACCTCAATGGCGGAATCCGGGTTGTGCTGGTTAAGAGCGTTCACCATTTTCTTCGGGTCAAAGAGGAAGCGAGGGGCGAATGGGTCCTTGCTAGCGAACTTCAGCCATGCGCGAACCAGGTGGAGAAGTGCGCTAGTACCGTTGAGAAGCCAGCCTTTCTTAGAGGCGTCGTCCCATAGTACAGCGTACTTCTTTGCCAGCCACCTAAGTTTCATGATATACCCATTAGGAGGAAGATGTGGTGGGACATCTTTCACGCCGATCGCAATGGTCGCACCCACGAGGAGCCATTTCCCACCAGATATTGTCACCTTTTCAAGCAGACAGCCGGCATTAACTGGTGGAAGCTCAGATCCTTCAAAATTATACTGTGCATCTTCCGCACCTATCTGGCGTCAATAATCAGTTTGACCACATTTGGCTCACACTTACCAGCGTAGTACATGCAGTTCGAGCACCATCCCACAACATGTCGAACAGAGTCTAGCTGGGGCAAGCTGATATCATCAGAAATCTGAAGCGGGTTATCAAGATAAGAAATCCTTTCTCCGGTGCGATTGTAAAGGTAATGCCAAATCAGCAGATCTTTGGTTATTTTTGTAGCAATCAGCATCGCCGAAAAGCCTTTGATGAAGACTCTCGAATCAAATTCATTCGCTCGTTCCGCACCAGCTAGCCTAGCAATTATGTTGAGAGGCATTTCTATACCTAATCCTTTTGCATGTTTGGTCAATATCGGGTACCCTTTGGCCATTACTGGATTTCTGAACATGCTATGCCAACATTGCCCAGGCAATGCTTCTCCGTTGGCAAGTTCATTGATCTCGAAATCAATATTGCAAAAAACCTCAACCAGTGGCGGTTGAGATAGAGTCCTCGTATTCCCTAGGCGGATGTTTCGAACGGAAGGTGAGCAGACTGCGATTCCTGAGTCAAATGGTGATGAACGGAGAGCTGCACCGAGCCATGCGAACTGTTGTCCAGTCTCTGCGATAGAGTCGGCAGTGCCAATAGCAGTCACTATAAACTTGCGTCTCGAGGTCTTGCCTTCGGAAATTTGGGCACTGATTTCTGTTCCATCTGGTAGAGTAGCTAGAGAGTCAACATTGAAGCATACGGTATAGGGCTTTTACTTACAATTAACGATATGCCCCTCAGGCCTGCGCACAACATCGTTCACCATCCACATCACTTGTTTTCCGGTAGTCGGCCATGTCTGGCAGAGGTACGCCTCTGTAGTCAGAGCCTGCGCATCGTTCGAACAGCCAGTTAGAGTTATGGCTCTCTCCAATGCCTGTCCAGGACTTTCAGCATACTGCTGCTCTCTTATAAAACCCCGCGGGTCCCATTCTAGCTCAAAGGTTGCCTTATATGCTGTTGAAGGCCTCTTTCTGCTAACTATGTGTGGAGAGGGTAAGCCAGAGAAGATCGTCTTCCTAATGCTCTCCATGACATCAGGATTTGCCCGGGTCAATTTCGCTTCTCTTTGCAAACTTGCGACAAGCCAACTATACGCTGGAGTTTCCACAATGAAGTCACGATAGTGACTAGCATCAGGGGTTGGTTCAGTGTCTTCATCAAGGGTATCGTCATTCCCGTCCTGTTCAAGAAAGTGCGAGGTGGAATCAAAGCCGTCAGGACAGTTTACTAGTGGTCCTGGATCGTCTCCGTGGTTCTCATTGTTGTCCCCTAACTCTATCGTTTGATGGTACATATTGAAATCCGGTTCTTTAAGATATCGGCTTATTGCAAACCGGCCGGGCTGGAATCGATCAACATGCGAAGATGTTACGTCGTCGAGTGGAAACAAATCCTCAAAGGAGACTAGTATACGCCTGGATGAACGTTAATATTGATCAAAACAGTGACCAGCTTCCTCAGGTTAGCTCACCCACGGTACTTATGAACAAAGAATGAGACGTCGCGATGCATCTGAGTTTGAGCCTTGTGCCCAAGTTTAAGAGCGAACGCCCTGAGCAGTTCCGGAAGCATCTTAGAAATACGCTCCAATGTCTCCCTATCCAACTGAAAATACTTGACTGTGCCGAATAACTCTGCCGCCAACTCGGTTATGTATCCTCTGTGGCGTGGAGGTGAAAGAGCTGAATTCTCAGACGCGGAGTAAATCGTCTCTGCAGTATAGAGACCAAAAGTCGGCACGTCCTGCTTATCGGACCCCCACTGGGACCCAGTGAATGTAGAATCTTGATGAGTGTATTCGGTGGCTTCAGTTATTTCCCCACGATCTTTCCCTGAAAAGCTATAGGTTCGCTCTAACTTTTCATGGGTTCTTGATGCATAACTAGAGTCCGTGTAAGCCTGCTCGTTTTTCTCACCTTGAGGTGATTCGGATGCTTTCTCGCTAACGTTTCGCTGGCTACTGTAGCTGTTTACGTAGGCTTTAGCCAACGTTTCTAGATGCTTCGCGCCAGGGACCCTCTCGCGCGTCTCCATCACTTCCGCCTCCAACTCTTCAGCCTGGTCCCACCGGCCCTGATTGCTGTACGTCGACGCTAGGTTGGCCATGTTGGTCAGCGTGGAAAGGTGCTTCGCGCCGAGCATCTTCTTGCGAGTCTCCATCTCTTGCACCTCTAGCCCTTCAAGCTGGTCCCATCGGTCTCGGTTCCTTAACCGATCCACCACTAGTCTCTTAAATCCAAGTTGCAACGCTATCTTCCTCTCCTTTTCATCTTCAGGTAGTTCGATGGTTCCAAAATCTCCCGCCAAGCACACTCTCACAGCATCCCGGTATGAACTGCCCATAAACTGCCCAAGAGCAGGCACAAGCGAGAACAGGAGCTTCTGCTTGACCACCTCAGGCGATGTGTTCCGCTGCCCTGTCCACTCATCAATAGTCCTCCAAAGCCCAATTTCGAGCAGCACAACTCCAAAGCTGTAGTAATCATATTCCTGTCGGTAGCCCTGTTTGTCACGTCGATACCTAGGATGTTGATAGACATCATTGCTAGAACTAGAATGTCCCTCTGTGAAAGCAGCAGTCTCATCAGGGTGGCTGTGGTTGAAGCCGATAATGTAAGGCTCTCGGACCATCTCAGACTGTAGCATAGCGTCTTGACGACAAAAGATGATATTCGATGATGTGAGATCTTTGTGGAGCCATCCAACCAAATGGAATTCCAGCAAGGCAATTGCGAGAGTTGAGGCTAGATGAAACTTATCCTCGAGTGTCGGCTGCCCCATAGTGGGCTGAGTATTGTTTATTAAGCTTTTGAGGGTCGTAGGGCCGCTCTTGGGCTCGGTAGAAGGCTGGAGAGGAAGGTCGAATACCAGTCCAAACCCGCATCGGCTCAAGTCGTGAAAGAATCCTTGACATTGCAGCGAGCAGAAACCCTCAGGCTTATCCATGCTCATGAGGTCTGTAAAACGTTCAAGCTGGGTAAAGAGCTCCTGATTCACGACATGATCGGCTTCCTGTCGGTCGTACATTCGCCATTCAACAAGAACGCGCTGATCGCCACTGATTCCTGAAAACGTGCCTACGTGATGATTTCCAAAAGGTTTCAAGTCTTTGATAAGCTCGGGACGGATCTGCCGGCTACCAACATCTCTGACAGCGCGGTTCGTTGTCAGTCCGGTTATGGTCTCCAATGTGGCGCGCATTCTGATATCACGATCAAGAGCTTGAAGACTCGAACCATCGTGATTCTGACCAATGAACTCTGAAAATGCGCTTTCCGGGACCACCAAAGAGAAATACTTTCTGGTCCGGTCCTGTTGTTCCCTGTCGAGGACATTTATGAGGCAGTCGTTCAGTCGTGCCAGCTCTCTGATTCCCGCCGTCGTTAGAGCCTCTGTATTTCGATATGTTGAACTCAGACATTCTCGCATTTTTTGGAGAGATTGTAAAGTGAGGTTGAACGTCTTGTCGTCAAGCGCGGTAGAGTGGTCAGTTGTGAAAGCTCCGTTATGATCAACGAGACCGAAGCCATGTTTCCAGGCGTCAAATCTCTTCAGCTGTAGGAAAACATCTAGAGATTCCTCTTTGGCGCGAGTGGGCTCGAATAGCCTATCTATAGACTCTGTAACTTCCGAAATGACCACAAAACGCAGACTTGCTGCGACATTTTTCGCCTTGGGACGCTCTGCTTCGTTGATGGACAGCATTCGTTCGATCAGGGCGACAAGATCAGAATTCCTCCGACCGCCAGTGCCTTTCAGTTTGGATAAACAGTTCTCAACGCTAGGGTTGGGATTGGAGCCATAATGAAACAATGTCAAGGTCCAATTACCTCTTTTGAACGCTCTGCTTTTTTCGAACCGGTATACGCCTTCTGGACCGTCTGCCATATAGACCAATATTTTCACAAGTATGCATCCAAATGACCATATATCGCTGGATCTACCAATTTCCGTTTTCTTGAAAGTATCCAGGTCCTCGCATTCTGGAGCGAGGAAGGGGCCAGTGCCCATCTCGGACACTATTTTGATTTCCTCGCCAGCTTCTTGGAATTTGAAAAGCCTAAATCCAGCCAGAATCAGCTTTTGTTCGGAGATGAGAATGTTCTTTGGCTGAAAGTCGTGATGGCATCCAATGAGTTGGAGATCCAAACTTTTATTGAAAAAATCGTGGACATTCTCAAGTGCAGAGGCAAGACCAGCAAGAGCAATAAGGAAAGTCTCGTCAGACCGAAATGGCGTGTGTTCGCGTTCCCTTTTGAATAGCGTGGCAAGATTTCCGCCCTCAGCAAGAGGGAATACCAAGTTGAATCGTTCCCCATATCTGTAGGAGCCTAGAAGCTCGACAATATTGGGGTGCTTCAAGTGACTAAGAATAGCCAGATTTTCAAGTTCAATTGAATGGTCGT
>Ga0335075_10014557_pt1 | contig 11809 bp, 3 predicted proteins | sample Lox_Sample_24_FD_206723 | JGI IMG/M metagenome (GOLD analysis project Ga0335075, IMG submission 206723) | Soil microbial communities from Loxahatchee National Wildlife Refuge, Florida, United States - Lox_Sample_2.4 | ecosystem: Environmental > Terrestrial > Soil > Wetlands | place: USA: Florida... | reverse complement strand
CGCGCCGCCAGCAATCGAGAGCATCATGCTTTCCGTCAGCAATTGCCGGATAATCCGCGCGCGCCTCGCGCCCAGCGCCAAGCGCACCGCCATCTCTTTTTGCCGCGCCCCGTTTCAGCCGCCCTACCATCACCAGCCAGACCGAATACGGATCGTTCAACGCGCTCTCGGTCCCAAACCATGGCAGCCTGACCTGCGGCAGCGCCGAGATTGGCAGAAAGAAATCCTGAGTCTTTCCCGGCGCAAGATTCGTGAATTGCGGGCTGGCGACGCCGACGATTTCCACAGGGACGCCATCGATGCGCACCGTACTCCCGGCCGCCTTTCGCGCGCCGCCAAACGCGCTTTGCCAATAGTTGTAACTGAGCACGATGGCCGGCGGCGCATTCGGTAAATCGTCCGCAGGTCCCAACGGCCGGCCCAAAATCGTGTTCACGCCTAGCGTCGGAAAGAAATCGCCGGAGACAACTTCGCCGCGCGCCATGCTCGCCGGGCCGTTGCCGCTCAAATCGAATTGCATCGGGCCGGCAAACGCCGTGATCCCGGTAAAAGTAGTCGCCTGCGCGCGCATCACGCTGAAGAGTGGAACCGAGAACGAGCAGCCGATGTGTTCTCCTTCGAGCCTCTGTCCGCAATCGCCGTAGTTGCTGTAGCTGTGATACTGCGGATTTTTGTTCGCGAGCCAGTTAAACACCACCAGGCTCTGAGGGTCCCTCACCGGAATCGAGCGCAGCATCACCGCGTCAATCAGGCTGAAAATTGCCGTGTTGGCGCCGACGCCAAGCGCGAGGGTGAGGACAGCGACTGTGGTAAAGCCGGGGGATTTGAGGAGCATACGGAGGCCAAAGCGTACGTCTCGCCAGAGAGTTTGCATGGCTCCATTCCTGAACCAAAACCTCATCAGCGGCGCCTCACTATGGCTTGGATTATAGACGAGGAGGTGCAATGAATGCACGAGCGAGGGTCTTAGCGGCCAAATCGACGTATAGCTGACAAATTCGCGGCTCTGCACGGAAAGCGCGCCAGAACCCACAAAAGTGTAATCATGCCGTCACCGACGCTCAACAGAATTGAGGTACTCTATAGACTCAATTTTCCTTGAAGACGGCTGCGACAGAGGTGGTGGCAGCGTGACCCCAGGTTCTTTCCGGTCCCGAATTTTCGCCAAAAGACAGGAGGCGTATCATGAGTGCTGACTTGGTAGTAAGACTTCGCGTTGCGTTTCTGGCCGCTGTGTTTGTTGGCCTGCTTGCAGTCGCTCCCGGGCGCATATACGGCCAGGCAGTGGGGGAAATTACCGGGACCGTAACGGACCCGAGCGGGGCGGTGGCGCCCCACGTCCAAATCACGGCCATCAACAAGGATACAGGAATTTCCCAATCGACATTTACGACCTCAGCCGGAGCTTACACGATTCCCCGCCTGCTGGTTGGCACTTACACCGTGACCGCCCGGGAGCCTGGGTTCAGGAGCGGCGTGGCGGCAGGTGTCACGCTGAACGTGGGTCAGGTACGGGAGGTGAACTTCCGGCTTGCGCTCGGAAGCGCCAAACAAACCGTAACGGTGACCGGCGTTCCAGCCTTGCTCAATACGACAAACAATTCGCTGGGTGTCACTGTGTCCGGTAAGGAGGTGCAAGATCTTCCGCTCTATGACCGAGACCTCACAAACCTGATCGAGACCATGCCCGGCATGGTTGCAAACCCTACCGGCTCGATGGGGTGGTTTACTGGCGGTTCCTGGGTCAGCAACGGCAATCGCGTTGAGACGGATGTAGCCACCATGGACGGTGGTGATGACAGCGACATGGAGATGGGGGATGTGCCGCTTACAAACGTTAATCTCGATGCTGTAGGCCAAATGAAGGTTTTACAAAACGATTATTCCGCGCAATACGGACAAGGCGGGGGCAGCATCACCGAACTGGTGACTAAATCCGGCACAAACCAGTTCCATGGCGACGCTTTCGATTACGTAACAAACAGCGCTTTTGATGCGCGCAACTTTTACTCTACGAGTAGGCCGCAGTTCGATCGCAACATCTTTGGGGCTACTTTCGGCGGCCCGATCATAAAAAACAATACATTTTTCTTCGGTTCTTGGTCTGGCCTGCGTTACCGGCAGACGTCGCCCACCGAAAGTATAGTCCCCACTACGGCCGAAAGAAATGGAACCGTATCGATTGCGGGGAGCAACGGGCAGATGGACATACTCCAGGTGCCGCTTAACCCCGTCGCCAAGACCATTCTGAGCCGTTATCCGCTCCCGAACGATCCGTCGGGCATCTACGGACCCAGTACGTTCTATTGGGATTCCCCTTCTATTGATAACGACAACCAGTTTTCAGTGCGGCTGGACCATTCCTTCTCGGCTAAGAACAGGCTTTTCGGGCGCGCCACGTATGACAACTACACCGATCCGAACAATTGTCAATTCTGTGTTGTGGAAGGCGGTCCAACCTTCGCAGGGAACGACGAGCACTTGGCGCGCGATGTCATGATCGGCGACACCAACATTATTACGCCGACCCTGCTGAATACCTTTGATTTTACTTTGGTGCGGACCATCCAAGGCGACTCGGTCGCGCCCGCCTCCCTCACAATACCTGACACCAACATTTCGGGCTTGTCAGGCTATGGACCCAACGGATTTTTTACGAGTTACATCACAACCACCTTCGAACCAAGTGACATGGTCAACTGGACAACCGGAAGGCAGTCGTTCACCATTGGCGGAAACTTCCGCCGGGAGTGGGATAACGGGACGGGCGTCACGTCACACAACGGCCCGGCTGGCGCCTATTACTTCCAGCCGGGCACCGTACTCACGGCCGCCATCCCTTCGACGAACGGCGGCTCCGCCATTGCCGCCGGCACGCCCAGTCCGCTCGGCCTCATCAGCATGATGGAAGGCGACCCCTATCAATATGGCCGGTCGCTTTCGGCTCCAGGCTATGGTCCGCCGGGCGGGGGAAATGTCTGGTGGGGGCTGCGGCGCTGGACGACGGCAGCCTACGCCGAGGACGAGATTAAGGCCACCCGAAGGCTCACGCTGAATCTGGGCTTGCGTTACGAATATTACTCCGTTCCTTGGGAGGTGGGCGATCGTCTTTCGGGACCCTGCGATTATGGTAGTTGTTTCGGCAATATGGTTGTCAATCCCCAACCGCTCTGGCAGCCCGATTATGTCTCCGGCGACTTTGGCCCGCGTTTCGGCTTTGCGGAAAATCTGGGACGGAATACCGTCTTGAGAGGGGGCTTTGGAATATTCAGCAACCTGATTCCGACCGTCGATGCTGATCAGTCGACGGTGGACTTCCCGGCTGCGTCGCTCAACTATATAACGAGTCCGACGTATTCTCTGACTCCGCTGCCTGTTAGCCTGCCGCCCTTGACAACCCTTTCCGGGCAACCGGTGATGCGGCAGTTCGGGAACACGAAAACCATTCCTCCCAACTCGGTCGTCAATCTTGACCCATATGTCCCCACTCTCGGGCAATTCAGCGGAGACTACGCGTCGGACCGCATGAGAAACGGTTACACGATGAATGCAAACTTAACCCTCGAGCATGAGTTTGCCGCAGGTATCGCTGTCCAGGCTTCCTGGGTAAATACGACGGGGGTGAGCCTTTACAATCAGGCCTACCCCGACGCGTTTGCCGGAGCTGAGCCGCAGTACACTCCGTATAGCAATATTACTAACGGCGCCTTGGGAGAGCTTGCAGTCTTTTATAATGGCGGTCACTCCGACTACAACGCTCTGCAACTTGAAGCGCGCAAGACCTCGGCGGCCCATGGCTTGACGTTCGAAGCGAATTACACCTGGGCGAAGGCAATGTCTGATGCCGATGATTTGTTTGAAGCTGCGAGCTATGCCCAAACCATGAACGATCCTACGTGCTTGAGGTGCGAGTACGCGCCAGCCTATTTCAACGTCAGTCAGCGGGTCGCCTTTGATTTCGTATATGATCTTCCCATCGGCCAGTGGCAGGCGCTCTCGCGCCTTCCCCGGCGCCTTACCCAAGGATGGGAAATGAGTGGCATCTGGCAGGCGCAAACGGGCCTTCCAGTCGATATCGTGAGCCAATACGGAAGCCTGCAGTACGGCTTCGACAACTATACCGGTAATGGCGCGCGGCCGTTCCTCCAAAAACTGCCCCCCTATGGCGGCCCCAAATACTTTGGCCCCGAACAATTTTTCTCGAATGCGGTGATCGGAAATAACAACGGCGAGGGCACCGGCTACTTTGCCGACCCCACGGTGATCAGCCCGGTGCCCGGCGCCGGTGCGGTCTTGCCCACCCCCGGAAACTTGGGGCGGGATACGTTCACATCCCCCGCTTGGTCCAATTTCGATTTTGAAGTGATCAAAAATACAAAGATCACGGAATCCACTACGCTGCAGTTTCGAGCAGAGTTCTTCAACATCTTTAACCAGGCCACATTCGGTATGCCCGGCTATACCCTCGGAGCATCAGGCTTCGGCCTGATCGGGGGTACCGCCACTACGCAGCGCTACATCCAATTTGCCTTGAGGTTTATCTTTTAGGCTGGACCCCGGTCGGGCGCTCTCAAAAAGGGAGCCCATAACACAATCAATCAAACACAAATCTCAACTCCCCCGACCGAACAATCGGGACACCGACCTGGGGTTTGATTAACTCGGTCATCATGAACGCCCAAGGGATCCGGCAAAGAATCTGGCGCGAGGCTGTCTGCGTCTATTCAGTCCCAACAGCGGGCGATCATTGAAAATGCGAAGGGTCGTACAGACCATCTTCGTCCGGCCGACGAGGTCAGGGGAAAACGGAAAAGTGGTGGTCTCCCATGGCTGCAAGACACACCGGCCGGCTCCAGCTAATAGCTCCCACATGCGTAACAGCCATCCCTGTCCCAACAATATATGATATGTTTATCGATGCCGGTCCCGTACTCGTAGTATACAGCGGGAGTTGCGATATTTGGATCAGAACCAAACCTTTCAGCTCCTGCGTACTGCTGCCTCTTGGCTTCGCGAAGTGTAGCCTCCGCACTAAATCCAGGGAGACGATTCATAACCTACCTCCTTGTACGCACCCGTCAAGCTTGGCCGGGCGCTAATGAATAAGCCGGGATTCCACATCAACTCGGTTCCCGACGAGCTGCCCGAAATCAGCCTGACACGGCGGTTTGCGCCGGGGCAGCAGCTCTCAGCTTCCGCTGATCTTCGGCGAGATCGAACCGGTCGAGGTTCATCACTTTGGTCCATGCCGCCACGAAATCTCTCACAAACTTCTCCTGCGCGTCCGCGCACGCATAGACCTCCGTGAGAGCACGCAGCTCGGAGTTTGAACCGAAGATCAGGTCGACACGTGTGGCGGTCCACTTGAGCTCGTTCGTCTTCCGGTCGCGTCCGTCGTAGACGCCTTCTGAGCCGGCGGAGGGCTGCCATTGCGTGCCCATGTCGAGCAGATTGACGAAGAAATCGTTCGTCAGCGTTTCCGGCCGCTTGGTGAAGACACCGTGCGTGGACTTGTCGGCATTTGCACCCAGAACGCGCAGTCCGCCGACGAGAACCGTCATTTCAGGCACTGTTAGCGTCAAGAGTTGCGCCCTATCAATCAACAACTCCTCTGCTGATACGCTGAATTTGGTCTTGAGGTAGTTGCGGAACCCATCCGCGATCGGTTCCAAATAGGTGAAGGACTCCATATCAGTTTGCTCCTGCGACGCATCGGTGCGTCCGGGCGCAAAGGGAACGGTCACGTTGTGTCCCGCCTTCTTTGCCGCCTGTTCGATGGCAGCTGAGCCGCCGAGCACGATCAGGTCGGCAAGCGACACTTTCTTGCCCCCGGATTGTGACGCGTTGAAATTCTTTTGGATCTCTTCGAGCGTGTGCAGCACTTTCGCCAACTGAGTCGGCTGGTTGACCTCCCAATTCTTTTGCGGTTCAAGACGGCTGCGCGCGCCGTTCGCTCCACCACGCTTGTCGGAGCCGCGAAACGTTGACGCCGACGCCCAAGCCGTCGAGACCAGTTCGGAAACAGACAGCCCGGAAGCGAGGACTTTCGCCTTGAGAACTGCAATGTCGTGCTCTCCGATCAGCGGATGATTCACCGCAGGAACCGGGTCCTGCCAGATCAACTCCTCTGCCGGGACCTCCGGGCCGAGATAGCGCGAACGCGGGCCCATGTCGCGGTGGGTGAGCTTGAACCACGCGCGGGCAAACGCGTCTGTGAACTCATCTGGATGCTCGTAGAAGCGCCGAGAGATCTTCTCGTAGACCGGATCGACCCGCAAAGCGAGATCCGTGACCAGCATAGTTGGCGAGTGACTCTTGGACGGATCGAAGGCATCCGGAACTGGCTTGGCGCCATTTTTCGCCTGAAACTGATAGGCGCCCGCCGGGCTCTTGGTCAGTTCCCATTCGCAGCCGAATAGGTTCGCGAAGAAATTGTTGCTCCACTTCCTAGGCGTCTGAGTCCAGGTGACTTCCGGTCCTCCTGTGATTGCGTCTTTGCCTTTGCCTGTACCATGGCGGCTCTTCCAGCCCAGGCCCATCTCCTCGATCGGCGCTGCCTCGGGCTCGGGGCCGACAAGCTTCGGATCGCCAGCGCCGTGAGTTTTGCCGAAGCTGTGACCGCCGGCAATCAGCGCGACCGTTTCCTCGTCGTTCATCGCCATGCGGCGAAACGTTTCGCGAATATCCTTGGCCGCCGCCAGGGGATCCGGCTTGCCGTTCGGCCCTTCCGGATTTACGTAAATGAGACCCATCTGGACGGCAGCGAGCGGATTTTCGAGTTCCCGGTCGCCCGTGTAGCGCTTGTCGCCAAGCCAGGTGTCCTCGATGCCCCAGTACACAGCTTCGTCGGGTTCCCATGCATCGGGGCGCCCGGCGCCGAAGCCGAAGGTCCTGAAGCCCATGGACTCGAGCGCGACGTTGCCAGCGAGGATCATCAGGTCAGCCCAAGAGATTTTGCAGCCGTATTTGGCTTTGATCGGCCAAAGCAACCGGCGCGCCTTGTCGAGGTTCGCATTGTCCGGCCAAGAGTTGAGCGGCGCGAACCGCTGTTGGCCAGTGCCGGCGCCGCCACGCCCATCGCCGATCCGGTAGGTGCCCGCGGCGTGCCACGCCATGCGAATGAAGAGCCCTCCGTAGTGGCCGAAATCCGCCGGCCACCAGTCCTGACTGTCCGTCATCAGCGCCTGCAGATCCTTCTTCAGCGCTTGGAAATCGAGCTTCTTGAACTCCTCGGCGTAGTTGAAGGACTCGCCCATCGGGTTAGACTGGGACGAGTTCTGGCGGAGAATTCTGATGTTCAGTTGGTTCGGCCACCAGTCGCTGTTCGATCTCATTCCAACATTGGCGGTCCCGTGGACCACCGGGCACTTGGTTTCAGTTGTCATGCTTTGCTCCTTCCTTTCGAACGGTCAAAATTGGGTCAAGAAAATGTGGCGAGTTGCGAGACGGTCTTGGCTCCCCCCTCACGTCATGCTGGTGGCCGCTCTTGTTGGTGCGTTCCGTTCAACCTTTATCGGCCGACCGTCGAAGCCAAACCGGAAATGCGCCCAGGAGCGCATTTCGTGCACAGCCCCCGAAAAATGAGTTCGCATTCGCGAAGAATCCGTCTGCCGAGGGAGCCGGAAGGATACCTGGGCACGTCGTGCCGCTCCATGTTCTCAACGTTGCGACAGCGGTCGCAGACGAAGTGGTGATGCCGTACGCCTTTCACATCGTACCGCGCGGCGCGGCCCTCGATCAACGGGAGGCCGGATAGAGATGGACGACAACGCAACGCAAACTGGGCGGAGCACTACGTTTTCGGAACCTTTCACCCTACCCCCAAGCAAGCGCCCAACTACCTCAGCCGCGCTCGCGGTGGTGCGTGGAAACCTCTGAGCGCACCCAAAGTGCGGAAGAACCGTTTTTACTGCAGCGCGACACCTGCACTGCGGCAAAGCGTTACGAGCGTTTTTACGGAACCGTAATTTGTTCGTGTAATCTCAAATCGCGGGAAGATGCCCCGACATAAACGTTGCGGGAGCCTGTCGCTACTTCCCAACCACTGGCCGCATCGGACCAGTATTGCAATTGGCGCAAAGGTACATGAATCTCAACCTGACGACTCTCGCCAGGGTTGAGTCCAATGCGGTTAAACCCAGCCAGCGCCCGCACCGCAAACTCCGCCCCAGAGGGAGCGGACTCAGGCGGTCCCAGATAGACCTGTGGCACTTCATCCCCATAAACTTTGCCAACATTCTGGACAACAAAGCGGACGATGAATCCTCCGTCGGGCGCCCGCTGGGTTTGGAGATCGGAATATCGGAAGCGGGTGTAAGACAGACCATAGCCAAAGGGAAACAGTGGTTGAATGTGCTGCTCATCAAACCAGCGATAACCCACAAAAATGCCCTCTGAAAACGTGGTGACGCCATGGACGCCGTCTGAACTGCGCTCCGGATGCGCCGGATCATGAGACACGTATTGATCGAGGCGCTGTGCCCACGTGAAGGGCAGGCGGCCTGCCGGGTCAGTACGTCCTAAGAGCACATTCGCGGTTGCGACCCCTCCTCCGTCTCCCGGATACCACATTTCCAGCACCGCCTTTACCTGGTTCAGCCAAGGCAGCGCGAAGGGCTGGCTGCTGTTGAGCACAACAATCGTGTTGGGATTGATTTTTGCGATTGCTGAAATCAACTTGTCCTGATCGCCGGGCAAGTCAAAATCAGGCCGGCAGCGGGCCCAGGCAAAGATGATGACCTTTTTGGCTCTTCGCGCTGCCTGCAGCGCAGCCAGGTAGTCGGCCTGCCGCGCGTGGGGCGGCATCCAGTTCAGCCGGAGTTGAACGGGCCGGTCCGAACCATCCCCCTTCTCTGTTACCACGAGGGAATGATCTCCTGCAGTGAGATGCACCGCTCGCCGCACATTGTCCAAATTGTCTGTGGTGGGCAGCACGTTGTCCTCTGCGGCCTGGATGTAATCTCCGTGCATAAAAAGTCCTGAGCTGTGCCCGATGGGCGTGCCGTCGATCTCGAGTTGTGCCGAGCAGCCCATCAGTTGCAAGTAAATCCAGTACACCCCGGTTTTGGGGATTTCGAGTGTGCCTCGCCAGCTGAAACTGCTACCGGTAGGCAACGCGTGACCGTTCTTTTTCGTGAAATCCAGTTCAGAGTCAATTCCAACGCGGTGGCCACGTTCATTCTCCCGCAGCAAACCCGGCTTGCCATCGTATGAAAAGTCGGATGCTGGAATCGGACTGCCGGTCATATCGTCGGCGACTGCGTAGATGATGCGCCGACCCGGAACACTTGCTGTGGCTTGCTTCAGCGCCGCCAGCGGTCCGAGATCGCGGCTGGGAAAGCCGAGAGCCTTTTCCATGGATAAGCCTATGGTGATGGTTTGCCCCGCGCCAGGGCCGATCAGCGCGAGCGATTTCAGATCGCGGGAATTTAAGGGCAACCCGTGATCCTGATTTTTCAGCAGAACCGCTGAGTCTTCCGAGGTTTTCTCGACGACTTTCACATCCTCGGCAAAAGGAACGGGGGTGACGCTATGTTTAACGTGTCCAGTCAGCCAGCCAAAGCGGTCCTCCTCCTGCAAAATTCTGCGCGCCGCCGCTGTGATCGTTGCCGGCTTCACCTGGCCCGATTTGATCGCGGCAAGCATGCCGTCCGAGTGCTCGTAGTGGCGAGATCCAAGGTAATACCGCGGCGGCTCTTCGGGAGTCGGCGCCGGCCACGCATACGGCGGGGCGGGTTTGCTTAGATGCATCGGCGGAGGAGGGGGCGGCGGCGGGAGAGGCGGGGGCACAGCGCAAAAGAAGCACGGCACATTTTCAATTGGGTAACCCGGCATCTCCAGATCAAGCCCGTTGTTGACGAATGTGGTCGCGTGAGTTGCGCGCCAATCAGAGGTAACAAAACCCTTGAATCCGATTTCCTGCTTTAACAGTGTTTGCAAGGCGTCGGGATTACCACATGAAAAGGCCCCATTAACCTCGTTATAAGAGCACATAATCGTCGCGACTCCCGCCTTCACCGCATTCGCAAACGGCGCCGCGTAAATTTCGTGCAATGCCTGCTGGCCTGCGACCACGTTGTCGCCTCCGTTGTAGGCGAGGTAATGCTTGGCCATGGCCATCACGCCCTGGTTTTGAATGCCTCGCACTTCGGCGGCGCCGATCTCTCCGACAACCAGTGGATCTTCACCATACAGGTTGTAAGCGCGCGACCAGGTGGGATCGCGCATGATATTAATAAACGGCTGCAAGGTTATGTCGATGCCCAAGGCTCGGGCGTCGCGGCCAATCACGACTCCGTTCAAGCGCGCGTCTTCGACGCTAAACGTTGCACCCAGTCCCATCGTACAGGTCGGCGCCGTAGAGCGATGCCGCGTCAGTATGCCGGGAGGCCCATCGGCCAGCCGTAGCCACGGAATGCCCAGTTTCGGGTCTCCGGCCATGTACCCACCCTGGCCCTGTGATGTGGCAGGAGGTTCTTGCTCGCCATGGATCATCCGGATCTTTTGAGCCAAAGTCATTTTGCTCAGCAACTGGTCGACCTTGGATGCTCTGTTCGACACGTGCCGGGCGCTGCAGCCGAGGGTAAAAGAAAGCGTTGCCTCCAGTGCGACAAGCAATGCGCGCCGTACAGGCCGACAGCTATGAAAACGGGCTGGGTTATGAGGCATGTTCCTCCTGACGAGTGAAGTGAGAAACTGTGAAAGTTCGAAAAAGCCTCGCGCAAAGGCGCTAAGCTGCAAAGCCTCGCAAAAGAAAGGCAAGAGCTTAGGCTTGGCGTTTCTTTACGTTCTTACGAAAGGCATTTGGCTTTTTCACAGAAGCTCAACCGGTACGGGAAAATTGATCGAGCACATCAGGAGCGGTGCAGGAACGAACTGACCGGGCTCTGCCTCACGCCGAAGTCAGCGACGTATTCAGAACACGAGCAGGCCCGCATCAGGTTAGAGAAATGTGGATGGCCTGACTAAGTCTTTCCCGAATTCCAATCAATCCTTATGGTGGTAAATGAGCGGCGGTCTGGCTTTCAACACTTGCCCCGGCAGTTCTGAGAACCAATTTCAACTTCACCAGATTGAACGAATCGAGCGCGTCATCGCGTCTTCCAAGCCGTCCGCCCGAAAATACCGCCCACATGATCGTTCCATCACGGCTGATCCATTTTGTAGGGAAATCCACGCCGAGAGACTCGCGACCTCCAAACCCTCCCCAATTCCGGTAATAGGCGACAGTCGTCCAAGGTCCCCAGGGCTCGGGTGCATCAAACAAGCCAGTCTCTCCTACGCCGTGGCCTTGAACCGAAGCAATATACCGTCTGAGGCCGGGATTGTAGACCACATGCATAATCTCGCGGCCGTTAGGATCAACAAAGACCGGCCGGGCCTTTGAGACTTGCGCCGACCACATCGGACCGCGACCCGTATAGTATTCGTAGGTCCCTGACCTCGTCGGGTCCTTCTGAAGATCCGCTGGCCGTACCCGGCTTAAGTACGTGGCATTCTGCTCTCCCCGAATCCGCAAATACTCGTACACGTACTGGTCCCTTGCGTGTCCGTAGTTCATGCCAAAATTAAGGAAGCTAGCGAACTGAGTGGGCTGCCCTGGCCCTTCCTCGAGTCTCCAGGGTGAAAGGGTCCATGTCGCAGCGAGATTCTTCGACCATGCAAGCCGGTCTTGGGGCGGACGGGGGTTCGGGGCACAACGCACGAAGTTAGCTGCGTCCGGGTTGTACCAACTTGAGATCCAGGCATACAGGATGCCATCTACAGAAAGCATGCTGTACGCCTTACCGCAAAATGTGGTTGGATGCTT
>Ga0335075_10014556_pt1 | contig 11809 bp, 5 predicted proteins | sample Lox_Sample_24_FD_206723 | JGI IMG/M metagenome (GOLD analysis project Ga0335075, IMG submission 206723) | Soil microbial communities from Loxahatchee National Wildlife Refuge, Florida, United States - Lox_Sample_2.4 | ecosystem: Environmental > Terrestrial > Soil > Wetlands | place: USA: Florida... | reverse complement strand
GACGAACCTGCACGAGGAGCGCTTCCTGCCGTTCGAAGGGGCCGGCGCGGTCAGCACGTGGCGCCTCGAGCTCCCCTCGCAGATCCGCGCCTTCGACTACATGACGATCTCGGACGCCATCCTCCACATCCGCTACACAGCCCGCTACGGCGGCGACGATCTCGGTCAAAAGGCGACAAAGGAGCTGCAGCAGGCTCTCACCGACGCAAGCACCTCAGGGCTCGCGCTCCTGCTTAGCCTGCCCAACGACTTCCCTGTCGAGTGGACGGCGTTCGTCAACGGCAAGGGCGATCTTGCGATCCCGATCGGGCCGAACCTGTTCCCCTATCTAGCGCAAGGCAAACAAGTGCTGATCGACGGCTTGATCGCGTTCGCGGCCGGTGGCGATGGGAAACTCTCCCAACATTCATTCGACGTTCCTGACGAACTCTCGGATGGGGTCGGCGGCATCTCGCGGACTTTGACGCTCCATCCGGACGGGAAAGTGCTGGCGCATGTGGCTAACGCTCAGGCGTTTCTCATCGTTCAGTACCACCTGGGAGGCCCGATCCGGGCGGCGGGAAGCAGCTCAATTCAATGAGACGGGGTCGAAGTCATCACGCCTATCATTCGAGCCAAGGAACCGCGAAAATGAACTCGAACTTGGTCCTGACCGCGAAGTTGCGCGCCAAACCCGAGCGGCGGGCGGAGTTGTTTGACCTCTTGCGGTCCTTCGCGATCAAGGCGCGCGCCGAATCCGGACGTGTCGAACACAGACGTGATGCTGGCGCTGAAGATCGCGGCTTGCTTTTCCTCTACGAGGTTTGGGCGACCGGAGCTGATTTCGACCGGCGCTTGCAAGCGCCGACGACGCCTCCATGGCCGGGGCCGCAGGAGGCCGTCGAGGTCGAAGGGCGGTGGCCTGAAAGGGCGGAGCCGCGTGCACCGTGAGCATGGCTTTCGACCCCATTAGCGTGCCGGCGCTCTTCAACGCGATCTTGTGGCCGGCGATCGCGGCGGGCGCCATGTACGCGTTTCGAAAGCCGATCGCTGAACTGGTCAACACGATCGGCGCACGGGTCACAAGGGTGTCCGGTTTCGGTCTTTCGCTCGAGCTTGCGACGCTAACGGAGATGCGTCCGGCCTCTCTTGATATCGATCTGCGCGAGCTGGACGCCGGGGCGCGCCCACAAAGTGGACCGCTCGATCTGCTCAGGGAACTTCGTGCGGCGGACGCCCGCGATTACATCGTCATTGATCTCGGTTCAAAGTCTGCGCGAAGGTGGCTCACTTCACGTCTCTATCTTTTCGGCTTGCTGCTCTCGCGTGTCGGCCGATTAAGGTGCTTTGTTTTCGTTGAAACGGTTCGCGAAGCTCGCAATCGTTTCATCGGAACCGCTTCTCCCGAGGCAGTGCGCTGGGCCTTGGCCCGCCGGTATCCTTGGCTTGAACAAGCGTATGCGTTGGCCTATTCGACGATGGGACTGCCGCAATTCGATCCGGCGACTGGCGCTCTCTCCGAATTTCAGGCGACGACCCTCGTCCAGCAATTTCTCGCCAATATCCGCATGCCAACCTCCACGCTGAATTTTGCTCCGCCCAATAAGTCTCCGAATACCATCGATATTGGAAACGGTATTTTGGAATACGCCAAATGGGTCGACGGCGGTCGCATCGAGCGGCTGCTCGGCGCAGACCTGTCGACGGCCTCGGTCATCGTCCCGCCGGGCAAGCGGCTTGATGACGTGAGCGGCGTCGTTCTTGGGCTGCGTGGCCGGTTCGTCGCGATCGTCGAGAGCGACCGGACATTTCGAGGTCTGCTGGATCGTCATGCGGCTTTGGAGAAGCTTGCGCAGCAGGCGGGTCCACTGCTGGAGAGAGGCGGGAAAGGTTGACCCTGGACTCGCCGTTGAAAACCCCTAATCGCGGACGCCAGCGGCCTGCTTCACTTCATCCGTTCTTGCATGCAGATGAAGGACGCGTGGGAGGCGCTTTCACCCCGGCGTTCGAGAGCCGCTTCGCAACTCTCGTCGTGCGCGTGGTTTTCCGACTCGGACTCATCAGCGTCTTTCGTCTGCGGCGGAGTTCCTTCGTTTTTTTCAATCGAATCGATTAATCGTTTGGGGTTCACGTACGACAACGATCTGCGCCGCTCGACCGACCGCAGATTTCCCTTCGTCGGATTTTCTTGCGTCCAGGCGCCCTTCGAGCGGCCGGCGGCGCCTGAACGGTGGATAACCAGCATGCCGGGTTTTTTCGGCTGGTAGAAAGGGTAGCCGGCATGCTTCATGGGTTTGGCGACCTCGACAGCCTCTTGCGCACAACCGGGTTGCAAGAAAATCGGGTTGGCGCACAGGGAGAAAGCCGCCAGCACGAACGCCAGGCCTCGAAACACGCCACGCCTCCGAAAATTTGTCATCCCATTCCATTACCAAAAAAGGAATTTCGGCTGTGACGTGCGTCACGCTGCCGGGCCTATTTTTGCGGCAGGCGCTCACCAGGACAGCACTTCAACGCTCGCGCTCCTGCTCAGCCTGACCAACGACTTCCCTGTCGAATGGACGGCGTTCGTCAACGGGAAAGACGATCCGGCGATCCCGATCGGGCCGAACCTGTTCCCTCATCTTGCGCAGGGAAGGCGCGCGGCGACCGACGGCTTGGTCGCGTTCGCACCGGGGGGCGACGGAAAACTCTCCCACATTCATTCGACGTCCCTGATGAGGTTGCGGATGGGATCGGCGGCGTCTCGCGGACTTTGACGCTGCATCCGGACGGGAAGGTGCTGACGCGCTCGGCGAACGCTCAGGTGTTTCTGATCGCTCAGTATCACCTGAGAGGTCCGATCCGGGCGGCCGGAGCGGGCGCGCCAACACCGTAAACCGCAACTGCGAAAGTCAATAGCTGCTTACTTTCTGTAATTTTTCACTTTCGAAAAAGATAAGCCGTACTTATCCATCATTTCGCCTGCCTTCTCGAAGATTTGTTGTTCGGTGGCGTTCGGATGCTTAGCAATCCATTCAGCCCACTCTTTGTTCCACTTCTCAAAGAACTTTCCTTTACCGTGGGCTAGCTTGTGTACTTCCCTATCCATCGCCAGCACGAATTCATCTATGTCGATTCCTCTTGCTTTGAAAAATTTCTTAAATTCCTGCGGGAATGCGTGGTGCTCCTCGATTTTGCCAACAAGGCCACCGCGAGTTTTTTCGATCGCTTTACCTTGCTTCTCGACGCCTTCCCATGCCGCGTGCGTCGACTTACTCGCCCCTTTGGCTGCAGTCTTTTCGGCGGCCTTCTTGGCGGCCTTTTCGGCAGCCTCCTTGGCGGCCTTTTCGGCGGCCTCCTTGGCGGCCTTTTCGGCGGCCTCCTTGGCGGCTTTTTCGGCGGCCTCCTTTGCGGCTTTTTCGGCGGCCTCCTTGGCGGCTTTTTCGGCGGCCTCCTTGGCGGCCTTTTCAGCAGCCTCCTTAGCCGCCCTTTCGGCGGCCTCCTTTGCAGCTCTCTCGGCAGCTTCCTTCGCAGCTATCTCGCCGACCTCTTTTGCTCCTTGTTTTATAGTAGTCTCGACGGCTCCCTTTACGAGGCTATCTCCCCCTAATGTCGCTACGTCGAGGACAATGCTTCCTACTCCAATTCCCACCAGCCACCAGTTTCCTCCCTCAACACCCTTGTAAATATCCTTTGCGCCGCCAACAACGGGAATGAAATCTGTGACGATGTCTGCAACTTTCTCACCAGTGCTTTCACTGTCTTCGCCGCCAAGATCGCGCAGCATCACAGGATTGTTTCTTGAATACCAATACTGGCACGTACCGTCCTCGATACCTGAGGACCCACAGCTGCTCCATCTTCCCAACCATGGCGAATAGTAGCGCGCGCCATTATAGTAAAGCCCGCTTTCCTCATCTCGCTCCCGACCGATGTAACGATAACGCTTAGTGCTAACCTCTGCCGCGCTGCGGCTCACTTGGTACGAGGTGATCCCATAGGAGCTACATTCCTCCAACGAAGTCAGCGTTGCTGCTTGATCTAATTCCAACGTGGAAGAGCCTAAATGACTTGCCACTTGGTAGCGCTGTAGTGGCTCAGATGCGCTGTCAGCCGTAGTCTCGGTCTCGACGAGGGCGATCCGCTGCTTATCATCCATCACATGCAAGGTCTGACGTTCCGCGGCAGAGCCCTCGCGGTCATTGGCGCGATAGAGCTCGAACCTTGCAAGATAACATCGCTCCGACTTCCGCGCCCCGCTCGCTAGCACTGTGACTTTGCGCGCCCTCTGACCGCTTGCGTCATAAACGCAATACGTCGTCTCGACCGCGCCCCCAGTCGCTACCTGCCGCGACGTTGCGCTCATCGCGTCCTTGAAATCCCACCGCATCATCGGCAGGTGCGGCATCTGCGTCATGTTGCCGTGGGCGTCATAGGAATAGGGCTCGACTGGCGCTCCGGCCGCGACTTGCAGCGCGGTTCGGCTCAGCCGGTTGCTCGTCTTTCCCGACTCAAGCAGGCTCGCCTCCTCGTAGGCGTAGCTGCGGGTCCAGTTTCCGGCGCCTTGTCCTGCCAGATGGGCCATGGCGCGGAAATTGCCGACGGGATCGTAGTCGTATCGCTCCGTGTAATTGCGCAGCGCCTCCAAATCGTTCTGCACAGCGGCGCCGACGAAGGGAAAATCGCGGTAGTTGCCGTCGGGCGGCGTGAACGGCAGCGCCGATTGGCCGATGTGCTCGCGGCCCGTGGCTTCGATCAGGCGATAAATTGCATCGTACGTGTAATCGCAGGCCGGATCGACGCGCTGGTTCGCCCTGAATACGGTGCGCAGCGCACCGTCGGCTATGCGGGTGATGTTCCCTACGGGGTCAAAAGTATAGTTCAGATCCTGAACGACCGCGGGATCGGCGAAGATGCGCGAGGCGAGCGCGTCCGGCGCCGGCGTCCGCGTCGTGCGCAACCGCGTCAGGCGGAAGGTTTTGTCGTCATAGTCGTACGAAGTCACGGCGCCGTTGCCGTACTGGATGCGGGTGCGCTGGCCCTTGGCGTTGTATGCGACGCTCGCCACGAAATTCGTGACTTCCTGCGCGCCCCGCAGATTGACGTCGATCCTCGAAAGCAGATTGGCTTCGTTGAAGGTTGGGCGGGTGACGCTTCCGTCGGGCGTCGTCGAGGCGACGACGCGATTGAGCGCGTCATAGGCGCTGCTGCTTGCGAAAACCTCGCTCTCCAATACGGGACTTCCCGACCAGTCGGGCGCATTCTTGTAGTCGCTGGCGAACTGGCGGCTGCTGTGCAGCCCGTTGCCCTTGAAGTCATAGAGGTCCGTGACGACCACGCCCGCGCCGTCGAACCGGCGCAGCGCTCGCGTCTTCAGGTTGGCCTGTTTCTGCTGCGCCTCCGAAAGCCCGGATTCGCCGCCATCGCCATAGATCGTGCGCTCGTAGAGGATCGGCTGCGCAATGAGCGTCGGATTGCGTTCGGCCGGGTTGCCGCCCTGAACGAAGGACCGGACCGGACGCCGCAGCGCGTCGTATTCGGTGCGCAAAGCATATTTGCGGCTGTTCCACGCGCGGATCGGCTTGCCCACGACGTCGCCAACCGTCCAGCGATCGCCGGCCTCCATGCTGGCCTGATGCAGCCTTGTCCCGTGCATGGCGTAGTCGTAGCGCATGACGACGCGGCCAAGCGCGTCGATCACCTCGCGCTGCTGACCCTCGATGTCGAGCACGGTGCGGGTCGCGTAGTTCTGGTCGGCGCCGCTCGCGTCCTTGCCGTTATCGGCTATCGTCAAGAACGCGCGGCCCAGGCTGTCGAAGTGCAGGACGCTCGGGGTGTCGGCGTGCTTGGCGGCCTTCTCCGCGGCGCTCTTCTCGTCCGGACCCTTCGCGCCATCGACCCGTTGGCGATACCACGTCGGCAGGTAATCCGCGTCGGGCAGCTTGATGAAAAATTCGCCGACGTCGGGATCGGTCTTGGGGTCGAATGTCACTGTGTCGTTGACGTCGAAGCTCGTCTGCCGCCAGGGATCGAAGACGACCTTCTCGAACGTGTTGTTGGGATGCAGCGTCGCGACGACTCGCTCCAGCGGATCATAAAACAGCGTGCTGCTGACGCCCCATTTCTCCACGCTGAATTGAGGCGTGGCGCTGAAGAACGGCTCGTACTGGCGGATCGGCTTGCCCTTGTTGTTGTAGACCTTCTCTCCAGTGCCGACCCAACGTGGATCGGCGATCGGCGACTTCGAATCCGAGAGATCGAGCGCCCCGGGCTCCGCCCGCGCCTTCGTTTGCGCCTCCCGGCCGAAGCCGTCGGAATAGACGAAATGCAGCTGAACTTGCGTTTGCGCGCCCGGCGCAAGATCGCTGACATGCGTCTCCCTGGAGATCGCGGCGGCGCAAACCGGAACGCGCTCCAGATCGTAGAGAATCCGGGTCGTCGCGGTTCCGAGATGCGCGATGGCGAGCGCGCGTGGGTCCGGCGCGTCGAAGAATTCCTTGACTTGCGCCTGCGTCAGGTCGCTCGCGAAGGCGTCGAAGGAATCGCCCTCGACCGGCCCGGCCGCCTTGCCCCGGACGGCCGTGCCGGCGAGCATTCCGAGCGCGTCGAACCACGCCTCGATGCGATTGTCGTTGGCGTCGGTGACGAGGCGCGGCTGCAAGACGCGGTAGTCGTGCGCCGCGGACGTCGTGTTTCCGACCGCGTCGCGGGTCGAGACCAGCAACATCGCGTATTTGCCATCATAACCGACGACGGCGCTGCTCCCGAACGGGTCCTGATAGCGGTGCGGCAGAAAGCAATGCGCGCGCGCGAAGGCGAGCTCTTGCGGCGGCGGATCGCCGACGTTCGGGGAATAGAACGCCCGTCCCGATGGGATCCAAAACCGGCCGTCCCCGTCCAGGTCTCGATATCCGCCCTCCGCGCTCAGCATTGCGGCGAGTCCGGCGCGCGAAGCCTGGGCGCGGAAAATGTCGAGCAGGCCGGGCGTCAGCGACAGCCTGTAGCTCTCCCCCGGAAGCGCCAACGGCTCGACAACGCCAAGCGGCAGGAGCGTCGACAAATCGTCCTTTCGATAGAGCGTGCGCGCCTGCTCGATGAGGCGCTTTTGCGTCTGCCCGGAGGTCGGTTGCGTCTCGTATGCGATCTCGGTGGCCGCCGCCGCGATGACATCGACTGCCTGAAAATTCAGCGGCTTGGCGCCGGCGATCGTCGGGGCCGTGAGTTCGTGTGTCTTGACCTCGGCGAGAAGCGGCGTTCGGTAAGCGCGTTCCTCCAGGATCGCGTTGGTGTAGGCGTTCTCGGTCAGCGTCGCCAGGCAAGCCTTCTGCTCGTCGAACGCGGGCGCCCGCCGCGCGTAGCCCACAGCGGCCGACTTGAGCACATTGCCGTAATCGTCGACCGCGAGCGTCAGCGCGTGGCTGATGCGCGGATCGGCCGGATTGCGTTCGTAATGAAAGTCGATCGTCTCGCTCGGGTGGCTGAAGAAGACCGCGTGTCGGTTCGGTCCGCGAGGCTGCAGGCAGGTCAATCTGTAATTGCGCTCGGAGACGCTGTAGGGAAGCGCGGCCTTGGGCGTCCCGTCGTCGGGATAGATTTCCTGGCGTAAAACGCTGCCCTTCAGCGCCCGCGCCGCCTCGCGCAGTTCATCGCTGTCCAAACCGCCGGGAAACTCGGGGTCCGCCAGAAAGCCGGCGTCAGGATCGCCGCTGAAAAACTCGTTGTTCGCCGGTTTCTTGAAATAGGCCTCGAGCGGCCCTTCTTCCAAAAGCGCGCCGTTGTGGAACCAAGTCTTGGTGACGACGGGCGACAGATCGAACGCGCCGGTCAGCGATTCCGCGTCCCGCTGCTCGACGTAGGCGAAACCGCGGAACTCGCGCTCCACGCCGTCGAAATAGCCGTGGCGGTAGTGGTAAGTCGTGACGAGCGTCGTGTTGGAGACGAGGTCGCGGTTCTCGACGCGCTCGATGACGTGAACGGGGAACGGCAGCCTGGTCACCCAAGGCCGGCCCTCGGCGCGATCGCGCAAGTAGAACTTCGTCGACGCCGCGTACTGCACGGTCGTCTCGGCGCCCATGTTGTTGGTGGTGTGGATCAGCAGATGCGGCTTCTGCCCACCCATGAGATCGATGTACCGCATGGGTCGCCGGCTGTTCGACGCAAGCGGGGATGACCAGACGAGGCAAGCAGTGCCGTTGCCGAGCAGGTCGATCGGCGTGATTGAGGTCAGGCTGTCCCCGCGTGGGAAGCTCGTCAGCCGCCGCTCGGCGCTCCACGAATTGCCGGACTGATTGAAATAGAGGGAGACGCCTTCGACGCCGACATACATGATATCGGAGTTGCCTGAGCCGTCGATGTCGGCGAAGTGAACGCGCCTCGGATCAAAAAGGTCCGGCCGATCGAAGACCGGCGCATTCCCCATCGTCACTTTGGCGCCGAACCGCCCGTAGCCGAGGTTCGGCCAATAGCAGATGTCGCCGCGGCGAACGCGCACGATGTCGGAGAGGCCGTCGCCAAGCATGTCGGCGGTGAAGATGGATTGAGTCGAGTCGGCGAAGACGAGTTTCGGGCCTTTTTCCTCATCCCAGCTCTTCGACGCATGTCGCGCCGAGGCGAAGCCATCCGCGCCGAGCGACTCGTACCAGGTGAAGACCGCTTCCTCCGAAATCAGAAGATCGGAGTGTCCGTTGCCGGTCACGTCGAGAAAGCGAACGTTGGGATCCTTGGTATTGACGCTCGGCAAGGATTTGAACGGAGTGAACGGCCCCCAGCCGCCGTCCGGCTTTCGCCCCTGAAATCCTGGTGTCGGACCTTCGTATTGGACGAGATCGAGGCGGCCCTCGCCTGCGACGTCGAGCAATTGCTGATCGCCCGCGCCGAGAGCCGCAATCGACGGCCTGAAGGCGACCTGCTCGAGCGGCCCGAACGTGCCGTTGCCGAGATTCCGCTTATAGCACCACGCGTCCGCCTGCTCGGTGAGGATCCCGCTCAATCCCTCGCTGTCGAGATCGATCCATCGGTACAGGGCGCCGTCGACGCCCTCCGGCAAATTCGCGATACCCGACGGGTCGATCTCTCGCACCGTCTCATCGACATGGACCTCGGTGTATTTGAACTCGAGCTTCGGCAACGCCTTGCGAAAATAGCTCCCGTCCGGCTGTCGGGCGCAGCCCGCTTGCGCGATCGAGGCGATGAATGAGGCGACCGGCCCTTCCTTGTAGTCGAAGTCGGTCGACCGAACGAGAGAGTCGGCGACCCCGTCGAGTTCGTCCGGGAAGTGATGAAATACGAGAACCCGCCGACACAGGCGATACGTCCTGACGTCGAAGGTTTGACGGCAGAGCGAGAACGGGTCCTTGCGGCAAGGCCAAACGCTGACCTCTTTCGTGGTGGGCGCCGCGTCGTCGTGCTCGCCATAGTCGAAGATCACTTCGAGCAGCCAGTCCGCGCGCAGCGCCAAATCCTCATCGGCCGTTGTTGGCGTCCGATTGGCGTAGCAAATGGATTTGAGATAGCGCTGGGGATATTGCTTCGCGATCAAGCGATTCCGTTCGCACGGCGCAGCGCGGTCTACGTTGGCGCCGTCCTCAGCCTTATAGCGATAAAGGATGGCGTTGCCTTTGTCGTCATAGCTCTCGCTGATGAGCCATTTGAAGACGCGCGTAGGATCTGCCGGGTCTGCAATGCGGGCGTCGTCCCCCTTGCCGTAGACCGTGGTGATGCTGTCCTTCGAGATCGAGCGCCAGTGGGTGACGCCGCTTGCCTTGTCGACCCACCGTTCGATGCGCGCGAACAGGCCCTCGATCCGAGGACGATAACGATGCACGACGTAACCCGGTTGGCTCCCGCGCGACTCAAACGCCTCCCGCCGCCATCCCCCGGCGCCTTTGACGAGGACAGGAACCAAATCCTCGGCGCCTGAAAGAATGAACGTGTCCGATTCGACTGCGTCTGCGTATTTCGGCAGGCCGCGGTCCGTCTTTCGGGAGATTGACGGCGTCGAGAGGGTCCACCCGAAGCCGAACGGACCATTGCCGGCGCCCGAATCGTAAGAAAGGGACAGCTGCGGACCAAATCCCGAGCGCCCCGGCGAAGTGAAAATCGGAACCGTCATCGAGCCCGTGCCCGTGACCGGATTTGCAGCGAACTTCTCGCCGATGCCGCTGATCGCGCCCCCGCCTTTAGGCAAGGTGATTGAGGGCGCGCTTACCGCAAATTTCTCGTCCTTGGACGAACCGCCCTGACCGTTCGACGAGCCCCCGTCCTGCACGGCGCCCCTCACAAGCAATGAAATAGCGATTTCGGCGTAACAATTAAAAATAAGAATGGCCGAGCAAGTTAAGCACTGTCGGCAAGAGGTGTCTACAGTGTTCTCTCCCCGTCAGCTTCTATGCCGTCGCTGACGAGAGCGAGGCCACCTCATCGTAGGGGCGACCGTCTCTCGGCAAGCTTGGCCTGAGGGTGAGAGGGCCCGGGGAAGCTGGGCAAGGCTTGGCCGGCATCATGAAGCGAGTCCGGACAGCCCGACCGGCAAACGACTGATTTCCCGCCGCGCGCTGACCTGGCGCCGAGACGGCGGCGCCTCGACGCTCACCCGTTGAAATCATGGTAGCGGGACCCGGACTCGAACCGGGGACCTACGGATTATGATTCCGCCGCTCTAACCAGCTGAGCTATCCCGCCGATATCGAGGCTCGAAAAAAGCGCGCCTGAAGCGAGCCGCCCCTATAAGGATGCGTGGAGCAGCCTGTCAAGGCGCAGGCTGGGTCGCGGAGCGGCTCAGAATGTCCACCAACCTCAGCCGGCGTCGACCTCACCGAGGATCTCGCTTAAGGACATTTTCAGTCGGGCAAGATCCGACTCGGCGCCGACCGTAATGCGAAGAAAGTCGGAAATCCGCGGGGCGGAGAAATGGCGGACGAGCACCCCGCGCTCGCGCAACGCCGCCGCGAGCGCTTCTCCCGAATGGCGAGCGTGACGGGCGAAGACGAAGTTGGCGCTGGAAGGCAATAAGTCGAACCCAAGTCGGATCAGATCAGCGGTCATGTCGTTACGGTTGCGCATCACCGCTGCCCGCGTTCGCTGGAAATATTGTTCGTCCTTGAGCGAGGCGATCGCCCCGGCTTCAGCGAGCCGATCGAGCGGATAGGAGTTGAAGCTGTCCTTGACCCGCGTCAGAGCCTCCACCAATGCGACGTCGCCAATGGCGTAGCCCACCCGCAGCCCCGCGAGCGCGCGCGACTTCGACATGGTCTGCACCACCAGGAGATTCGGGCAGTCCCTGATCAACGGTATGGCGGACTCCCCGCCAAAATCCACGTAGGCTTCATCGACCACGACCGCCGCCTCGGAGCGTCCGCGCGCCAGTCGCGCGATTTCCGTGCGCGGAATGGCAATCCCTGTCGAAGCGTTTGGATTGGCGATGATCACCGGGCCGTCGCGATCGAGATAATCGCCGACGCAGACGCGCATTTCGGCGTCCAGGGGAACCGCTTCGTGATCGATCCCCAAGAGCCGGCAATAGACGGGGTAGAAGCTATAGGTCACGTCGGGAAAGCGCACGGCACGCGACTGCTTCAATAACGCTGCGAAGGCGTGAGCCAGCACCTCGTCGGAGCCGTTGCCGACGAAGACCTCTTCCGGTTCGACGCCGTGATACTTCGCCAGCGCCTCGCGCAGCCGAGTCGATTGCGGATCGGGATAGAGGCGCAACGTGTCGTCGGCCGCGGCCCGGATCGCCTCGATGACTTTCGGCGATGGCCCGAACGGGCTTTCGTTGGTGTTGAGCTTCACCAGGCCCGGGAGCCGCGGCTGTTCGCCGGGAACATAGGGCGAGAGTTCGCGGACAAGC
>Ga0335075_10014555_pt1 | contig 11810 bp, 5 predicted proteins | sample Lox_Sample_24_FD_206723 | JGI IMG/M metagenome (GOLD analysis project Ga0335075, IMG submission 206723) | Soil microbial communities from Loxahatchee National Wildlife Refuge, Florida, United States - Lox_Sample_2.4 | ecosystem: Environmental > Terrestrial > Soil > Wetlands | place: USA: Florida... | reverse complement strand
TATTCTGGTGCATGCGGGCGATCCGGCGGAGGCGGAGCGCGAGATGCGGCTTGCCCTTGCCCTCGATCCGTTTCATCCGCCGACCTGGCGGACGGTGCTCGGGCGCGCGCTCCTGCTGGCGGGCCGCGTCGAAGAGGCGGCTTCGGAACTGCTCTGGTGCGCCGAGCGGCTGCCGGGCTACGCGCCCTGCCATTACGGGCTGGCGGTTGCCGCGGCGGAAACCGGCCGGATGGAGGCGGCCCGTACGGCGGTGCATTCCCTGTTGCGCATCAATCCCGCGCTGACTGTACACGGCCTCGGCAAGACATTGTTCTTCCGTGACCCTGCCATGCTGGAACGTTTCCGCGCCGGTTGTCGCGCCGGCGGAATGTCGGAGCGCTGAATGCGGGCGTCCGCGTGGAGGCCCGCTTGCCGGGCGATACCGTTCCCGATGGAACGATAGCAATCCGCCATCTTGCGATGTCGGGCCACAGTCTCGAAGACCATTTCTTCGCCCCCGGCCCGAAGCGCATTCTGGCGCTGGATGGCGGCGGAGTCCGCGGCGTGATCAGCCTTGCCTATCTCGAACGGCTGGAAACCTTGCTGCGCGGCAGGCTCGGTCCGGATCTGGTGCTTGCGGATTATTTCGATCTGATCGGGGGCACCTCCACCGGCGCCATCATCGCAGCCGGCCTCGCGCTCGGGGCTCCCGTGGCGAAACTGATCGACACTTATCTCACGCTCGCCACCAAGGGGTTTCGTCCCACGATATGGCATGCCTATTGGGCCCCGAAATTTCGCAGCGCGCCCTTGCTCGCCCAGATCCATGCGCAGATCGGCGAGACGACGCTCGGCTCTCCTGCGGTGCGCACGGGGCTCGCCATTGTTGCCAAGCGAATCGATACCGGCAGCGTCTGGGTCTTTCACAACCATCCGCGCGGCCCCTATTTCGACCCGGCGAACCGCCATGCCGGCGCGGTGCCGAACAAGGATCTGCTGCTGGCTCAGCTCTTGCGGGCCAGCACGGCGGCGCCGACCTTCTTCGCCCCCCAGCGCATCGAGGTGGCGCGCGGCGTCACCGGGGTCTTCGTCGATGGCAGCGTGAGCCCGCACAACAATCCCGCGTTGCTGATGTTTCTGCTCGCGACGCTCCGCGGCTACGGGTTTCGCTGGCCGGTGGGTGCCGAGCGATTGATGCTGATCTCGGTTGGCACCGGCCACCGGCCAATGACGCCGGACCTCATGCCCTCCCTCTCTGCCCCCGCGGCGATGCTCGCGGTCTCGGCATTGTCCTCGGTGATCGATGATTGCAGCTGGCTCGGTCAGGCCGTGCTGCAATTCCTCGGCACGTCCCCGGCACCCTGGGTGATTGACAGCGAGATCGGCGATCTCTCGGAAGACCATTTGGGCCCGCAGCCGGCGCTGCATTATCAACGCTACAGTCTCGAGCTTTCATCGCCGTGGCTGCGGCGCGAGCTCTCGCAAACGGTCACGCCGCGCGACCTCGCCGAGCTGGTGCGCATCGACCGGCCCGAAGCCGTGCCCCGTCTCCTTGCGCTCGCGCGCCTGGCCGCCAGGCGGCAGGTGCGCGCGGAGCATTTTCCGAGTCTTTTCGACCGTATCTGACCTTGCGAGGGGCCCAGAGCGTGATGATTTTATATTGTTACGATATCGCTTTATTTTCTCGATCAATGTCATGGCTTTGACGGGTCGCTTCGCGCCGCGATCTCTGCGAACATGATCGGGAACCCTGCTGACATTGTTGGCGGGGGATCCTTTCGTGGAGTGCCGCGATTCCGCCAGAAGCCATATTTATCTGGTGGATCAGCCTTGACGAAGAGTCCGATTTTGGGATTCCTCCTGCGCGACGCGGCATGCGAATCGGATGCATGCGCGCTGAGATCAGCATTCACGTTACAGCCGGCCAAGGCGTGCAGCTTTCCATCTCTACAACCCAGTGATTATCGGCCTTGCTGATCGAGTGAGCGATCGTGGCTGGGCGAACCAGCCGGATGCTCCTCTGTGCCATAGCGGACACTCAACGCCACGCCGGCACTGCCATCGCAACCGTCGCCCACTTTGCAGATAACCTACCCATAAGACAACGCAACAATGGTGGTCGGGTTGATCGCATTGCAACATTAGGCGTTGCATTTGATGCTCAAGTACGGCTGCGACGCAAAGAATATGAGTTGGCGGACGTTACCGTAAGTGCAGAGTTCGAGCGCCGGGTGCGCCAAAGGAAGGCAGGCGGCCCCGGAGTACGTACATTTGTGTTCTGTAGGCGATCCGCTTCCCTGTGCATCGAATTGTTGCCGAACTGTATTCATTGCTGTATCGTACTATTTATATAGTGTGCTGGAGACGCGGTCATGGGATACGACCGGAGTGCCCGGCCTCGGCGGGCTTTTCCGCGGCAATGTGCTGTCCGACGCGGCTCTCTTCTCGTTACCACCATGCTCACGTCGTTGGCTGCCCCCGCCCTCGCGCAAACCCTGCCTATGGGTGGTTCCTATGTGGCCGGCTCGGGCAGCATCGGCACGGCCGGATCGGGAATGACGATCAACCAATCGACTGGCCGCGGCATCATCAACTGGCAGGGGTTCTCGATCGGCGGCGCCAATTCTGTCCAGATCAACAACGGCAGCGGCGCGACGCTGAACCGCGTCACCGGCGGCAACCTGTCGCAGATCTCCGGCCAGCTCGGGGCCACCGGCTCGGTCTATCTCATCAACCCCAACGGTGTGGTGGTGGGCGCCGGCGGCAAGGTTCTGACCGGCGGCGGCTTCGTCGCCTCCACGCGCGATGTGCCGAACGACCAGTTCATGGGCGGCGGCGCGATGACCTTCTCGGGCAGCTCGAACGGGAGCGTGACGAACGAAGGCAGCATCAGCTCGCAGAACGGCGATGTCGTGCTGATTGGCAAGGCGGTGACGAATGCGGGCACGATCTACGCGCCGAACGGAACGGCGGCGCTGGCGGCCGGCAACCAGGTTCTGCTGAGCCCTGTGAACGGCCCGGCGGGGATCTATGTGGCGCCGGACACGACGGCGAGCGGGGACGCGACCAACACCGGAACGATCAAGGCGGCGGCCGCGGCGCTCGCCTCGGCGGGCGGGAACGTCTATGCGCTGGCGGGCAATTCCGGCGGGATGATCCAGGCCACCGGAACGAAGACTGTCGCGGGCCAGGTGTGGCTCACGGCGCCCAACGGCACGGTCGAGGTATCCGGCACGGTGGCGGCCACCAATGCGGATGGCTCGGGCGGCCAGATCGTCGCCGACGGCAAGACCACCACGCTCGATCCCACGGCAGAGCTCGACGCCTCCGGCACGAGCGGCGGCTCCGTCCTCGTCGGCATCGAGCCGGGCGTGACCAACGAGTCCGCCAGCACGACCATCTCTTCGGGGGCGAAGATCCTCGCCGCCGGCGCCGGCAGCGCGGGCGGGCATATCGAGACCTCGGGCCAGTCCCTCGCCCTCGGCAGCGCCACCATCGATGCCGGCCAGGGCGGCTCCTGGGTCATCGACCCGGTGGACCTCACCATCAACAAGGCCGCCGCGAACACCATCGACAACACTCTCAATGGCGGCAGCGGCGTCACCCTCGAGACCACCGCGAGCGGCGCGTCGTCCACCCCCTCGGGAATCGGCACCACATCCCGCGGCCCAGGCGACATCAACATCGATTACGCTATCTCCTGGAGCAGCAACGCGGAGCTGACGCTTGATGCCTACCACAGCGTCAACGTCAACGCCTCGATCACCGCGAGCGGTCCCGGCGTACTCGACATCACTTACAACTACGACAGCGGATCCGGCGGGGCGCTGAACTTTGGCCCGGGCGGCGACATCCAGTTCACCACCCCAGACGAGGGCGCACTCGGCATCAACGGCAACAATTACCACCTAATCTGGACCGTCGGCGGCAGCGGCCAGTACGACCTCTCATCACTCAACGACGCCTCGAACGGTACCTACTACGCTCTCGCGGACTCCGTGTCTAACGCGGGCACGTTCTCGGCGCCGCTGGTCGGATATTTTGCAGGTACCTTCAACGGCCTCGGCAATACAATCAGCGGTCTCACGATCACCGACGGCAGTGACCAGAATGTCGGCCTGTTCGGGACGATCCAGAGCGGCGGTGTGGTCGAGAATCTCGGCCTGTTCAACGAGACGGTCGCTGTCACTAATGGTTCCCCCTCATACGCCGATGTCGGCGGTCTGGCCGGGATGAATGACGGCACGATCAGCAATGCCTTTGTGACCGGCTCGATCTCGGACGGCGTTCTCTACAGCCGCATTGGCGGGCTGGTCGGGGAAAACGCCTCGAGCGGCCTGATCACCGGCTCCTCCGCGAACACGACGGTCACGAACACCGGCGGCGAAGGCCCTGGTGGGACGACCAACTTTGTGGGTGGGCTGGCCGGGGAGAATGACGGCACGGTCAGCAACTCCTCCGCCAGCGGGTTGGTGGAAGGCGTCGATTACAATAGCATCGGCGGTCTGGTCGGAGAGAACACGGGCACGATCACCGGTTCTTACGCGAACGCCACGGTCACGGACGACAGTACCGGGTGCAGCAGCTACGTATGCAGTGACGTCGGCGGGCTGGTCGGGCAGAACCAGTCGGACGCCACGATCACCGGCTCCTCCGCGAGCGGCAAAGTCACCAGCGGCGGCGACAGCGCTGTCGGCGGGCTGGTCGGATGGAACAGCGGCACGATCGGCTTCTCCTCTGCGTACGGCCCGGTCATCGACACGGCCTCCGACAGCGATGTCGGCGGGTTGGCCGGGGACAACACCGGCAATGTTAGCGGGTCCTTTGCGTTCGGCTCTGTCATCGGCGGCGGCGACAGCAATGTCGGCGGACTGGTCGGCTACAATGAGGGCGGCACGATCAGCTTCTCCTCCGAGATCGGCACGGTCTTCGGCGGCGACGACAGCAATGTCGGCGGGCTGGTCGGCCTCAATGGGTCGGGATCCTCCATCAGCAACGCGTCCGCGACCGGCGCGGTCACGGACACAAGTTCCGCCAGCGGCGATTGTCAGGACAACGCGGACTGCGTCGATATCGGCGGGCTGGTCGGACAGAACCAGTCGGACGCCACGATCACCGGCTCCTCCGCGATCGGCCTCGTCACCAGCGGCCAGGACAGCATTGTCGGCGGGCTGGTCGGATACAATGACGGCACGATCTGGGGCGCCCTTGCACTCGGCGCTGTCAAGAGCAGCAGCAACTTCCTCGCTGGCGGGTTGGTCGGCTGGAACGATACCGATGGTTCGATCTCGAACGCCGCTGCGTATGGTTCGGTTACGAACACGAGCGGCTACGCCTGGGTCGGCGGGCTGGTCGGGGGGAATTACGGCACGATCAGCGACGCATCCGCGTACGAAAATGTCAGCAGCACCGGCCTGGGGAACGTGGGCGGGCTGGTCGGGTACAATTACACTGGCGCCACGATCACCGATGCCTCCGCGAGCGGAACGGTTACCGATACCGACACCGTCAGCAGCAACAGCGTCGATGTCGGCGGACTGGTCGGGCTCAATTACGGCTCGATCACGAACGCCATAGCGACCGGGACAGTCAAGGGTGGCAACGGCAGCGGTCTCGGCGAGGTCAATGTCGGCGGGCTGGTCGGGGAGAATAACGGCGGCACGATCACGGACGGTTTCGCGTACGGCAATGTGAGCGGCGGCACGTGGAGCGAGGTCGGCGGGCTGGTCGGGTACGATGACGCGCCCTATGGCGGAGGGACGATCTCTGGCTCCTCCGCGCGCGGCAATGTCACCGGCGGAGCCGACAGCTATGTCGGCGGGCTGGTCGGCTGGAATGACCTCGGTGCCATCAGCAATTCCTGGGCGAGCGGGAACGTCACGGACACCAGCGCCAGCAACACCGGCGTCGGCGGGCTGGTCGGGGTAAACAATAGTGGCACGATCGACGACTCTCACGCGACCGGCAAGGTCACCGGCGGCGAGTACAGCGATGTCGGCGGACTGGTCGGAGAGAACGACTACGAAATCACCGACTCCTACGCGACCGGCAAGGTCAGCGACAACGGCGGCGGGAACAGCGACGTCGGCGGGCTGGTCGGATACAACAACAACGTCAACGGCGATGCCGTGATTACCGACTCCCACGCGACCGGAAACGTCTCTGGCGGCGTCGACAGTACCGACGGTGGGCTGGTCGGGGAGAACACGGGCGATATCACAGGTACGCTCACCGTGGGCTCCAATCCTCCGACTACCAGCACTTCCACGACCTACGCGACCGGCAGCGTCACGGGCGGCGACGGCAGCTTTATCGGCGGGCTGGTCGGGTCCAACGACGGCACGATCACGGGCACGCTTGCAACCGGCAAGGTCGTGGGCGGCAACGATGGTGCGGAAGGCGGGCTCGTCGGGGTGAACGACAGTGACGGCACCATCAGCAGCTCCATTGCGAGCGGCAGTGTCACTGGCCTTACCGGCAGCGACGTCGGCTCGCTGGATGGCTACAACAGCGGCACGATCAACTATACCACTACCGACATAGGTTATGGCACGGCCACGGGTGGCTCGGGCAGCGACGTCAATGAGGTCGAGCCACCCGGCGTCGGGCGTAACACCGGCACGATCAGTCCCTGACGGTGGCCTGGATGTGGCGGCTCCACCTATCATACGAATAAGTGGCGGGCGCATTCCTCTCGCCGGCACGCTGGCGGCGTAGACGCCAGCACCGCGACCAGCGGCATGCCGGCGCGGCGTGCTCCGGGCTGCCCCCGACTGGTCTGATGAACGAAAGCGCAGACCTAGAGCAGGATGCGTTCGGTCGTGCTCGCGGATCCCGCTCCCGCTATTTGTTTTCCCGCGTGATTCAGACCTACGGTCAATCCGCCTTCGGTCGTCACGCTTTGGTAAGGCGCGGCGCCTTCCTCCGCGCGCTCTCCGCCGGAGCGCTGGCACTCGCACTGCCGGCGTCGGCGCACGCCCAGGCCTATCAGCGGATCGCGCCGATCCCGCCGCCTGCACACACGCCGCCGCCGCTCGCGGTGCCCCCGCCGCCTCCGCCGCTTCCCGCCTCCAAGCGTGTGATACTCCCCGCGCTCAAGGGCCTCGTCTTCGTCAACAATCCGAATTCGGTGGTGAAGTCCGGCCTCCCCGTCTCCGCCGTGCCGTCGGGCATCGCCATCCACGATCTGCCCCTGCTCGACCGTCCGGGCTTCCGCGCGAAGATCGCCCCTGCCATCGGCAAGCCACTCACTCTCGCCGGGCTCGATGAAGCGGCCGCGGCGGTCACCGCCTGGTATCGGGCTCATGACCGCCCGTTCGTCGACGTCGCCGTGCCGCCGCAGAACATCTCTTCGGGCGTGGTGCAGATCGTGGTCGAAGAATACCGCGTCAGCACCGTCCAGGTCACCGGCAACCACTGGTTCTCCTCGACGCTGATCCGCCGCGAGAGCGGCATCGTGCCCGGCCAAGAGCTTACCCTCGAGGGGCTGCAGGCGGATCTCGACTGGCTCAACCGCAATCCCTTCCGCATCGTCGATCTCGTGCTCAGCCCCGGCCAAGACGATGGCGGCACCAATGTCGTGCTGCAGACGCACGATCGGCTGCCGCTGCATGTGTACGGCACATACGATAACGAAGGGGTGAAGAGCCTGGGCCTGAGCGAGTGGGGCGCCGGCTTCACCTGGGGGAATGTCGCGGGGCTTGACCAGATTTTCTCCTACCAGCTCACCCGCGCCTTTTCGGGCCGCTACACCGCGCACGCGATGAGCTGGAGCGCGCCGCTGCCCTGGCGCGACGAACTCGTGGTCTTCGGTTCCTACGAGCTTCAGATCCCCGATATCGCGCCCGGCTTCGACGATACTGGCCGTTCCGGCCAGGCGAGCCTGCGCTACGTGCATCCCCTGCCGAGGCTCTCCTGGCTTCGCCAACAGATCGCGCTCGGCTACGACTTCAAGATCACCAACACCAACCTCGATTTCGGGGGCTTTACCGTTTTCTCCAGCGCGGCCGAGATCGATCAGTTCCCGCTGGTCTACAATGCCACCGAGAGCGATCGCTACGGCGGCACCATGCTCGAGAACGATCTCATCCTCAGCCCTGGTGGTCTCACCGGGCAGAACACCAACAACACCTTCGCCACTCTCGTTCCCGGCGCTTCCGCGCGCTACGCCTATGACCGGCTTGCCTTGACGCGTCTTACCCGGCTCCCGGCCGGATTGACCTGGATTGCGCGGGGCGTGGCGCAGGTCTCCTCCAGCAACCTGCTCGACAGCGAGCAACTCGAGGGCGGCGGGCCGGACAGCGTGCGCGGCTATTACACCGATACCGCGCTCGGCTCCGAGGGCACGCTCATCAGCATGGAGATCCGCTCGCCCCCGATCAAGCCGCTCGGGCTGCTCGGGCTGCATGCGCCGGCAGAGGACGAGGCCCAGCTTGGCGTCTTCTGGGATTACGCTAATCTCAATCAGGTGAAGCCCATCCCGGATCTCCAGAACCATGTCGTTCTCGGCTCCGTCGGCCCCGATCTCTCCTATGCGCTCGGCCGTTACGCGAACGTGAGCGCGAGCCTGGGTTGGCAATTGTACCCTGCCCCCGGCACCACCAAGACCGGCGCCTTCGCGCAGGTTTCTCTGATTGCGGGATTCTGATGAATCAGCAGGGATTTTTCCGCACTGTGCCAATGATCGCGATGGCCACGATGACGTTGGGGCTGGCCACGGCGGCAGCGCGCGCCGCCGCGCCTCCCCTTCCGCCGACCCCACCACCCGTGCAAGCCCCGGCGCAGGCCCCGGCGCAGGCCCCGGCGCAGGCCCCACTGGCCGCGCAATCTTCGGCGGCAGAGATCGATGGCTTCCGCTCAGCGCATTTCGGGATGGGCGAGGCTTCGGTGCGGGCGGCGATCGCGGCGGATTTCCACCTTTCCGGCGCTTCGGTGCATGCGGGGGTGAACCCGGTGCAACGAACCGACGTGCTGCGCATTCGCGTCCCGGAGCTCGTGCCGGGCGGCGGAACGGCGCAGATCGACTATATCTTCGGCTATCGCAGTCAGAGGCTGATCGAGGTGAACATCCTCTGGTCCGCCGCCACCGATCCTAAGATGACGCCAGCGCGGCTGGTGGCGAACGGAAACGCGCTCAGCGCCTATTTCGCGCAGCAAGGATTCGCGCCCCACGAGACCGTGCAGAACGCCCTTCTGCCGAACGGCAATGTGCTTCTGTTCCGCACCAAGGATGATATCGGCCACGCAGTGGTGCTGATGCTCTCGGGCAAGCACACTCCCGATTCCACGGGAAAGGGGGAGACGCTGACGCCGCTGGCGCTCGCCCTCGTCTATGCCGCCAACCCGGAGCAGCCAGATGTCTTCTCGCTCAAGAAGGGTTCGTTCTGAACGCGGCGCGGCGCGCCACCCTTGATCCGAATCGCGTCGCCGAAACGCGATCCGCGATAGGCGCTGTCGGCAAACACATCGCCTGGGTTGTCGGGCAAGGCATCGGGACCAGCATGCCCATCAATGACGCTGACCGGTGTGATGGAAATCTTCTCGACCAATGTCGTGCTGGGGATTGTCAACTTAGCGGTCTGCTGCCGTGTTTGGTGACGTTATAAGATTTATGTCGCCGTTTGGACGCACGTCTCCTGCTGCCATATCTGGAACGCCTTGGCGAGAGTTTGGTGATATCGAGTTGCGTCCATCAGATGACGCCGCGGGCGGAAGTGACCGTAGATCGTGGCGTGCACTGACAGAAAGCGTTGAGCTTGCCTAGGCGGCTTGAGCCACTGCATCTCGCGCTCCCGGCGATGTGTCGGCCGGCGCAAGTTCTCTGCCCGATTATTCAGGAATGGACCGGCCCGATGCCGCACTTCGGGCAGGATTACGCGATGGGCAACTTCGTAGCTGCTGAGGCCATCGGTGACGAACCTCTTTGGCCGGTACCAAAGGTTGGCCAGCCGGCGTTTGAAGAAGCGCTTGCCCGCATTCGCGTTCCAGCGCTCCTGCACAAGGATGTCAAGCACGTGGTCCTTCTGGTCAATGGCCCGCCAGAGATAGTGCAGCTTGCCTCGGATGCAAATAAACACCTCATCCAAATGCCACTTGTCGCGGGGTCTGGGGCGACGGCGCTTCAGCGAAGAGGCGAATATCCGACCAAAACGGACGGCCCCGCTCACGGATGCTCTCGTAGCTGACCATAATGCCACGTTCGGGCAGGGCCTCGGGAAGCCCCTTTCCTCAAAGCCTCTCGATGTCGTCGCCTGGCCCTATCATCGTGCCGACACCGGAGATGCCGCCTACGGCAATTTCCACATCGTCAGCAACGCGGCCGTGCCAGTGGGCACGTTTGATTCGCAGATGCCGGGCACATTGCGTCGCTTGGCAGCGGATAAGGTAACGCCGTGCGAGATACGGGTTGGCTGGAGCGCAAGTCACAAAGAAGCGGTTGGCTTTCTGACTGAAAGCACTGGAGTACGCCGTGGCTCGACGACACTGTAAGGGTGTTCAGCGGCCATCGGATGCAGGGTGCAATGCAGCGGGCGGAACCCGTCCCAGAAGGATAGGCCCCATAGACCTTGAGACGAAATCAATGGAGGTGCGCAGTGGTGGGAATCCGCACGCTGCATGCGACGTGGCGCGGCTGGAAACGTGATCCGACCAGGATGCCTCGGCCAAACCGGCGTGCGAGTTCTCGATCCAACCTGTGAGGGCCGGGGGATGAAATTCCGCTCCGCTGCTTGAGCGTCCGAAAGGCAGACTGACACCGGCAGACGGCAGCGGTTATTTCGCTTGCGATATTCTTGTTTCCGGCTCATTTTACCTATGGTTGTCGCGCGTGGACGACAGAAGCATGCGTGCAGCGGAATGTCTTGGGGATGTAACATAATGTTTTGATAATGTAACCAATGGATCACTCTATTATTTTATCGTATCGAACAGGAAACGAGTAAGGCCATCCTGGGCCGGGCGGCAATCTGCAGAGGTGATCGGGAATGGCAGAATTCTCACGGCGTGATGTGCTTGGCGCGACCTCGGCGGTGGCAATCACCCTTGCCGCACAGCGCACGCAGGCGGCCACCGGAGACTCCGGCAGCCTGCCGCCTGATGCAATCACCATACGCCCCAGCACGCCGGGCAGCATCACCACCGACGTCTTCATCATCGGTTCCGGGCCGGTCGGCTGTGCCTTCGCGCGGATGTTCCACGCCGCCGGACGCAAGGTGGTGATGGCGGATACCGGTCCGCAAATGTCCCGTCTGCCAGGCGAGCACCTGAAGAATGCCGTAGGGTTCCAGCGCGACGTCGACAAGTTCACGCCCATTGTCCAGGGCCTGCTATCGCAATATTCTATTCCGCCGCGGCCCGGCTACACGGTGACGCTCGATCCGATCTCGTTCCAGACCGGGGCTGCCGAGGCCTCGACTCGCGGTGCCCTCAATCCGCGGCAGGACCCGTACAAGAACCTGCCCGGCGCGGCCCAGGGCTACGCGGTCGGCGGCATGTTCGTGCACTGGACCAACAACACGCCGCGCCAGCATCCCACGCTCGAACGGATCTCCTTCATCGGGGACGACGAGTGGGACCACCTCTATGCCTGCGCCGAGGCGCTGTTCAACGTCCATAGCAACGTCTTCGAGAACTCCATCCGGAACCAGGTCATCAAGGAGCGGCTGCGGGCGCTTTACAAGGGCCGGCTGACCGGCGCCTATGTGCCGCAAAACATGCCGATGGGTGCCGAGCGGCGCAGTGACGACAGCGAGTTCGTTTACTACACTGGCGGCGATACGGTCCTCGGCCCGCTGACCCTGCATCCTCAGGACGACACCTTCCGCATCCTGCCG
>Ga0335075_10014554_pt1 | contig 11810 bp, 9 predicted proteins | sample Lox_Sample_24_FD_206723 | JGI IMG/M metagenome (GOLD analysis project Ga0335075, IMG submission 206723) | Soil microbial communities from Loxahatchee National Wildlife Refuge, Florida, United States - Lox_Sample_2.4 | ecosystem: Environmental > Terrestrial > Soil > Wetlands | place: USA: Florida... | reverse complement strand
TCCGAAATACCCACGCAAAAGACAAAGCATCCATGCAAAAGTGCATCGAAACCACGCCAAGCCAAGCCATCATCGTTTTAATCACCTGCCAATGGGTGGAGTGTACGTAGGGACAGATGGATGTTGCTTGTCTGCGTGACCTTGGCCCTTCTCCCCCCATCAGCATAAAGTCCAAGACCGACTAGTACCCTGATTTTTTTCGCCGTCGCATATGACAGAACATCGTCGGTCGAGGTAAACAACAGAGGAGAAAGGTGGGTATAGCAACAACCACAAAGCAGCAGCTACGGAGAGTATTGTCCCATTTGCCGTATCCCGAATAGTTTCTTACATGCATCCATACCCTTACCCATACCAAACATGTAATCGCAGTCCATTCCGCGCCCACTTTCACACCACGCTGCGAATACCTTATTTTTGCCCGCCAAGGCCTAACGTCCAAGCCCCGATCCACAAACGCCGCTTGTCCGCCTTCTATGCATGCAAGGGCCCTGGCCATACCATTCAGGCCCATACATTCCATGACGCCTCGCAGTGCCATAAAGATGGCATCTTCTCCCTTTGCATCATCTTTCCTCGTACCTGAATCCCACACGATAAACTATTATTCTGTCAGCTCTCCAGCTGCCTCCACCACATTCGCTTTTTGCATAGCCTCTTCTGGAAGCCCTTGCTGGCTCCTGTCATTCGCTTTTGCGTCCCACCAGTCTAATCCACATCTGCACGTCGAGTACGACTACCATATTCGTCAAGCTCCTCGTTGCTGATACATAAGTAACCTCATGTGCAACTAATCCAGGACACCTCTTCCTTCTCCTTCATGCTTACTCTTCATTCCTAATCCCACGTTCCACGTCAATCGTTACTACCGGCTGTTAGCCTGGTGCCTGTTCTGTTGCATCAACATCTTCAGCCGCTCCGTCATTCTCCGTCAAAGCCTTCTTGGCTGAGAAGGCAGTATCCGGTCTGACCACTGTGACGCCCGCACCTGCACCCCCAGCCCTATAATCAATCAACGCTCGCTACCTGGATTCGGAAAGTCTCTCTGTTACTGGACATTGCCGATCTGCTTTGTCCAGTTGACCCTGGCTCCGTTGCCTAGACTTTCAAATCCTTCATTTTAATTTGGGAAGAATAAGACTTCTTGTCTTCTTTCCTACACTCGTTTTCCACAATCACGCTCGTTAGCATACTTTACGACTTTACGAACTTTTAATTCACCCCTGTCTCAATGGCTGGACCCGGCGGCGGACCTCCCAGACGGAGGTATGTGTCTGGATCCTACTCATGATGGCGAATACTTGCTAACTCTTAACAGCCATACTAAGTCTCGCAAGGGTTGTGACACTTGCAAGCGTAGACACATTCGCTGTGACGAGAACTTTCCTCAATGGTGAGCGGTATTTTTTTTTTTTTTTCCAGCTCTCTCGTGAGCCCTCATATAGCCTAACCTCAAAATCTTCCAAGCTCGAAGACCTAACAAGCTTAATAGTCGAAACTGCACAAAGCACAATTGTCGCTGTCCGTACATGGACATGCCTGTGCAGGATGAGAGAGGACCAACTCCTGAAAAAGCTGATCTGCTGTGGACTCCAGAGGTCGAGGCGGAAATCGAACGCTGGCAACAAACTGGAATTTTCCCATTTCCGGACTTGTACATCTACCCAGCACCAGCACCGCAATTCTTTTCTGTTGAAGATCTTCGTCTTATTCATCATGTTGCCGCTATTTCCATGGAATTTAGTACACATGACGCAAACAATTTCACCATCTGGACAGGACAAATTCCCACGTAAGCCACTTTAGCATTCCGGAGAGGCCCAGCTGATTAGAAGAGCAGGTTCCTCAAAATCGGAGCAACTTATGGATTTGTCATGCATGCACTTCTTGCTTTGTCAGCAACTCATATTGCTTGGCTCACGGAATGTCCTCTTGTGAATCAGATGGCGTATGAACATCGGGGCATTGCTCTCAAGGGGCTCCACGAAGCTATCGGATCCTTCTCCAGGGAAAATTCGGATGCCGTTCTCGCAGCTTCTCTGCTGCTTTCATGGCAAGCAACGGAATGGTACGAATACCTAACATGGACTAGAAATCAAATTGCTGATTGTGTTTGTATAGGCGTGGTTGGACTCAGTTGATGCATGGAACTTCATCTGTGAGTTCCTTAAAAGTAGTTAATCAAAACGGCGGGACTAATGGTGCCCAGGTCATTGATGCCATGCAACCATGGAAGAACGAATCCCAGTTCGGCGACTTCATTGCAGAGCAATCCACCTTCCCTACTGCTCCTCCCTCCCCGCTGCCAAATTCCAATGCTCTTACCCAGCCCCGTAAGCAGGACCTTGAGGCTCTCCAACGTGCATACGGGCAACTTCAACAAGTGGAGTCCGTGCTCATGAACAACAAGCAAAACACCAAGGCCATCTCCGAACTAATGGCCTTCGTTCGTGGGATCCGAAAAGTCACACCTTCTCACACTGCTTCGGAGCGGTTTGAGATGCTCAATCCTTTACGTAGTTGGCTATTCTGGGTTCCGGTCATGTATCTTCAACAAGCACGAGGAAATCCATATGCGCTAGTTACCCTGGCCTACTACTATACTGTCGCATTAGTCGTTGAGCCCATTTTCCCTGAGCTTGGCGCTGCATACTTCGGCAGTCTTTCACTGGGCCCAATTGAGGAGATCGCTCGCCGATTGTTCTCCTTGAACGTATCGCAGTCACCCGCTGGAACCATGCAGACACCACTTGACCTGATCGAGTATCCTATCGATATGGTTCACAATTTCCGGGCTCGCATGGGATGGCAACAACCAGAGCGAACGGCTTCATTTCCAGTATTCCAGCAGAGTACCTACGACATGAGCAGCAACGTCGACACCGGCAATGTCTATGGCTTTGGCAATAACCCGGCTTTCAGTTACAGCCAGGAGCACTTGAGTCCCGTCAAATCTGAACCACCGTCTGCCATCAGCCCGTTGAGTTTGGACCCCTTTTCTGGCTCCAATCACTACCTCGGAATTCCGTCCCCTAGTGGCTTTGGTGGTTATCATAGCCCATCTGGCTCTTCCTTCGGAGACATTGCCTACAGTGATCAAGGTGGCGATGAATACCTATATGAAGGGCAGGGGTCTAGCTTTGGCGGGTTTGTGCCTCATACCGTGTGGATATAGTTGGTCGAACAATGTCTTAACGAGCGCCCAGGACTTTTACACCGGCGTTTCAATTCGATTCACAACAACCATCACCTTCTCCGCGAGCGTCAACCACATCGCTCTCCATCCCTCAACAGCCTCATTCAATCCAACCACAAGGAAGCCGCCAGCCTTCTCCAAAAGGAAAGGGCCGCCAACCGTAATGATTTACGAGGATACGACAATATATTAATAAATTTCACTAATACACTAATACTCCAACAACGAAAAGCGCATCCTCTCTGGGCATGGTCTCTTTTTCTTGTAATATCAGCGAGCGAGCGAAAGATTTGGAACAGCGATTTGCATCTCTCTTTTGTGCTTATGGCATTATGATTTCCACATCATCACGAAGCTAGAACGGTAGCCCCACGGTCCTTACGATACCCCTTGCATTTGGGCGGCGGGAGTTACATTGATTGGCGATGGAACTGGCTTCCGGAAGCACAGGGAGTTTACACGGCAATATCATTGTGCAGGTGTACGAATACATAGCTTTGCGCATATAGCAGTGGCGAAGTTGGTAATAATAATGAATTATCTGAATATTAGGCCTAGGACCACTCCTATTGTATCGATGTGATCAGTTTCTGAGAAAGTAAAATTAATCCAAACAAACGGTCCTTGTCTATACCTCAAGCAAGGCTAGTGGCGAGGTAAGGCTGAAGCGCAGCCTCGAATCGAGCCCAAAAGCTCGGTTCGCTTAGAATTGCTGGTCAAGAATCCGAAGCTCGCGATTGCCATTTTGCAATCTGCACGCAGGCTGCGGACAAGCAGATTGATAAGATGGCAAGCGGCGGATGGAATACCAGTGAGCCTTGCGTTGTTTTGTACTGAATCACGATCTTCCTAACAACTTTCCTCAGTTGAATCCGATGCGGGCGTCTTCACCTTCCTCCTCGACAACCTCGGCGTCAAAGGCGTCCAATTCGAAGAACTAATTGCGCTCGATTCGGCCTTCCTCCACCAACTCACTCCCGTCTACGGCGTGATATTCCTCTTCAAATACCCTACCGGGGAGAAACGCAACGAGTCAGGTGAGCCCAACGACGGAAGTTTCGACTACGCCGCTGCAGAGAACCTGTTCTTCGCCACGCAGACGATCCAGAATGCGTGCGGCACACAAGCTCTGCTGTCATGTCTCTTGAACCAAGATTCGCAGCCCGATATTGATATTGGCGAAAAGCTGAGGGAGTTCAAGGACTTCACCCAGGGATTTCCCGCTGAGTTTAGAGGGGAAGCGCTTAGCAACAGCGAGCTGATAAGAGATGTTCACAATAGCTTTGCAAAGAGCAGCCCCTTTGTGGACGAGACGCAGCGAATAGCTACAGAAGAGGATGATGTATACCACTTCATAGCTTACACGTCCATCAACAATATTCTCTACGAGCTAGATGGCCTACAACCCGCGCCCATCTCGCACGGCGCATGCACATTCGAAGAGTTCCCGGAGAAAGTCATACCTGTTCTGCAGAGGAGGATCAATAGGTACCCTGCGAATGAAATAAGGTTTAATCTTCTGGCTATGGTTAGGGATTTGAGGATTCGAGCGCAGGCTATTGGCGATCTGGAGGGATTGCTGAGGGAGGAGGCAAAAAGGAATGAGTGGCAGTTTGAGAATGCGCTGAGGAGGCATAACTTTGTGGGCTTTGCGGCTGAGATCTTGAAAGGGGTTGTTAGGGCGAAGCTGGCCGAGGGGGGGAAGGAGGCTTATGAGGAGTGGGTTACTGATGCGAAAAAGGTAACGAGGAAACGACTGGATGAGCAGAGGAAGAAGGGCGGTGGAAAGGAGGAAGATGTAGAGATGGTAGGATGATACATGCGGGTGTAAAGATTAGTAGATCTCCAACTCTATGACGTAGAGCGGTCACGGCTCTGCATTGTTGCGGCGTCAATATTTAGAGAAGCATCATGTTCAAACACTAATGCTTTTAAACTCGTCAATGGCAAGTGCACATAAATAAATTTTACTATTGCACAGCTATATCCAGGCTGACACAATGTAACTTCAAGAACCAATAGAGTTTGTGAACCAACCAACAATACCGCAAGGGTTTGCCGAAACACAAAGCCACCCAACAGAGGCAGGCAGTCTCTCCCTTACCCCGTGCATGGCTATTATCCCGAGTGCCTTACCTTCCCTTGGTGACCTTACTGCAAAACACTATTTTACCGCGGCTTTGTCTCCCTTTGTCGCATTAGCCTCGTCTCATATTGCACCACGCCAGGGTTATTGGACACCACCGACGTCTGGAATTCCTACGTCAAATTTCCCTGGCATTTATGTATGGGATTCTTAAAATAAATGCAAAACCTCATGAAAGCTCACAAGTTACTGAAGAGGAAATAAAATGGAGATTTAATAGAGACGATGCAAGATCTGTCATCCATTTTCTGATTTTTCTAACTTGTTGAATTTCTACCAGTCGTTGATTACTTGTGATGCAAGCAAAACTACCAGTAAGCAATCGCCTGACACTAAACCCCATTTGGACGGGAAGTGCACGACGGATCCGGATTCCGCCACAACTAGATACCCTACCACGCCTACTTACGCAACAGACCATAATCGACTGACGAACCATCTAAACCACACGCGCACACACGCACAACCTCCCGCACTCCCGACAACGGGCTACTTGTATCTTTAAAAGTATCTTAGCAGCGCTGCGAGACTCTTCGCGGTCAGCAAGTCGTAGACACATGAACACAACACCCGCAGGCCGCCTAGCATGTCGAGTCGATTTCGTAACAATCTGCGGGGCCTGGAGGACGCAGACCCATCGACGGCACTGACGCCATTGACCCTATCCATACCAGCCTCGAACCCTGGAAGTCCGTACGACCCTCCGCAGGGCTTCGATCAAGCGCTTCTCGAGTCATCGCAGCTCGAGATGCATACCCAAGGGTCGACGATCAACGGGGTCGTTATCGGTCTGCTGTCGTCGTTTGGGTCGGCGATCTTCATAGCGTTGATCTTCATCGTGGTTTATTTCTTTAAGTATACGGCTGGTGGACGCATTCTACTGGATAGGATAGGCAGGCCCGGAGAGTATGATGATGAGCAGGCTTTCTTGAGGGAGGAGGCGGAGGCGTTAGAGGAGATGGATGACTTGCAGCGGATGGAGTACTTGAGGGCAAAAGGTAGGCTTTGCTAAAGCTCCCTATCTCTATTCATATGCTGGTGGATGCTGTGAGAGTAGGCATAGCGTGCTGACTGGCTGTGCTCTGTATAGCGTTTATCCAAGCCAATCCACCAGATTCCTTGCCGACCGATATATCACTGTCACAATATTTAGCGATTCAAGAAAAAGGCGTTTCAGCGTGGGAATTCGAGCCGGAGTTGGAGATTGCGAATTGTTTTGTGGAAGGGCGGACGGAGATCGAGTTCTTCGATTCGGAATGTACTGTTATGAGCAACTTGCCGGTTCCGAAGCAGAATGAGGTCTATTATTGGGAATCAAAGATTTATGATAAGCCGGAATCAACGCTTATTAGTATTGGGATGGCTACGAAGCCTTATCCGCTGTTCAGGTTGCCTGGTAAGTGATTTTGGTCCACGGATAACAGAGATGGTGCTAATTCTTTTATGATAGGATGGCATAAATATTCTGTGGCATATACATCTACCGGTCATCGAAGATATAACCAGCCCTTCACACCTACAAATTACGGTCCAGCATATGTTCAAGGCGATGTTATCGGTGTAGGATACCGACCTCGGACAGGTACCATCTTCTTCACTCGGAATGGCAAGAAGCTCGAAGATGTAGCGCACGGCCTCAAAAGTCAAAATCTGTTTCCATCCGTTGGTGCAAACGGTCCTTGTACAGTACATGTCAACTTTGGTCAATCCGGTTTTGTCTTTATCGAAGCAAATGTCAAGAAATGGGGTCTGGCTCCTATGACAGGCAGTCTAGCTCCTCCACCACCTTATGGCAGCGAACAAGGCAGCATCCTTCTAGAAGCAGGGCGGGAAAGTAGTAGCCACACACAATCGTACTTCTTCGATCCCCGCCACGGGCGTACCCGAAGTGGAAATTTCAGACTTGGACCCCCAACAAGCCCCGGACCAGTAAGATCTCCCACCGACATATCGCTCGCGCAACTCACGCACATCCCATCCAATGAAGATGTGGGCGAGGGCACGAGCGCAGGGGCAGCCTCTGCAGTCGGCGTTGAAAACGTCAGCGCCACTGTTGGCCTAGGCCTTGAACACCACTCACAACCCCCGCCAGAGTACTCAAGTCCGCAAACCTCACCAGAAGGAAGCCGGCGGAGCAGCGATGACAGTCAAGATGGAAGTGAGAGGGAGCCTATGATAAGGCCGCGAACCAGTCCTCCAATCCCAAGCTACAACGAGACGGTGGCCGAGGATCGTGCGCGAGAAAGGGCGTCGAGTATGGGACCCGAAAGTAATGCAAGGTCATGACATGATGGGACACGGGACCGTGTCACATTTTGAAGTTAAGATCTTTTACTGTGTTTAGGCAGCTGGCTAGCGATGATTAGGAATACATATTTTAGGCGTATGGGATTTAGGAGTCGGACGGGCGGATTGCGTTGCTTGCTTGGCTTTAACTGGACTGGGCTGGGCTGGCCACTTACGCCTGGAACGACTATGGATTGGTTGATAGGACATCAAGTGAGTTATATGATGTGGTTGTCGATGGAGAGCCAGGTACGAGGATGAGGATTGTAGGACAGAATGTCCTCGTTCCTTTTGTGCATTCACTCTTGGTGGCTGTAGCTAGAGGACACGTCAGCTATGAGATTGGGGGAGGCTTGAATGTTGCATAGCTGAGCAGGCACAGTTACACTTACTTATGGTATGGATGGTAGCATAGCGTATGAAGGTTGGGAAGACATATTCTGCTTGATCGAAATGGACAATATCACTCACTCTAAAACCGTCCGATTGATCTTTGAAATTCTGGAAAACACTTTGCGCAAAGCCATAGCGACAGTGATCTTGAATCCTTTCCCCTTTGATTTACAGTTACATAGAAAGAATTCATTCTTGAGCTAGAACAATGCTGCATTTGACGTGGGTCCTAAATCGCGATCTTGACTGGTCACGGCCCTTTTCACCGCCTAACATTTCTGCCGGGTGTTTTATAAAATATCCACGACTCTACTTTTCAGGGTCTAAAGTCCACTTTTGCGGCATTGTGACCACTTTTTGACGTGCCGCGCCACGATGAAGCGGAAGCAAGAAGACGATGAGTTCGTCCTCACTATCTCGGACGATGAGGGAGATGGGGTGCTGGATCTTGATGCGGAGGTTTGCGCTGTTGCTAGTGATGGAGAGGACTCTGCAGATGGCTTGAATAGCAATGGGAGTAATAACAAGAACAAGAAGAGGAAGCGCGGATCAGATGTTGATAGAGCTGAGGAATCGAATCGAAAGACCAAGAAGAGCAAGAAATCCAAAATAAAGACGGGCAAGAAAGGCGCCAAGGAAGAGGATGTTGAGGAGAGTGAAGAAGAGTTAGACATCTGGGGCGTAAAAGACGAAGACGATGGTGCCATGGATTCTGATTTTGAGTTTCAGTTTGAGGCTGGAGAAGGCGCTGATGAGGCGATGGAGGAGTTCGAGGGGTGGGGGTTTGGGAGCGCTAGGCGGGGACTGGTGGATGAAGCAGGTGGGGTGGGAGGGAAGGTGGGAGGGGGTAAGAGGTCGGTGGATATTGACGATATTATTAGGCGGAGGAGAGTCAGGAAGGGGGAGAGGGGGGATGTTGAGAGGAGTGATGATGAGGAAGAGATTGGTGAGAGAAGTGATGAAGACGAGGACGAGGACGAGAATAAGGAAGAGGAAGAGGGAGATGGCGATGAGCCTGGGCTTGAGTTGATTGACAATGAGCAAGATGAGTTCATGGCTGAAGATGGATTTGGTATGGGCGTAAGCTCTAATGAAGAGGAGAGCGGAGATGAGGATGTGCACGGCGAGTCAGATGAAGATGAAGACGAGAGAATAGAAGAACAAGAAGATGCTTCGGACGATGGCTCTGTTGCTACCCCAGTCCCGCATCCTGACGATCTTGAGGATGGAGCTTCATCTGCTGAGGAAGATAACGATGAAGATCCAGAGGAGGTGGCTCGGAGAGAAGCTTTCTTCGCGTCGATAGAGGACGAGCCAAAAAATACGAAAGTCAATGGCACGATAACCTTCCAGCACATGTCGCTCTCAAGACCCATCCACCGAGGTCTTGCAGCTGTTGGCTTTTCTCAGCCAACGCCTATCCAAGCAAAGACCATACCGGTAGCACTTCTAGGCAAAGACGTCGTCGGCGGTGCTGTTACTGGATCCGGAAAAACCGCAGCTTTCATTGTGCCAATACTCGAGCGCCTGCTGTACAGACCGAAGAAGGTTCCAACGAGCAGAGTTGCAATCCTAATGCCCACGCGTGAACTGGCGATACAGTGTCACGCTGTGGCCACGAAACTTGCCAGCTATACTGACATTAAATTCTGTCTAGCGGTGGGAGGACTCAGTCTAAAAGTACAGGAGGCAGAGCTACGTCTGCGGCCTGACGTTATCATTGCTACCCCTGGTCGGTTTATAGACCACATGCGCAACTCAGCCAGCTTTACGGTTGATACTTTGGAGATTCTGGTACTTGATGAGGCGGATCGGATGCTAGAAGATGGGTTTGCGGACGAACTCAACGAGATTCTGATGACTATCCCGAAGTCAAGACAGACGATGTTATTTTCGGCTACGATGACTTCTTCGGTGGATAGGCTCATTCGTGTGGGACTTAACAGGCCTGTGAGATTACTTGTTGATGCTCAAAAGCAAACTGTTGGAACTTTGGTGCAAGAGTTTGTACGATTGAGGCCAGGTAGGGAGGGCAAGAGGATGGGGTATCTGCTCTACCTCTGCTCCAAAGTATACACCAATCGAGTGATTGTCTTCTTTAGGCAGAAGAAGGAGGCGCATAGAGCGAGAATTATCTTTGGCCTTTCTGGACTCAAAGCTGCTGAGCTTCATGGGAGCATGAGTCAAGAACAAGTAAGTGGGTTCCCCGTCCATCTAGAAAATCCGTTCCTGATTATTTTTTAGCGTATCACAAGTGTCGAGGCATTCCGTGACGGCAAGGTGTCATTTCTCCTTGCAACGGATCTTGCCTCCCGAGGTCTTGACATAAAGGGCGTCGACACAGTCATTAACTACGAGGCGCCCCAGTCACACGAGATCTACCTGCACAGGGTGGGACGGACAGCTCGTGCCGGACGTAGTGGTCGCGCCTGCACCTTGGCTGGTGAGGCTGATCGCAAGGTAGTAAAGGCCGCAGTCAAAAGCGGCCGTGCTCAAGGCGCCAAGATAGCCAGCCGCATGATTGATGCCGCTGATGCGGATGCATGGGCCGAGAAAGTCGAATCAATGCAAGAAGAAATTGAAGAGATATTAGTGGAAGAGAAAGAAGATAAGCAACTCGCCCAGGCCGAAATGCAGGTCAAACGAGGCGAGAACATCATCGTGCACGAAGATGAAATCAAAAGCAGGCCTAAACGAACGTGGTTTGAGAGCGAGCATGAGAAGAGGCTTGCTAAAAAGATTAGCCGAGCGGAGCTGAATGGCCCAGAGAGTGTGGTTAGGAAGAAGAAAGATGGCAAACTGAGCAATAAGGATAAAAAGAAGCTTGATGACAGTAAGGCGAGGTTGGAGGGCAAGGTGTGGAAGAAGGGGAGAGCGGAGAGGGATGGAAAGGGGGCGCTGGCACAGGCGAAGGTCAAAGGGAAGAAGAAAGTTAAGGGTGGGAAGCCGATGGCCAAGATGGGAGGAAAGGGAAAGTTCAGCAATAAGAAGAGGTAGTCATAGGGATCAATGAGAGATCATGAAATTTGAGTTTATAATTTCATCATACTGAAGTATCCTTTGTGACACAAAAATAGTCTGACAGCGGTAACATGCATACACCAATTTCGTTATTTGTCATATCCATCATTGTTGTTCACTACAGGCTTTGGGTCATATCCTTGACATTGATCCCGCTACAGACCTTGGGTTGGAGGCTCTATCCTTTATTTGCCCCGAGCGCGGAGAACCCACGTCAAAATACCGACGCTTGCCAGCGTATCAGGATGATTCTTTCCTAGGACTTTTACTCTCCTCTCAATCGCCAGTCGGATCTTCTCTTCTGCCTCCTCATACTTGCCTTCAATATGAAGTACCATCGCTAAGTTATTAAGCCTTATTAACGTTTTAGGGTGTTCTTGTCCAAGCACTTTCTCGCTTCTTTCTAAGACCTGCCGGTTTGTCTCCTCGGCTGCCTCATATTTACCCTGATCTTGAAGTACAGAAGCTAGATTACTGAGGCTGGTAAGCGTACTTGGATGATCCTCACCTAACTCTCGTTCCTTCCCTTCAACGACTTGCCGAAGAATTCTTTCCGCCTCGTTGCTCTTACCCAGACAGTTAAGCGTTGTAGCGAGGTTGCTAAGGTAAGTAAATGTTGTTGGATGATTGTCCCCAAGCACATTCTTAGATCCTTCCACCGCCCGGCGGTTTAGCTCTGATGCAGCTTCATAATCACCCTGAGCCTGGAGCACCGCGGCAAGGTTTCCAACGCTTGTTAATGTCCAAAGATGTTCACCCCCTAAAGTT
>Ga0335075_10014553_pt1 | contig 11810 bp, 10 predicted proteins | sample Lox_Sample_24_FD_206723 | JGI IMG/M metagenome (GOLD analysis project Ga0335075, IMG submission 206723) | Soil microbial communities from Loxahatchee National Wildlife Refuge, Florida, United States - Lox_Sample_2.4 | ecosystem: Environmental > Terrestrial > Soil > Wetlands | place: USA... | reverse complement strand
TCCACCAGCACGGCGTGCTGCGCCATCATTCGACTTACGAGATCCTTCGTCCCGAGGACGTCGGCCTCTCACGCAGTCACCTGGTGCTCGGCAAGCACAGCGGCCGCCACGCCTTCCGCGACCGCGTGAAGGCTCTCGGATTCGAGCTCGACGAGGCCGAGCTCAACCGGGTATTCGAGGAGTTCAAGGCGCTCGCCGACAAGAAGAAGGAGCTCTTCGACGGCGACATCGAGGCGCTGGTGCTGCGCGCCGAAGGCACCGCAGCCGGACCGTGGAGTCTCACCAGCCTCGACACCATGGCAGCGAGCAACGCTCCTGCCACCGCAATGGTGCAGCTGCAGCATGTGGATGGCCGGACGGTGGAGCGCAAGGCATCCGGCGACGGTCCGGTCGATGCGGCTTTCAAGGCAATCGAGGCCGCGACGGGCATAGGCGTGATGTTGCGAAAGTTCGAGATCCGTGCCGTCACGGAAGGCGAGGATGCGCAGGGCGAAGCAGTGGTCTACGTGGAGCACAACCAACGTACCTACCGCGGCGCGAGCGTGAGCACCAACATCGTCGAATCGAGCACGAGGGCATTCCTCGAGGTCATCAACCGCATCGAGCTGGCGCAGGCCGGCACCCGCTCGCGCGAGCAGCGCAACGCAGCGGCGCACGCCGCCCAGGCGACCGTATGACAAGGGAGCGGCCGATGGCTTCCTCGCCACAGACGCTTTTCGAGAAAGTGTGGCGCCGTCACGAGGTGGTGGCGGAAACCGCCGATACGCCCGCGGTCCTTTATGTCGACCTGCACCTCATTCACGAAGTCACCTCGCCGCAGGCATTCACGGTACTGCGGGAGCGGGGACTCGAGGTGCGACGGCCGGAGCTGACCTTTGCCACGATGGACCACTCCACCCCCACCCGCACGGAGCAGGTCTTCGGCGGCGCGCCGATAGCCGTCGAGGCCGCCGCCCGGCAGGTGCGCGAGCTCGAGGTCAACTGCTCTGCCTTCGGTGTGGAGCTTCTGGGACTGCGGCACGCCCGCCGCGGTATCGTGCACATCATCGGGCCGGAGCTCGGCCTCACCCAGCCCGGCAAGACCGTTGTCTGCGGCGACAGCCACACGAGCACCCATGGGGCTCTCGGCGCGCTGGCGTTCGGCATCGGCACCACTGAGGTGGGCCACGTATTCGCCACGCAGTGTCTGCTGCAGAGAAAGCCGCGCACGCTGGCCGTCAACGTCAGCGGCAAGCTCGCCGATGGCGTGACGGCGAAGGACCTGATTCTCGCCATCATCGGCAGGATCGGAGTCGCAGGCGGCACCGGCCACGTCATCGAGTATCGCGGCGACACGATAGGCGCGCTCGACATGGACGAGCGCATGACGGTCTGCAACATGTCGATCGAGGCCGGCGCGCGCGCCGGCATGATCGCGCCCGACGAGACGACTTACGCTTATCTTGCGGGCCGCCCGCGCGTGCCGCAGGGCGAGGCCTGGGAGAAGGCCCTCGAGCAGTGGCGGCAGCTTCCGAGCGATGCCGGCGCACGGTTCGACAAGGAAATCGACATCGACGCGTCGGCTCTCGAGCCGATGGTCACCTATGGCACCAACCCCGGTATGGTCATTCCCATCTCCGGGTCGATTCCGCAGCGCCCGGGCGATGCGGTGTTCGCGAAATCCCTCGCCTACATGGGCTTCGAGCCAGGCCGTGCCATCGCCGAGCAGCCAGTCAACGTGGTCTTCGTCGGCAGCTGCACCAACGGACGTCTGTCCGATCTCCGTGCCGCAGCCTCGGTCCTGCGCGGACGCAAGGTGGCAGCGGGAGTGCAGATGCTGGTCGTGCCGGGCTCGCAGGAGGTCAAGCGCGAGGCGGAGGCAGAGGGCCTGCACAAAGTGTTTCTCGAGGCTGGGGCGGAGTGGCGCGAATCCGGTTGCTCCATGTGCCTGGGGATGAACGGAGACCTGGTGCCGAAGGGGCACTACGCCGTCAGCACCAGCAACCGTAACTTCGAAGGGCGACAGGGAGTGGGTGCGCGCACGCTGCTCGCCAGCCCGCTGACGGCCGCGGCCTCCGCGGTCCGTGGACGAGTCACCGACCCGCGCGAGTTTCTCAGTTGACCATGAACGCGATCAAGACTCTTCGCTCGCGCACCGTCGTGCTCCCCGTGAGCAATGTCGACACCGACCAGATCATCCCGGCGCGCTTCCTCACGACGACGACCCGCTCGGGCCTGGGCGTCAACCTCTTCGCCGATTGGCGCTATGGCGGCGATGGCGCGCCGAAGACCGATTTCGTGCTGAACCGTCCGGAGGCGAAGGGCTGCGCAATCCTGGTCGCCGGCAACAACTTCGGCTGCGGCTCATCGCGCGAGCATGCGCCTTGGGCACTCATGGACTATGGCTTTCGCGCGGTGGTGAGCACGGAGATCGCGGATATCTTCCGCGGCAACGCGCTGAAGAACGGTTTGCTGCCGGTCATCGTCGATCAGGCCACCCACGGCTGGCTGATGGAGCATCCGGGCGCGGAGATCACCATCGATCTGCCGAGTACGACTCTCACGCTGCCCACGGGACAGTCGGCTCGCTTCCCGCTGGAGCCGTTTGCGCGCCACTGCCTGACGAATGGAGTCGATGAGCTGGGGTTCCTCCTCGGGCGCGACGAGGACATTCTGGCTTACGAGGCGAGGTCGCGCGCATGAAGGCCAGGATTGCCGTTCTGCCCGGCGATGGGATCGGGCCGGAAGTCATGACGCAGGGCGTGCGGAGCCTGCGCGCCATCGCGGAGGCCTACGGACACGAGCTCGAGCTCACCGAGCTGCCTTTCGGCGGTGCCGCCATCGATCTTTGCGGTAATCCGTTGCCCGAAAGCACCCTGCAGGTGTGTCTCGAGGCGGATGCCGTTCTGCTCGGTGCCATCGGCGGACCCAAATGGTCGGCGCCCGATGCGACCGTGCGGCCGGAACAGGGACTCCTGGGGCTGCGAAAGGCGCTGGGGGTGTATGCCAATCTGCGGCCGGTGACGGTGCACCCCGCCCTGCTCTCCTCTTCTACCCTGAAGCCGGAGATCATCGAGGGCGTGGATCTCGTGTTCGTGCGCGAGCTGACTGGTGGAATCTACTTCGGGGAAAAGCGTCGGGACGCACGTGCGGCTACCGACGTCTGCACCTACACCGTGGAGGAAGTCGAGCGCATCGTGAGGGTAGCGGCGCGGCTGGCTCGGCAGCGGCGCCGCAGATTGGTGTCGATCGACAAGTCGAACGTCCTCGAGACCTCGCGCCTGTGGCGCGAGGTGACCATGCGGTTGATGAAGGCGGAGTTTCAGGATGTGTCGCTGGAGCACATGCTGGTCGACTCGGCCGCGATGCACCTCATCCGGCGCCCGCGCGATTTCGATGTGCTGGTGACCGAGAACATGTTCGGCGACATCCTCACGGACGAGGCGTCGATGTTGGCGGGATCGCTGGGGCTGCTGCCGTCGGCTTCCCTTGGAGAAGGCACCCGTGGCGTCTACGAGCCGATCCATGGCTCGGCGCCGGATATCGCCGGTCAGGGGATTGCCAACCCTTGCGGCATGATCCTCAGTATCGCACTCATGCTCAGGCACTCCCTGCGGCTCGAGGCCGAGGCGGAAGCGCTGGAGCAAGCCGTATCGCAGGCCATCGAGCACGGTACGCTCACTCCCGACGTCGCCGGCGATCGCCGCAAAGCCTCATCGACTCAACAAGTTGGAGACGCCGTGCTGGGCAGAATCCGACGCGATCATTGAAGATCGCCGACCCGATCATGGTGCTGTCGGTCGACGACTAAGGCGCGGGAGCTTGGCCGGCGCCCCCCTGCGAGGCCGCCTCGCGAGATTGTTGACTAGGAAACAATCCCCTCAGCAGGCCGCCGCGAGCGGCTCCGCGCGCTCCGGGCATGCGGCGGCGGCGCGCTCCAGGCCGGCGGCGAGATCAGCCTGGAGATCCTCGAACGCCTCGATGCCGATGGAGAGGCGGATGAGACCATCCACGAGGCCTGCCTTCAGGCGCGCCGCCGGATCCATCGCGGCATGGGTCATGGTCGCCGGATGAGCGACCAGACTCTCGACGCCGCCGAGGGACTCCGCCAGCGAGAAGCAGACCAGCTCCGAGCAGAAGGCCCTGACGGCATCGTGTCCGCCCTCGAGCTCCAGGGTGATGATGGCGCCGTAGCCGCGCTGCTGGCGGCGCGCGAGCTCATGGTCCGGGTGGGTGGCGAGGCCCGGATAATGGACGTGCCTGACACCGGGTTGCCCCACGAGCCATTCTGCGAGCTCGGTGGCATTGCGGCCGTGATGCTCGAGACGCGCGTGCAGCGTGCGCAGGCCTCTGAGCGTCAGATAGCTGTCGAAGGGCGCGCCCGTGATGCCCAAGCAGTTCGCCCACCAGACGAGCTGCTCATGCTGCTCCTTGGTTCGGGCCACCACGGCGCCGCCCACGACGTCACTGTGGCCATTCAGGTACTTCGTCGTCGAGTGGACGACGAGATCCGCGCCCAGAGTCAGCGGCTGCTGCCAGGCGGGCGAAAGGAACGTGTTGTCGACGGCCACGAGCGCACCGGCCGCATGTCCGAGCGCGGCGAAATGCTCGATGTCGGTAATGCGCAGCAACGGATTGCTCGGCGTCTCGATCCAGAGGAGCGCCGTAGGTTTGGCGAGAGCAACCTTGACGGCAGCGAGGTCGCCGAAGTCGACGAACTCCACGTCGCGCTCACCCCGGCGCCGCCAGGCGTCGAACAACCGATAAGTACCGCCATAGCAGTCGTGGGGAGCCACGATGCGCGCCCCCGCCGGGATGAGGTAGCCGACGAGCGTCACCGCGGCCATGCCCGTCGCAGTCACGACCGCGCCGACACCCAGCTCGAGCTCAGCGATCGCCTCGCCGAGCAGGTCGCGCGTGGGGTTGCCGGAGCGCGTGTAGTCGTAACGGCGCTTCTCACCGAACCCCCGGAACGCGAAGGTCGAAGTCAGGTGGATCGGCGGCACCACCGCTCCGGTGGCATCGTCACATTCGAGGCCCGCGCGCACCGTGTGTGTGACCTGGTGGGCGGCATGGCGGCGTGTCAGTTTGCTCATGGCTCAGTTGCTCTCCAACGCCGCGGCGAATACGCCGCGAAGCTGCTGTGATTCCTTCAGGAAGGCGTCATGCCCGTAGATCGAAGAGATTTCCTGGAAGCGGCCGGCGCCGAGGCGCGCCACCATGCCGCGGACGTCCGCGACCGGGACGAGCTGATCCTCGCGGACCGCTATCGCGATCGTCGGAATGAAGATGCGGCTCGCATCGACCCGATGCAGGTCGATGGATTCCGACAGACAGACGAAAGACTCGGGCCGATGGCGCGCCGCGTAATCGCGGCCGCGCGCCAGGAGATAACGCTCGATGGGAAAGACGAATCGGTCGGACTCGTGCGCCGGCGGTCCGCTGAACCGCGCCGCGAGCTCCTCGCTGCTGCGGTATGTCGACATCGCGAGCGCTCGCGCCAGCTTGAGTCCATCGGCGCCGCGGCCGCTCGCGACCGTCAGCCGCACGATCTCCCGCTGCACGCTGCGCCAGGCGGTGGCGAGCGGATGCGGCCGGTCCGCGGCGCAAAGGACGATCAGCCGCCCAGCCCGCTCCGGGTATCGCTCGCCAAAGGCCAGCGCCACCATGCCGCCGTAGGAGCCGCCGGCGATCGCCCGCAGCGCCACTATGCCGAGGTGATTGAGGAGGCGCACCAGGAGCTCGGCCTGGTCATAGCTCGAGATGCTGGGAAACGGCTCCGAGGGCCGCGGGCCGGTGGTCTCCCCGCTGCCGCCCAGGTAATCGAAACTGAGAACGCGGTAGCGGTGGGTATCGAGTGGCCGGGCGGGGCCAGCGAGCTCCGACCACCAGCCGCTGCGCTCACGGTCGCCGAGACATACGTACCGGCTCGCGGAGATTCCGCCCAGGGCGCACACGACCGGAGCATTGGCGGGCCCGACCAGGCGCCAGCCGAGGCGCACGCCGGTCAACCGTCCACCGTGATGGAGGGCGAGCTCGCCCGGGATCTCCAGCACCCCCTCGCGCACCGTCGGCTCCGCGGACGGCAGCATGGGCGCGCGAATGCGCTTCCCGATGGGCGCACCCTCCTCGTGGAGGCGACCCTCAGGGGCGATCGGGACCGGCTCGTTCATGAAAGCTCCGCATTCCTCTGGCTCGGTCTCACCAGAGCCCTCCTGCGGAGCGCCCACCAGGGAACCTGGCGGGTTCGTCGCGTCCATCCCCGTCGCGCCCAAAGTGGCGGCGCGGCAAGGCTACGCTAACTCGCTCATCTGTCGATCGGGCTGCGGGCGCCCAAGCGCGGCGCGGCTGCGATCGCAGGAGTTGGCACCTTTCCAGGATGGTTAGTCCTGTCGGTTGCCCCGGCGTCTAAGGGCCTAATCCCTCAGCCGGTCTCGATGAGTGTGGGCAGTTTATGGTGCGGGGACGCAACACGTCAAGGGAGATGCCGAGGCGCCGGTCACGGCCCGGCGATCATGGTTCTGCGCCCCGAGCGGGTGGCGCCGCATCCGCTCTCGTGCTAATGTAATAGCACGCTATTACATTATGACGTCATGAAAGCCCATCGCAGCCTCACGCCCCGCCAGGAAGCGCTCGCCGAGCGCAACCTCTATACCGCCATCGCGAGCTTGCGCGGCGCCGAAGAGGTGCGCGCATTCCTGCGCGACCTGTGTACGCCGGCGGAGCTGCAGGCAATGGCGGACCGCTGGTCCGTCGTGGACTATCTCGGCCGGGGACTGCCCTACCGGGAGATCCACCGCCTGACCGGCGTCAGCGTCACGACCATCGGCCGTGTGGCGCGCTTCCTTGCCGCGGGCAACGGCGGTTACGCGCTCGCCGCCTCCAGGCTGGATAAGCCGCACCCGCAGGCGGAGGCGCCTCGCCATGGATGAGCTGCGCCTGAAGCTCGCGATCCAGAAGTCCGGGCGGCTGACCGATCCTTCCCTCGACCTGCTGGTGCGCTGCGGCCTGAAGATCTCACGCGGCAAGGATCAGCTGATGGCCTATGGCGAGAACATGCCGCTCGATGTGCTGTTCGTGCGCGACGACGACATCCCGGACCTCGTGCAGGAGGATGTGTGCGACCTCGGGCTGGTGGGCCTCAATGTGCTCGAGGAGAAGCGCCTGGAGCTCGCGGCGCGCGGCCATCCGGCGCGCTTCCAGCAGGTGCGTACGCTCGATTTCGGCCGCTGCCGTCTCGCGCTCGCCGTACCGGAGGGCACCTCGTTCGAAGGCGCGCGCACGCTGCGAGGCAAGCGCATTGCAACGACCTACCCCTACCTCCTCGAGAAGTACCTGCGCGAGCGGGACCTCGTCGCGGACATCGTCACTCTCTCCGGCGCCGTGGAGATTGCGCCTCGCCTCGGTCGGGCCGATCTCATCTGCGATCTCGTCTCCACCGGCTCGACTCTGCAGGCCAACCACCTGCGCGAAGTCGAGACCGTGCTGGAGAGTCACGCCGTGCTCATCCGCACGCCGCTCGATCTGCCGCCCGACAAGGACGAATGGGTGCAGCGGCTGCTCATGCGCATCGATGGCGTGCAGCAGGTGCGCGAGAGCAAGTACATCATGCTCCACGCCCCGCGCGCCGCGCTCGCCGAGATCCGCAAGCTCCTGCCCGGCAGCGAGTCACCGACCATCATTCCGCTCGAGGGCTTTCCCGACCGAGTGGCCGTCCACGCCGTCTGTCGCGAGAACGTCTTCTGGGAGACGCTGGAAAGCCTGAAGAAGGCCGGCGCCAGCGCGCTGCTCGTGTTGCCGGTCGAAAAGATGCTGGCCTGAGCGATGCGCATCCTCGACTGGGAAACGCTCTCCGCCGGCGAGCGCCGTGCGGCGCTCGCGCGCCCCACCCAAGCGGCCCGCGACGACATCGAGACGCTCGCGCGCGAGGTCATCGCCAACGTCCGCGCGGGCGGTGACGAGGCGCTACGCGCCTACAGCCGGCGTTTCGACGGCGCCGAGATCCAGACTCTCGCGGCAAGCCCGGAAGAATTCTCGCAGGCCGAGCGAACGCTGACATCCGAACAGCGCTCCGCGCTCGAGCGCGCGATGGACAACGTCGAGCGGTTCCATCGCGCACAGCAACCCGAAGCCCTGACGCTCGAGACAATGCCGGGTGTGCGCTGTGAGCGAGTCATCCGACCGATCTGCGCCGTCGGTCTCTACGTGCCTGCCGGATCCGCGCCCCTGCCCTCCGCCGTGATCATGCTGGCGGTGCCGGCGCGCATCGCCGGCTGCCCGCGGCGGGTGCTCTGCACGCCGCCGCGCCGCGATGGCCGGGCCAATCCGGCGGTGCTCGTCGCGGCCAGGCTCTGTGGCATCGATTCCGTATACAAGGTCGGCGGCGCCCAGGCCATCGCCGCGATGGCCTACGGCAGTGAGACCGTACCCAAGGTCGACAAGATCTTCGGACCAGGCAATGCCTGGGTGACGGCCGCCAAGCAGGCGGTGGCGGCCGACCCGACAGGTGCGGCCTGCGACATGCCTGCGGGCCCGTCGGAAGTGCTGGTGATCGCGGATGAGAGCGCACACGCCGAATTCGTCGCCGCGGACCTGCTCGCTCAGGCCGAGCACGACACGCAGGCCCAGGCGATTCTGCTGACGCCGAGCCGCACGCTCGCCGAGGCGGTCGCCGCCGAGATTGCGAGCCAGACGCGCACCCTCTCGCGCCGGGCGATCCTGGAGCAGTCGCTCGCCGGCAGCCGCTGCATCGTCGTGAGGGATCTCGAGAGCGCCCTCGAGGTGGCCAACGAGTACGCCGCCGAGCACCTCATCCTGGAGGTGCGCGAGCCGCGCCGCTGGCTCGAGAAAGTGGTGAGCGCCGGCTCGGTATTCCTCGGCGCCTGGTCCCCGGAGCCGATGGGCGACTACTGCTCGGGCACCAACCACGTGTTGCCGACTTACGGCTACGCGCGCGCCTACAGCGGCCTCTCGGTGCTCGACTTCGTCAAACGGATCACCGTGCAGGAGCTCTCGCCCGAGGGCCTGCGCTCCCTGGGCCCCGTCGCCGTCACGCTGGCGCGGCTCGAGGGACTCGACGCGCACGCCGGCGCGGTGACGCGCCGGCTCACGGCTCTCGCTGCGGAGAGCGCGACGGCGCCGGCGGCTGGGAGCGCACAGTGAGCTGGGTTCAGGAGCTGGCACGACCGGACATCGTGGCGCTCAAGCCCTACGAGCATGCCTCCTGGGAGCCGAGTCTCGAGCGGCTGCATGCCAACGAGCTGCCGTGGCGCCCGGCGGACGACGACTCGCGCGCCGGACTCAACCGCTACCCGGAGCCGCAACCGCGGGCGCTGGTCGCGTGCCTCGCGCAACTCTACGCGGTGACCCCCGGCTCACTCCTCGTGGGACGCGGGAGCGACGAGGCGATCGATCTGCTGACGCGCGCCTTCTGTCGCGCCGGCTGCGATGCGGTGCTCGTGTGCCCGCCCACCTTCGGCATGTATTCGGTCAGCGCACGGATCCAGGGCGCGACGGTCCTACAGGTGCCGCTCCTTGCCGCGGACGGGTTCGCGCTCGATGAGCAGGCCCTGCTCGACCGTTGCACTTCGACCGTCAAGCTGATCTTTCTCTGCTCTCCCAACAACCCGACCGGAAACCTGCTCGATGAGGCTGCGATCCTGCGGCTCGCGCGCCGTCTGGCCGGACGCGCGCTGGTGGTCATCGATGAGGCTTACATCGAGTTCGCCACACGGCCGAGCCTCGCGCGGCGCGTGGCGGAGCTGCCCAATCTCGCGATCCTGCGCACCCTGTCCAAGGCTCATGGCCTGGCCGGTGCGCGCTGCGGCGCGCTCATCGCCGACCCGGAGATCATCGCCCTGCTGCGCAAGATCATTCCGCCGTACGCCATCCCGCAGTTGACCCTGGAGGCGGTGCTCGATCGCCTGACACCCGAGGCTCGCGCCGCCTCGCGGGCGCGCCTCGAGATGTTGCTGGCGGAACGCGAGCGGCTCGCGCGGGCCCTGCCCCGGCTGACAGGCATCACGAGAATCTGGCCGAGCGCTGCCAACTTCGTGCTGGCGGAATTCGCGGATGCCGGCGCAGCCTTGGCGCGCGCGCGCGCAGCGCGCCTCCTGGTTCGCGATGCGCGCGGCTACCCGGGACTCGGACGCGCGCTGCGCATCACGGTTGGAACACCCGAACAGAACGGTCGCCTGCTGGAGGCCTGGTCATGACCCAATCGCCGGGAGCGACTTTGCACGCGGCGACGCTCTTCATCGATCGCGACGGCACCCTGGTGGAGGAGCCGCCCGACGAGCAGGTCGACTCTCTGGAAAAAATTCGCTTCATGCCTGGGGTTTTCGCGGCCCTGGCGGAGCTCGTGCACCATGGCTACCGCCTGGTGATGGTCACCAACCAGGATGGGCTCGGGACCGACTCTTTCCCCCAGGCGGCGTTCGAGCAGCCGCAGCAGTTCATTCTCGAGACCCTGCGCTCGCAGGGGATAGAGTTCGATGCCGTCTTCGTCTGCCCGCACCGCAAGGGCGACGGCTGCGGCTGTCGCAAGCCCAACACCGGCCTGGTGACGGAATACATTCACGCGAGCGGTGTGGATCCGTCCGCCAGCGCGGTCGTGGGCGATCGCGAGACGGACCTGCAGTTCGCTGCCAATCTCGGGATGCGGGGCGTGCGCGTACGCCGCCACGGAACGCCCGATGAAACCTGGCCCGCGGCAGTCAGGGCTCTGACCGCCCGCGGCGCCCAGGTCAGCCGCCGCACGCGGGAAACCCAGATCGACGTTCGCGTGAACCTCGACGATACCTCTCCCATCCGCCTCGCCACCGGTATCGGCTTCTTCGATCACATGCTGGAGCAACTCGCCAGGCACGGCGGCTTCGCGCTCGAGCTCACCTGCAAGGGCGATCTCGACATCGACGAGCATCACACCGTGGAGGATTGCGCCCTCGCACTCGGGGAAGCTCTGCGGCGGGCACTGGGATCGAAAGTCGGCATTGCGCGCTATGGCTTCCTCTTGCCGATGGACGAGGCGCAGGTGCAGGTCGCCATCGACCTTTCCGGGCGCGCCTTCGCCCGGTTCTCCGGGCGCTTCGACCGCGAGGCGGTGGGCGGCCTGCCGACGGAGCTGGTGCCGCACTTCTTCCGCTCGCTGGCGGAGTCTCTCGGCGCGGCGGTGCACGTGAGCGTCACGGGGGACAACAGCCACCACATGATCGAGGCCTGCTTCAAGGGCGTCGGCCGAGCGCTGCGCCAGGCGCTGCGGCGGGAGAGCCGCGAGCTGCCGAGCACCAAGGGAGTGTTGTGACCGAGGCCGTCATCATCGACAGCGGCGGCGCCAACCTCGCCTCGCTGCAATTCGCGCTCGAGCGACTGGGCGCGCGCGCCGTCGTCAGGAGCGATGCGCCGGCGATCGCGGCCGCGCCGCGAGTCCTGTTGCCGGGAGTGGGATCGGCGGCGGATGCGATGCAGAGGCTGCGCCGCGCCGGCCTGGCGGAGTTGCTGCCGACGTTGCGCCAGCCGGTGCTCGGCATCTGTCTCGGGATGCAGCTGCTCTTCGATCGCTCGGCAGAAGGGACGACCGAGTGCCTGGGTGTCCTTGCCGGGACCGTGCGTCGGCTCGAGGCGGCGCCGGGGCGGCCGGTGCCGCACATGGGCTGGAACCAGCTGGCGGACCCGCGCGCGGACCCGCTGCTCGAGGGGATCGAGGGGGGCGAGTATTTCTACTTCGTGCACAGCTATGCCGTGCCGGCCTCGGAGGTGACCCTCGCCGAGGTGCACTACGGGGAATCGGTCTCCGCGGTAGTCAGGCGGGGCAATTTCTGGGGAACGCAATT
>Ga0335075_10014552_pt1 | contig 11810 bp, 12 predicted proteins | sample Lox_Sample_24_FD_206723 | JGI IMG/M metagenome (GOLD analysis project Ga0335075, IMG submission 206723) | Soil microbial communities from Loxahatchee National Wildlife Refuge, Florida, United States - Lox_Sample_2.4 | ecosystem: Environmental > Terrestrial > Soil > Wetlands | place: USA... | reverse complement strand
TCACGGTTGATTCAGGGGGGGATGTCGTCTCCTCTTGTTTCCGACGCACTTTGGCAAATCATGGAACCACTGCTGCCGGCCGCACCTCCGAGGCCGAAGGGGGCGGCCTGCAGCCACCACTCGTCAGGGGGCCAATTTGCACGCCGAAGAACAATCGGGATCCGCCTACTGCGGAAGTCCGTTCCTCGCTGCCGAAGCATGATCGGCCTCCGTGAGCCGCGATGCCGGCGTTGCCTCCGCTTCTGCGCCAGGCGCGGAAACAGGACGGCAAACTCCAACTTGGCACACGGGTATCTCACGGAGGCAGACCCGCCTCGTCGCTGGGTTCAGCGCGTGACGATGAATATCTTCCGCACGGTCTCGAGGGTACGCCAGGTACCGCGGAAGCCGGGCTTGAGGACGAAGCTGTCGCCCTTGCGATAGGTCACGGGCTCCTTTCCGTTTTCCGCGATCTCCACAACGCCCTGCAAGATCAGGCAGTACTCGTAGACATCCTTGATGCAGTGCGTAAGGCCGGGGGTTGCTTCCCAGATGCCCGTGCGCACACGGCCCTCGAAGGATTCATCCTGAAGCCAGGTACGGAAATCCGGGTTGCCCACGATCTTCTCCGCGTCGCTCGGCTTTCGGCCGATCGGAGTCGGGAGCTTCGCCACGTCGTTTTCCAAGGTCACCAGCAGGGACATTCGGTCCTCTCTATCGAACTGAGCTTTCCACAAGACCGCGCGGACCGAGCGTCCGCACGGGGTAGGCTTTGCGGTGCGCGAACCGCAAGATTGTCCGCGCTCCGCGTCTCCTCAGACCCAATGCCAGGTCTCGAGATTCCAGTCGTTCAGAAGAACGTTGATGTTCGGCTCATAACCCTTGAGGTTCGTCTTGGTGCCTTCGATCTCCACGTACTGCTGCTGCACCAGAAAAGGCAGATCCTCTCGCAGCACCGCTTGCAGCCTCTGATAGATCGGGACACGCTTTGCCCGGTCGAGCTCGGCCGCGCCGTCGACGAGCAGCTTGTCCACCACCGGATTCGAATACTGCATCGTGTTGTAGCCGGCGCCGGTCTTGGTCGCGATCGACTGGCTGCTGAAGTAGATGCTTGCGTCCGGGTCGGGACCGGTCATGAAATCAATCCCGACCATCGCGGTGTCGAACTCCGACATTTGCCAATACTTCCCCCACATGACCGCGGGTGGTAGATTCTTGATCTCCATGTCGACGCCGATCTGACGGAATGTCTGCTGCAGGAACTGTTGCGTCTGCTCACGCAGATGATTGCCTGCCGTGGTCGAGTTGCTGAAGGCGAGCTTCACGCCGCCCTTTTCGCGAATGCCGCCGGCCCCCTTCTTCCAGCCGGCGCGGTCCAGCATCTCGTTCGCCTTGTCGATATCGAAAACGTGCTTCGGCAGGTCTGGGTTGAAAGCCCAGCTCTCTTTCGGGAGATAAGTCTCGCTCGGGTGCGGGACACCGTAATAGATCTCCTTGATGATGCTGTCCTTATCGTAGGCCAAATAAATCGCTTGCCGGACAGCCTTCTCCCTGAACTGCGGGCGCCCGAGGTTGAAGTAGAAATTCTCGATGGACGCCTGGGGCGCCGCGAGGACGACGCGATTCGGTAGCCTCCTCGCCTCCGCGTAATGATCGGCCGAGATTCCCTGCAGGCCTATATAGTCGATGCCGCCGGTGCGGAATTGCGTATAGAGCACAGTCAGATCGGGAACGTATTTGAAGACGGCCGTCTCGATCAGCGGACCCGCGTCGAAATAGTCCTCGTTCGCGACCACGGTGATGTGATCGCCCGGCACGCGCTCCTTCCACTTGAACGGACCGGTACCGACAGGATTGCGTTGGAATGGGCTGCCGAGCGGTGCCACGCCCTTCAGCAGATGGCTCGGGACGATCATGAACCATGAGAGAATGGAGATGTAAGGCGCGAAAAGCGTCTTCATTTTCCAGGTCAGACTCGTCGGCGACGTGACCCGGATGTCCTCGACGAGATTGTGCCCAATCGTGCTGTAGGCAGGGAAGTTCGGCTGGCAGACACTCTCGATCGAGAACTTCACGTCGTCCGCGGTGAACGGCGTCCCGTCGTGCCATTTCACGCCGGGGCGCAGCTTGATCGACCAGGTGAGCCCGTCCGGGGAGAGGCCGCCGTTCTCGACGGTCGGCACCTCGAGCGCGAGGCGCGGGAGCATCTTGCCCGATGGATCGACGGTCCAGAGCGGGGAGAAGATCGCCTGATAGACACCCTGGTCCACTTCGATATGCGGCAAGCGCGGATCGAAGGCGGTCGGCTCCTGCGAGATACCAAGCACGACCTGGCCACTCGGCGTGGGTTTCGTTGCGGCGCCGGCTTGGCTCTCCCATGGGAGAAGCACCGCGGTGACAAGCCCCGCGGCGCCGCCGAGCAGCGAACGACGGGAGATCGAAAGGCGTTGGCGGAACGTCATTTCAGGCTCCTTTCTGTGATGATTGCGGTGGGATGCATCAAAGTCCCGGCTCGATCACGATTTTTGAGCCGTCGTTGAAGCGATCGAACCGGAATGCAGTCGGATCGACGATCGGCGTCGCCCCGACCGCCATCTCGGCGGCGAGCCGGCCGGCGGCGGGTCCAATCCCGAAGCCGTGCCCGGAGAAGCCGGTCGCGACGATCAGCCCGGCTGGCACATCGACCGGACTGATCACCGGCACGGCGTCGGGTGTCACGTCGATCAGCCCCGCCCATTGCTGTTCGATCTTCATGTTGCGGAATACGGGGAACACGTCAGCGGCGGACTTTGCCGCCGCTGCGTTGATCTCGGGCGCGGGATCGGGGTCGAGGATACGGTCGCGCTCGAACGGGCTCTCCTTGTCGAGCGACCATTTCTTCGGGGTCCGCGCTTCCTTCAGGAACCGCCCGTCAAGCCGCAGCCGGAGGCCGCGCCGCTCCGCCTTGGCCGCGGGGAGAAATTGGGTAAAGAAGCGAAACGTGTCGGGGACGATGGGCACGAGATTGCCGCGCCCGTTCGCGATCGTGTAGCCGCCATCGATGCGCTTGCGATAGGCGAAGCTGCCGAGCCAGGCCGATGTCTCTGGCCCGCCCTCGATCGGCCCCGTGCGCAGCACGGAAGCACGTATCTTGAGCTGCGGCAGGTGCAGGCCGAGATTGCCGCAGAACAGACTCGACCAGGCGCCGCCGGCGAGAATCACGGAATTGCAGGCGATCCGCCCGCGCTCCGTCACCACCCCGGCGACGCGCCCGCCGATCAGGTCAAGCCCGCGCACGGCGCAGTGCGTCAGCACCGTGGCGCCCAGCGCACGCGCGGCGGCGGCGATTGCGGGGGCTGCTTTCTGCGGCTCGGCACGCCCGTCCGTCGCTGTGTAGATCGCCGACTTGTAGGCGCGCGTCGCCCCCGGAAGCTTGTCTGCGAGCTCCGCCCCCTCGATGACCCGCGAGCCCATCTGCCAGGGGCGCGCCATCTCCACCCAGCGCGCGTGACGTTCGCGATCCGCGTCGTCATCCGCGACATAGAGCACACCGCACTCTTGAAAACCCGTCTCTATCCCCTGGTCACGGAATTCGCCCCACATGCGCAGCGCCTCGATGATCAGCGGAATCTCGCGCTGGTCGCGCGCTGTCTTGCGCACCCAGCCCCAGTTCCGGCTCGACTGCTCGCCGGCAATCTCGCCCTTCTCACAGAGCACGACGGCATGGCCCAGCCTCGCAAGATGCAGGGCCGCGGAGACGCCGATGATACCAGCGCCGATCAGCACCACGTCGGCATGTGGCGGTGGCGCCGCGTCGGTCTCGATCTTCTCGGTGACGGGTCCCATCGTGTCCTCCTCAGGCGGGTGCGGTTTCGGCAAGGGGGGCTGCGAGTGCCAGCTCCGGGCGGACGCATGCGGCGGCATGGCCGTCGCCAACCGGCACGAGCGGCGGCAGTGATGCGGTGCAGGCCTTGATGGCGTAGCGGCAGCGCGTGCGGAAGGCGCAGCCAGAAGGCGGCGCGATCGGACTCGGCAGGTCACCTTCGAGCAGGATACGTTCGCGCTTGCCGCCGAGATTGGGTACCGCGGAGAAGAGCGCCTCGGTGTAGGGATGGCGTGGCCGGGTGAAGAGCGCGCGGGTCGATGCAATCTCGACAATCCGCCCGAGATACATCACCGCGACCCGGTCCGAGACGAGCCCGACCACGGCGAGATCGTGCGCGATGAAAAGGATCGCGAGCCCAAGCCGCTCACGCAGGTCGAGCAGCAGGTTGACGACCTGCGCCTGCACCGAGACATCGAGTGCCGAGACCGGCTCGTCCGCCACGAGCAGATCCGGGCGACAGATCAGTGCGCGCGCAATCCCGACGCGCTGGCGCTGTCCGCCTGAGAATTCATGCGGATAGCGTTCAGCCGCCTCGGGGAAGAGCCCAACGGTGGCAAGCATCTCCGCGATCCGCTCGCGCCGCCGCGCCCGACCGAGCGTGGGCTCGTGCACCTCGAGCGGGATGGCGAGAATCTCTCCGACCGTCATGCGTGGGTTGAGGGAGGCATACGGGTCCTGGAAGACGATCTGCATGTGCCGCCGGATGGGGCGCAGTTTCGCGCGCGACAGGATCGTGATATCCTCCCCGCGAAACCGGATCGTCCCCTCCGTCGGTTCGTTGAGCCGCAGGATAGTGCGTCCCAGCGTTGTCTTGCCCGAGCCGGATTCGCCGACAATCCCAAGAACCTCGCCGGGCGCAAGGTCGAAAGAGACGTTCGAGACTGCTCGCAGTAGCCGTCCGTGCGGCAACATGAAGTGCTTGGATAGCCCAACGACTTCGAGCAACGCGCTCACGCCGCGATTTCCCGCCAGCGTGCGCAGCGCACACGGTGATCCGCCGCGACGGTCTCGAGTGATGGCCGCGAGCCGCACATCGACGGATCCGCATAGGCACAGCGCGGTTGAAAGACACAGCCCGCAGGCCGCGCGCGTGGATCAGGCACATTGCCCGGAATGGTGGCGAGCCGGCCGCGCGAGAGTACCTGGTCTAGACGGGGGACGGAGCGGATCAGCCCAGCGCTGTAGGGCATCAGCGGCCGCTCGATCAGGGTCGAGACTGGCGCGTCCTCCACGATCTGCCCCGCATACATGACGAGGACGCGGTTGGCGATTTCCGCGACCACGCCGAGATTATGCGCAATGAACAGCACCGCCATGCCGGTCTCTTGCTGTAGCCCGCCGATGAGCTCGAGGATCTGCGCTTGGATCGTGACATCGAGTGCCGTTGTCGGTTCATCGGCAATCAGCAAGCGCGGGCGACATGCCAGCGCCATCGCGATCATCGCGCGTTGACGCATCCCGCCCGAGAGCTGATGCGGGAAGGCGCTCGCGCGGACCGCCGGCTCGGGAATCCCGACCACATCGAGCAGCTCAACTGCGCGAGCGCGTGCCGCCTGCGTGGAGACCCTCTCGTGACGCAGCAAGCCTTCCGCGATCTGCTGTCCGATCCGTTGCACCGGGTTGAGCGAGGTCATCGGCTCCTGGAAGATCATGCCGATATCCCGGCCACGCACGTCGCTCATGCGCGCCTCGGGCAGCGCCAGCAGATCGACACTCTGGCCGCCGTCGAGCGAAAAAACAGCGCGGCCGGCGACGCGCGTCGCCGGCGGGCCGCCGAGCAGTCGCATCAGCGCGAGGGCGGTGACGCTTTTGCCGGAGCTTGATTCGCCCACGAGCGCCAGCGTCTCGTGCGGGCGAAGCGCGAAAGAGACGCCCTCGATCGCCGGCACCGCGCCCCCTTCGCCGTGGAAGGTGACGGAGAGATCCTCGACCTCGAGCAGTGCGGTCACCGGTTGAGGTCCAGTCTCGGGTCAAGCGCATCGCGCAGCCCGTCGCCGAGAAAGTTGAAGCCGGTGACGGCAAGCGTGATGACGGCGCCGGGAATGATCGCGAGCCAGGGCGCACTCGTCAGATATTCCTGCGCGTTGTTCAGCATATTGCCCCAGGAAGGCGTCGGCGGCTGAATGCCGTAGCCGAGATAGCTCGCATAGCTTTCGAGCAGGATCGCCTGCGCGACGTTCAGCGTCGCCGCGACGACCACCGGTGCCAGCGTATTCGGCAGCAGTTCACGCAGCATCAGATGCCGGTCCGAAACGCCGATCGCCTCCGCGGCAACCGCGAAATCCCGTTCGCGCAGTGTCCGCATCTGCCCGTCCACAATGCGCGCGACCTGCATCCAGGCGGTGAGCGCCACGATCGTGGTGATGGTCAGTACGCCGGGACTGACCATCGCGGCGAGGGTCAGCAGCAGAAAGATGTTCGGGAAGCAGAGGACCGCATCAACCAGGCGCATGAGAGCAGTCCCTACCCATCCGCCGTAGAACCCGCTGAGCAGACCGACGACGACGCCGATCACCGTGCTGATCGTCATCGCGAGAAAGCCGACCGTGAGCGAGATCCGCCCGGCGAGCAGCAGCCGCACCAGCAGGTCGCGCCCAAGTTGATCCGTGCCCAGCAGATGCGGTCCCAGAAAAGGCGGCTGGAAGCGATGCAGGAGATCGATGCTGAGCGGTCCGTACGGGCAGAGATAGGGGCCGACCGCGCAGGCAAGCACGAGAAAGACAATGGCGGCGAGGCCAAACATCGCAAGCCTGTGACGCATGAAGCGGCGCAGCGCCGGCCGGTTCGCGAGGAAGGGTCGCGACCGCGTGACCGAAAGTGGCACGCCGCCGCTCACGACAGCCTTATCCGCGGATCGGCGACGACGTAAAGCAGGTCAGCGATCAGATTACCGAGCAGCACCAGGATCGCGGTGAACATCAGCAACCCCATCACCACGGGATAGTCGCGATAGCCCAGCGAATCCAGAAAGAGCCGCCCCATGCCCGGCCAGGTGAAGACCGTTTCCGTCACCAGCGCCCCGCCAAGCAGCGTCGGCACCTGCAATCCGGCGATGGTAATCATCGGCAGGAGTGCGTTGCGCAGCGCATGCCGCACCAGGATCGCGCGGCGACGCAGTCCCTTCGCACGCGCGGTACGAATATAGTCCTGGTTTACGACCTCGAGCATCGAGGCACGCATGTAGCGGCTCCACGTCGCGACCGTGACCAGCGTCAGCACGAGACAGGGCAGGACGAGATGATGCGCGTAGTCGAGGAAGGAACGATCACCCGGTTGGTGCATGTCGCCCGACGGGAACCAGGGAAGCCAGACCGAAAAAAGATATATCATGACGAGACCGAACCAGAAGGTCGGGATCGAAAGCGCGATCATCGCACCGATCGTCGCGAGGTAGTCGGCGACCGAGTAGCGCCGTACAGCACCAAGAACGCCGATCCATGTGCCCGCCAGAACGGCGAGGAACGTCGAGCTCAGCATCAGTTCGAGCGTCGCCCACAGGTGTGAAGCGATGACCGTCAGAACCGGTTGCTGGTCGCGATAGGAGCGCCCCCAGTCGCCACGCAAAAGATGGCCGGTCCAGTCGAGATACTGCACGGGGATCGGCTTATCGAGACCCATCTGATGCGCGATCCGCTTCAGTGCAGCGGCCGACATGCCTGGTGTGTTGGCGAATTGACTAAGCGGACCCCCCGGCGTCAGGTGCAGGAGCGCGAAGCCGATAATGGAGACAAGGATCAGCAGAACGATACTTTGCGCGATACGCCGGGCGACGTAGGACAACATCCACTCAATCCGGCAATGCTGGCATGACCGCCGCGCCGCAAGACTCGCGAACCACGAGCTCGAATGGCAACTCCCGGTACAGCTCCCCCTTGGTCTGTGTCGCGATGTTATCGAGAAGCATTTCCGCCCCTGCCCAGCCCATTTGACGACGAGGGATACGGATCGTGGTGAGTGGTGGCTCGCTGACAGCACCGATAGCCAGGCCGTCAAAGCCAACGAAGGCGATGTCCGCTGGGATGCCCAGGCCTTTCTGCCTCGCCGCGCGCATTGCGCCGAAGGCAATCTCGTCGCTGGCGCAGATCACAGCGGTTGGTCGAGATCCCGGCGCTGCGCCGCCACTTGCCAGCAGGGATTTCATCGCGAGAAATCCCGTATCTATATCGAAACGTTCGGCGACTTTCACCCAAGGTTCGAGTCCGGCCGATATCATGTTGCGCTTATAGCTGTCGGCGCGAGCTCGGAATGTCGGACTTTCCTGCGGCCCGGCGATATGGGCAATGCAACGATGGCCCAAGGACAGGACATGCTGGACAGCCACGTCCATTGCCTTGCCATGATCGATCGATATGAGCGGGATCGCGCCCTCGGCCACGGAGCGTGACACGGCAACGATGCAGCGGTCGTGATTCGGCATGTTTCTCAGAACGGATGGCACTCGACCGTTGAGGAGTATCAGACCGTCGACGACGCCGGTCAGCAACTGACGGCCCATCGCCTCTTCCCGGGCGACTGACCCCCGAGTGCTCCCCACCAGTACGCCGACACCCCGGTCCGAACTTATGTCCTCAATTCCCTCAACCACCTCGGGGAAGAACGTCGCGCTGATGTTATTCAGGATGACCAGGATCTGATCAGACCGCCCGGTACGCAGCCGGCGCGCATTCTGATTCACGGCATAACCAGTCTCCGATACGATTTTACGAATTCGTCGTCTTGTTACATTGGGAATACGGGGATCGTCCTTGAGAGCCCGGCTGACGGTCGAGACATCCACGCCAGCAATGTGAGCGACCACGGCCATGGTGACCCGTGCGTCAGACGTGGATCGGGCCATGTGGAACCCCCCTCTTCTAAAACGCCGATTTCAATCGGCTTCACCAGTCGTATCCACCATCGACGACCCGTAAGGCAGCCAGCAGTTTCGTGATTATCCCTTTGATCGAGGCCGCCGGCCTGGCCGAAGTGCCGACGCGCAAACGATTGCACACAGCGACTCCATGCACCCCTTGTCCGTTTGAGTCAATGTCGATGTCACTTGACCCTCGAGCGGCTACGGTTCTTTGGCTCTGCCACCCGACGTCGCGACCCGCTGACGGTGGTGGCGGTGTGGTCGAAGGTCGCTGGCGTTAGGGAGGCGAGAGCGCCGGATAGCCGATCATTGTCGCGGTTTTTGAAGCGCCGGCTTTTGTTGCCGGTCTCGACGGTGTCGCGGTGGTGGGTCAGCCGGTCGAGTAGTGCCGCCGTCATCTTGGCGTTGCCGAACACACTGGGCCGTTCGCCGAAGGCAAGATTGGTGGTGAGAATGATGGAGGCGGGCCTCGTAGAGGCGGCTGGCGAGGTTGATGGTTGCCGCTTTTCCATCGAGCACGGCGAGACAATTCACACGGAAAACAGCTTGAAATACGGGACAAGAGACGCATTCGTGTTGCTTCGTGCCGGCAGTTGGAATCCGATCGCCGCCTGGAGTGACAAGGAGTCCTTTTTCTTATTGGTCCTTGCGAAAGTGGCGAGCCAGGCAATGGCGGACTCCTGAGCGGAATCGGGCTCATCCGCTATTCGGGACACTAGAGGGACTTCAGCCGTTCTCTCAGGCGACTCGCGGCAAAATCCAGGAAGACACGCATCTTCGAGGGAAGAGCGCCACGCCCGGTATAAAGCAGGTGAACCGGAAGGTGCTCCATCTCGAAGTCCGCCAGGATAATCCAGAGCGACCCGTCGCGTACGGCATCGGCACATTGGTAGTGGAGCACTCGGGTCGCGCCAACACCTTCGGACGCAGCCCACACGGCTGCCTCTGCCGTGCTGGCGGAGAGGCGCGGCCGGATCGACACCTCGATGGTGCCTCTGGCGTCCTTCAGCCGGAACGGCCAAGTCGAGCCCGGCGATAGGAACTCAAAATTCACGCACGGAAGCCTCGCCAGATCGTCCGGCTTCCCAGGCACGCCTCGTCCCGCGAGGAGCTTCGGACTGGCGCACACCACTGTGCGCATCGATCCGATGCGCATCGCGACCATGTTGCTGTCCGGCAACGGACCGATCCGCACCGCCATATCGACGTGGTCCTCGATCAGGTGAAGATTCCGGTCCGAGAGCAGCAACCGGACATTGATCTCCGGATAGACCGCCAGGAACTCGGTGACGACGGGAAGGATATGCAGTCGCCCGAACAACACCGGGGCCGTCAGGATCAGCTCGCCGCGCGGGACACGAAACTCGCCGGCGGCGACCCGCTCCGTTTCGTCGATCTCATCGAGGATACGGCGGGCCGAAGCCACATAGGTGGCGCCGGCATCGGTCAGCGCCACCTTGCGGGTCGTGCGGAGCAGGAGTCGCGCCCCGAGATGCCCCTCGAGCTCGTTCACCTTGCGGCTGACAGTCGCCAGCGGCACGCCCAGATCTCGGCTGGCAGCCGAAAAGCTTCCCTTGTCGACCACCCTCAGCAGGATCGTCATGGCTTCGAGGCGGTCCACGATTATTCCATCAAACGAGAATCGTATTCCCAATCATAGCCGATTATCCTTTCCAGTGGAATGAACCAACTGTCGGTGCATGGGGGCCGATCTCCGGTTCCCGCTCTGGAAAGGAGAAACCCATGTCCCGTCTTGCCATCCCCGCCCGCGACGACGTCCCGGAAGCCTCAAAGCCGATGCTGGATGGCGTGCACAAGCAGCTTGGCGTCGTCCCGAACATGTTCCGTCTGATCGCCCAGAGCCCGGCCGCGCTGCAGGGCTTCACCTCCAACAACGGCGCGCTCACCAGGGCTCTCGACGTCAAGACGCGCGAGCGGATCGCGCTGGCCGTCGCACAAGTGAATGGCTGCGACTACTGCCTCTCGGCGCACAGCTATCTCGGCCTGAACCTCGCCAAGATCAGCCCCGAGGAGGTCGCCCGCAATCGCAAGGGCGAGTCCGGCGAGGCGAAAGCGGACGCCGCGGTGCGCTTCGCGGCCAAGGTCGTGCGCGAGCGCGGGTATATCACCGACGCCGACATCAAGGCGGTTCGTGATGGAGGCTTCAGCGACGGTCAGATCATCGAGATCCTCGCTGTCACCGCCGAAAACATCTTCACCAATCTGCTCAATGTCGTCGCGGAGACCGACATCGATTTTCCGGTCGTCCATGCGAGCGACGCCGCCTGATGCGAGGGCGGGCTGGCGGCCTTTGCGTCAGCCCGCTTCCCCTGTCGCGTGAAGGAGAATCCCATGCCCTATGGATTCCTCGATATCGCCGTGACACCCAGCGTCCGGGCCGTGCAGGCCAGGATGGGTGCAGATCGCATCTGGCAGGACTTCAAGGGGCACCGCGCATTCGATCGATTCGCCGAGAATGAAGCGGCGTTCATTGCCGAGCGCGACAGCTTCTACATGGCGACGGTTTCGGAAACGGGTTGGCCCTACGTCCAGCATCGAGGCGGTCCGCGCGGGTTCCTGAAGCTGGTCGATGACCGCACGCTTGCCTTTGCCGACTACCGCGGCAACCGCCAATACATCAGCACCGGCAACCTTGCGGCCGATGATCGGGCCTGCCTCTTTCTCATGGACTATGCGTACCGCGCGCGGCTCAAGGTCTATGCTCGCGTCGAGACCCTCGCGCTCGATGCCGATCCGGCACTGACCGGCCTTGTCACGATGCCGGATGATCGGGCCAAGGTCGAACGTATCTTCCGGCTGCGCCTGGAAACGTTCGACTGGAATTGCCCGCAACACATCACGCCGCGCTTCACCGAGCAGGAAGTCACTGCGGCGGTTCGCCCGCTTCGCGATCGCCTGGCTCAGCTTGAGGCCGAAAATGCCGAGCTGCGCACTCGCCTTGCCAACCAAGGAGGTTCCCAATGAACACTCAGCGACCCCCATTGCCGCCCTTCACGCTCGAAACGGCGGTCGAAAAGGTCCGCCTTGCCGAAGACGGGTGGAACAGCCGCGACCCCGAGAAGGTCGCGCTTGCCTACACCGTCGACAGCTACA
>Ga0335075_10014551_pt1 | contig 11810 bp, 11 predicted proteins | sample Lox_Sample_24_FD_206723 | JGI IMG/M metagenome (GOLD analysis project Ga0335075, IMG submission 206723) | Soil microbial communities from Loxahatchee National Wildlife Refuge, Florida, United States - Lox_Sample_2.4 | ecosystem: Environmental > Terrestrial > Soil > Wetlands | place: USA... | reverse complement strand
GGACAGCACCGGGCAGCGCCCGGCGTGTCCGCCCACGGCGAACCCGAGGCGCCTGTTACTGGCCGCCCTTCTGCACGTAGGACCGGACGAACTCCTCCGCGTTCTCCTCGAGCACCTCGTCGATCTCGTCGAGGATCGCGTCGACGTCATCGGAGAGCTTCTCGTGCCGCTCCTTGACCTCGTCGGTGGTCCCGGTTTCGGTCTCTTCGGTCTCGTCGGCACGCCTAGTGGTCTGCCGCTGACCGCCTGTGTCCTTGTTGGTTGCCATATCGCTACCTCCGTCTGTCCCAACGCTATCGTCACCCGTGGGAGTCCCGCGCAATCCTGCGCGTCCGGAATCGGTACGAACTCGCGATCCGGCTCGCCGCTGTCACAGGCGGGTAATCCTGGCCGGTCAGTCTTGGCCGTCAGTCGTGGCCGGTCAGTCTTGGCCGGTCAGGGCCGCGACCAGTTCGGCCGCTGTGCGGCAGCGGTCAAGCAGTTCGCCGACATGCGCCCTGGTCCCCCGCAGCGGCTCGAGGGTGGGGACTCGCTGCAGCGACTCGCGGCCGGGGATGTCGAAGATGACGGAGTCCCAGGAGGCCGCGGCCACAGACTCGGGGTACTGCCGCAGGCAGCGACCGCGGAAGTAGGCCCTGGTGTCCTCCGGCGGGTTCTCGATCGCCCGGTCCACGGCGTCGTCGTCGGTCAGCCGCACCATCCGGTCGCGCGCCGCCAGCCGGTTGTACAGGCCGCGGTCTTGCCGCACGTCGGAGTACTGCAGGTCAACGAGCTGGAGCCGGGGATGATCCCAGCTCAGCGAGTCCCTTGACCGGTAGCCTTCGAGCAGCTCGAGCTTGGCCACCCAGTCCAGCTCCCTGGACAGCAGCATGGGGTCCTCGCTGAGCCGGTTCAGCACGGACTCCCACCGGTCCAGAACGTCGGCGGTCATGTCGTCGACGTTGTCGCCGTACCGGTCTTCGGTGTACTTACGAGCCAGCTCGAGATATTCAGCCTGTAGCTGAACGGCGGTCATCTTCCTGCCGTCCTTGAGCGTGACCAGCCGACGGCAGCTCGGATCGTGCGAGATCGCGCGCAACTCGGCCACGGGCGCCTCGACCGACAGGTCAGAGCCGAGGAACTTTTCTTCGATCATCGACAGCACCAGGGCGGTGGTGCCGACCTTGAGGTAGGTGCTCACCTCGCTCATGTTGGCGTCGCCGATGATCACGTGCAGCCGCCGGTACTTCTCCGGGTCGGCGTGCGGCTCGTCCCTGGTGTTGATGATGGGCCGCTTCAGCGTGGTCTCCAGCCCCACCTCGACCTCGAAGAAGTCGGCCCGCTGGCTGATCTGGAAACCGGAGCCACGGCCGTCGGCGCCGATGCCGACCCGCCCGGCCCCGCACACCACCTGGCGGGAGACGAAGAACGGGATGAGGAACTTGACGATGTCGGCGAACGGCGTCGCGCGCCGCATCAGGTAGTTCTCGTGCGAGCCGTAGGAGGCGCCCTTGTTGTCCGTGTTGTGCTTGTAAAGCTGGATGGGCGCGCTGCCGGGGACGGTCGCGGCCTTGGCGGCGGCCTCGGCCATGACCCGCTCGCCGGCCTTATCCCAGATCACCAGCGACAGCGGGTTGGTGCACTCGGGCGACGAGTACTCGGGATGGGCGTGGTCGACGTAGAGCCGGCCACCGTTGGTGAGGATGACGTTGGCCAGGCCCAGGTCCTCGTCGGTGAGCTGCGAGGAGTCCGCCGCCTCGCGGGTCAGGTCAAACCCCCGGGCGTCCCGGAGCGGGTTCTCCTCCTCGAAGTCCCAGCGGGCCCGGCGGGCCCGGGCCGCCGTCGCCGCCTGGTAGGCGTTGACGATCTGCGATGAGGTCACCATCGCGTTGGCGCCGGGCTGGCCAGGCACGGAGATGCCGTATTCGGTCTCTGTGCCCATCACGCGAAGAACGCTCATACGGGAAGCCTAACGTCGTGACCGGCACAGCCGGCACGCCGACACGGTTTCCCTTAACGCGAACAGCCATCACAGGTACTGTCCGGTGTTGGCCACGGTGTCGATGGAGCGGCCCGCCTCGGTGCCGGTCTTGCCCGAGACCAGCGTCCTGATGTAGACGATGCGCTCGCCCTTCTTACCGGAGATGCGGGCCCAGTCGTCCGGGTTGGTGGTGTTGGGCAGGTCCTCGTTCTCGCTGAACTCGTCCACGCACGCGGTGAGCAGGTGGCTGACCCTGATGCCCTTCTGGCCGGTGTCGAGGAACTCCTTGATGGCCATCTTCTTGGCCCGGCGGACGATGTTCTCGATCATCGCGCCGGAGTTGAAGTCCTTGAAGTACAGCACTTCCTTGTCGCCGTTGGCGTAGGTCACCTCGAGGAACCGGTTCTCCTCGGTCTCGGTGTACATCCGCTCCACCGTGCGCTGGATCATGGCCTCCACGGTGGCATTCGCGGAGCCCTCGTGCTCGGCCATGTCGTCCGGGTGCAGCGGCAGTTCCTTGGTCACGTACTTGGAGAAGATGTCCTTGGCCGCCTCGGCGTCCGGCCGCTCGATCTTGATCTTGACGTCGAGCCGGCCGGGGCGCAGGATGGCCGGGTCGATCATGTCCTCGCGGTTAGAGGCGCCGATGACGATGACGTTCTCCAGGCCCTCCACGCCGTCGATCTCGGACAGCAGCTGCGGCACGATCGTGTTCTCCACGTCGGAAGACACGCCCGAGCCACGAGTACGGAAGATCGAATCCATCTCGTCGAAGAACACGATGACCGGCATGCCCTCGCTGGCCTTCTCCCTGGCCCGCTGGAAGACCAGGCGGATGTGCCGCTCGGTCTCCCCCACGTACTTGTTCAGCAGCTCGGGACCCTTGATGTTGAGGAAGAAGCTCTTTCCCTCTGGCGTCCCGTCCGCCTGGGCCGTCCGCTCCGCGACCTGCTTGGCCAGCGAGTTCGCGACGGCCTTGGCGATCAGCGTCTTGCCGCAACCGGGCGGGCCGTAGAGCAGGACGCCCTTCGGCGGCTTGAGCTGGTGTTCCTTGAACAGGTCGGCGTGCAGGTAGGGCAGCTCGATGGCGTCCCTGATCTGCTCGATCTGGCCGGACAGCCCGCCGATGTCGGAGTAGGAGATGTCCGGCACTTCTTCCAGGATGAGCTCCTCGACCTCGGCCTTGGGGATCCGCTCGTACACGTACCCGGACCTGGGCTCAAGCAGCACCGAGTCACCCGCACGCAGGGTCTCGCGCAGCAGGGGCTCGGCCAACCGCACCACGCGCTCCTCGTCGGCCTGGGAGATGACCAGGGCGCGTTCGCCGTCGGCGAGAAGCTCCTTGAGCATGACGACCTCGCCCACCTTCTCGTAGCCCTGGGCGATGACGACGTTGAGCGCCTCGTTCAGGACCACCTCCTGGCCCGGGCGCAGCTCGCTGAGCTCGACGTTCGGGGATACGTTCACCCGCATCTTGCGGCCGCCTGTGAAGACGTCGGCCGTGTCGTCCTCGCACGCGTTCAGGAAGACGCCGAAGCCCGAAGGCGGCTGGGCCAGCCGGTCCACTTCTTCCTTCAGCGCCACGATCTGGTCGCGCGCCTCGCGCAGGGTGGCAGCCAGCCGCTCGTTCTGTGTTGTGACGCCGGTCAGACTGCCCTCCGTCTCCTGCAGCCTGTCCTCGAGTAGCCTGACCTGCCGCGGCGAGTCCGCCAAGCGGCGCCTGAGCACGGCGATCTCCTCATCAAGGAAGGCGATCTGAGCGGTAAGGCTCTTGACCTCGTCCTCGTGCCGTGAGGTACGCCCGTTTTCGTCTCTGGTAGCCACGCCCCTCACCTCCTCCTGAATCGCTAATAAGACATTACCTATACGCGGGCATTCCCTAACCTCAAGACGAGCTTTCGTCGCCGTCTTGCAAGTCTGCCCTCTGGGACTGGGGACGGCGCCTGCGGGGGGGCGGGACCACCCCGGGTGCCAGCCGCCGGGCGGTGACCAGGAAGCCGGTGTGCCCCACCATACGGTGCTCCGGGCGGACGGCCAGGCCCTCCACGTGCCAGCCGCGCACCAAGGTTTCCCAGGCGGTGGGCTCGTCGAACCCGCCCTGCCCGCGCAGGTCTTCCACGACGCGGGACAGCTGGGTCGTCGTAGCCACGTAACAGCACACCAGGCCGCCGGGCGCGAGCACCTCGGCGGCGGCGTCAAGACAATCCCACGGCGCCAGCATGTCGAGGATCACCCGGTCGAAATCGGCGAGCCCGTGGTCGTCTGGACCACGGCCGAACTCGCCGACGGTCAGCTGCCAGGCCGGCGGCGTCCCGCCTGAGAACTCCTCGACATTCCGCCTGGCGATCTCGGCGAAATCGGGCCGCCGCTCGAACGACACCAGGATGCCTTGTTCGCCCACGGCCCGCAGCAGCCAGCAGGACAGCGCGCCCGAGCCTGCCCCAGCCTCGAGCACCCGGGCGCCGGGGAACACGTCGGCGAACGCCACGATCTGGGCGGCGTCCTTCGGGTACACGACCGCCGCGCCGCGTTTCATCGTGAGCGTGTAATCGGCCAGCAGCGGCCGGAAGACGACGTAGGGCGTACCGCCGCCGGAGCGGACCACGTTCCCGTCGGGGCCGCCGATGATGTCGTCGTGGCTCACCGCGCCCCGGTGGGTGTGGAAGGACGCCCCGGCCCGAAGGATGATTATGTGGCTGCGGCCCTTGGGATCGGTCAGCCGCGCCGGCTCGCCGGCCATCAGCGGTCCGCGCCGGGGCTTGTTCATGAGGGATTACATTAGCGGGGCCGGTCAGGCGCCGGCGAACGCCCGGTCGACGTCTTTGGTGGCGAGCACGCCGTACACCTGGCCGGACGGCTCCACGAGCAGGTACTCGGTGGCGGGAGCCCGGCGGATCGCGTCAAGCAGGGCCATGCCGGACAGGTCGGCGGGCAGCACCAGGTTCGGCTCGAGCGTCCTGGCCAGTGCGCCCGCGTCGACCCATGGCCGCCGCTGCGGCGGCGTGGCCATCACCGCGGTCTCGTTGAGGATCGCGATCGGCTTGTCGTCGTGATCCACCACCACGACGGCACGGGCCTGGCTCTCGTCCGCGCGCCTGATCGCCTCGGCCAGGGGGGTATCGGCGGAGACCGACACCGCCTTGCGGGCCAGCCGGCGGGCCTGCAGCGTGGGCAGCCGCTCGCGGAACCTTGTCGCCTTGATGGCCTGGCTCGCCCCGGTCCACATGAAGACCGCGATCACCGCCAGCCACACCTCGGTGACCAGGTCCCCGCCGGTCCCGGTGACTGCGCTTGTGGCCAGCGGCACGAGGAACAGCCCCACCGCGAGCACGCGGCCCGCCCAGGCCGCGGCGATGGTGGCGGTGGCGGGACGGCCCGTCACCTTCCAGATGGCGGCCCTCAGCATCCTGCCGCCGTCCAGCGGCAGCCCCGGCAGCAGGTTGAACACCCCGACGATCAGGTTGGCCCACCGCAACTGGGAGACCAGCGTGCCGCCGATGCCCGACTGGACGACGTGCATCAGGCCCCAGCCGGCTGCGGCCAGTACCAGCGACAGCGCCGGCCCGGCAGCCGATACAAGGAACTCCCGGCCGGGCGTCTGCGGCTCGCGTTCGATCTCGGAGAATCCGCCGAGCGGCCACAGCAGGATGCGGCGCACCGGCAGCCCGAATCCACGGGCCACCACCGAGTGGCTCAGCTCGTGGACCAGCACGGACAGGTATAGCAGCACGACGAACGCGGCGGCGACCACGTACCTGGTTGACCCGTGCAGCGTGGCGGCCAGGTCGTTGGCGTAAATGAAGATGAAGACGCCGGCGATCACGAACCAGTACGGCGAGATCAATACCGGGATGCCGAACGGGCGCGCGATGACGATCCCATGACCGACCTCGCTGCGCTGCTGCGGTTGCTTCTGCGGCGTCGTGCTTGCCACGATACCGATGCTACGTGCAGCGCGGACCCTCCGGGGAGGACGCGCCGCCCGAGATCCTGCCGAATGTCGGTGGCGTGCCCTACCGTTCTGCTGTGGAAGAGATGACGCTGGCGCCGGAGGCCGAGGCTGCCGAGGCGCGGGGCCCCGCGCTTTCGCCATCGCGCGCGGCCGATTTCATGACGTGCCCGCTGCTTTACCGGTTCCGGGTGATCGACCGGCTGCCCGAGCCGCCCACCACGGCCACGGCGCGCGGCACCCTGGTACACGCCGCGCTCGAGCGGCTGTTCGACCGGCCCGCGCGGGGGCGGACGCCGGAGGCGGCCAGGGAACTGCTTGCCGCCGAATGGGACCGGCTGGCCGCCGAGGAGCCCGATCTCGCCGCACTGTTCCAAAACGAGGCCGAACGGGCCGACTGGCTCGCGTCCGCCACCACGATCCTGGACGCGTACTTCACGCTCGAAGACCCCCGCAGGCTCGAGCCTGCCGCGCGGGAGAGCTACGTGGAGACCACGCTGGATTCCGGGTTGCGGCTGCGCGGCTACATCGACCGGCTTGACGTGGCGCCCGGCGGCGAGATCAGGATCGTGGACTACAAGACCGGCCGGGCGCCCCGGGAGGCCTACGAGGCGAGCGCGCTGTTCCAGATGAAGTTCTACGCACTGGTGATCTGGCGCCTCCGCGGCCGGGTGCCGACAATGCTCCAGCTCATGTACCTGGCCGAGGGCGAGGTGCTGCGGTACCAGCCTGACGAGTCGGACCTGCGTGCCACCGAGCGCAAGATCACCGCGCTGTGGCAGGCCATCGAGCGGGCCCGTGACACGGGCGACTGGCGGCCGAGGCCGGGCCGGCTGTGCGACTGGTGCAACCACAAGGCGTTCTGCCCCGAGTTCGGCGGCACCCCTCCCCCGCTGCCCGAAACGGCGCTGCCCGAAACGGCGCTGCCCGAAACGGCGCTGCCCGAAACGGCGCCGCGCTCGGCAGAACCAGCGTTACCAGCGTCCCCATCCGCACCATCCGCGCCATCCATTACCCCGGCATCCCCGCGGGCCCTCTCCCGGGCGCGTTCCGAGCGGGGTGCGTGGCCCACAAGCCCCGTCTGTCGGGGCCGGGGGGCCACACGCCCCAGACGCCCGTCCCGCACCCGGCGCGCGGGCGCCACCGGCCGGGGCTGTGTGGGCTGAAGTGACCGCTGGTGCGGCCGGTCAGCTGGCGGGAACCTGACGCCGCCTCGGTGAGGGCTCGCTTTGTGGGATAAGGGGGTCACTCTGCGGGATATACGTCGAACGGACCGTGGAATATGGTGACGAAGAGGCAATCCTGCTCGCCGACGGGGCCGTGCTGCATGACTGAGCCTGGCGGGAAGTGGCAGTAAGAGCTCGGGCCAAGGACTTTCCCGTTGGCCTGCAGCTTCCCTTCCAGGACGATGATCGTGTGCGCGGCGGTATGCGTATGGCTTTGGGCCTTCATGCCCGCGGGATAGCGGACGAGGTAGTGCTCGGCGCCTGAGGCAGGGTCCTGGAACAGCAGCTTCAGTCCGATGGGCCGGTCGTAGATGACAGGCTGCGACTGATCCAGCACCAGGCTGGCCAGTCCCGGGATGATCACGGCGTCCTGGCTCACCGGCCTGGCAGCTGCGGCCATGCCGCCCACAGTCCTTCGGTGTCGTCGACCAGCTGTGCCTCATAATCGTCGATCAGCGGCATGGCTACGTCCTCGAGTTCGCCGAGCCACGCGGACCCGCCGTAGAACGCCTCTTTCATCGGGTCGCGGCTCTCGGGACTGGGGAAGGCGCGCAGCCACACGAACGTTACGTCGTCGCCTAGGCTCGGGAACGGACCAAGCACCTTCATGCCAAGCTCCCGGTGCAATGGAAAGGCTCTGGTGCGCAACAGGTCGAGGAGCTCGTCGCGCCGGCCTGGCTTCGCGCGGTAGGTGCGAACCTCGATTACGGCTGTCATGGGTTCTAGAATCGCAGGGGCGTCCGGCCGACTACTAGAACGCACTTCGAGGTGCGTATCCCATGAGCGATCCGATCGAGCCCTGTCCCTTGACCGCTGCTGTCGATATCATCGGCGGCAAGTGGAGCCTCATCGTGCTCTACGCGCTGTCGCGCCATCCTCGCCGCTTCAATGAGCTCCAGCGCCTGACCCCGGGGGTCTCCCACAAGGTCCTTACCCAGACGGTGCGCGCCCTCGAAGACCATGGCCTGGTCAACCGCGACATCGGCGAGGGACCAGTGCCATGTGTGCGCTACTCCCTGTCGGCCTACGGCGAGACGCTCACGCCCGTCATTGACGCAATCACAGCGTGGGGCAGCCAGCACCTGAAGGTCAGCCGGGCCTGATTCCCGCCACTGCCAGACCGGCCACAGTCCTCCGAGGAGCTGAGGTCGCAGTTTGCCCAGGGCACGAACCAGGGTTCGTTCGGAAAAAATGCTTGACCCGAGCTGGCGAAAAACGAGATATTACTCGTTAGAATTGTCGGTGGGCGGTGCGACACTGGGGGCCCGAACGGAGGCAGGGCATGGGGATCATCGAGGCGCGGGGGCTGGCGCGGACGTTCAGGAGCCGCAAGCGGACGGTCGAGGCGGTCAGGGGCGTGGACCTGACCGTGGGCAATGGGGAGATCGTGGGTTTCCTTGGGCCGAACGGCGCGGGAAAGACCACCACACTGCGGATGCTGACCACGCTCCTGCACCCCACGGCGGGGATGGCCACGGTGGCGGGCGCCGACCTGCTACGCGACCCGGTGGGTGTGCGCAGGAGGATCGGGTATGTGCCGCAGGCCATCGGCCAGACGATGGGCGGTACCGACCCGTCCTGCCTGGTGATCGAGGAACTGCTGGATCAGGCAGCGCTTTACCACCTGCCGCCCGCGGACGGAGCCAGGCGGGCGGAGACGCTGATCGGACAGCTCGAGCTGAGCGGGCTCGAGCGGCGGCTGGTCAAGACGCTGTCCGGCGGCCAGCGACGCCGACTGGAGATCGCGCTCGGGCTGGTGCACACCCCGGCGCTTTTGTTCCTCGACGAGCCGACCACCGGCCTGGACCCGCAGAGCCGCAGCAATCTGTGGGAGCATATCGGCGCTCTACGGTCCGAACTCGGCACCACGGTGTTCCTCACCACGCACTACCTTGAGGAGGCCGATGTGCTGTGCGACCGGGTGTTCGTCATCGACCATGGCGTGATCGCGGCCGAGGGCACGCCCGACGAGCTGAAGCGGCGCATCTCGGGCGACGTGGTGATGCTGCGGGTGGCAGAGCCCACAAGCCACCACGGCACGGGCCCAGACGCCCGCAAGCTGCTCGCCGACCAGCCCGTCGTTCGCGAGGTGAGCTCGGCCGACGGCACGCTCCGGCTGACCGTCGAGCACGGTGACCAGGCGCTGCCGTCACTGCTGCGGGTGCTGGACGCGGCCGGCATCACGCTGGAGTCGATCAACTTGTCACGGCCGACGCTGGACGACGTGTTCCTCACGCTGACCGGTCGCTCGCTGCGCGATGATTCCCCGGCACCGGCCGCAGAGGGCGCGGAGCGAGCGTCATGACCTTCCTGCGCGACACGCTGCTCGTCTTCCGCCGCCAGGAGCGGCTGGCGCTGCGCCAGCCGGCCTGGGTCATCATCGGGCTGACCCAGCCGATCTTGTACCTGGCGCTGTTCGGACCGCTGCTGAAGGGGCTGCCGACGGCCTCGCTCGGCGCGGGCACGCACGGCGACGCCTACCGGTTCTTCGTGCCGGGCCTGCTGATCCAGCTGGGGCTGTTCGGCTCGACGTTCGTGGGGTTCGCCATCATCTCCGACTGGCGGGCGGGGGTGATCGAGCGATTCCGGGTCACGCCGGTGAGCAGGCTGGCCATCATGGCCGGCCGGGTGCTCCGCGACGTGGTCACGCTGGTGGTGCAGGCGGCCGTGCTCGTACTTGTGGGCGTGGCGTTCGGGCTGCGGGCGCCGGTCGCCGCCGTGTTCATCGGCTTCGGGTTCATCGTCTTGATTGCCGTCGGCCTTGCGTCGGTGTCTTACGCGACCGGCCTGCTGGTCAAGAGCGAGGACGCGTTCGCGCCGATGATCAACACGGTGGTGGTGCCGTTGCTACTGCTGTCCGGGATACTCCTGCCGTTGACGCTTGGGCCTGGCTGGCTGCAGGGCATTGCCAGGATCAGCCCGTTCCGGTACATCATCGACGCCATGCGCCAGGCCTACCTGGGCCATTACTTCAACACGTTCATGGTGGAGGGGCTGGCCGTGGCGGTCGGCATGGCCATCGTCTTCCTGTGGCTCGGCTCCCGGGTGTTTCTCCGCGAGAACGCCTAGAGCGCGCCTAGCCGTTGGCCGGGGACGCCCAGACGCCGAGCCCTGCCGGACGACGCCGGCAGGGCTCGGGCGGAACTGACGGTGGGTTACTTCACGTAGTACCAGTCCTCAGGATCGAGCATGAGCGTCGATGCCTGCGGCAACACTCCCTTGAGGTTGCTAACCACCTCGGTGTACTGGTAGGGGGCGTTCGGCTGCCACTGGACCGGAAGCTGCGTCTGCAGGTAATTCTGCCAGTTGTACATGTAGGTCAGATTGCTGCTGGCCAGCGTCTGGTCGATCAGCGAGTCGTTGGTCTTGTCGCAGTATCCGCCGGAGTTGGCGATCGCGCCGCAGGTGAACAGCGTCTCGCCGGTGGGCAGCACGTCCGGGTAGAACGACCAGCCCAGGCCCCAGTCGGCCAGGTCCCAGTTGCACGGCAGCTTGGCCACCACGCAGTTGCCCGCGGACGCCGCGACCACCGTGTCGAACGGCTCGGGCTTGAGGTTCAGCTTGATGCCAACCGCCGCCGCGTTGGACTGCAGCTGGGTCAGCTCTGCCGTGATCCACGCCTGCCCTGATGCGTAGGTGAACGTGAAGCTCAGCGCGCTGCCCTTGGTGATTCCCGCGCCGCACAGGCTCGGGTTGCTGCATGTGGTCGTCCCGCCCGGGGACACACTCCAGCCGTGGCTGCTCAGCAGGCTCTTGGCCTTGGTCGGGTTGTACGGGAACGCCTCGTTCTTCTCCTGCGAGGACACCCACGATGTCGCCGGCTGGGCCGCCACCGGCCCGGTCGTGATGCTGCCATAGCCCTTCAGCGGGCCATTGAGCACGGCCTGCCCGTTCTGCAGGTAGGCCATCACTTCTCGGAAGTACAGCTGCTTGAAGATGGCCCCATGGTCACCGATGCTGTCCTGATAGTTCATCACGTAGTAGCTGATTCCCCAGTCGTTCCACGGGGACAGCGTGTAACCGGACAGCGGGTTTCCGCCGACCGCCGCGCCGGCCGGCTTGGCCGGCAGGTCTTCAGGCACGATGTAGCCGACGTCGATCTTGCTGCTGGAACTCGGCGCCCGCAGCACGTTGTACTCCGCGGCGTCGGTGGTGAACGGCAGTTCCTCGAACTCCGACAGGTGCGGCTTGTCCGTGCCGGAGTAGGACTTGTTCGGCACCATCGCCACGAAGCCGTCGGCGTTGAACTGAGTGAGCTTCCACGGCCCGTCCACGACGCTCCACAGCGGCGAGGACACGTACCCGTTCAGGTTCCGCGACTGCGAATCCAGGTACTTGTACACCGCCGAGCAGTCACTGACCGTCGTCGAGCAGTGGCTCGGCCCCGACGCGGTCACGTCCCAGGCCTCCGGCATCGGCGTGACCTGGCTGAGTTCGTTGTACAAGAACCACTGCTGGTTGTACGCCTTGTTCAAGTTCAGCACCAGCGTGGTGGCACTGGCCGCGTTCATGCTGGTCACCTGCGCGTTCGGGAAGCCGGTGTACGCGCCGTAGTCGGTGGCGCCGACCGCCTGCTCCATGTTCAGCCAGAACTCGATGTTCTGCGCGGTCACCGGCTGGCCGTTGGACCACTTGAAGTTCTTCAGCGTGATCGTCACCGTCTTGCCGCCGTTGC
>Ga0335075_10014550_pt1 | contig 11812 bp, 10 predicted proteins | sample Lox_Sample_24_FD_206723 | JGI IMG/M metagenome (GOLD analysis project Ga0335075, IMG submission 206723) | Soil microbial communities from Loxahatchee National Wildlife Refuge, Florida, United States - Lox_Sample_2.4 | ecosystem: Environmental > Terrestrial > Soil > Wetlands | place: USA... | reverse complement strand
GGCCACGAACGCCCCCGGCTCCTCACCGCTGTCGAACACGTCGTGGCGCACCTCATCAGTCGAAGCCGTCGGACACGCACCTGCGGTCTGGCTGCTAGCACGGCTAGCGGAACCAGATCGCGGGCAGCCCGCTGCTCGCCCGGCCCGGCAGCAGGGCTCACCCTAGCCACCTCCCGCCAAGCATTCACGCCATGAGCACATACCGACGGCAGGCAGGCAGAGAGTCGCCGCGCATGGCAGTTAGCGGAGGATGGGCGAGCTGAAGCCTCGTCACAGCCGCAGCGGCATATGATGCCCGCTATGACCAGGTTCGCCCATAGATCGGCAGACCTCTGCACGGCGAGAGGGCAGAGTCGGAGTGATCACTCATGACAGCGTTCGATGACGCCGAGCGACGGATGCGGGCCGGCACCGCGGAGGCCTTCGGACGCACCTACGCCAGGATCTGCGCGTACCCGGTATCTGTCCTGCTCGATGCTGCCAGGGTAGAAGCTGCGGTCAACGTGCTTGATGTCGGGACCGGCACAGGCACGGTGGCGGCGGCCGCGTGCGCGCGCGGAGCGACGGTAACCGCCGTGGATGCCGACCGGGACATGGTGAACCTTGCCCGGGAAGCTGCCAAAAGTGCGCAGGTGAGCGTCGCCAGTCTGCCAAGCCTGCCGTTCGCCGACGAACAGTTCGATGCTGTCGTCGCGAACTTCGTCCTGAACCATGTCGGAAGACCACTTGCGGCCCTGCGCGAACTGCGGAGGGTGACCAGACCGCGAGGCAGGGTCGCCGTGACGATCTGGGCACATCCGCAAGGCAGCGGGCAGAAACTGATCGGCCGTGCCGTCCAGGCCGCGGGCGTGACCAGACCCGACGACCTCCCATTCCTCGCGCCGGAAGACGACTTTCCGCGCACCGCGAACGGACTCACCGGTCTGCTAGCAGCAGCCGGCCTGGCCGAGCCATCAAGCCAGATCCTCGAGTGGGAGCACCGGGTCGCAGCAGAAGACTGGTGGTCCGGTCCCGCGGCCGGCGTGTCCTTCCTCGGCCATCTCATCGTCCGTCAGCCGCCGGACAAGATCGCTGAGATCAAGCGGCACTTTAACGATCTCAGCAGCGAATTCGCCACGCCCGACGGGATGCTGGCGCTACCCCACGCTGCACTGCTAGCAACCGGCCGCGCCTGAGGCCACCGAGGAGTTGCGGCGCGAGCTGGCCCCGCCGGAATGGACATTCTGCGCGCCTCTGTGCCCAGCCATCACCGGCCAGATGGAAGCGAATAATCGGCGATCCGGGGCGATGGTCAAGTTGGCCGCCGTGACCTTGCGTGATCGTCGCGACGGGCGCACCTTGTGGTGAATCGTCATCGCTGGGGCCCGCCGCTGGCCCAGCCTTCCGGGTCTCAGCCGGATCCGGGAGGTGCCCGATGACCACCACTTCGTCCCCGTCCGCCGTGATCGCTGTCGCCGAGTCGGTGTTCACTAACGCCGACCGGCTGACCCTCGCGGGATTCCTGGCCGGCTACACCGGCCTGACCCGCGAGGCGTACGCCCTGGACCTGCGCCAGTACGCCAGCTGGTGCCACCAGCACAACGTCCGGCTCTTCGATGCCCGCCGGCCGGACATCGAGTGCTTCGCCTGGGACCTGGAATCCAGGGGCCGGGCACGGGCCACCGTGACCCGGCGGCTATGCACGATCGCCGGGTTCTACCGGTACGCGGTCGAGGAAGAGCTGCTGGATCACTCGCCCGCCGCCCATGTCCGCCGGCCCCGGATCGACTACGAGTCGCACGCCACCGGGCTAGACCGCAACGAGCTCGGCACCCTCCTGGTCGCAGCCGGCCTCGGCACGGCCGTCGAGCACGCCCTGGTCTCCCTGCTCGCGCTCAACGGGCTGCGGGTATCGGAGGCAGCCGGCGCTGACATCGACAGCCTGGGCACCGAGCGCGGCCACCGCACGATGGTTATCACCTGCAAGGGCGGCAAGGTCGTGACCATCCCGCTGGCACCGCGCACTGCCCGTGCGATCGACCTGGCCATCGGCGAGCGCTGCGAGGGGCCCATCTTCCTCACCACCGACGGCGGCGGCTGGACCGCCACGGCGCCGGCCGCGACGTCCGCCGGGTAGCCCGCCAGGCCGGGATCGCCAAGAAGGTAGGACCCCACACGCTGCGGCACGCGTCCATCACCGCAGCGCTGGAGGCGGGAGTGCCGCTGCGGGACGCGCAGGAGGCCGCGTCGCACGCCGATCCGAGGACCACCATGAGATATGACCGGGCCAGGGCATCGCTGGACCGGCACGCCACCTACATCGTTGTCGCCTACGTCGCGGGAGCCGCCCGGTGAGACGAGCAGCTGAATGCCGCCCGGCCGCGCCCGGCCGGGCGGCATTCCTCACTTTGCTGGTCCCGGCTGAAGGGCGCGCCGCAGTGCCGCGGGGCACCGGGTTCGCGTTCGCGCCCCCGGCACGGCAAACTGAGACCGTGACCAGCGAACAGATGGCGATGATCTCTGCGGACCCGGCGGTGATGCACGGCCAGGCCGTGATCGCCGGCACCCGCGTCCCGGTCAGCGTGATCTTGGACTGCATCGCCTCCGGCATGACGACCGAGCAGATCACTGCCGAGTACCCGACGGTGACCGCGGCGGGCGTGCGCGCGGCCGCAGCATATGGCGCCGCGCTGGCACGCGAGGAACTGCTGCCGATCCCGCAGTCGCGGTGAAGTTCAAGCTAGACGAGAACCTGCCGGTCTCGGCGGCCAGCGTCCTGACCGCCGCCGGGCACGACGTCGACACGGTTCCTGGCGAGCACCTCGCCGGCCGGCCCCGACCAGGACGTCGTCGCCGCGTCCACCGCAGGCCGGCGCGTCCTGATCTCCCTCGACGTCGGCCTGGGTGACATCCGCGCCTATCCGCCCGGCAGCCACGCCGGCATCGTGGTCCTGCGCCCCGCCGACCAGTCCGCCGCCGCAGTCATCAAAGCTATCGGCGACCTAGCCAGCCTGGCTGAGCCCGACAGCCTCGCCGGGGCGGTCGCCGTGCTGCAACGTGGCCTGCTGCGCATCCGCCATCCCTGACCAAAGCCCAGCGCTCAACTGGACCCGCCGATCAAGCGGCCACCTACAGTCACATGCACGATCCGCCACCCAGCAACGCCTGATCCGCCGTTATGATCGGCGGTCGCGCCGTCGGGTGTTGCTTCCATGGCGTCCCGAATGGTTGTTAGGGCTGCCTAGGGCACTCAACCAGGGCCGTGCTAGGCCGGCAGGTCAGCACCCCGCGCGCAACCGGAACAGCCCTGGCCTGGCCGTCTCGCGGGCGGTGCCGCGTCTGACGCCTCAGTGCGTCAGCGCCAGCCCTCGCCCGTCCGCGTATCGGTTACCTCACCGGCGAAGACCCGGCAAGCCTGCCAGTCGGGCCGGTCACGATTACGTGACGGGCGCCGTGGATGCGGCCGGCCGGGCAGACAATTTCGCTGAGCCATTCCGGGCGAGGCGGATTTTCGGGCGGTGGCGGGTTGTCTACCAGCCAAGCGGATCTGGGGGACTACGCGGCGCTGCTGGCCCGGCTCAAGAAGATGACCGGGTGGGATGACAGCCGCCGGTGGCTCGCTGGCGCGCTGCCGGACATCGGCCCGTTCGACCGGCGGGTGATCGCGGTCGGCGGCATCGTGTTCGCCGTGCTGATGGCGCTGTCGGACCGGTATGGCTTTGACCGCGACGAGCTGTACTTCCTGGACTGCGCCCGGCATCTGCAGGCCAGCTATGTGGATCAGCCGGTGCTCGCGCCGTTATTGGCATGGGTGTCGCTGAAGCTATTCGGGGTGTCGCTGCCCGGCCTGCGCCTCTGGCCCGCGCTCGCGGCGTGGGCCACGGTGGTGGTCGCCGGGCTGACCGCACGCGAGTTCGGCGGTACCCGGCGGGCGCAGCTGCTGGCCGCGGTCGGCCCGGTACCGGTGGTGCTGGGAGCCGCTCATGTGGCGAACACGACACCTTATGCGCTGCTGGCGTGGGCGGGCCTGGCGCTGGTCGTGGTCAGGATCGGGCGGACCGGCGACTGCCGGTGGTGGCTGGCCGGGGGCCTGGTTGCGGGCCTGGGGGTGGCTGACGATCACAGCATGGGCTTCTTCGCGATCGCGGTGGTGATCGGCGCGCTGCTCAGCGGCGGCCGGACGATGATCTGGAACCGCTGGTTTTTGGCCGGCGCAGTCATCGCGGTGGCGTTCGAGGTTCCCGACCTGTGGTGGCAGGCGCAGCACGGGTGGGCGACGATTGCCATGACCGAGGCGCTGAACCGGGAGAACGGCGGTCTGGCTGATATCGGCCCCTGGATCGTCGGCCAGCTGGCCATGACAGTCTGGTTCCTGGCGGGGGTCTCGGTGATCGGCCTGTGGTGCCTGTGCCGGTCCGAACGGCCGCTGTGGCGGGCACTGGCCTGGGCGTACGGGATGCTGTTCGTCCTGTTCGCGGTCACCGCCGGGGCGAAGATCTACTACCTGGCCGCCGCGTACGTCTACCTGGCCGCTGCCGGTGCCGTGGCCATCGACGCATGGCTGCAGGCGCGGCCGGGCCGGCTGCGCAACCTCCTGCTCGCTACCGCGGTCATCACGGCAGCGACCCTGCCGCTAGCCCTGCCGGTGCTCCCGCCCACCGGCATCGCCTGGATGGACAAGTTGGACTCGCCCGATATCGAGTCCATCGGCTGGCCCCAGCTCGTGCATACCGTCGATGGGGCATGGACATCCCTGCCGCCCAGCCAGCGCGCCAGCGCGGAGATCTATACCGACAGTTACGCCGATGCCGGCGCCATCAACGAGCTCGGGCTCGGGCTGCCGGCCGCCGTCAGCAGCCAGAACAGCGAGTGGTGGTGGGGGCCTGGTAACCCGCACGCCACCACCATCGTGGCCGTCACGCCAGGGCCCTCTGCCAGCGGAACCGGCTATGTCCACACCCTCCTAAAGTTCTTTACCCACGTGCGGGTCGCGGCCACGCTGTCCAACCCGTACGGCATTCACAACCAGCAATGGGGCGGCCACGTCTATATCTGCACTGGCCCTCGCCAGCCATGGGCCCAGATATGGCCGCAGCTGCGCCACTACGATTGACAACAAGCCGCCGAGATCGCGGAACCCGCGCTTGCGGCAGGGAGGCCGGGCCGCCGTGGTCCGCCGGCCCGGGCCGCGTGCCCGGCCCGATCAGCACTAGCCAGAGCCGTACGTTCTGCGCGCAGTGGACGGAGCATCAATTGCGATCGCCACTCGCGCCGAGTTAAGCGTGAGGCAGCTGGCTACCGGCGCGATGAACGACGATCTTGATCACTCTCCGTGATGGCCATAACGCCTGCTTCATGGCTGTTACTAGGCAGATTCCGAAGACCGTCAACCGACGGCCAACGGGACCTGCAACTGCGGGAGTCCTTGTGAGCAGCCGTGGCCGAGTAACTTGCAAGGCACAGGAGCTCGTCGGCCTTGACAGCTGCCGGGCTGGCGAGATTTCATCGGCCTAGAACGCGATTCTAAGATTTGCGCAGGTCGCTCGTACTGCCACCCCTCGCGCCAGCCAGGCGGGCGCGGATCAGCCCCGGAGGCCGCAGTGGAACTTGATCTTGGTCCGGAGATCGCGGAGTTCCGCGCCGAAACGCGCGACTGGATCGCCGGTCACGCCCCGCGCGGGCTAGCTGAAGTCGCCGACTGGAACAACGTGGTGACCACCGGGGGCTACGGCAGCGAGCGCCGGGCAGCGGCGATTCAGAACCCTGCCTACGTCGAGTGGGAACAGGAGCTGGCCGATGCCCGGCTGATCTGCCCGCAGTGGCCGGCCGAGTTCGGCGGCAAGGGTCTGGATGCCGTCCGCGTCGCGGTGTTCAACGAGGAGCTGTACCGGGCCGGCGTGCCGCGGGTCGTCCGTGGCATGGGGGAGAGCCTGGTCGGCCCGTCGGTCATCGTGCACGGCACCCCGGAGCAACAGGCGTACTTTCTGCCCCGGATCATTTCCGGCGAGGACGTTTACTGCCAGGGCTTCTCCGAGCCGGGCACCGGATCGGACCTGGCCGGCCTGCAGACCAGAGGCGAGATCGACGGCGACGAGGTCGTGATCACCGGGCAGAAGCTATGGACGTCCGGAGCGGCGCGGGCGAACAAGATGTTCGTCCTGTGCCGAACCGACCCGGACGCCGAAAAGCACGCCGGCATCTCATACGTGCTTATCGACTTCACCGACCCCAAAGTCAGCTACCGGCCGGTTCGCCAGATGACCGGCGCCGCGGAATTCTGCGAGGATTTCCTCGACGGTGTCCGGGCACCCATGTTCAACGTGATCGGCGGCCTCAACAACGGCTGGCGGGTGGCCATGACCACGCTCGGGTATGAGCGCGGCGGCAGCGCGTCGATCCTGCACCTGGCCTATCAGCGCGAGTTCTGGGAGCTGGCGGAGACCGCCCGCAAGCGCGGCAGTAATACCGACGCGCTGACCCGGCAGAAGCTGGCCTGGGCCTACAGCCAGGTCGAGATCATGCGCTTTTCCGGCCTGCGCGCGCTGGCCGGCCTTGCTCAGGGCCGGCAGCCGGGACCGGAGGCGTCAATCAACAAGCTGTTCTGGAGCGAGTATCACAAGCAGCTCGGCGAGATCGCGATGGACATTGAGGGCACCGATGGGCTGATCCGGCCGGAGGGCGCCGGCTATCCGACGACGGGCTGGCAGAACGTGTTCCTGGCCAGCCGGGCCGGCTCGATCTACTCGGGCACTAACGAGATCCAGCGCAACATCATCGCCGAACGTGCCCTAGGGCTGCCCAAGGAGCCGCGGGTGCGGACGTGACCCCGGCGAGCTCGAATATGACCCCGGTGAACACAGCGACCCCAGTGAGCCAGATAGCCATGGCACGCGCGCTGATCACACCGGAGCGGCTCACCGAGTTCTTCGCGCCGCGCAGCATCGCGATGGTCGGGGCATCGGAGACATCGGGCTGGTCCCGGTTCATCGTCGCCGCGAGCAATGCCGTCGGTTTCCATGGCCCGCTGCTGCCCGTGCACCCCCGTCACGACACAGTCTTCGGCCGGGCGGCTGTGCCCACGCTCAGGCAGCTCTCCCAGCCTGCCGACCTGGCGTTCATCCTGGCGCCCACCGAGGCCGTCGCGACAGTCATCGAGGACGCGGCTGCGGCCGGCGTCCGCAACGTCGTCGTACTCGCGTCCGGTTACCGCGAGGCCGGAACCGGCGGGAAGGAGCTAGAAGACGAGCTTGTCGCCGCGGCCGCCGGTCACGGCATCGTGCTGCTCGGGCCGAACACCCTCGGCTTCCTCAACACTGGCGCCAAGACTGCCCCGTTCGCGCTGACCGTGCCGCTGCCGCTGACCCCCGGCCCGGTCGGGATCGCGTTGCAAAGCGGCGCCCTGTCCAGCGCGTTGCTCGCCTTCGCCAGGTCTCAGGCCATCGGCGTGAGCACAGTCGCCAGTCTCGGCAACGAAGCGATGATCACCACCGCTGACGTGCTCGACTACCTGGTCGCCGACGAGCAGACCAAGGTCATCTGCATGTTCCTTGAGGAGATCGGCGACCCGGAGGGGTTCAGCGCGGCCGCTCAGCGTGCCGACGAGGCCGGCAAGCCGATCGTCGCGATGAAAGTCGGCGCGAGCCAGGCCGGCCAGCAAGCGGCGCTTGCCCACACCGGCGCGGTGGCCGGTGACGACGCGGTCGTCGACGCCGCACTGCGCCAGCTCAACATCATCCGGGTAACCAGCATCGAGGATCTCCTGACCACCGCGGCACTGCTCGGCTACCAGCGATGGCCGCGAGGCCGGCGGATGGGCGTGCTGACCGCATCCGGCGGTGCCTGCGACATCATCGCCGATCGCGCTAGCGCAGAAGGCATTGAGATCCCGGCGTTCGGCGCCTCCACCACCGAGGCGATCGCGGCACACCTCCCGTCGTTCGCGAACGCGCGCAACCCGCTGGACGTCACCGGGTACGTGCTGGCCAACGCGCGCACGTCACCGCTGACCGCCATCGATTACGCGCTCGACGCCGCAGTCAATGATCCGGGCCTGGACTTCGCGGTCTTCACCGGATTCACCGTGCCGGAAGTCAGGCCGCCCGACGAGGCTGCCGCGAAGCTGCTCGAGAACCGCGTGTCCTGGCTCGCCGATCGGGTTCGCACCGCCCCGATCCCGGTGCTGCCAATGGGCATGACCTGCACGGACGTTGCCAGTTATCCGCGCGAGTTGCTTGGCGGCCACGGCATACACGTCATCGGCGGCATGGAACTGGGCATCCAGGCGATCGGCCACGCACTGCGCTGGCAAGATAGCCGCGGCGACGTCCGGCTGCTGCCTGCCCGCCCGCCGGCGCCGGCTGGCACTGCCAGTGCGTGGGCCGAGGCAGATGCCAGAGACCTGCTGACTGCGGCAGGAATACCGGTAGTCCCCGGCCGCGTCGCCCGGTCCGCCGATGAAGCGGCGCAAATTGCCCGCGAGCTCGGCACCGCAGTCGCGCTCAAGATCAGTTCGGCGCGCGTCACGCACAAGTCCGATATCGGCGCGGTCCTGCTGAACCTGTCCGGGGACGCAGCCGTCCGGGCGGGGTACGAGAAGGTCGTCGCCGCCGTCAAAGAGCATCAAGGCGGGAACGACGTGCTTGTCACGTCAATGCGTACGGCAGGCACAGAGGTCCTGGCCGGTGTAACCATGGACGCTGGCTTCGGGCCTGTGCTTGCCGTCGGACTCGGCGGCATCTGGGTAGAGCTGCTGGGCGACACCAGCCTGCGGATCCTCCCGGCCGACGCGGCGCAGGTGCGGCGCATGCTGGGCGAGTTGCGCGCGCTGCCGGTGCTGCAGGGCGCTCGCGGCGGCATCGCCGCTGACCTCGACGTCCTTGCCAGGGTTATCGCCCGCATCGGCGAGCTAGCCGTCTCGCTCGCCGGTATGCAAGCGCTGGAAGTCAATCCGCTCTCGGTGTGTGGCGACCAGGTAGAAGCACTGGACGTGCTGGTCGTCGCCGACCCGGCCAGCAGTAAGTCAGCAACTTCAGGAATGAACGGAGCCGGATAGATGATTCTCGGAGTTACTGAGGAGCAGGAGGAGCTTCGTGCCTCGGTCCGCCGCTTCCTGGCTGACCGCGCGCCGATAACCGCTGTGCGCGAGCTGATGGAAACTACCGACGGCCTGGACGCCGGGGTCTGGCGCCAGGCCGGTGAGCAACTCGGCCTGCAGGGCATCGCGATCCCGGAGCAGTATGGGGGCGCGGGCTTCAGCTTCGCCGAGCAGGCGATCGTGCTTGAGGAACTCGGCGCCGCGCTGTACGGCGGCCCGTACCTGGCCAGCGCGGTATTTGCCGCGACGGCACTGCTGGCTAGTCAGGACGAGGATGCCAGGAAGAGATACCTGCCCGGCATTGCGTCCGGCGAGACCATCGCGACGCTCGCGTTCACTGAGGAGGACGGGTCCTGGGAACCGGCCGCGGTCCGGCTTGCAGCGAGCCCGTCGCAGGAGAGCTCAGCTGACGGCTGGCAGCTGGACGGGCGCAAGAGTTTCGTACTGGACGGCCACACCGCGAACCTCATCCTCGTCGTCGCCCGCACTGGCGACACACTGAGCCTGTTCGCGATTCCTGCCGAGGCGAACGGGCTGGCCAGGACGGCCCTGCCGACACTGGATCAGACCCGGAAGCTGGCCCGGCTGGATTTCGCCGCCGTTCCAGCGACGCTGATCGGCTCGGTCGGTGACGGCACCGGGGTGCTCAGCCGCACCCTGGACGTCGCCGCGATCGCCCAGGCTGCCGAGCAACTCGGCGGAGCGCAGCGCGCACTCGACATGGCAGTGGAGTACGCCAAGGTGCGGCACCAGTTCGGCAGGCCAATCGGCAGCTTCCAGGCGATTAAGCATCGCTGCGCCGATCTGCTGCTCGAGGTGGCGTCACTGCGCTCGGCCGTGCAGTACGCAGCCGCCGCAGTCGCCGAAGATTCTGCTGAAGTGCCGGTGGTCGCCGCACTGGTCAAGGCCTACGCGTCGGACGTCTACTTCCATGTGGCTGCGGAGAACATTCAGATCCATGGCGGCATCGGTTTTACCTGGGAACATGACGCGCACCTGTACTTCAAGCGGGCCAAGGCAAGCGAGCTGTTCCTCGGTGACGCCAGCTATCACCGCGAGCACCTCGCGTCCCGGATCGGCCTGTAGCCCCGCAATTCGGCGCGCGAGCTAGTGTCGAAATCACGGCTAATCTCAATGGCGCGGCGAGGGAGATATGACCGGGGGCACCAGCGACCGGGACAACTCTGGGAGCGTGACCAGCCCGCGTGAGCCGATCGGCGGCCTGCCGGGACGCCGTCAGGGCCGCTTTGATGCGCCGTGGTACCCGTTCCAGCCGCAGCAGGCCTGGCTGCGGGGCACGGTGCTGATCGTCGAGTTCAATCACGAGTCGGCCGAGTGTGATCTTGTCACCGCGGCACGCATCCGGATCCGGGGACGACCATTGCCCGTCTTCAACCGCGGCTGGGTGTTCGACGTCTTGTACGCCTATCAGGACGACAGAAGCACGCCGGCCCGGCTCGTGCTGGCCGGACCCGGCTGGTACCTGCTGACGGGTCAGCAGTTCCGCCGGCTCGCCGAGATTATCGGCGCCCGCCATGATGCCAGCGACTGGCCAGTGCGCACGATCGTCCGGCGGCTGAACAGAATGGCCGACGACCAAGACATCCGCTCGCAGCCACTGGACTGGAGCTTCCGTACCGACCCGCAAGGGCTACGGAAGAAGCAAGAGCTGCAGTAGCCGCGTGCCAGCAGAGGTTACGCGTCGGGTTCGCCGCCGCGGCCGTTCGAGACGGGATCCGACACGTGACTCACTTCCTCAGCCGCCCGGAACCGGTCCTGGTTCGCTGAGCCGGCTCCGCAGTTCGTCGGCAATGGCACTCAGGTCCGGGCCGAGGCGCACCAGCTCCTCGAGTACCTGAGAAGACGGCAGGTACTTGGCGGGCCGACCCTGCCTGCCTCGCCTGGTCGGCGGCTGCTCGGCGCCCTGCCTGGCCAGATCAATGCGGGTCAAGTCGGTCACCCGCAGCACAGTAGCCAGCAGGCGGAACCCTGGCATGCTTCGACACGCGTAAAGAATCTTGACCTTTCACGCTGACAAACCGTAAAGAGTGCGGTCAGGCTCGCTAGGCGCCGGAGCTTTGGGCTGATAGCCGTGGCGCTGGGCGAGGGGCGTAGTGGGGTGCAGATGGGCATGGACGAGGCGTTGGTGCGCTAACTGAGGGGGTCATCAGTCGATCAATGACCTGAGCGTGGCAGCAACCCCGATGACCTCACGGTGCCGATGCCATGGCCCAAAGCTTCTGGCATCGTGGCCGGCGGGTGTCGATTCGGCGGTGGCGATTTCGTAGCGGGATTGAGGGCCGGCCAGAGCCCGGCCGTGGATGACAACCGGGAGTGATCGTTATGACGCAGTACCTGCTCGCGCTTTACCGGGACTATGCCGCTCCGATTCCTGCCGAGCAGACCCGGCAGGTGTGGGCTGATGTGAACGCGCTGGGCGATGCGCTGACCGCTGCTGGCGCGTTCGTGTTCCAGGGCGGCATGGACGGCGGCCCGGAGTCGGCGACGGTGGTGCGCCAGTCCGGCGGTGGCTTCGTGATGACCGACGGGCCGTATACCGAGACTAAGGAACACCTGGCCGGGTTCTGGATCATCAACGCCGCCGACCTGGATGAGGCCCTGGAGTGGGCCAAGCGCACCGCGGCAGCGCAACAGCGCGCGATCGAAGTCCGCCCGCTGTTCGACGGGGACCTCGACGACGCGCTGGACGCCGGCTCCGACGCACAGTAACCGCACCCG
>Ga0335075_10014549_pt1 | contig 11812 bp, 8 predicted proteins | sample Lox_Sample_24_FD_206723 | JGI IMG/M metagenome (GOLD analysis project Ga0335075, IMG submission 206723) | Soil microbial communities from Loxahatchee National Wildlife Refuge, Florida, United States - Lox_Sample_2.4 | ecosystem: Environmental > Terrestrial > Soil > Wetlands | place: USA: Florida... | reverse complement strand
CCGACGAGCACGGTGGTGTGCACGTCGTGGCCGCACGCGTGGCAGGCGCCGGGAATCGTGGACCGGTACGGGACGTCCTTCTCGTCCATCATCGGCAGCGCGTCGAGATCGGCCCGGAGAGCCACCACCGTACGTTCGGGATAATGGTTGTTCGCAGCGCTGATGTCGACGAGCAGCCCGGTTCCCCGGGGAAGCACCACCGGGTGCAGGCCGGCCGCGGTCAGCCGCTCCGCGACGACACGCGTGGTGCGGTGCTCCGCGTGCGCGGTCTCCGGGTGCGCGTGCAGGTCGCGGCGCAGCGCGACCAGCTCGGACCCGCGGGCCGCGAGAAAAGCGTCCAGGCTCCGCCGGACATCACCCTCCATGACCGCCATCCCCGCGGAGGACGAACCGGTCCTCCGCGAACTCGGTGACGAGCGCGTCGACCACGCTCGTCAGCTCCCCATCGCTGGCATGGGCGGCGCGTTGCCGCTCGTAGGAGGCGCCGCACTCAAGCACCTCGGATGCGACCGCGAGCTCCTCCACACAGCCGAGCCGCCATGCTACCGGCTCGAGGTCACGAAGTAGTTCATATATCTCGTCACGCAACGGCGCCGTGGCCCCGGTGTCGTCCGTGATCACGACGGCGTCCAAACCGTACCTCGTGGCCCGCCACTTATTATCCCTGATCACCCACGATGCCCTGCTCGGGAGCTTATAGCCGCGGTCGAGCTGGGTGTCGAAGAGCTGCACCAGGCACTGGGCCAGCGCGGCGAGCATGCCGATCTCGCGGAACGTGGGAACGGCATCCGCGATCCGGATCTCCACCGTGCCGAAGTCCGGGTGCGGCCTGACATCCCACCACACCTCCTTGATCGTCCGGATCGACCCGGCGCGAAGCTGGGTTTCCATGTATTCCTCGAAGGCCTTCCAGTCCGGCAGGCCAGGGGGCGGGCCGGTGTTCGGCAGCGCGTCGAACAGGACCGACCGGCTCGACGCGAGGCCGGTGTCGTGACCGGACCAGAACGGGCTCGACGCGGTCAGCCCCAGCAGATGCGGCAGGTACGTCGCGAGCGCGTTGACGACCGGCATCGCCCGGTCGCCGTCCCGCAGCCCCACGTGCACCTGCGCCGCCATCGTCTGCAGCCGCCGGGCGGGCCACTGAATCTGCTCGATCAGCTCCGAATACCGCTGGCTCGGCGCCATCTTCGCGTCGCGCCAGTCGCTCGTCGGGTGCGTGCCCGCGCTGGCCAGCACGATGCCGTGCGGTTCGGCGGTGCGCTGCAGCTCCTTCATCGTCCCGGCGAGGTCGGCCTTGGCTTCGGCCACCGTGCCGCATATCCCGGTCGTTACTTCGACGGTGGACTGCATCAGCTCGTGCTTCATCTTCGGATGCTCGCCGCTTTCCTGCAGGCCGCGCAGCCCGGCAAGCACGACGCCGGCGTCCTGCCGGAGCATCCGCGTCTCCGCGTCGATGAGCTGGACCTCCCACTCCACGCCAAGCGTGGGACCCGCGGAAGGAGTCCAATCGATGGTCATCACAAACCTCCAGGTACCGCTGCAACAGGGAATAAGCGCGAAAGGGGTGCCTCACTAACGATTTCCCGCTGCCGGCGGTTGAATCACCGGCGGCGCGTGACCCGGGTTACGGGACGTCCGGGGGCTGGTAGACGCCCCAGACCTCGCGCATCGCGTCGCAGACTTCGCCGAGGGTGGCGCTGACGCGCAGCGCGTCCCTGATCGGCGGCAGCACGTTGGCCGGCCCTTCGGCGGCCGCCTTGAGCGCGTCGAGATGCTTCGTCACGGCCCGCTGGTCGCGGTCCTTCCTGAGCTGCCCGAGCCTGCTCGCCTGGGCCTGCTCGATGCGGGGATCGACACGCAGCGGCTCGTACGGCTCCTCCTCGTCCGCGACGAACTTGTTGACCCCCACGACCACCCGCGTGCCCTCGTCGGTCTGCTTCGCCACCTGGTAGGCGGAGCGCTCGATCTCGGACTTCTGGAAGCCCGCCTCGATGGCGGCGAGCGCGCCGCCCATGTCGTCGATCTGCCGGATCAGCTCGCCGGCCGCCGCCTCGATGTCGTCGGTCATGGACTCGACGGCGTACGAGCCGGCGAACGGGTCCACCGTCTTGGTCAGGTCGGTCTCGGCCTGCAGGACCTGCTGCGTCCGCAGGGCCAGCCGGGCCGCGTGCTCGCTCGGCAGCGCGATCGCCTCGTCGTAGGAGTTCGTGTGCAGCGACTGGGTGCCGCCGAGCACCGCCGCGAGCGCCTGGATCGTCACCCGCGCCAGGTTGACTTCCTTCTGCTGCGCCGTGAGCTGGACACCCGCGGTCTGCGTGTGGAAGCGGAGCATCTGCGATTTCGGATCCCGCGCCTGGTACTGGTCCTTCATGATCCTCGCCCACATCCGGCGGGCGGCGCGGAACTTCGCCACCTCCTCCAGGAGCGTCGTGCGCGCGACGAAGAAGAACGACAGCCGCGGGGCGAAGTCGTCGACCTTGAGGCCGGCCTGCAGCGCCGCGTTCACGTACTCCTTGGCGTTGGCCAGCGTGAACGCGATCTCCTGGACGGGCGTGGCGCCGGCCTCCGCCATGTGGTAGCCGGAGATGGAGATCGTGTTCCACCTCGGCAGCTCGGCGCGGCAGTAGGCGAACGTGTCGGCCACCAGCCGCAGGCTCGGCCGCGGCGGGTAAATGTAGGTGCCGCGCGCGATGTACTCCTTGAGGATGTCGTTCTGGATCGTGCCGCTGAGCGTCCTCGCGTCCGTGCCCTGCTCCTCGGCGACCGTCTGGTACATCAGCAGCAGCGCCGCGGCCGGCGCGTTGATCGTCATCGACGTGGACACGGTGCCGAGCGGGATCCCGTCGAACAGGGTCCGCATGTCCGCCACGCTGTCGATGGCGACGCCGACCTTGCCGACCTCGCCGTGGCTCACCGGGGCGTCCGAGTCGTACCCCATCTGGGTCGGCAGGTCGAAGGCGACCGACAGCCCGGTCGTGCCATGGCCGATCAGCTGGTGGTACCGGCGGTTGGACTCGCTGGCCGTCGAGAAGCCGGCGTACTGGCGGATCGTCCACGGGCGCTTGGTGTACATGGCCGGGTACACGCCGCGGGTGAACGGGTACTCCCCCGGCTCGCCCAGCTGCACGGCCGGGTCGAACGCGGGCATCGTGTCCTGGTCGTAGACCGGGGCGATGGGCAGGCCGGACTCTGACACGTCCATGAGCTCAGGGTACGCGCGTCGCGCGTCAGGGCCGGTGCGGGCGCGTCGGGGCCGTCAGGCGACGGGCGGCAGGCCGCAGCGGTCCCGGACCACCGTCATCGTCTCTCCCGCGATCCGGCGAGCGCGGCGGGCGCCGTCGAGCAGCACGCTGTCGAGCGCGGCCGTGTCGGCGAGGATCTTCGCGGTCCGCTCCCTGATCGGGGAGAACGTGTCCACGACGAGCTCGCCGAGGTCCTTCTTGAACGTGCCGTAGCCCGAGTCGCCGTAGCGGGCGGCGATCTCGTCGACCGACTCGCCGGACAGCGCCGAGTAAATGCGCAGCAGGTTCGTGACCCCGGGCTTGGCCTCCTCGTCCGCGCGGACCACCGACTCGGGGTCGGTCACGGCGCGGTTGATCTTGCGGCGGATCACGTCCGGCTCGTCGAGCAGGTCGATGATGCCCTGCGGGGACGACGAGGACTTGCTCATCTTGCTCGTCGGGTCCTGGAGGTCGGTGATCTTCGCCACCGCCGGCAGGATGTAGGGCGCGGGCACGGTGAACGTCTCGCCGAAGCGGTGGTTGAACCGCTGCGCGAGGGTCCGCGACAGCTCCAGGTGCTGGCGCTGGTCCTCGCCCACCGGCACCTCGTCCGCCTGGTAGAGCAGGATGTCGGCGGCCTGCAAGATCGGGTACGTGAACAGCCCGACGGACGCCTGGTCGGCGCCGCCGCGGGCGGACTTGTCCTTGAACTGCGTCATCCGGTTCGCCTCGCCGAAGCCGGTGATGCAGCCGAGCACCCAGTTCAGTTCGGCGTGCTCGGGCGCCTGGCTCTGCACGAACAGGATGCAGCGCTCCGGGTCCAGGCCGGCGGCGAGCAGCTGGGCGGCGGCCACCCGGGTGCGGCGGCGCAGCGCGTCCGGCTCGTACGGGACCGTGATCGCGTGCAGGTCCACCACGCAGTAGATGGCGTCGCGGGTCTCCTGCAGCTCCACCCACTGCCGGACGGCGCCGAGGTAATTGCCGAGGTGGAACGAGTCGGCGGTCGGCTGGATGCCGGAAAAGACGCGACGAGAACCCATGAGCAGGAAGTCTAACGGGACCGCGGAGCCGGCGGAGTGACGACCACCTCGACCCGCTGGAACTCCTTCAGGTCGGTGTACCCGGCGGTGGCCATCGTGCGGCGCAGCGCGCCCATCAGGTTCATCGAACCGTCAGGGACGGTGGACGGCCCGTGCAGGATCTGCTCCATGGTGCCGATCGTGCCGACGTTGACGCGCGCGCCGCGCGGAAGCTCGGGGTGGTTGGCCTCACTCCCCCAGTGATAGCCGCGGCCGGGCGCCTGCAGCGCGCGGGCCATCGGCGAGCCGACCATGACCGCGTCGCTGCCGAGCGCGAGGGCCTTGGCGATGTCGCCGCTCCGCGTCATCGAGCCGTCCGCGATCACGTGCACGTACCGGCCGCCGGACTCGTCGAGGTAGTCGCGGCGGGCGGCCGCGACGTCCGCGACCGCGGTCGCCATCGGCACCGCGACGCCGAGCACCGCCGCGGTGGTGTGCCCGCTGCCGCCGCCGAAGCCCACGAGCACCCCGGCCGCGCCGGTCCGCATCAGGTGCAGCGCCGCCGTGTACGTGGCGCAGCCGCCGACGATGACCGGGATGTCGAGCTCGTAGATGAACTGCTTGAGGTTCAGCGGCTCGGCGCGGCCCGACACGTGCTCGGCGCTGACCGTGGTGCCGCGGATGACGAAGATGTCCGCCCCCGCGTCCACGACCGCCTTGTAGTACCGGGCGGTGCGCTGCGGCGACAGCCGGGCCGCGGTGATCACGCCCGCCCGGGAGATCTCCTCGATGCGCCGGCCGATCAGCTCCTCCTTGATCGGCGCTCCGTAGATCTCCTGCAGCCTCTTGGTGGCGGCGTCCTCGCCGAGCTCCGCCACCTCCCGCAGCAGCGGCTCCGGGTCCTCGAACCTCGTCCACAGGCCCTCGAGGTCGAGCACGGCGAGCCCGCCGAGCTTGCCGATCGTGATCGCCGTCGCGGGCGAGACCACGCTGTCCATCGGGCAGGCGATCAGCGGAAGGTCGAACCGGTAGGCGTCGATCTGCCAGGAGATCGACACCTCCTCCGGGTCACGCGTCCGGCGCGCCGGCACGATGCCGATCTCGTCGAGCGTGTAGGCCCTGCGCCCGGTCTTGCCGCGTCCGATCTCTACGTCTGCCACCGTGTTCCTTTGGTTCCTTGGTCTGTAACCGTGTTACTTGCGGCCGCTGTAGTTGGGCGCCTCGACCGTCATCTGCACGTCGTGCGGATGGCTTTCCGTCAGGCCCGCGGCCGTGATCTGGACGAACCGGGCGTCCTGCAGCTGGGGGATCGTGCGGGTGCCGCAGTAGCCCATGGCCATGCGGAGCCCGCCGACCAGCTGGTCGGCGACCGCGGCGAGCGGGCCCCGGTACGGGACCTGCCCCTCGATCCCCTCCGGGACCAGCTTGTCCTCGCGCAGCACGTCGTCCTGGAAGTACCGGTCCTTGGAGTAGGACTTGCCCCGCTCGCGGTTGCGCATCGCGCCGAGGGAGCCCATGCCGCGGTAGGTCTTGTACTGCTTGCCGTTGACGAAGACCATCTCGCCGGGGCTCTCCTCGCAGCCGGCCAGCAGGCTGCCGAGCATGACCGTGTCCGCGCCGGCGGCGATCGCCTTGGCGATGTCGCCGCTGTACTGGAGGCCGCCGTCGCCGATCACCGGCACGCCGGCGGGCTTGGCCGCCAGCGACGCCTCGTAGATCGCGGTCACCTGCGGGACGCCCACCCCGGCGACCACGCGAGTCGTGCAGATCGAGCCGGGCCCGACGCCGACCTTCACGCCGTCCACGCCCGCGTCGATCAGCGCCTGGGCGCCTTGCCTCGTGGCCACGTTGCCCCCGACGACCTCGATATCGGTGTTGGCCTTGAGCTCCGCCACCATGTCGAGCACCGACTGCGCGTGACCGTGCGCCGTGTCCACGACCAGGAAGTCCACCCCCGCGTCGATGAGCGCCTGCGAACGGCGCTTGGCGTCCTCGCCGACGCCGACCGCGGCGCCCACCACGAGCCGGCCGCTGTCGTCCTTGGTGGCGTTCGGGAACTTCTCGCTCTTGGTGAAGTCCTTCACCGTGATGAGGCCGCGCAGCCTGCCGCCGGAGTCGACGAGCGGCAGCTTCTCGATCTTGTGCTCCTTGAGCAGCGTGAGCGCCTGCTCGGGGGCTACTCCCACCGGCGCGGTGACCAGCGGCATGGGGGTCATCACGTCCGCGACCCGGCGGGACAGGTCAGACTCGAACCTGATGTCGCGGTTCGTGACGATGCCGAGCAGCGTGCCGTCGTCGCTGGTCACCGGGACGCCCGAGATGCGGTAGCGCGCGCACAGCCGCTCCACGTCCGCGAGCGTCACGTCAGGGCCGCACGTCACCGGGTCCGTCACCATGCCGGCCTCGGACCGCTTCACCAGGTCGACCTGCTGGGCCTGCTCCTCGACCGACAGGTTCCTGTGCAGCACGCCGACGCCGCCCTGGCGCGCCATCGCGATCGCCATCCGCGCCTCGGTCACCGTGTCCATCGGCGACGAGACCAGCGGGATCCGCAGCCGGTAGCGGCGGGTGATCCGGGTGCTGGTGTCCGCCTCGCTTGGCATCAGCTCCGAGTGAGCCGGCAGCAGCAGTACGTCGTCGAAGGTGAGGCCTACCGGGGAAAACTTCGGTGACTCGGTCATTGATGCCCTCACGGCTCATAGCTGCGGGCGCAGCAGCTGGTGACGGTGGGATATCGTCTCATCCTACCTGGGCGGCTGCCGGGACTGCCCGGGCTCGCTGGCGAGCAGCTTCCGCATTCGCGCCAGCGCCCGGTGCTGCGCCACCCGGACGGCCTCGGCGGACATGCCGAGCATCGCACCGGTTTCGGCGGCGGTGAACCCGCTGACCACCCGCAGCAGCACCAGGCGTCGCTGCTGCCGCGGCAACTGCGCCAGCACGTGACGCACTTGCTCGCGCTCCCACCTGGCGATCACGGTCTCTTCCGGCCCGGGCCGGTCGTCAGGGACGTCGGGCAGCTCGGGAACCGGCACGGCCAGCCGTCCCGCGGCGCGCATCGCGTCGGCTACCTTGTGCGACGCGATGCCGAACGCGTAGGCGGTGACCGGCCCGCCCCTCGCGGGCGGCCCCGGTCCCTGCCGCTGGCCCGGCCCTTGTCCCGGCCCCTGTCTCGGCCCTTGTCCCGGGCGCGCCTGCCACGCGGACATCAGCGCGAGGCAGACCTCCTGGGCCACGTCGTCGGCCGCCTGCCACGACAGCCGCGCCCGGCAGTACCTGAGAATGAGCGGCCGCAGCGCACGCAGCACGGCCTCGTCAACACCATCCGGATCCCCCACGCCCATGATGGTTCCCCCGATAAAGGCGCTCATCTCTTCGGAATGGCAAATAAAACCTTCGGGCTACAGCAATGTGACTGTTGCGGCGGAATTTTCATCGGACCGTGCCGGATTGGGCTTCATTCGCGGCGTGCCCGCCCAGGTGAAGACCACACGTTGTCCCGAAATTTCATGACTTAAGCTCATAAACCGCGCCGGATAGTCCAGCGTGATCACGGAAATTTTTTTCTTGATGGAAATAAAGCACGCTATACGCGCGCAAAGTTTCCGTGATCATGGAATTCGATTGGCACAGACGCCACCGTACGTTCGGGATAAGAAAAAAGTCACATGTCATCCGCGAACAGCCGAAATGCCAACGCGGGGGCCACGGTTTCCCGTGGCCCCCGCGTGTGAGGCGATTCGCGCGGCTGACCGCTTGGCGCGGCCAGGCCGCGGCCTAACGCTGCCTAGTGCGTGTGGCCGTGCGAGTGCCCGGCGTCGGCTTCCGGCTTCTCCTCTTCCGGCTTCTCGACGACCAGCGTCTCGGTCGTCAGCAGCATGCCGGCGATGGACGCGGCGTTCTGCACGGCGGACCTGGTGACCTTGACCGGGTCGATGACGCCCTGCGCCATCAGGTCGCCGTACTCCTCGGTGGCGGCGTTGTAGCCGTGCCCCGCGGGGAGGCCGGCCACCTTGGCCACCACGACCGAGCCCTCCTGGCCCGCGTTCAGCGCGATCCAGCGGGCCGGCTCCGACAGCGCCTTGCGCACCACGCCGACGCCGGTGGCGACGTCCCCGGTGCGGCCGAGGTCGTCGAGCTCGCCCGCGACGTGCACGAGCGCGCTGCCGCCGCCGGCGATGATGCCTTCCTCGATGGCCGCACGCGTGGCGGACACGGCGTCCTCGACGCGGTGCTTCTTCTCCTTGACCTCGACCTCGGTGGCCGCGCCGACGCGCAGCACCGCGACGCCGCCGGACAGCTTGGCCAGCCGCTCCTGCAGCTTCTCGCGGTCCCAGTCGGAGTCGGTGGCGTCGATCTCGGTGCGGATCTGGCGGATCCGCTCCTCGACCGCGGACTTCTCGCCCGCGCCGTCGGTGATCGTGGTGTCGTCCTTCGTGACCACGATGCGGCGGGCACGGCCCAGCGAGTCGAGCCCGATGGAGTCCAGCTTGATGCCGAGGTCATCGCTGACGACGGTCGCGCCGGTGAGGGTCGCGATGTCCTCGAGCATGGCCTTGCGGCGGTCACCGAAGCCGGGCGCCTTCACCGCGGCGATGTTCAGCAGCCCGCGGATCTTGTTGACGACGATCGTGGCGAGCGCCTCGCCCTCCACGTCCTCGGCGATCACGAGCAGCGGCCGCTTGGTCTGCGCGACCTTCTCGAGCAGCGGCAGGAAGTCCGCCATCGAGGAGATCTTCGACTGGTTGACGAGGATGTAGGCGTCCTCGAGCACGGCCTCAAGGCGGTCCGGGTCGGTGATGAAGTACTGCGAGATGTAGCCCTTGTCGAACTGGAGGCCTTCGGTGAACTCCAGCTCGAGGCCCATCGTCGGGGACTCCTCGACGGTGACCACACCGTCCTTGCCGACCTTGGCGAACGCTTCGGCGATGAGCTCGCCGATCTTCGCGTCCTGCGCGGAGATCGTCGCGACGTGCGCGATCTCCTTCTGCTCCTCGACCTCGCGGGCGGAGCTGAGCAGCCGCTCGGAGACCTCGGCCGCGGCCGCGTCGATGCCGCGCTTGAGGTCCATCGGGTTGGCGCCGGCCGCCACCGAACGGAGCCCGAGGTGAACCATCGCCTGCGCGAGCACGGTCGCCGTGGTGGTGCCGTCACCGGCGATGTCGTTCGTCTTGGTGGCGACTTCCTTGGCGAGCTGCGCGCCGAGGTTCTCGTACGGGTTCTCGAGCTCGATTTCCTTGGCGACGGTCACGCCGTCGTTGGTAATGGTGGGCGCGCCCCACTTCTTGTCGATGACGACGTTGCGGCCGCGGGGGCCGAGCGTCACCTTCACTGCGTCGGCGAGCCGGTCCACGCCACGCTCAAGGTGGCGGCGGGCGTCCTCGTCGAACTCCAGGATCTTGGGCATTGGAATACCTCAACCTACGGTTGGAACAGGCTGGTCTTTGGCAGGCCGACGCGCCTCCGGCGGCCAGCGCCCGTGAACGGGGCGGGCCGCCGGAGGGTACGCGCCGGCGCTGATTACTTCTGGATAATCGCGAGCACGTCGCGGGCGGAGAGCACCAGGTACTCTTCGCCCGAGTACTTCACTTCCGTGCCGCCGTACTTGCTGTACAGCACCACGTCGCCGACCTTGACGTCGACGGGAACGCGCTTGGCGCCCGCGTCGTCAAATCGGCCGGGACCCACCGCGATGACTTCGCCCTCCTGGGGCTTCTCCTTCGCGGTGTCCGGGATGACAAGCCCGGATGCCGTGGTCTGCTCAGCCTCAAGCGGCTTGACCACGATCCGGTCCTCGAGTGGTTTGAGAACAACCTTGGTGGCGGTCGTCACGATCTGACCTCCCCCTCCGGAAAGGCTAATGGTGGAGTTGCTTGCGAGACGACCAGGGTTGGCCTGCCGTCGCGGGTGTCAGACCTGCCTCGTCGCGATTAGCACTCTACACCAGTGAGTGCTAATCGCGCACTTTCAGCCGGCTACTCCCACTCGATCGTGCCGGGGGGCTTGCTCGTGACGTCGAGGACGACCCGGTTGACCTCGGGAACCTCGTTGGTGATCCGCGTCGAGATCCGCGCCAGCAGGTCGTACGGCAGCTTAGCCCAGTCGGCGGTCATCGCGTCCTCGCTCGTCACCGGCCGCAGCACGACGGGATGCCCGTAGGTCCTGCCGTCGCCCTGCACGCCCACCGAGCGCACGTCGGCGAGCAGCACCACCGGGCACTGCCAGACGGTCGTGTCCAGGCCCGCCGCGGTCATCTCCGCGCGCGCGATCGCGTCCGCCTCCCGCAGGATCTCCAGGCGCGGCGCGGTGACCTCGCCGATGATCCTGATGCCAAGGCCGGGGCCGGGGAACGGCTGCCGCCACACGATCTCCGGCGGCAGCCCTAGCTCTTCGCCGACCCGCCGCACCTCGTCCTTGAACAGCGAGCGGAGCGGCTCGACCAGCCTGAACTTCAGGTCGTCAGGCAGCCCGCCGACGTTATGGTGCGACTTGATGTTCGCCGTCCCGGTGCCGCCGCCGGACTCGACCACGTCCGGGTACAGCGTGCCCTGCACGAGGAACTCGGTGGATTCGCCGCGCCCGCCGGCCTCGGCGGTGATCTCGCGCGCGGCGCGCTCGAAGGCCCGGATGAACTCCCGGCCGATGATTTTCCGCTTGGCCTCCGGGTCGGTGACCCCGCCCAGCGCGCCGAGGAACGCCGCCGACGCGTCCACCACCCGCAGGCTGACCCCCGTCGCCGCCACGAAGTCCTGCTCGACCTGCTCCGCTTCGCCCTTGCGCAGCAGCCCATGGTCCACGAAAACGCAGGTCAGGCGCTCTCCGATGGCCCGCTGGACCAGGGCCGCGGCGACCGCGGAGTCCACCCCGCCGGACAGCCCGGCGATCGCCCGCCCGCCGCCGACCTGTTCCCTGATCCGCTCGGTCTGCTCCTCGACGATGTTCACCATCGTCCACGTGGGCCGGCATCCGGCTGCCTCGAGGAAGCGGCGCAGCACCGTGATCCCGTGCTCGGTATGCATGACCTCGGGGTGGAACTGGACCCCGTAGAGCCCGCGCTCCGGCGCCTCGACGGCCGCGGCCGGCGTGGCCGCGGTCCGCGCGGTGACCGTGAATCCGGGCGGCGCCACCGTGGACGTGTCGCCGTGCGACATCCAGACGCCGAACTCGTCGCCGAGCCCGGCGAGCAGCCGTCCGCCGTTCGCGCTCACCTGCAGCGGCGTCCCGCCGTATTCGGCGGCGCCGGTGCGCTCGACCGTCCCGCCCAGCTCCCTGACCAGCACCTGGTGCCCGTAGCAGATGCCGAGCACCGGCACGCCGGCGTCGAAGAGCCCGGCCGGCGCGGCGGGCGCGCCGGGCGCGTACACCGACGCCGGGCCGCCGGACAGGATGATCGCCTTCGGCTGCCGCGCCAGCATCTCGCTGACGGGCGTCGTCGAGGGGACGATCTCCGAGTACACATGGCATTCGCGCACCCGGCGGGCGATCAACTGGGCGTACTGCGCGCCGAAGTCAACGACCAGCACGGTGTCAAATCCGCCAGGCACGTGTACCGCCTTCCACCAGGGAATCTCCCCG
>Ga0335075_10014548_pt1 | contig 11813 bp, 10 predicted proteins | sample Lox_Sample_24_FD_206723 | JGI IMG/M metagenome (GOLD analysis project Ga0335075, IMG submission 206723) | Soil microbial communities from Loxahatchee National Wildlife Refuge, Florida, United States - Lox_Sample_2.4 | ecosystem: Environmental > Terrestrial > Soil > Wetlands | place: USA... | reverse complement strand
TGACACGACCCTTTCGGGACACCGAAACAGCACGCCACCTGCAGCCTCGCTGGTTCCACCGGCGGGGCTTTCGTGTTTTCAGGACCTCTAAACCGAGACGAATGGGATGGATTTCGAGAAGTTTCACGGGCTGGTGCCCGCCGTCGTGCAGGACGATGCGACCAACGAGGTGCTGATGGTGGGCTTCATGAACGAGGAGGCGCTGCGCCTGACGCGCGAATCCGGCTTCGTGACGTTCTTCAGCCGCACCCGCAACACGCTGTGGACCAAGGGCGAAACCTCCGGCAACCGGCTCCGCGTGATCCGCCTGCTCACCGACTGCGACCAGGACACCGTCCTCGCACGTGTCGAGCGCCAGGGCGACGGCAAGGTCTGCCACCTGGGCACCGTCAGCTGCTTCGCCGAGGAGATCGCCTGACATGCCGCCCCTTCGCCTCGGCATCCCCAAGGGTTCCCTGCAGGATTCGACCGTGCAGCTGTTCGCACGGGCCGGCTGGAACATCTACGTGAGCTCGCGCTCGTACTTCCCGGGCACCGACGACAGCGAGCTGGAGTGCATGCTGATTCGCGCCCAGGAGATGGCGCGCTACGTCGCCGACGGCGTCATCGACGCCGGCCTCACCGGCCAGGACTGGATCGCCGAGCAGCTGATCGCGACCCGGGCCGAGGTCGTCCCGGTGCAGGAGCTGGTGTACTCGAAGCAAAGCTTCGGCACGGTGAAGTGGGTGCTGGCGGCGCCCGAGGATTCGCGCTTCAAGGCGCCCGAGGACTTCGCCGGCTGCACCATCGCCACCGAACTGGTGAAGGTCACGCAGCAGTACTTCGAGGAGAAGGGCGTCGACGTGACCGTCGAGTTCTCCTGGGGTGCCACCGAGGTGAAGCCCCCCGTGCTCGCCGACGGCATCGTCGAAGCTACCGAAACCGGGTCGACGCTGCGCGCCAATCGCCTGCGCATCATCGACACGGTGATGGAGTCCAAGACGCAGCTGATCGCCAATCCGGCGGCGTGGGCCGACAGCTGGAAGCGGACCAAGATCGAGAACATCGCCGTGTTGCTGCGGGCCGCCATCGAGGCGCAGGGCCGCGTCGGGCTGATGCTGAACGTGAAGCGCGACGGGCTGAAGACGCTGCTCGACCTGGTGCCGGCGCTGCGTCGGCCGACCATCTCGCCGTTGAGCGACGAGGACTGGGTCGCGGTCAACACGATCATCGAAGAACGCACGGTGCGCGACCTGATTCCACGCCTCAAGGCGGCCGGCGCCGAAGGCATCGTCGAGTACCCCCTCAACAAGATCGTGATGTGAGCATGGTGTCGATCCTGCCTTCGACCGACGCCGCGGCGCTGCGCCGCCTCCTCGACCGCACGCCGGACGACCATGGCGCCATCGAGCCCGCGGTGCGCGACATCATCGGCGCGGTGCGCAAGCGCGGTGACCGGGCCCTGAACGAGTTCGCGCGCCGCTTCGACGGGCTGACTGGCGCGATTGAGCTCTCGCCGGCAGAAATTCATGCAGGCGCCGCGGACTGCCCTGCGTCTGTCCGTGCCGCGATTCGTCGCGCAGCGCGGCACATCCGCGTCGTGGCGAAGGCGCAGGTTCCTGCTGCGTGGACGAAAGTGGTGGCGCCGGGCGTGAAGGTGTCGCAGCGCGTGACGCCGCTCGAACGGGTCGGCTGCTACGTGCCCGGCGGTCGCTACCCGCTGCCCTCGTCGCTGCTGATGGCGGCGGTCACGGCCCGTGCCGCGGGAGTACCTGAAGTCGTCGTCGCCTGCCCCCGCCCCGATGCCACCGTGCTCGCGGCGGCGGTCGAGGCCGGTGTCGATCGCGTGTTCCATCTCGGCGGCGCGCACGCGATTGCGGCGCTCGCGTACGGCACGGCAACCGTGCCGCGCGTGGACAAGATCGTCGGGCCGGGCAATGCCTACGTCGCCCTCGCGAAGGCTCTCGTGTCGCGCGACTGCGCGATCGACTTCTTTGCCGGGCCGAGTGAGATCGTCGTGGTGGCCCGCGACGGCAATCCGGAATGGATCGCCGCCGACCTGCTGGCGCAGGCCGAACACGACGTCGATGCGCGCGCCATCCTGCTGACGCCCTCGAAGCGACTGGCGACTCAGGTGGCTCGCGCAATCGCGCGCCAACTCGACGCGTCCGAGCGCAACAACCAGCCGACGCCAGCGCGCGAGTCGCTGCGACGCAACGGCGCCATCGTCGTGACGAAGACGATCGAGGAAGCCGCGGCGCTCGCCAACCGGATCGCTCCCGAACATCTCGTCGTCGACGATGTGGAACTCGCCGACATGATCACGGTGGCGGGATCGACCTTCATCGGCGAGTGGACGGCGCAGGCCGCGGGCGACTACGCGATCGGCTCCAATCACGTCCTGCCCACGAGCGGCGCGGCCCGGTTCCGCGGCGGCCTGCATGCCTCCGACTTCGTGCGCGTGTCGAGCGTGCAGCAACTGACGAAGAAGGGCATCGCGCTGGTCGGCCCGACGGCGGCCACGCTGGCCGACGCCGAGGGTCTGCAGCTACACGCCGCCTCGATTCGGGCACGGCTGGTCGGTAGGGACGCGCCGCCGGCGCGTCCGCTCGCAACGCGCGGCGCTCGAACTCCTGAGAAGCGGGGCGTGCGATGAGCGCGGCCAGTGACGCCACTCCGATCAATCAATACGAGTACGACCGTGCCGATGCGCCGGACGATGCGCTGCGGCTGCACCTGAATGAACACACCGGAGGCTGCTCGCCGGCAGTGGCGACGGCGATCGCGGCGGTGACGCGGCAATCGATTGCGAAGTACCCCGACTACACCGCGGTCACGCAGGCCGTGGCTAACCACGTCGGCGTGCCGCCATCGCAGGTACTGCTCACCAACGGGCTCGACGAGGGGATCTTCGCCGTCGCCATCGCGCAGTTCCGCGGCGGCGCGTTCTCAGAGGCCGTCGTCCTGGAACCGGCGTTCGGCATGTATGCCGATGCGGTGGAGGCCGTCGGCGGACGCGTCGTTCCGGTCCTTCCGGGTCCGGAGCTGTCGCTCGATCGCGACGCCATCGCCCAGGCTGTCACGACGCGTACGGGTGCGTTGTTCGTGGCGAGCCCCGGCAATCCGAGCGGTGTCTCGCTGACGACCGACGAAGTGCTGTGGCTGTCGTCGCTGCTGCCGCCGGGTGCGCTGTTGTTCCTGGACGAGGCGTATGTCGAGTTCGGCGGTACGTCGTTCCTGCCGCATCTCGCTGCGCACCCGAATGTCGTGATTGGACGGACGTTCGCCAAGGCGTACGGACTGGCCGGCATGCGGGCCGGTGCCGTGGTGGCCGACAGCGCCGTCGCCGCACGCCTGCGTCGTGTGGTGCCGCCGTACAGCCTCAACGTCTTCGTGGTTGCGGCGCTGGCCGCCGCACTGGCCGACACGCAATACATGGCGGACTACCGGCGTCAGGTCGTGGCGTCGCGCGACCGTCTCTATGCCGCCTGCGATCGCTGGGGCCTGCCCTACGTTCGCAGCGACGCCAATTTCGTGCTGGTACGGGCCGGTGAACGCCGGACGGCACTGCTCGACGGCCTGCAGGCGCGCAACATCTACATCCGCGACCGCGACCGGCAGCCTGGCTGCACTGGCTGCGTGCGGATCACCACTGGACTGCTCGAGCACACCGACGCGTGCATCGCGGCCATGGAGGACATCCTGTGCGGAAAGGCCTGATCGCGCGGCATACGCGCGAGACGCAGATCGACATCACGCTCGGCATCGAGGGCAAGGGCCGGTACGAGGTGACGACCGGCATCCGGTTCTTCGATCACATGCTGGAGCTGTTCACGCGGCACGGCGGCTTCGATCTGAAGTTGAAGGCGGCCGGGGACCTCGACGTGGATCAGCACCACACGGTCGAGGACGTCGGCATCGCGCTCGGTGAGGCGTTCACCCAGGCGCTTGGCAACAAGGTCGGCATCAACCGCGCCGGCTACTTCATCATGCCGATGGACGAGACGCTGGCAATTGCGGCCGTCGATCTCAGCGGACGGCCACACGCGGTCGTCGATCTCGGCGTGCGCGTGCGACTCGTCGGCGACCTGCAGGTCGAACTCCTGCACGACTTCTTCGAGGGCTTCGCGCAGGGCGCGAGGGCCAACGTACACGTGAAGGTGATGTACGGCCGGTCGAGCCATCACCGCATCGAGGCGGTGTTCAAGGCATTCGCGCGGGCGATGCGCGTTGCCTGCTCGAAGGACAAGCAGCTGGCGAAGACGCTGCCGAGTACGAAGGGCCTGCTGTGATCGTCGCGCTGATCGACTACAAGGCCGGCAACCTGACCTCGGTGCGCAAGGCGCTGACGTCGCTCGGGGCAGAGATCCGCACGCCGGATGCTGCCGCCGACCTGGTTGGTGTCGACGCCGTCATCGTGCCCGGCGTCGGCAACTTCGAGGCGACCGCGGCGCTCGATCAGGCCTGGCACGACGCCATCCATGCGCGACTCGACGCCGGCATCCCGCTCCTGGGCATCTGCCTCGGCCAGCAATGGCTGTTCGAAGGCAGCGACGAAGCGCCGTCGGTGCGCGGCCTGGGTGTGCTGCCCGGTCGATGCGTGCGGCTCGAGACCGGCGACGCGGCACTCAAGGTGCCGCACGTCGGCTGGAACGCGCTGCATCGCACGGGGGTCGCCTCACGACTGCTCGACGGCGTGGACGATGATGCGCAGGCCTACTTCACACATTCGTACGTCGCGCCTGATGGAGAGGCGACCGTGGCCACGACCGAGCATGGCCGTCCGTTCGCCAGCGTCGTCGAACAGGGCCTGGTGTTCGGTGCCCAGTTCCACCCCGAGAAGAGCGGGAACACTGGTCTACGAATGCTCCGGAACTTCCTCGACGTCGCTGAATCGGTAGGGACCGCTCGCCGAGCGGTCCGAGACGGACGCGTCGGCGACGCGTCCCTACCTACGGAGGGGAGTCGCTGATGTTGTCGAAGCGAATCATCGCGTGTCTCGACGTGCGCGACGGACAGGTCGTCAAGGGTGTGAACTTCGAGGGGCTCCGCAACGCGGGCGATCCGGCGGAGTTGGCCAAGCGCTACAACGTCGAGGGCATCGACGAACTCGTCATCCTCGACGTGACGGCAACACTCGAGAAGCGCCGCACGATGGCGCGCACCGTGTCGACGGTGGCGCGCGAGTTGTTCATTCCTCTCGCCGTGGGCGGCGGGATCGCGTCGGAAGACGATGCAGCAGCGGCCGTCGAGGCAGGCGCGGACAAGGTGAGCATCAACAGCGCCGCGGTCGCCAATCCGGCGCTCATCACGTCACTGGCCCGTCGCTATGGATCGCAGGCGGTGGTCGTCGCGATTGACGCCAAGCTCGAAGGCGACCGATTCGGCGTCTACGTCCGCAGCGGTTCGACGCCAACCGGACGCGACGCGGTCGAATGGGCGCGTGAAGCGGCCGACCGCGGCGCCGGCGAGATCCTGCTGACGTCGATCGACAAGGACGGCACCCGCAGCGGCTTCGACGTGCCGATGACGTCGGCCGTCTCGCGCGCCGTCGGCATCCCGGTCATCGCGTCGGGCGGCGCCGGCACCTTCGAGCACTTCACCGACGTCTTCACCGATGGCTGCGCCGATGCCGCACTCGCCGCATCGGTGTTCCATTTCAGCGAGCACGCCGTCAGCGAACTCAAGGCGCATCTGGACGGCTGCGGGATCCCGGTCCGATTGAAGTAGCGCGGACGCGGCCGGCCGCCGTCGAGCGCGGTTTACTGCCGACTGCCGACTGCCGACAACTCTCGGACGCCTCAGAGAGGCGTCCCTACCCTCAGATACATGCTGATACCTGCAATCGATCTTCGTGACGGCCAGGTGGTGCAACTCGTCCAGGGCAAGCGCCTCGCGCTGGCCACCGACGACTGGCAATCCTGGGTCGACCGCTTCCGCCCCTTCCCCAAGGTCCAGTTGATCGACCTCGACGCGGCGATGGAGCGCGGCGCGAACGAACCACTGATGCGGAAGATCTGCGCCGAAAAGGCCTGCCGTGTGGGTGGCGGCATCCGCTCGATCGAACGGGCACAGCACGTGTTGTCGCTGGGCGCGACGCACGTGATCGTGTCGTCCGCCCTGTTCAAGGGCGGCCAGCTCGACCTGGACTTCGCGGCGCGCCTCGCCGACGCCGTCGGCCGCGAGCATGTGATCGCCGCGGTCGACAGCTCGCAAGGTGTCGTCACGATCCGCGGCTGGCAGGAGCAGACGACCGTGACGGCCGTCGAGGCCGCGCAGGCGCTCGAACCGTTCTGTGACGAGTTCCTGTACACGAACGTCGACACCGAGGGCCTGATGCAGGGCATCCCGATGGATGCCGTCCGAGCCGTCCGCGCGGCCACCACTCGTCGTGTCGTGGCAGCGGGCGGCATCACCACGCAGGAAGAGATCGATACGCTCGACGCGATGGACGTCGACGCCGTCGTCGGCATGGCCATCTACACGGGACGACTCGCGCTCAAGCTGCCGCCGCAGTAGGCGGCGGCGACACGCCGAAATTCTGCAAAACGGCAATCGAACTTGCTACGCTCTGCCGCATGCCCCAGCGGTGGCAGCAGCACGTAGTCGTTCCCCTCCTGCTCCTGGCCGCGATGGCCGCCGGTTGTGCGGCCGATGGGCGATTCAACGTCCAGAACGCCCGTGCGCACGTCGAACGGCTGGCCGGCGCACTCGGATCGCGTCCGGCCGGTACCGATGCCAACGAGAAAGCACGCGCCTACCTGATCGAGACGCTGCAGCTCTACGGCTTCGACGTCAGGGTGCAGGAAGCAGACGCCGCCTGGCGCGAAGGCGGCACGACGGTCCGGGTCGCCAACATCATCGCCACACGTCAGGGCGCCGGCCGCGACGCGGTCGCCCTGGTCGCGCACTACGACTCCGTGCCCTGGGGACCTGGCGCCGGTGACGATGCGCTGGGCACGGCGGTGGCACTGGAAGCGGCGCGCGTGCTGGCGGCGCGAGCCAATCCACGCCACACGCTGATGGTGCTCCTCACCGACGGCGAAGAGCGTGGCTTGATGGGCGCTCGAGCGCTGGCCGACGACCCCGAGGTGCGCGCCCGCCTGCGGACCTTCCTGAACCTGGAAGCCATCGGCACGTCCGGACCGTTCGTCCTGTTCGAGACCGGCCCGGGCACCAGCCCGGCGCTGCGCGCCTGGGCGGGCGCGAGGCGGCCCCGCGGTGGCTCGTACATGCAGTCGATCTACGACGCGCTGCCCAACGACACCGATTTCAGTGTGTTCAGGGAGCTGCCCGGCGTGACCGGCATCAACTTCGCGGCGGCCGGTGACGGGTACGCGTACCACACCGATCGGGACCGCGCCGACCGGGTCACCAACCGAGTGCTGGCGCAGGCCGGCGCCATCGTGCTCGACGTCGTCGACGGTCTGGAGGCGCGGGAGACGCTCATTCCCGACCCCACTCCGGCGATGTACACATCCGTCCTCGATCGCACGGCCTTCGTGTGGTCGTTGCGCACCGGCGTCGGCGTCGGCTGGACGGTGGCCGTGCTGGGGGCCGTGCTGTGGCTCGTGATGAGCCTGCGACTGGTGCGATCGGGTGGCGCGCTGCATCTCGTGATGACCGCTGCGTGGGCGCTGATCGCTGCGGGTGCGGTGCTCGGCGCGCTCCTCGCGGCCGTGTGGCTGGTGCGCAACGGTCGCGCGGAACTACACCCGTGGTACGCGTCGCCCTGGCGGCTGTTCGCGTTCATGACGATGATGGTCGTCGCCGTGAGCTGGATGGTGCGTCGAGTTGCCGCGGCGCTGCCACGTCACCTTCGGCCCGACGGCAGTCCGCTCGGCGTCTGGTTTGCCGCACTGCCCGTGTGGGTTGGACTGCTCGTCGCGGCCCTGCTGTACGCACCAGCGGCGTCCTACCTGCTCTTCTTCCCCTTGATCGTGTTGCTCGTCCTCGGCGCACCGGCCACGTGGTGGACCGGCGCCAACGCGCGTCCTGTCGCGGTCACGCCTGCCACGACAGCGATGCCGGGCAGCGCGTCCCGCTCCGGCGATGCCGTCGTGGGCGGGCCGATTCCGTCGGAACCCTTGCGATTCCGTACGTGGCCGCTGCGCGTGGCCAGCGTCGTCGTGCTCGTCGTGGTGTGGGCGCTCTGGGTACCCGACGTGCTGACGCTGCTGCCCTTCGCCGTGACCGTGCTCGGCCGGCTGCCCATCGTGACGCCGACCTGGTTGTACCCGGCCGTGTTCTTCGCCTTCGGGATCGTGCTGTGGCCGCCCGTGTTGGCGGTGCTCGTCGGCCGCGAACGCGGACGCGTCGCCCATGGTGCGGCGGCCGCGGTCCTCATGGTGTCGATTGTCGTCACGGGACTGCTCGCCTACGCCGCGCCGGCGTTCACGAACGAACGCCCGCAACAGCGGTCGGCCTTGTTCGTCGACGATCGCGTGCGCAGCTCCGCGCACTGGGAGTTGTATGGCAACGAGCCCGGCGTCGACATCGGCCATGGCGCGCCGGCCAACGTGGCGTGGCGGCTGGCTGACCAGACGGTCGCGCCGGGCACGCTGCTCGCGCGCAAGGCGTTCCGCTTCCGCGGCGACGTCCCAGCAGTGACAGGACCGGTGCCGGCGACGGTCGTGGCAACGGTCGTGCGTCGTGCTGGTGATGCCGACCTCGAAGTATCGGTGACGCCATCGTCTTCGGCGTGGAACGCCGTGGCCTTCGTGTTGCCGGAAGCGGTGGTCCCGACACGCACGTCGTTGGCGGGCCGGACACGAGGCACGCGGTGGCAGGCGTGGCACCTCACGGTGCCGGCCGATGGACTGACCTGGCGCGCCACGGTACCGCTCGGGCAGATCGACAAGCTGTCTGCCGCCGAAGTGTGGATCGGCAGCGAGCGCCTGCCCGGTGCCGCGGCCGACGGACGCCTGCCCTCCTGGCTGGAGGCGCCGCATACCGCGTGGATGTCACAGCACCTGGTGATGGTGCCGGCCAGCTTCACCGAGGCCGCCGCCGATGCGCCGCCCGTCGCGGCAGCCGACGCACCACTTCCCGTGCTGTCGCCGCCCGCGGTCCCGACACCGTTGCCGACGGCTCCGGTGCCGCAGCTCGAGACGCCGCGATGAGTACACCGACGTCAGGGCCGTGGCTCGATCGCCTGGGCCTCGGTCGACCCGAGCTGCGCGCGTGGGCCTCGTACGACTGGGCCAACTCGGCGTTCCAGGCGACCGTCGTGGCGGCGATCTTCCCCATCTACTACAACAACGTCGCGGCCAAAGGTCTTGCCCCGGAGACGGCGGCGTTCAACTTCAGCGTCGGCACGACCATCGCGCTGGCGATCAGCGCGATCGTCGCGCCGTTTCTGGGTGCCGTCGCCGATCACCGTCCGTTGAAGAAGGTGCTGCTGGCGGCCTTCATGCTGCTCGGTGTGATCGCCACGATCGCGATGTCGGCGATCGGCGAGGGTGACTGGCGCCTGGCGATCGTGCTGTTCATGATCGGCAACATCGGCATCAGTGGGTCGATTGCGTTCTACGACTCGCTGCTCCCCCACATCGCGGCGCCACACGAACTGGACCGCGTCTCGTCGTCTGGCTACGCGCTGGGCTACTTCGGGAGCGGGATGCTGCTCCTGGTCCAGCTCGCGTGCATCCTGCAGCCGCAACTGTTCGGACTGTCCGATGCAGGCGTGGCCACGCGACTCGCATTCGTCAGCGTCGGCATCTGGTGGTTCGTGTTCACGATCCCGTTGCTGCGCCGGGTGCCGGAGCCGCGGCTGACCTCGGGTGAGCCGCCGTCGATCGGGGTGGCGACGCGGCGCGCCCTCGGCGACCTGCGCGAGACGTTCACGCACCTGCGTCGGTACCGTCAGGCGTTCCTGATGCTGCTGGCGTTCCTCGTCTACAACGACGGCATCGGCACCATCATCCGGATGGCATCGCTGTACGGCGCGCAGTTGGGGATCGCCGAGCATCACCTGATCGCGGCGTTCCTGCTCGTGCAGTTCGTCGGCGTGCCGTTCGCGTTCATCTTCGGCGCGCTGGCGGGGCGCATTGGGGCGCGTCGCGCCATCTTCCTGGCGCTCGCGGTCTACGCGGGCATCAGCGTCCTCGGCTTCTTCATGAAGACCGCGGCGCACTTCTATGCCCTGGCGATTCTGGTGGGTACGGTACAGGGGGGCAGCCAGGCGCTCTCGCGCTCGCTGTTTGCCAGCATGATCCCGCGCGATCGCTCGTCGGAGTTCTTCGGGTTCTTCGCGGTCACCGAGCGCACGGCCGGAATCATCGGGCCGCTGACGTTCGCCGCCGCCATTGCGACGACCGGGTCGAGCCGTGGCGCCATCCTCTCGGTGATCGCGTTCTTCGTGATCGGCGCGCTGATCCTGTCGCGCGTCGACGTCGAAGCGGGCCAGGCGGCGGCGCGGGAGGCGAACGCGCAGCCGTAAACGACGAACGACGAATTACGAACGACGAACGCCTCCGTCCGCCTACCCAGTTCCGTAGCCGTCCAACCTCGCTTTAGCCCAGGTAGGGCCGGCTGTCCCAGCCCGCCCCACGGCGTCGGAACGGTCCGACAAGTCGGACCGCTACGAATTGACGGGTATCCCGTTCCCGTGAATGGCGGCCCCACACCATCCCGTAGCCGTCGGACCCACCCATACAGTAGCCGTCGAACTTTAGTTCGACGGTCACTGCCGCGCATCGAGCTAAAGCTCGACGCCTACGTGTGGGAGCGGAGCGGCGCGTCGAGATGACGTCGACGCCTACGTGTCGGACGGGGTCTGAGCGTCGCGCTGACGCTCCATGCCGTACCAGGCACGCCGAACCCGGTACCCGCCGAGTCGAGTCCGATCATCACTGCTGCTGTTGCTGCTGCTGTTCCTGTTCGTCGTCGTTGAGCAGCGGGGCGACGTCGGGCTCGGGCGCCTGCCAGTACAGCGCCGGCATCACGTCCGACGGCTCGATCGGCGCGTCGGTCGTCTGCACGCGCACGGCGACGCCGAGTTCGCTGCGCGCGTTGCCCTTGAAGGCGCCACGATTGGGCGGCACGTCGTAGTAGTCGCGGCCGATGGCGACGCGGATGTGACGGTCGGTCGCCATCGTGCGGTTTGTCGGATCGAAGCCGACCCAGCCCAGCGACGGCAGCCACGCCTCGACCCAGGCGTGCGACGCGCCGTCAACCGACCGCTCGTCGCCCTTGTGGTTGTGATACAGGTAACCGCTCACGTACCGACACGGGATCCCGGCGGCGCGTACGAGCGCGATCATCACGTGCGCGAAGTCCTGGCACACGCCGCGGCGCGCCTCGATGGCCTCGTCGATCGGCGAGTCCACACGGGTGCTCTTGGGCGCGTACTCGAACGAGTCGTACATCTGATCGTTGAGCCGGCGCAGCAGCGTCAACGGATCGTCCTCGCGCGACAGGCCGAGGTTGCCGCCGAACGCCTTCAACGCTTCCGTCGGCCGCGCGAAGTGCGACGGCTCGAGCAACTCGTAGAACCGTTCCTTCGTACCTTCCTCGTCGAGCAGCGTCCAGACACCACGGTCGACCGAGAGCGGTACGGCGATGTCGGACACGAACTCCACGACCGACTCGGCCACGATGGTCAGTTCGCGATGCCGGGCCGGCACGTCGAAGTGATGAACGATGTTGCCCTCGGGTTCCTGGTAGGCGAAGACATGCGCCCGCGGCGTCGTCGAGAGCTCGAAGCGCAGGCACCGCTGCACGCTCTCGGTGCGCGGCTGCATCCGCACTTCCATCACGCTCTCGCTGACGGGGGCGTCGTATCGGAAGTGCGTCAGGTGGTAGACCGTATATCGCATCGCTCTCGCTGGCGG
>Ga0335075_10014547_pt1 | contig 11813 bp, 12 predicted proteins | sample Lox_Sample_24_FD_206723 | JGI IMG/M metagenome (GOLD analysis project Ga0335075, IMG submission 206723) | Soil microbial communities from Loxahatchee National Wildlife Refuge, Florida, United States - Lox_Sample_2.4 | ecosystem: Environmental > Terrestrial > Soil > Wetlands | place: USA... | reverse complement strand
TTCGGCCACGACGCGTGGATTGGCGTGTGGATCATGATGGCGTTCGGGTGAGCTTTGGCCAGCCTTGTGATGGCGGCCTGGCCGTATGCCGCCTGCGCCACGGCGGCTCCGCCCACTCCTTCGGCTTCGCGATCTACTCCGCCGCTCACGACCGCTACCAAGACGCCACCCTGATCACCGGGCTCCCCATCGGCACACCACAAGAAACCCTCGACACCGCCTGCATGATCCACCTGGCCGCACCCGGCCACGAACCAGGCCCATAACCCCGACCCGACCCCCGACGAACTTACGACGCCGACCACTAAGCCGGAGGCTGGGGCAGCAGCTTGGTGTGGTCCCAGGAGATCACGCGGGTGGGCTCGACCACGTAGCCGAGGCGCTTGCGCGCGGTGTGCTCGACGTACTCGTCGGGCAGGCCGCCGTGCGCCCCGGTCGTGACCGCCGCGATGCGCCGGCCGATCTCGAGCACCCCTGCCGGGTCCTCGACCGGCCTGGCCACGCCCTGCACCTGGACGCCGCGCAGGTCGAAGTACTCGCCGCCGGTCTCGACCAGGCAGGTGAGCCGCGGGTCGCGGGAGAGGTTGCGCGCCTTCTGCGATGCCCGGTAGGTCCAGAACGTGATCCGGCCGCGGTCCATCGCGTAGTACATGGTGACCAGGTGCGGCGTGCCGTCCCGGTTGATGGTCGCAAGCTGCAGCTTGCGGGCTCCTTCGAGGAAGGCCGTAACCTCCGCCGCGGTCATCCCGACCCGGTCGCGCTGCTTCATTCCGCCGCTCCGTGACGTTCAAGATTCTGATTGTGCGCGGCGGCCGGGCGCGAGAAGCCGATGGTCTCGGCCGCGAGCGCGAGCGTGTCCTCGCTGGCGAACCCCGCAGACGGCGGCTCGTTCGCCGCCATCGGAGCGAGCGCGCTGGCCACCGCGTCCAGCGACCACATGCCGTCGGCGGAGCCGTGGTCGCCGGCCAGGAAGACGGCCCGCACCCGCGGCGGCTCCATGACCGCCGCGACGCCGCCGTGCACCACGAACACCTCGCCGGTGATCCCGGCCGCGGCCGGGCTGGACAGGTAGACCACCAGCGGGGCGACGTGCCTGGCGTCCAGCGGGTCTGCCGCCCCCTCGGGCGCCGCGCCCATTAGCTCCGCGGTCATGCCGGTTCGCGCGCGGGGGCAGATCGCGTTGGCGCGCACCCCGTACCGGGCGCAGCTGCGCGCGGTGACCACGGTCAGCGTGGCGATCCCGGCCTTGGCCGCCGCGTAGTTGGGCTGCCCGGCCGAGCCGAGCAGAAACGCCTCGGACGACGTGTTCACGATCCTGGCGTAGACCGGTGCGCCCGCCTGCTTGCTCGCCTCGCGCCAGTAGGCGGTCGCGTGGCGCGTGGTCACGAAGTGGCCGCGCAGGTGCACCCGCAGGACCAGGTCCCACTCCTCGGCGGACATCGTGAAGATCATGCGGTCCCGCAGCACCCCGGCGTTGTTCACGAGGATGTCCAGGCCGCCGAACCTGCCGACGGCGGTGGCCACCAGGTCCTCGCCGACCGCCCAGTCCCCGACATCGCCCTCACGGACCACCGCCTCGCCGCCGTCCGCGATGATGGCCTCGGCGGTCTCGTGCACGGCCGGCCCGGGCAGGTCGTTCAGCACCAGCCTGGCCCCCGCGGCGGCCAGCGCGACCGCCTCGGCCCGGCCCAGGCCGTTGCCGGCGCCGGTCACGATCGCGGCCCGACCGTCCAGCGTCACCCCGCGCGCTCCCTCGGCCATGATCGGCATCCTCCCTTGCGTCAGTAGCCGGGACCGCTGAGGATCCCGCCGTCGGCAACGAACTCGCTGCCGGTCGAGTAGGACGATTCGTCGGAGGCGAGGAAGGCGACGAGCCGCGAGATCTCGACCGGCTCGGCGAACCTGGGAATCGGCAGCGAGCGGAGCAGCGCCTCGCCGCCGGCGTGGCCGGGCGTCGCCGCCTGCTCGATCACCATCCGGGTCAGCACGCCGCCGGGGTGCACGGAATTGACCCGGATGCCGAGCTGGCCCAGTTCCCGCGCGGCGGCCTTGGTCATGCCCCTGACCGCGAACTTGCTGGCGCTGTACGCCGACAGCCCGGCCGCGCCGGCCAGCCCCTCGATCGAGGAGATGTTGACGATCGAGCCGCCCCCCGCGGCCTTCATCGGCTCGATCACCGCTTTCATCCCGAGCCAGCAGCCGACGGCGTTGACCTCGAGGATCCGCCGGAAGTCGGCGAGCGGCATGTCGGCGATGCTGGCGAACCGCAGCACGCCGGCGTTGTTCACCAGCACGTCGAGCCTGCCGAAGGCGCGGGTGGCCAGGCCCACCGCCGCGGTCCAGTCGGCCTCCGAGGTCACGTCGTGGTGGATGTACCGGCACGACGCGGCGCCGAGGCCGTCGGCCACATGCTGCCCCCGGTCGTCGAGGATGTCACCGAAGACCACCCGGGCGCCCTCGGCGACGAAGTGCCGCACGTGCGACTTGCCCATTCCCCGGGCCCCGCCGGTGATCAGGGCCACCTTGCCGTCCAGCCGGCCCATCAGCGGGCGGTCCTGGCCGGGAACGGGCGGGGCACGGTATCCCTTCTTCGCGCGAGCACGGCGCCATTATCGCCGCCCGGCGCATGCCTTGCGGAAGCTATCGCCGCCCGGCGCATGCCTTGCGGAAGCGAACTGAAACCTGTTCTACTTTACTACCGGTTGGTACCGGCCGCCGCCTGGCAACGCGCTATCTGTGGTGGGGTGCACCCGAACATGATCAATACGCGAGCAGCGCTGCTCTACGGACCTGGCGAGGACTACAAGATCGATACGGTGGAGCTCGACGAGCCCGGCCCCGGCGAGGTGCTGGTCGAGATCCGGGCCTGCGGCCTGTGCCATTCGGACGAGCACGTGCGGACCGGGGACCTGCCGCTGCCGCACTACCCGGTCATCTGCGGGCACGAGGGTGCCGGCGAGGTTGTGCAGGCCGGCGACGCAGTGACGTCGGTCGCGCCCGGAGATCACGTGGCGCTGGCGTTCATCCCGTCCTGCGGCTCGTGCCCGGCGTGCCGGTCCGGCCGGGCGTTCCTGTGCGACATCGGCATGAAGCTGTTCGACACCGGGATGATCACCGACGGGCGGATCGCGCACCGGATCGGCGACCTGCCGGTCGCCCGGTTCTCCCAGCTCGGCGCGTTCGCCGAGCGGCAGCTGCTGGCGGAGTCCTCGGTCGTCAAGGTGGACCCGGACATCCCGTGGACCGCGGTCGCCCTGGTCTCCTGCGGGGTGGCCACCGGCTTCGGCTCGGCGGTGAACCGCGCGGGCGTCCGCCCCGGGGACACCGTGGCGGTCCTCGGCGTCGGCGGGGTCGGCATCAACGCGGTGCAGGGTGCGCGGGTGGCCGGGGCGCGGCGGATCATCGCGGTCGACCCGGTCGAGTTCAAGCGCGAGCAGGCCCTGCGCTTCGGCGCCACCCACGCCTACTCCTCGCTGGACGAAGCCATCGCCGGGGTCGGCCAGCTGACGTGGGGCGGGATGTGCGACTCGGTGATCTGCACGTTCGGGGTGATGCGGGCGGACCTGCTGGAGCCCGCGCTCACGCTGACCGCCAAGGGCGGCACCTGCGTGGTGACCTCGGTGGCGCCGATCGCCCAGGGCCAGGCCGACGTCAACCTGTTCCTGCTGGCGATGATGAACAAGGAGATCAAGGGCTGCCTGTACGGGTCGGAGAGCCCGCGGGTACAGATCCCCCGGCTGCTGAACCTCTACCGCGACGGCACCCTGAAGCTCGACGAGCTCATCACCGAGACGTACCGGCTCGATCAGGTCAACGAGGGGTACGCGGACATCGAGGCCGGGCGGATCCTGCGCGGGGTGATCACGTTCTGACGGCGCGGTTGGGCGGCCCGGCGGCGCGGAGCCGAACGACACGGCGGCGCTCTGCTCACGCTATGGCCCGCAGGTGATCAACGCGCAGGTTTGATCTTGGCGAGCGGGCCCGTTTTCATGATCGTGGTAGATACCGCGCACATATGCTCGTCAGCTACCACGATCAAGGAAGGGCTGCTGCCTGGCACCGCCGATCAAGGAAGGGCCGCTGCCTGGCACCGCCGAATTCCACTGGGATGCGTGCTGAACGGCGTCCCGGCCGCGCCCTCCATACCGTATGCCGGCCCGCCGGAACATAGAGCAACGAGCCCGGCGGCGTGAGCCCGGCGGTCACCCGGCGCGGCCGAGCCGGCGCACCAGGTCGCCCGCGTCCGTCCCGGCCGGCGGGACGATCGCGATGACCGGCGTGTCGAGGCCCTGGGCCTGGTATTCGGCGACCCGTTCCCGGCAGGCCTCGGGCGAGCCGTGCACGACGAGGTCGTCTACGAGCTGATCGCTGATCTTCTCCAGGGCACCCCTGCGGTCGCCGGCCGCCCAGGCCTGCCGCATCGGGCGCATGAGCTCGCCCCGGCCCAGCCAGTCGTGGAACGCGGCGTATTCGGGCACGGTCATGTAGGCGGCGATCATCCGCCGGCCGATGGCCCTGGCGGCATCGGCGTCCGGCGTCGGGCAGACGAAGATCCTCGCCACGAGCTCGCAGCCCGGCCCGGCGACCGCGCGTACCGTCGGCACGTCGCCGGGCGCCAGCCAGTTCGTGATCGCCGCGTCGGACTCGGCCGCGGCGAGCTTGATCATCTGCGGCCGCAGCGCGGCCAGCGCGAGCGCGGGCGGCGTGGCGGGCGGGGAGTCGAGCCGGAACCCGCGCACGCGGAACGTCTCGTACTCCTCGGTGACCTTCTCCCCGGCCAGCGCGCGACGCAAGAACCGGAGCATGTCCCTGCAGCGCTGGTAGGGCCTGGCGAACTCGACCCCGTTCCACTGCTCCACGATCACCTGGGATGAGGTGCCGATGCCGAGCATGAAGCGGCCGGGCGCCAGGCTGGCCAGCGTGGCGCCGCTCATCGCCAGCACGCCGGGCGCGCGCGTGTAGACGGCGACGATGGCGGTGCCGAGCCGCAGCTCGGGGGCCCACTGCGAGGCCAGCACCAGCGGTGTGAACCCGTCGGCGCCGCTGACCTCGGAGGACCAGGCGTCGGTGTAGCCCAGCGCGGGCAGCCCGGCGACGATGTCGCGCTGCTCGGCCAGCGCCAGTCCCGGCAGCGGGAGCGTGATTCCCCACCGATCCACGTGGCGTCCTCTCCGCCGGCTCCCGGCCGGCCTGCCGTGTTCCGGCCGGCCTGCCGGCTCCGGCCAGCGCGGCCGTGACCGCAACAGATTCTGCCATCCCGTGGCAGGATGCCGGCATGGCCCCGCAGTCCCCGGACGAGCCGTTCCGGCCGCTGCCCGACGATCCTGAGCTCGAGGCCGTGTTCGCCCGGGCATCGCCGGCGGACACGCTCGCCGCCGTGCTCACCGAGGCGCGCATGGTGCTGGCCGAGATCGATAACCCGCTCGATGCCGAGCTGTGGGGCTCGGACATCGTGGCCGCGCTCGGCTCGGGGGCCGGCCAGGCTGACGAGATCGCGGCCGCCGCCGAGCGGTCCGCGACCCCCGAGGCGCTTGCCACCCTGCGGGTGCTCGGGGCGGTCGGCTCCCCGCCGCTGCGCGCCGCCGCCTCGGCCGCCGCCAGCCGGCTGGCCTCGGCCGGCATCGATGACCCGCCGTGGGCGGCGTCGATCGGCGCGCCGAGCCCCGGCCAGTGCTGGAGTTACGGCGACGCCTCCGGGCTGCAGGAGGCGGTGACCGCGACCTTCTGGTACCGCGGATCCGGGCACGTGGTATCGGTGCTGCTGGACCGCGAGCAGGGCGGCGGCATCAGGGACGTCTGGGTCGGCGCGTCCGGCGACGTGCTCGACCGCACCAGGGAGATGTCGGAGCGCGACCCCAAGGTGATCTTCGAGATGATCACGCAGGCCGACGCGCGGGGGCGGATGGACCGGGCAATCGCCGCGGGGGAGTGCCCGCAGCGGCCCGACGAGGTCGGCAACGTGTCGTCGCGGCGCGCGATCCTGCTGGCCCGGGTGGCCCTGCTGCCGCGCTAAGCCGGCGGGCGGGTTCAGCGGGCGGGCGCGCTGAGCGGGCGGGCGCGTTCAGCCGGCCGGGCCCACGCGGGCGCTGATGTGTTCCGGGACTGCGATGCCCGGCGGCAGCGCCGGGTCGGGGACGGGCGGCTGCCAGGTGACGGCCAGCGGCAGCTCGCCCGCCCACAGGCCCAGCGCCGCGTCCGGGCTGTCGCCGTCGTCGGGCGGGCCGGTGCGGATCTTGACGGATGCCTCTGCCAGCGGCAGCGCCAGCAGCCGGGTCGCGGCCAGCTCCTTGCGGCTGGGCTGCCGGGCGTAGTCCCACTGGCCCGGCGCCATGTGTTCGGTCAGGCAGCGCAGCCCTGCCAGCTTCTCGGCGGGATCGGTGACCAGGCGGGGCAGCCCGTAGATCATGGCGCTGCGGTAATTGACCGCGTGCTCGAACACCGACCGGGCCAGCACCAGCCCGTCGGCGAGGGTGATGGTGACGCACACCGGGGTTTCCGCGGTGCCCAGGCTCTGGCTGGCGACCGATCCGTGCAGGTAGAGCGTGTCGCCGTCGAACCCGTACCCGGTGGGGATCACCATCGGCCAGCCGTCAATGATCACTCCCAGGTGGGCGATCAGCCCGGCCCGCAGCACCGCGTGCAGCGACTCGCGCTCGGTCCGCCCCTGTTCCCGCAGCCTGCGGTGCCGGGTCCGTTCGGTCTCCGACAGCCGCGGGACCGCTCCCGCCGCATCATCGGCGGCGGCAGCGGCCTGGTCCTGATTTCCTGGCATGCCAGCGACGTTAACGGCCCAAGTGGCTCGCTGGCGAGAGAACGAGCTCCGAGGGATTAGTCCTGGCCGGACTAGTCTGCTTAGGACTAGAATGGGCGCGTGCCACCCCAGCTGACCACGACGTCCCAGGCCATCCTCGGGCTGCTGTCGATCGTCCCGATGTCCGGCTATGACCTGGCGCAGGCTGCCGAGCACTCGATCCGGCTGTTCTGGCCGGTGTCCAAGAGCCAGGTCTACGCCGAGCTGGCCCGCCTGGAGCCGATGGGGCTGGTGCAGGGCGCCGAGATCGCTCAGGAGGGGCGGCCCGACAAGCGCCTCTTCCGCCTGACCGAGCAGGGCGAGGCCGTTCTCGACTCGTGGCTGGAATCGGCGGATCCGGGGGCGGCGAGGCACCGGCTGCCGTTCCTGCTCAAGGTCTTCTTCGGCCACCGAATGGCCCCGGAGCGCACGGCCGAGCTGCTGCGGGAGGTGCGGGCCAAGGCGCGGGCCGAGGCGGCGGAGCTGAGTTCGCTGCTCGCCGTCATGGACCATCCGGACGCCGCCTACGCCAGGCTCACCGTGTCGTTCGGCGTGCGCATGACCGAGGCGATGGCTGCCTGGGCCGAGGAAGCCGAGGCTTGCCTGCCGCCAGAACGGATCGAGATCGATCCCCGCAGGGTCGGCTCGACGACCGCGTCCGCGCTGTTCCGCGCCGCCGCCAGGCTGAGCGCCGACGACGACAGCGGGTTAGCGTGACCGGCGCGGCGGCCCGGCCGCCCCGGCCAGGGCGGCCGCTGGGCTCCGGCCGCTCCGCCGATATCTACGACATCGGGGGCGGCCGGGTCCTGCGCCGCTACCACGACCGGGCCAGGCCGGCCCAGCGGGAAGCCGAGATCATCACCTGGGCAGGCGCCCACGGCGTGCCCGTTCCCGAGGTCTTCGGCGCGGCCGGGCCCGGCATCGTGATGGAGAAGGTGGACGGGCCCACGATGCTGGCCGACCTGGCCCGCCGGCCGTGGCGGCTGCATCGTCACGCGGCCTGCCTCGCCGGCCTGCTACCTGGCGGCCGTGCCGGTGCTGGTGGTGGCGGCCGTGCTGCGCCGGCGGATCCCCGAGAGCGCACGCTTCGTGGCCGCTTCCGGCCAGGGGCGCCTGGCCCGGCGCTGGTCCGAGATCCTGCGCCCGCCGCACCGGCAGCGGCTAGCCCTGGTCTGCGTCGCCGCGGTCCTGATCGCCCCGGCCGGGGACCTGTCCCGCACGGCACTGATCCTGGGCCTCGGCCCGCTGGCCGCCGCGGTCCTGGTCGCCAGCCGTTTCCCGGAGACCGCCGGGGCCGAACTGGAGGCGATCACGCCCGCGGCATCACCGGAGGAGTGACGTCAGTGCAGGCCGATGTAGTCGGCCATCTGGTCGACCGCATAGCCGAAGAACGCGTCGGCGGGCTCGAGCGCGCCGACGAACTGCCCGAACAGCTCGAAGCTGATCATGCCGAACAGCTGGGTCCAGGCGATCAGGGCGCGGGCGATCAGGCTGCCGTCCACGTCGGGCGCGATCGCGTCGGCGACGATCGCCGTCTGCCCCACCAGCGCGCGGGGCAGCGGCTCGGCCTGCGGCTGCGGCGGATCGCTGCCCCCGGCGGCGTCCGCGACGATGCCGCCGAGGACCTGCGAGGCCCGGATCGCCGACGCCACCGTCGCCTGGGGCGCCTGGTACCCGGGTACCGGCGAGCCGTAGATCAGCGCGTACTCGTGCGGGCTGGCCAGGGCCCAGTTCCTGATCGCGGCGCACGCAGCCCGCCATCGGCCGCGCACGTCCGCCGCGGGAAGCCCGGAGACCGCGCGCTCGGCCGCCTCCCCGAGCGCGTCGTAGGCGTCGATGATGAGCGCGGTCAGCAGCTCGTCCCGACTGGCGAAGTACCGGTACAGCGCCGAGGAGACCATGCCGAGCTGCCGCGCCACGGAGCGCAGGGAGAGGCCCTGGGCGCCGTGGGCGGCGAGCTGGCGCCGGGCTTCTTCCTTGATCTCCCGGGTGAGCTCGGCCCTGGCCCGCTCCCTGGCCGTCCGGCTGGCGCTGTTCATCGCGGTCATGCGTGCAAGTGTGCCAGCATCCGGAGCATCGATCAAGAATGAGAGCAGTGCTCTTGACAGATGGCCCGGTTGTGCGCACACTGATCTAAGTAGAGAGCAGTGCTCACAAAACAGAGGAGAGTCCGATGTCTGCAAGCCCTTCACCCCGGTACCTGACGCCGACCACGACGACTCGCCTGTTCAACTCGACGGTGGCGGCGCTGACCCGCCACGGGATCAGCCTCCGGGGCAGCCGGGTGCTGTACGTCCGCGGCCGCAAGAGCGGCGAGTGGCGGAGCACCCCGGTGAACCCGCTCAGCTACCAGGGCAACCGGTACCTGGTGTCGCCCCGCGGCCAGACCCAGTGGGTGCGCAACATGCGCGCGGCGGGCGGCGGGGAGCTCCGGCTCGGCCGGCGCGTGGAGCGGTTCACCGCCACCGAGCTGCCGGACGACGCCAAGCCCGCGCTGCTGCGCGAGTACCTGCGGCGCTGGAAGTTCGAGGTGGGGACGTTCTTCGAGGGCGTCGGCCCGGATGCGCCGGATGAGAAGCTGCGCGAGATCGCCCCCGGTTACCCGGTCTTCCAGATCACCGGTCAGGGCGATTGACGTGAACGTTACGCCCCGGGGCCCGCTAGCGGGTGAGCGCGAGCGTGGCCCCCGAGGCGTCGGTCAGCCGGTGGTAACCCGGTGCCTCCGGGAACCTGGCGAGCGCGCTGCGCACCCGCGCCCTGGGGCCGTCCGGGCCGACCAGGATGGCGCCATCGGCCCCGGCCGCGACGAGCTCGCCGTCCACCCGGAGCAGCACCGGCCCGTCCCTGCTGGCGGAGATGGCCGTCCGGCCGTGGCGGAGCCCGTCGAGCACCGCGCCGGGCTCGGCGCCGGCGCACTCGACCCAGGTCGTGGGCGAGCCGGGCGGCGCGTCGTCGCCGGGCCGGTGCCAGTCGCTGCCGCCGACGGGGATGGCCGCGGGGTCCCAGGCCAGCCACCAGGCCAGCGGGGTGGTCCAGTGCGGGTCGAGCCAGCTCCAGTGCCAGACCTCGGCCAGCGGGGGGCGGCGGGCCATCGGCAGCGTCCAGCTGACGTCCCCGCCGATCGGATGGTTCACCGACAGCAGGCCGCCGGCCCGCTCGGTGGCGTCCAGCCAGCTGTCCGCGGGACCGCGGAAGTCGATCCAGCCCAGGTCGCCGAGCGCGTTCGCGTGCCCGGCCGACGTTGTGATCTCCTGCCCGGGCACCAGGGTGATGCCGTGCGCCGCCGCGGTGCCTGGCAGCTCGGCGTGATGGCTGACCGTGTTGTGATCGGTCACCGCGACGAAGTCCAGGCCCTGCCCGACGGAGAACCTGGCCAGCTCGGGAACGGTCATGACGCCGTCCGAGTGCACCGTGTGGGTGTGCAGGTCACCCGCGAGCCAGCGCCGGCCCGGGCTGGCCGGCAGGTCGCGGCGGGGCGGCCGGTCGGCGAGCGGCGGCAGCGGGTCGGGCGGCTGCTCCGGGGCCAGCTCTCCCCGCCTGCTGGCGACGTCGGCCGTCAGCCGGTACTGGGCGCCGCTGGGCGGCACCCGGTGCAGCCCGATCACTATCTGCCACGTCCCCGGCTCGAGGTCGCCGGGCAGGTAGCCGGGCGTGGCGGCATCCGGGGTGATCACGAACGACCTGCGTGCCCCGCCCGACCAGCCCCGGAACCCGGCAGCCCCGATGCAGCCGAGGTCCAGGACGGCCCCGGACCGCTCGTACTCCAGCTCGGCGCGCAGCCCGTACGCACCGTCGGGAATCTCGACCGGCAGGTACTGCCAGGGCGAGGCGAAACGATCCTCCAGGGTCCATAGCCCGCTGTGCCGCGTTGTGACCATAGGCCCATCTGAGCAGATCGCCGCCGCCCTGGCAGCATCACCCCGCGGCGAGTCGCGCCGGTGCGGCGGGATCTCGCTGGTCAGGCGGGGCGGCGGGCCGCGGCCTTGGCTCCGCTGTCGGCGCCCTGCCCGCCGTGCCCGCGGAGCTTGTCGCGGAGCCGGCCTGCGTCGGCGTGCTCCAGGTCGTCGAGGATCGCCAGGGCCCGCTGCCACGCGGCCCGCGCCGCGTCGGGGTTCCCCGCGGCGTCCTGGGTGTCGCCGAGCCGGATGAGGCTCTTGGCCTCCGGGACGCGGTTGCCAAGCTCGCCCTGCAGCTCGACGGCGCGGCCGAAGCTGGCGATCGCGTCGGCATACATCCCGAGATGCTGCTCGGCGTAGCCGAGGCTGTCCCAGATGTACGCCTCGCTGTAGCGGTTGCTGTCTTCCCGGCACATCGCGAGCGCCTGCTGGCAGCACGCGCGGGCCCGCCGGTAGTCGCCGAGCAGGGCGGAGCACCAGCCCACGGCGTTGAGGGAGGCCATCTGGCCCGCCCGGTCGGCGACGTCCGTGAACCCGGCGAGTGCCTGCTCCGCATGGCCGAGCGCGTCGGCGGGCCGTTTCTGCCGCTCACAGACAAAGCCGAAGATCAGGTGGGCCCGCGCCTCGCCGGTGCGGTCGCCGGTCTTCCTGCAGAGTTCGAGGCAGTCGGCCATGCGGGCGTGCGCCTGATCGTAATCGCCCAGTGAGGCGCAGGCGGTGGCGAGGTTCCGGCAGGCTATGGCCTGAGCCTTCTCGTCACCGAGGCGTTTCGTGGCGGCCAGGGCGGTGCGCTGGATCGCGGTCAGTTCCTGCCATCGCGCCCGCCCGTCGAGGAAGGTCGCCATCGCCCAGGGGAGCCGCCATGCGTAGGTGTCGAGGCCCGCGTCGGCGGCCACGGTAACGAGGCCGAGCAAGACCTCCTGCTCGGCCTCGAACCACGCGAGCGCCTCCTGGTGACCGCCGAGCCGTTCGGGCATGACCCCGGGCAGCACCGGGGGAAGCGACTCACGGGAACCTGCCGGGTTGATCAGCCCGGCGGCGGTGTGGGCGGTGTGCAGGTAGTGGTCGAGCATGCGGGTGGTGGCGGTGTGGCGGGTGGTGGGGGGGCCGGTGGTGGCGTGCTCGGC
>Ga0335075_10014544_pt1 | contig 11816 bp, 17 predicted proteins | sample Lox_Sample_24_FD_206723 | JGI IMG/M metagenome (GOLD analysis project Ga0335075, IMG submission 206723) | Soil microbial communities from Loxahatchee National Wildlife Refuge, Florida, United States - Lox_Sample_2.4 | ecosystem: Environmental > Terrestrial > Soil > Wetlands | place: USA... | reverse complement strand
CAAGGACGTCGTGTTGCTTGAGCAGCCGTCGGTGTCCGACAACAAGAAGACGGTCAAGGCGCTGCTCGACGACGCCGGCGTCACGGTCACACGATTCGTCCGGTTCGAGGTCGGCCAGCAGTAGCATTGGCCGAATGCAACACGTACACGCGTTCGGCGACGACGCTCTCGGCGACTTGGACGCGGTCGGTCTGGTCGAAGCCATCCGGTCGGGTCGGGTAGGCCGGGCCGAGGTCGTCGAGGCGGCGATCGCTCGCACCGAAGCCGTCAACGCGGCCGTGAACGGCGTGGCCTGTCGGGCGTTCGACCGGGCCCGCGCGGAGGCCGCTGCGGGTGCAGTGCCACCAGGCACTGGCTTCTTCAGTGGCGTACCGACTTTCATCAAGGACAACGTCGACGTCGCGGGACTGCCAACGATGCGGGGGGCCGACGCGTGGACCCCGCAGCCAGCTGAGTCCAACGGCGAGTTCGCACAGTTGTACCTGGCCACCGGGATGACTCCGCTGGGCAAAACGCAGATGTCGGAATACGGGTTCAGCGCCTCGGCCGAACACCCCCGACTCGGACCGGTCCGCAACCCATGGAACACCGACCACACCGCAGGTGCATCGTCGTCGGGCTCCGGCGCCTTTGTCGCCGCCGGCGCGGTACCCATCGCACACGCCAACGACGGCGGAGGCTCGATCCGAATCCCCGCGTCCTGCAACGGACTTGTCGGGTTGAAGCCGTCCCGCGGTCGGCTGCCGCTGGACAAAGAAGTCAGGCGGATGCCGATCCGCCTGGTTGCCAACGGGGTGCTTACCCGATCGGTGCGCGACACCGCGGCCTTTTTCCGGGAAGCCGAACGCATCTGGCGCCCAGCGAAGCTGCCGCCGATCGGGGACGTGACCGGTCCCGGCAAGCAGCGGCTGAGGATCGCCGTCGTCACCCGCTCCCTACTGCGTGAATGCAGCGCCGAAGTGCGTGAGCTGACGCTGAAAACCGGCGGGCTGCTCGAAGAGCTCGGCCACCGGGTGGACCACGTGGAAAAGCCGCCGGTGCCCAGCAGCTTCGCCGCCGATTTCGTGCTGTACTGGGGGCTGCTGGCGCTGGGCCAGATTCAGATGAGTCGGCGCGCGGCCGGCTTCGACCGCAACCGATTGGACAACCTGACGCTGGGCCTGGATCGGCTCGCCCGCCGCAATATGCACCGGTTGCCGCCGGCGATCATGCGGTTGCGTCGCGCCCAGCGCCACACCGCACGCTTTGCCCAAACGTATGACGTGGTGCTGACCCCGACGCTGGCCGATGAGACGCCGCCGATCGGCTACCTCGACCCCACTGCCGACTACCAGCAGATCATCGACCGGCTGGAAGACTGGGTCGCATTCACGCCGCTGCAAAACGTGACCGGCGAGCCCGCTATATCGTTGCCGCTGGCCGAATCCGCTAACGGGTTGCCGGTAGGCATGATGCTCTCCGCTGTCATGGGAGCCGAAGTGCAGCTGCTGGAACTGGCTTACGAATTGGAAGAGGCCCGGCCGTGGGCCCGTATTCAGGACAACTAGTCCGGGCCGAGCGTTGCCAGCATCCTTTTGAACTCCTGCTGCTCGGCAGCGGACAGCTTGGCCAGGACGCGGGCGTCGGCTTCCCGCACAGCAGCCTCGGCGCGCTTCAACAGCGCCCGGCCTGATCCGGTCAGCGTGGCCGGTAACGCACGACCGGATGCTACCGACGCAGGCCTGCTCACTACCTGCGCGTTTTCCAATCGGTGCAGCACCGTGTTCATTGCCTGTGGTGAAACGTTGCCTTCCCGGGACAGTTCAGCGCTGGACATCCCGGGTTTCATGGAAAGCATTCGCATGCAGACGAATTCGGGCAGCGTGAGACTGAGCGGGCTCAGCGCCGCAGCCACCTCCGGTCGCAGGGTGGCGACCACCTGATAGAGCAGGTATCCCAGCGGCGCATCGTGTGTCGTGCTCATATCAACCATATTGACATATATCAGCCTGATTGATATATATCGGACATGACTGACGTGCAGAAGTTCGATTTCGATTTCGACCCGGCCTACCGCGGCGCGACCGCCGAGTTCGGGGCGGGCGTCCGCCCGCCATGGAGTTTGGGTGAACCGCAACCGGAGATCGCGGCGCTGATCGATCAGGGCAAGATCAATGGTGACGTGCTTGATGCCGGGTGCGGGGAGGCGGCGCTGTCACTGCATCTGGCGGCGTTGGGCCACAACACCGTTGGGCTGGATGCCTCGCCCACCGCGGTCGAGCTGGCCAGGGCCGAGGCGGCCAAGCGTGGCTTGACCAACGCCTCGTTCGAGGTGGCGGACATCACTGACTTCACCAGCTGGCCGACCGGCTACGAAGGGCGCTTCAATACCGTCGTCGACAGCACGCTGTTTCATTCGATGCCTGTCGAGCTGCGCGACGGCTACCAACAGTCAATCGTTCGCGCTGCCGCGCCCGGCGCGTCCTACTTCGTGCTGGTCTTCGATGCAACGGGAATGCCCGATGGTCCGGCCAACCCGGTCACCGAAGACGAGTTGCGCGACGTCGTCTCGCCGTACTGGGTCATTGATGAGATCCGGCCGGCCCGGATTCACGCCAACGTTCCGGACGGAAGCGCGATCGATTTCCCCGCTGCTGACCTTCGCGATGAGGGCAACGGGCGCAAGTCCTTGCCGGCCTGGCTGCTGTCGGCGCATCTGGGCTGAAGCGGCCAAAATCGTTACTGCCCAAGGAGTTGGCTGAACTCCTCCAGGTGCGCCCGCACCTCGAGCGGTCCGGCGTAGATCGCTGCGGCGCCGGCGCTTTCCAAAGCTTCCCGGGTGATTCCGCCGCTGAGCACCGCTGCGGTCGGAACACCTGCACGTCGGCCCGCCTGCACGTCCCAGACGGTGTCGCCGAGCATGATCGCCTCGGACGGTTCAGCCTGGATATGTTCCAGCGCGGTGGCAACGACATCCGGATGCGGCTTCGCGCGGTCGGCGTCGGCTGACGACGTCACCGCGCAGATCACCTCTTCCGCATCGAGCGCAGCTCGTAACACGTCCAGCTCCTGCTCGCCTGCCGACGTCGCGAGCACCGCTCGCCAGCCCATTTCTGCGACCGCCTCGAGCAATTCCCGTGCTCCGGGAAGAGGGCGCACTAGCGCGGCGGAGTCGACAAAGTAGCGGGTGTGCAGCTCTTCGACGTGTGAGCTGTGCGCGTCGGCCAGCTCATCGCCGAGCAAGACGCGGACCAGTTCGGAACCTGACCGGCCGATCAGGCCGAGGATCCGCCAGCACGGCACCTCCCTGCCGATGTCGAGGAAAGCGCGATGCCACGCCACCACGTGGTGGAAGTTGGAGTCGACTAACGTGCCGTCGACATCGAACAGGACGGCAGGCTGGCCGGAAGTGTCGAGCCCCCGTCGGGATTCGACCTGGGTGGGTTGCACCATTGCAGATGAACCTTTCGGTTGAGTCGGGCGGTGGGTACCCATTCGACGACCAAATAACGCAGCGGCCCTACAGCCAGCACGCAGCGTTCCTGCAGCAAGTCGGGGATTGTCCAGCGCCAACAGCGGGTAAGCGATGTCCGCGAATACTCCCGAAGAAATTGTGGCGGACAGGTAAGACAGATGGCTGGGGGCATGGCGGAGCGGGGGCTATCCCGCACGCTGACCAAGGATGCGGTGACCAGCCCGACCCGGCGCCGTTCGCACGCTATGCGGGAACCGGCGGTGCAGCGGGTTCACCACATCAAGATCGAAAGGTAAGCCATGCCCAAAACAACAAAAGGCGGCAACCCGAAGAAGGACGAGCTGCCCAGCACGCTGCAGCGGTCCAACGCCAAGGCGCAGCGCACGTTCACGAAGGCGCATGATGCGGCCGCCGACGAATACGGCAGCGAGGCGCGCGCTCACCGCGTCGCCTACGCAGCGCTCAAGCACAGCTTCGAAAAGGTCGGCGACCGTTGGCTGCCCAAGAAGAAGAAGGGTCCGTCGGACGAGCACGCCGAGCGCGGCGGCTTGCACAACCCGATCCCAACGGCTGAGGGCGTCGACGCCAACGCCAGCAAGAAACACCTGCTCGACATCGCCCGCCGGCTCGACGTGCGGGGCAGATCGACGATGGACAAGTCGGAGTTGGTCGACGCGATCAAGAAGCACAACCGTCGTGCCCGCGCTAAGTGAACTCGGTTCCGCTCGATTCGGTCGGGCCGTCGGCGAGATCCTGCTGTGGTGGGTGTTCACCGACGCTGTCTGGCTGGCGAGCGTCACCACGGTCACGCTCAGCGAACTCGCGGCGGCAACGGTGTGCACGCTGCTCTGCGCGGTGCTGGCATCGCTGGCGCGACACGCCAACCACGGGTATTGGCGGTTCCGGTTGAGCTGGTCCGCCTGGGTGCCGATAGTGGCGCGGGATGTCCCCGTGCAAGCGGTCCAATCGTGGTTGTACGCGCTCATCCCGCGGCGACGGCGCGCGGTGTTCACCATCGTGAGCCTGCCGGCGGAGGACGAGCGGACCACCGCCGGGCGTTGCGCGACAAGCACTTTGAGCCTCGCGACGACACCGGGAACCGTCGTCTATGACTCAAACCCGCGCTTAGGCCGCCTGTTGCTGCATCGGCTCGGGGAACGACGGGGCCGACTCGAGTCTGCGGTAGAACGATGAGCGCCGGTGAAATCGCAGCCCTGGCGTTGCTGCTGGGCGCCTTCGTGCCCGGCATGTGGATGGCCTCGCGGGGCGAGCCTCAGCAGCGGTTGGTGGGAATGGAGTTCGCTACCATCGGCGCCGCCATGGCGTTGGCGGTACTCGTCGTCGCCTGGCAACAAACCTACGCGCTGAACGTGCCATTGATCTTGGTGGTGGTGACACTGCCGGGGACCTTGGTCTACACCCGACTGCTGGTGAGCCGCAAGAGATGATCGCGTGGTGCATAGTCTTCGCCGGCGTTGCGGTGGTGGTGTTTTCCACACTCGCCGCGCTCGCGGTACCAACAGTGTTCGAGCGCCTCCATCTGCTGACCGTAACGACATCAGCGGGTACGCCGCTGATCGCACTCGGGCTGATCCTGTTGAGCGGTTGGAGCGCAATCTCGGCGACGATCGCGGTGATCGCCGCCGTCGTGGTCGTAACAGCGCCGGCAATGTCGGCGGCGACCGGCAGGCTGACCGCCCAGCGCGAGGGCATGATCGACGTGGACTGGCCCGCATGACGGCGCTGGTGCTGGTCTCGGTGACGCTGGTCGGCATCGCCGCCACGATCGTCGTACTGACTCACCGACCGGAGAATCAGGCCATAATGCTGTCCGTCTTCGGGCTCGCGCTGACGGTGATGTTCGAGGTGCTGCAAGCCCCCGATGTGGCGTTGTCGCAGTTGGGAGTCGGCGCGGTTGTCGTGCCGCTGATGATCATGCTCACCTATCGGCGGGTTCGCCGGCACGCCGGCGAAGCCGAGTCGGCGGCATCCTCGCAATCCGAACAGCCCTCACCGTGACCCGCGGTGCGCGAACAGCGCTCTTCCTCGTCGCCGCCGCCGTGCTGGGGCCGTTGCTCTGGAACGTTTTTCATGACATACCGGCCTTCGGCCAGATTCAGCACCTGTACCGGGATCTGGCGGTGCGCGCCTCGTTGGAGCAGTCGACGGCCAACGTGGTGTCGAGTATCAATTTTGACCAGCGGGCCCTGGACACACTCGGCGAAGAAAGCATTTTCGTCGCGTCGGTGACGGGCGTCATGATCCTGCTGCGGCCAGACAGCCAAGAGCGCAGATACCTTCCGCCGGCATCCGGCGCGGTGCTCGAAGCGGTCCGACTGGTCGGATACCTCATGCTGCCGGTCACGCTGGTGCTCGGTGCCGAGACGGTTGCTCACGGGCATCTGACACCCGGCGGTGGTTTTCAGGGCGGGGTTGTGCTGGCCACTGGCTTACACGTGCTGTACGTCAGCGGGACTTACCAGGCGCTGGATCGGCTGCGGCCGATCGGCAGCCTGGATATCGGTGAGGCGGTCGGCGCCGCCGCGTTCGGCGGCATGGGTGTAGCCGGGATGGCGGTCGGCGGGGCATTCCTTTTCAACCTGCTGCCGAAGGGCACCCTCGGTAACTTGTTCTCCGCTGGTACGGTGCCGCTGCTCAACGTTGCGGTCGGTTTCGAAATTGGCTGCGGGATGGTCGTTTTGCTGGCTCAATTCCTCGCCCAGGAGATCACGATCGCCAAGAAGGGTAGGCCTGAGTGAGTGTCTACGCCTACTGTGTGGCCGGCTGGGTGCTGTTGATCGGCTCGTTCGGCATCGTGCGTAGCCGCAACCTCATTCAGACAGTGGTGTGCTTCTCGGTCGCGCAGTCCGGCACCTATCTGCTGCTGCTGGCGGTTGGATACGAGCGGGGCGGAGTGCCGCCGATATTCTCCGGTCCCGGTACGCCGGCGCCAAAACACGTCGTCGATCCCGTTGTGCAGGCGATGACCTTGACCGACATCGTGGTTTCCGCCACGGTCACCGCGTTGCTGCTGAGCTTGGCCATCCAGATCCACAAGCGAACCGGCACGCTGGATCCCGATCAGTTGCGCGCGCTGAAGGGGTAGGACGGCGTGCAGACGACCGCAACTCATTTGTTGCCGCTACTGGTCGCGGTGCCGATCGCGTTGGCGTGCCTGCTGCTCGCGCTGGGCAACCGGCTGCCGCGAGCGGCAATCTACGGGCTGACGATGACGGTCGCGATCGCAGCGGCGGCTGCGTCCGGGTTCGTGGCGGCTGCCGCGCGGCAGCACACGCTGGTCAACTGGATGGGCGGCTGGGCAATGCAGCGGCGGGCGACGGTCGGCATCGCGATGGTGGCCGACCCGCTGGCCGCCGGCCTGACCTGCTTGGCCGCCGTGCTGACCGCCTGCGCGGCGCTGTACAGCTATCGCGGGCTCAACCCGGGCGGTCCCCGGTTCAACGCCTTACTGCTGCTCTTCTTGGCCGCGATGGACGGCTTTGTGTTCGCGTCCGACGTCTTCAACCTGTTCGTCTTCCTTGAACTGATGGGAGCCGTCGCCTTTGTGCTGACCGGTTACAAGATCCAGGACAAACGCGCGGTGCAGGGCGCCTTCAATTTCGGGATCGTCCAGTCGCTCGGCGGCTGTCTCAGCTTGGTTGGGGTCGCAATCCTCTACGCAGAGGTTGGACAGCTGGGCATGGCGCAGCTGGGGATCGGACTGGCGCACCGGCCGCCGAACGTGCTGACGGTCACCGCCATGGTGCTGATTTTCGCGGGGCTGCTGGTCAAGGCCGCCATTGTGCCGCTGCATTTCTGGCTGGCCGACGCCTACGCGGTGGCACCGGCCGGTGTCTGCGTGCTGTTCGCCGGAGTGCTGGACGCGCTGGGCCTCTATGCGATGTGGCGGCTGTACCACACGGTGTTCGCCGACGCGTTGCCACGCGCGGTCGTCAGCCACACATTCATGGGGCTCGGCGCCCTTACCGCGCTGGTCGGCTCCGTCATGTGCCTGTTGCAGCGACATCTCAAGCGAATGCTCGCCTACTCCACGATCGAACACTTGGGTCTATTTCTGATGGCGCTGGCGAGCTTACGGCCCGACGGTGTCGGCGGCGTGGCGGTCTTCGTGCTCGCTCATGCCGGCGCGAAATCTGCGATGTTCTTGGTCGTCGGAATTCTGCTGGCCCGATATCAGTCGGTGGACGAGATCGACTTGTCGGGCCGGGCACGAGGTGAGCGCTTCCTGGGTGCGCTGTATTTTGCTGGCGCGCTGGCCCTGTCCGGTGCACCTCCGTTTGGAACCGCACTCGCGAAGTCCATGTGCGAACACGCAATCGAATCCGATGTGGCGTCGGCACTGTTCACGGTTTGCGCCGCTCTGACCGGCGGCGCTGTGCTGCGAGCGGGAATGCGTTGTTTCACCGGCTGGGGCGCCGGGCTGCAGCCGGCGGCCGGGTTCGGTGCCGCGACCAAGGGCGACGAGGAGCCGGGTACGGTTCTGACGGGCCGTACGCCGACGAGCATGTACGCCGCGGTCGTGCTGTTGCTGCTGGGCTGTCTGACGGTCGGTGTGCTGCCGGGAGTCGCCGAAGCTGCGCACCTAGCCGGGAGCCGGTTCGTCGACACCACCGGCTATGTGGCCGCCATCCTCGGGCACGCCGCCCACACCCCACCAGCAGGACCGGTTGCCGGGTGGTCGGTCGTCGGACTCGGCATGGCGGTTGTCGGAGTAGTGGCCGCAGCCTGCGTAGCGGTTCTCTCACTGCGCCAGCCGGGCCGAGAATGGCGGGTGGGACAGATCGCGGCGGCCGGAGTGCGTCCCCCGATCGCGGCCCTGAGGGCAGCCCACTCCGGCCATGTCGGCGACTATGTGGCCTGGATGTACCTCGGTCTGGCAGCGTTGGCGGCTGTCTTGCTTTTGCAGCTGCGCTGAGCGGAACTGGCCCACCACTCGTCAGGTGATCGAAAACCGCTGTGCGTGAGCATAATTGACGATGACGAGCTCAACAGACACCAGAAAGATTGAGCTGTTCACGCCTATCCGTGGTCACGAAAGGTCATCACACAACCGATCAGCGCCACCACCACGGCGGCGGCGACGATGAGCGCCGCCGCCCATGCCGGATGAGTGATGGAGGCCGGCGTCTGCCCGTTCATCCCGTCGTTCGGAGCGTGCGGCGTGTGGGTCGCCAGGTCGTGGTCGACCAGGTTGAGTCGCTCGACAACGCGATGCCCGAAGTGCTGGCGCCGATCGGCGGCGGAACGCTCGCCGGCGGGTCCGCCGCCGAAGACGACCTCTCCGACCAGTTCTTTCATCGACTTCGCGACCGCGCTGGCCAAGCATCGAGCAGGGGAGCGGGAGACCGACTCGGTGCCGGCATGACGTAACCGCATGCGCGCGCAACTGACACGAGTACAGTACTGGCGAGAAGGGGCTCTCGGATCCAGCTGAACCCTGGAAGAATTAATCACCACATTGGATGACAACCCTGATTACCGCCAGGTAGGTTAGCTGAACACATCGGGGGCGCCAGCAGATGTGAGCTGAAGTTTGGTCGGGTGAAACGATGAGCTGTCCGGCGCTGCGCCAGCCCTGGGATGAACAGTGGATTGTGGCCGGCCTGGGGAGCCAGTTGCGCATCACGGCTACTTCTGTCGACGACGCCCGAATGATCACCCTCGATGGTCTGCTCGATGGAAACGGTTACGTTCCGCTACGCGATGCCATTGTCAAGGCTGCGCTCGACGAACCTCGTGCGGTCATCATCGACGTCAACGGGCTCACCGTGCGAGATGATCCGGCGTGGGCCGTGTTCACCAGCGCCCGTTGGCAGGTCGCCGACTGGCCGGATATCCCCATCATCATGGTATGCGCGCACCAGCAAGGCCAAAATGCATTGCGCCGCAATGGTATAACTCGCTATGTACCGGTCTATCCGACGCTGGAGTGCGCAGTCACTGAGCTCGCCGCCGACGGGTTGCGCCGGTATCGGCGGCGCGCCGTCGCCTCCCTGCCGGCGGTGAAAAGCAGCATTCACCGATCCCGCGAACTCGTCGCTCAGTGGTTGACGGCCTGGTCGAGAACCGACTTCATCCATGCGGTGTCCGTGGTTGCCACCGAGCTGCTTGAAATGGCTGTTGCGGATACCGACGATCCGCTGTCGCTTCGACTGGAAACCGACGGGTCTACGGTCGCCGTGGCGGTACAACACGTAGATATCGAGAACGCTGGGCGTCGCAACTCCATCGGTGACGCCGTCTGGAGCTTCGATCTCGTCGTTGCCAATTCTCGGGTTTGGGGCAGCTACACCAGCGCGGCCGGCAATACCGCTTGGGCCGTGGTAGGCCCGGAAAATCGCTTCTGAAGATTTGTCCTGACAGCTCGTTCGGCGTCGAATCAGTGGCACCTTTTCCGAGTTCGGGCCACCGCTTATCGGAGGGCCGGATAATGCAGCCAATGTCAGCGTGTTCGCCGCCAGCCACGGCTTTAAATGTCGTATATGTAATTCGACGATCGAAAAACTGAATGCGGTGTTTCAGCAGGTGACAATCCCTGCTATTCGTAACTTTGGGCCCTGGTTTTGAAGCCGGCATGGGTGGGTAGATGACACGGCGTGCGGCGAACGCCCGCGGCTATTGTGAGCGACTCGCCCGAACAGAAGGAACGGACGTCACGAAACGAAAGGAGTTTAGCGTGAAGTTCACTTCGACTACGGTAAAGACGACTATCGGAGCTGCCGGGATCGCGGCGGCCGGGGTTTTGACTGCGGCGACAGCCGTTGCCGCTCCCCCTACCAATCAGGGATTCGGAACTAGCGAACAGCTGGTCGACGGGCCGCTGGTTACCGCATACACAGTGAGCAACCTGCAGCCGTCCAACGCCATGATTCCCGGCTACACCCCGCAGGGTCACCTCTACCAAGCCGACGTCACAGCGCAGGCGAACAGCGGAACCGTTACGCCGCTAGTTTCCGACTTCAACGCCCGCGCCGCCAACGGCCAGCAGTACCGGGTCATCGACACCGCGCCGGTTCCGAACGGGCTTAGCCCCGCGCCAATCACGCAGGGCAACCAGGCCAACGGAACGCTGTACTTCGACGTCACCGGGGCCAACCCCAACCAAGTCGTGTACAACGACGGCGTGCGAGACGTCCTGCTCTGGACGAACTCCTAACGCCGACGTGTAGTAGGCACTAGAGGCAAATGGTCGACCTCCCCGCGTCGCAGCTGTCGGCGCGGGGAGGCCGTGTTTTTTGGCGGGTAACTGGGAGCAAGCATGAGTTCTGACGACCACAGATCTGCAGATGTACGTCAACAGGCACACCGACACGCCGATCAGGCCCGAGCCGCGATGGAGGACAAGCGCGAGCGTCAAGAGGGTGGGCTCAGCGGCTGGGTAGCCGAGCGTGCCGGCGAGTGGGATCTCAGCGGCCCAGATGAGGCCGCGTTGCAGCGCCAGAAGTTCTTTTGGAATGTGTTGGTGGACTACTGGTTTCGCATGGAGATCGATGGCTGGGAGAACATCGGCAAGCCGCCGGCTTTGCTGATCGGCATTCACTCCGGGGCCCCATTTGTATGGGACGCCTGGACTGTCGGCCTGCAATGGTGGCGGCGGTTCGGCCAGGAGCGGCCGCTGCACGGAACGGCCCACGATGCACTGATGGCCATTCCGGGGTTCGGGAGGTACTTCCGGGCGATGGGCGTGTTGCCCGCGGCGCCGGATGCCATCGCGACGGCGCTCGCCGAAGGTCGCGATGTGGCGCTGTGGCCCGGCGGCGAGGTGGATTCGCTGCGGCCGTGGACCGAGCGCGATCAGGCAAACCTCGCCGGGCGAAAAGGGTTCGTGAAGATGGCGATTCGCGCCGGGGTGCCGATCGTGCCGATCGCGACAGTGGGCGGGGCCGACGCCATGCCGGTGTTGATCCGCGGTGACCAACTTTCGCGAGCCTTGCGGTTGGACCGGCTGTTGCGACTCAAGGTGTTTCCGCTCGCCGTCTCGCTGCCGTGGGGGATCGCCCCCGCCGCGCTCCCGCAACTGCCACTGCCCGCCAAGATCAGGACCCGTTTCATGCCGGCAGTTGAACTCGAGCACGATCCGGACCGCGCCGAGGATGACGAATACGTCGACCGCAAGTATCTCGAGGTTGAAAACAGCATTCAGCGCGGGATGGACGCCCTGGCCCGCAAGCGGGCATTCCCACTGTTTGGGTGAGCGCCGGTGATGCGTAATATTTTTGGCTGAAAACAAATGATGGGCCCAGTCCAGCGGACCGGGCCCATCACCGTTGCAAGCTAATTTTGGTGCGATTCCTGCTTCTTTTCGGCGGCTTCGGCGCTACCGCGAGCCGCTTCGGCTTCG
>Ga0335075_10014542_pt1 | contig 11816 bp, 8 predicted proteins | sample Lox_Sample_24_FD_206723 | JGI IMG/M metagenome (GOLD analysis project Ga0335075, IMG submission 206723) | Soil microbial communities from Loxahatchee National Wildlife Refuge, Florida, United States - Lox_Sample_2.4 | ecosystem: Environmental > Terrestrial > Soil > Wetlands | place: USA: Florida... | reverse complement strand
ACATCCTGCGCGGCAGACTGGAGTTCGTCCTGTCCTCGAGTGGCCACATCCAGAGCATCGTGAATCCGCCGACGAATCCGAAGGCTAAGTACTTCCTCAATGCGAGCCAGCCCGACGACGCGGAAGACTGGATCGCGACGGCCACGGAACACGCGGGCAGCTGGTGGACACACTGGAGCCACTGGTACGCGGAGCACGGCGGCGGCGAAGTCGATGCGCCCGCGGCGGTCGGCAGCGCGACGCATCCCGCCGGCGACCCGGCGCCGGGCCGTTTCGTCCACCAGCGATGAGCAAGCCGCAGATCGAGTTCGTCGAAGTCGATGGCGTGAATCTGCGCGTGGCGACCCAGCACGGTCGCAAGGGATTGCCGCTGCTGCTGTTCAATGGCATCGGCGCGAATCTCGAACTGTGTTTTCCGTTCATGGAGTCGATGCCCGACCGCGAGATCGTGATCTTCGACGTGCCCGGCACCGGCCGTTCCGAGATGAGCTGGCGGCCGCGACGCTTTTCGGGATTGGCGCGTCTCGCACGCAAGCTGCTCGACCGACTCGGCTACCCGCAGGTCGACGTCATCGGCGTGTCGTGGGGCGGCGCGCTCGCCCAGCAGTTCGCCCGCCAATATCCCGATCGCTGCCGGCGGCTGGTTCTCGCGGCGACATCGACCGGCGCGCTGATGGTCCCGGCGCGGCCCTCGGTGCTCGCGAAGATGGTCACGCCGCGCCGGTATCTCTCGCCTACCTACATGCAGAAGTCCGCGGCGGAGATCTACGGCGGCGAAGCGCGTCGCGATGCCTCGATCATGTCGGCGCACGCGTCGCGCGTGATCGCGCCGCAGTTCATGGGGTACCTGTACCAGCTGTTCGCCGGCATGGGCTGGACCAGCATCCATTGGCTGCACCGGATCCGTCAGCCCACGCTGGTGCTGGCCGGCTCCGAGGATCCGCTGGTACCGCCGGTGAACGCGCGGATCCTGTCGATGCTGATCCCGAACAACCGGCTGTTCATGGTGCCGGGGGGTGGACACCTCTTCATGCTCCACTCCATAGATAAGGTGACTCCCGTCCTGACCACCTTCCTCGATTCCGGGACGCCGCTGGCCGACTGAGCCCAATTCCTTGACATTGCAATGCAGCAAAGTATGATGCGCCGCATCATTGCTGCTCCGCAGCACAGGAGTCCTCATGAATTTCCAGGAAAAGCTCGTCGACGTGTCGGCCGAACTGCGCGCGCGCGCCACCGCCCTCAGCCATACGGCGCTCGATGTCGTTCGGGCCCGAGCCGCCATCGCCGCCAGGCGTGCCGAGGGATTGAAGGGATCTTTCGAGACGTTGTCGGCGGCCAGCCGCCAGCTGGCCGGCGTCGCCCGCCGGCACGCGTCGCGCTTCGTGAAGGAGAACTCCGCCCTGGCGCGCGCCGCCGGCGCGGACGTGACCGTGCTCGCACGCGAGACCTATGCATCGCTGGGCAAGAAGAAGGTCGTGAAAGCCAAGGCCCGCAAGGCGGGCGCGACACGCAAGCGCACGGCGAAGGCGGCCTGACGCCAACCGATCGCGTTCGTCCAAAGCCCCTGACTGTCAGCGCGCCCCCACGGCGGGGCGCGCTGTTTTCCGCTGGTGGTGATAGCGCTGGCACCATTTCCCGTGAGCCGGAACAACGCCGCTATACTCCGTTGTCTCGTCAGGACAGACAGACAATTTGAGGACCCGCGATGGCCACAGCGCCCCAAGCATTCGCCTCCCTCCCCGATCTTTCCCCCGCGGTGGCCGACTGGGTCGAGTCCGTCCGCCAGCTAACCACTCCCGACCGCGTCCAGTGGTGTGACGGCTCCGCCGCCGAGCTCGGACGGCTCAAGCAATCGCTGGAGAAGACCGGCGAGCTGAAGCAGCTCAACCCCTCCACCTTCCCCGGCTGCCACATCGCGTATTCGCACCCGTCCGACGTCGCGCGCGTCGAGCACCTGACCTTCATCTGCACGAAGAACCGCGAGGACGCCGGGCCTAACAACAACTGGATGGACCCCTCCGCCGCGCACGTGAAGATGCGCGAGCTGTTCGCCGGCTGCATGAAGGGTCGCACGATGTACGTCGTGCCCTACTGCATGGGACCGATCGATTCGCCCTACTCGCGCTGCGGCGTCGAGATCACCGACAGCGCCTACGTCGTCATCAACATGTCGATCATGACGCGCATGGGCCGCGCCGCACTCGAACGCATCGCGCGCGACGGCAAGTTCGTCCGCGGACTGCACTCCACCGGCGAGCTCGACCCGAACCGCCGCTTCATCATGCACTTCCCGGAAGAGCTCTCCATAGAGAGTTACGGCTCGGGATACGGCGGCAACGCGCTGCTCGGCAAGAAGTGCCACGCTCTGCGCATCGCCAGCTGGCAGGCCCGCGACGAGGGCTGGCTCGCCGAGCACATGCTCATCGTCGGCCTCGAGAGCCCGCAGGGCGAAACGCACTACATCGCCGCGGCGTTCCCGTCGGCCTGCGGCAAGACGAATCTCGCGATGCTGATCCCGCCGGACTCGATGCCCGGCTGGAAGATCTGGACGGTCGGCGACGACATCGCCTGGCTGCATCCCGGCCCGGACGGCCGCCTGTACGCCATCAATCCCGAGGCCGGGTACTTCGGCGTCGTGCCCGGCACGAACCGCGCGACCAACCGCAACGCCTTCGACATGATCCACCGCGACACGCTGTTCACCAACGTCGCGCTGACCGCGGACAACGAACCGTGGTGGGAAGGCCGCAAGCTCAACACGCCGGTGCTCGACTGGCAGGGCAAGACTTTCGACGCCGCGAGCGGCGGCGTCTCGGCGCACCCGAATTCGCGCTTCACCGTCTCGGCGCGCAACAATCCTATCTACTCGCCGCACTCGGAGGATCCGACCGGCGTGCCGATCTCCGCGATCGTGTTCGGCGGCCGGCGCCGCGAAGTGGCGCCGCTCGTGTACGAAGCGCGCGATTGGCAGCATGGCGTCGTGGTCGGCGCGTCGGTCGCGTCCGAGACGACGGCGGCTGCCACCGGCGCGGTCGGTGTCGTGCGCCGAGATCCCATGGCGATGAAGCCGTTCGCCGGCTACAACTTCGGCGACTACTGGAAGCACTGGCTGGCCGTCGGCCGGAAGCTGAAGAATCCGCCGAAGCTGTTCCACGTCAACTGGTTCCGCCGCGATTCCGCGGGCAAGTTCCTGTGGCCGGGCTACGGCGACAACCTGCGCGTGATGGAGTGGATCCTGAAGCGCTGCGCGGGACGGATCGGCGCCGAGGAGTCCGCGATCGGCTACCTGCCGCGTCCGGGCGATCTCAATCTCGACGGCGTGGACGTCGACGCCGCGACGATGAAGGAGCTGCTCACGGTGCAGCCGGACGCCTGGCGTCGCGAAGCCGCGGACATGCGCGAGTACCTGCGGGAGTTCGGTGAACGTGCGCCTGCCGAGATGTCGGCGGAGCTGGACGGGATCGAGAAGCGCCTGGGCTGAAGAAATGGGGACAGTCCCCATTTGCTAGGAAACGGGGACTGTCCCCATTTCCATCAGGCCTCTTCGCAGTAGAAGCGGATGGTGAGCGGTGAGTCGCGCTCGGGCACGCGCCCGAGTCCGATGAGCCCCTCGCCCTTGATCTGCACGCTGTCGCGGCGCACGAACAGTTCCTCGCCGCCTTCCGCCTGGACGAACGTGCCGTTCGTGCTCTGGTCGATCAACACGAACTTGTTGCGATTGATCTCGATGCGCGCGTGCAGCCGCGAGATGAGATTGCCGCGGATCACGAGATCGTTGTCGTCGGCACGGCCGATGGCGACGTTGGGCCGCTGCTCGGTCAGCATCACCTCGCCGCCGTCGAACGTGAGACGCAGGCGCATCGCGCGCCGGCCCTCGGCGGCAGTGATCGACACCGACGGCAACATGCTGGTGATGTCGTCCGTCTGCCAGAGCACTTCGAACAACGTGACCTCGGCGCCCTGGCCCTTCAGCGTGGCGACGTCGATCTGTCGCACCGCCGACTGCCAATCCGGCGAGAGCTGCGCGACCATCGCCTCGGTCGTGATGATCTGGCCGGCCTTCGCCTGGCTGGTCATGCGATTCGCGGTATGCACGGTCGAGCCGAACACGTCGCGATTCTCGACGACCACCGGGCCGCAGTGACAACCGATGCGGATGGCGACGTGATGACCTTCCGCGGTCAGCTCCGGGTTGCCGGTGATCGATTTCTGCATCTTCGCGGCCGCGTTGAGCGCGTCGTTGGCGACGGAGAACGTGGACATCACCTCGTCGCCCATCGTCTTGATGACGGTGCCGTGATGTTCCTCGGTGGCCTGCCGCATGATGTCGATGCAGGTCGCCACCACTTCGCGCGCGCGTTGATCCCCGAGCTCTTCGTAGAGCCGCGTCGAGCCGACCACGTCGGCGAACACGATGGCGAGTTCAATGTCTTTGGCCATGGGGCGCGGGGATTATAACCATATGACCTAGAATGACGTCCCATTCCCCCGGACCCCGGACGTCTTTGACCCATGCGCACTCTCGAACATCCGCTGTTTGTCGCCTTCCTGTTGTCGCTCGTTGCCGCCGCGAGCGCCGCCCCGCCGGCGAAAAACGCCGGGTCTTTCTCGCGCGCGGACCTCGCCGCTGCCACAACCCTGCGCGAACGCGCCCTGGCCGATGCGACCGCCTACCAGCTGGTCGAGTCGCTCACCACCGAGGTGGGTCCGCGTCCGGCCGGGTCACCGGGAGATCGCGCGGCCGTGGCCTGGGCCCAGCGCGAGATGCAGCGCCTGGGATTTGCCAACGTCCACACCGTGGCGGCGACCGTTCCTCACTGGGTGCGAGGCGACGCGGAGTTTTCGGTGCTCGCGCCCTGGCCGCAGACGATGCCCACGCTCGCGCTCGGCGGCAGCGTCGGCACGGGCTCGGAAGGTCTCGAGGCCGCGGCGGTGATGGTCCGAGATCTCGACGCCCTGAAGCAGTTGCCCGCGGACGCGGTCCGGGACCGCATCGTGTTCTTCAACCTGCGCATGGAGCGCACGCGTGACGGCTCGGGTTACGGCAAGGCCGTCGCCGTACGCGCCTACGGCCCGTCGGCGGCGAGCGCGCTCGGCGCGACCGGCGTGGTGATCCGCTCGATCAGCACGAGCAACACGCGTTTCCCGCACACCGGCGCGCTGCGTTACTCGGCCGACTCGCCACGCATCCCGGCGCTCGCCATCTCCAACCCCGATGCCGACGCGCTCGAACGCCAGTTCGCCAGCGGCAAGCCGGTGCGCCTGCGCCTGCGTTCGACCTCGCGCGAATTGCCGGACGCACAGTCGGCCAGCGTGGTCGGCGAGATCCCGGGAACGGACCTCGCGGACCAGGTCGTGATCCTCGGCGCGCATCTCGACTCGTGGGACCCGGGCGTCGGCGCGCTCGACGACGGCGCCGGCGTCGCGATCATGATGGGCGCTGCCAGACTGATCTCCGGGCTCGAGGTGAAGCCGCGCCGCACGATCCGCGTCGTCCTGTTCGCCAACGAGGAATTCGGCACGTCGGGCTCGCGCGCCTACGTCGCCGCGCTGGGCGCCGCCACCGACAAACACGTGCTCGGCTTCGAGGCCGACATCGGCGCCGGTCCGGTGTGGCGCCTATCTAGTCGGGTGCACCCGGACCAGGTGCCGGCGGTCGACGCGATCTTCCGCGCGCTCGCCCCGCTCAAGCTCGAGCGCGGCGACAACGAGGCGCGCGGCGGCGCCGACCTCGAGGGGCTGAGCAAGCTCGGCATGCCGATCCTCGAGCCGAATCTCGACGCGTCGAAGTACTTCGACGTGCACCACACGGCCAACGACACGATGGCGCAGGTCGATCCCGCCACGCTGCGGCAGAGCGTCGCGGCGTTCGCGGTCAGCGTGTGGCTGGGCGCGCAGTATCCCGGCGAGTGGCAGCGCGTGGAGACGCCGAAGGCCCCGCGCCGCTGAACGCGGTCGCGCCGGACGCCGCCGCGCCGAACGCGGCGCGGCGGCGCTGAAAGCGCTTTCCTAGCTACCGCGCGTGCCGGGTCGCGCGCGCGGGGCAAATATATTCGCGAGAGGCCATGTGAAGGGCCTCGCGCGAATAATGAAACATGATAGTGTATTTTTATATGATCAATGCGACCCGAGGCAAGAAGAGCGCGAAAAGCGCCGCCCGCACGCCGCGCCGCGTGCCCGCCACCCGCGCGGAGGTGTTGCCGGGCAGCGGCGTCCACAACGCCGGCGCCGTGCACCTGGGACGCAATCTCACGTACGGGATGCTCGACGCGCTCGGCCGCGAGATCGTCATCGGCAACTACAACGGCCGCAGCTTCCCCACCGAGGCGGAGCTCGCGAAGCAGCACGGCGTCAGCCGCTCGGTCACGCGCGAGGCCGTGAAGATGCTCACGGCGAAGGGCCTGCTGACGGCGCGCCCGCGCCAGGGCACGACCATCCAGCCGAGCAGCTCGTGGAACCTGTTCGACACCGACGTGTTGCGCTGGCTGCTCGAGCGGAAGTTCTCCGTCGACCTGCTGCACCGCTTCAACGAGCTGCGCGTCGCCATCGAACCGGAAGCCGCCGCCCTCGCCGCCACGTTCGCCGGCCAGGAGCAGCGCGACGAGATCGATGCCGGCCTCGCGCGCATGCAGGCCGCCGAACAGGGGCTCGACAACACGCTCGATGCCGACATCGCGTTCCACGTCGCCGTGCTGCGCGGTTCCGGCAACCCGTTCTTCGTGCAGTTCCGCGACGTCGTGGCCACCGCGCTGCGCAGCTCCATCCAGTTCACCAACCGCGTCAAGGGCCGCACCGCCAGCGTCGCCGACCACGCCGCCGTGCGCGACGCGATCATGCGGCACAACGCCGATGCCGCCCGGGTCGCGATGCGCAAGATCATCGGCGACGTCCTCGACCTCATCGAAGCGGCCGAAGCGCCGCAGAAGAAATCCGCGCGCTGAACCGGCGCGCGGATCTCCACCGCCCGGCTCAGAGTCGAACGCGGACGCTCAGTCCGTACGTGCGGTCGTCCACGCGGATGTCGTGCGGGAACCACGAGACGCCCGAGTAGCTGTGATAGTCGGAGCCCGTGAGATTGGTGCCTTCGAAGCTCACCGTGATCTTCTCGCTGACGTCGTAGCCGAGTGACATGTCGACGCGTCCGTAGGCGCGCACGACGTTGTACACCGGCGGCGATTCCTGGTTGCCGCAGAAGTCCATCTCGTTCGCACCGAGCAGGCAGCCGAACTGCCCTTCGTTGAACTGGTCGCGCCACGTGTACACGAGCCGGCCCGTGATGCCGAACTTCTCGTACAACAATCCGACGTTGTAGCTGTTCTCCGAGACGCCGAGCAGCGGGAAGCCGTTCAGCTTGTCGTCCGCCGACTTCACCTCGCTGTCCGCGTAGGTGTAGTTGGCGAACGCGCCGAAACCGCTCCACGCGCCCGGCAGCGAATCGAAGAACACCTGCGCGGACAGTTCCACGCCCTGCAACGTCGCTTCGCCCACGTTGCGCGGACGGTCGATGTTGTAGGTGATGCCGTCGATGACTTCCGGGTTGATCGCACGGGCGACGCGGTCCTCGAGGTCACGGTAGTAGATGGCCGCCGCCACGTAGCTGCTGCGCGAGAAGTAATACTCGAGCGTGGCGTCGTAGGCGGTCGACTTCTGCGGCTTGAGATCCGGGTTGCCGCCCGCTCCGCCCGGCTGCACGTTCGCATTGGACGGGACGTCGTAGAACAGGCCCGGGTTCAGGTCCCCGAAGAACGGCTGCGACAACGTCTTCGCCGCGGTGAACCGCGCCTGCAGCTTGTCGGTGAGTTGCGCCCGCAGGCTCAAATTCGGCAGCACCTCGGTGTCGCTGGTGTCCTTCGTCACCGGCGTCAGTACGCCGCTGATGCGACCCGTGCCCGACAACGTGCGGTCGTTGCGCGTCACGCGCACACCGATCAGGCCGTCGACCGGCACGCTGCCGGCCTCGAAGCCGTACTTGGTCTGCACGTAGCCGGCGAGCGTCTGCTCCTGCGCGTCGTAGTTGCGCGAGGGATCCGTCGGCGGATCGCCGGCCGCCTGGCCGTAGATGCCGCGCAACTGGTCGGTGTTGTCGCGTAGATAGTCCGCATCCGGCGTCATCCAGTGCGCACCGGCGTTGATGAACGGGATCGACGCGGGCGACCGCACGAGGAAGTCCGACGGCAGCCCGACGGAATTAACCAGCGTCACGCGGTTGCCGCCGGGCGCGTTCGGCCCGCCCGGCGCGTTCGAGCGGAAGTCGGAATCGCGATCCGCATATCGAGCGCCGAACTGCACGTCCTTGAAGAAGCCTTCGCCCAGCGAGTACTTGCCGTTGACGGCGACGGCCAGCATCGTGCTCTCCGCCCGGTTGATGTCCTGGAACAGGCTGTTCGCGAACAGGAACCCGTTGGCGTCGCCGAGCGGATTGTTCGGCATGTCGGTGGTGCCGTGCTGATCGTCGTCGACGAGGATGTTGACGACCGGGATCGTCTTGCCGATGTCGACGATGATGTTGCGGTTGCGGTTCTTCGACTCGAGATAGGACACGTCGCCGTCGAGATGCAGCGCGCCGGCATCGAAGCGCAGGCCGGTGGCGAACATGGTCTGGTCCGTGTGCCCGGTCTTCGCCTGCGTGCTCGTGAGGCCGGCCACGTTGTTGAACGTCGCCTGCGTGCCGAAACACAGGTCCTGCAGGCCCGCCGATTCGGGGCCGAGGAAGCCGCCGCCATCGACATGCGTCGTGACGCAGTGATCGCCGGCCGCGGTGTTCGTGATGTTCTGCGCGCCGAAGATGTCCGAGAAGATGAAGTCCGTCTCGAACTCCGCGTCGTAGCCGGCGTACAGCGCGTCGCCGTACCACTCGAGCGAATCGCTGAGCTTCCACTGGAACGCGGCGTTCACCTGCGGACGGTTGTAGTTGCCGTAGTCGTTCAGACCGCCGACGCAGGTCGGCAGGATGATGCCGGCGGCGCCCGGCGGACCGTTGGTGCCCGAGCGCTCGTCGCAGTTGAACGAGATCGGGCGGTTGAAGTCCTGGTCGGAATACGAGGCGTCGAGCAACACGCCGAAGTTCTCCGTGCGATGCGAGACCAGCGCGCCGGCCGTGTAGTTGAGGCTATCTACCTCCTCCGGGTAGATGCCGCGCACGTTCAGCGCGGCCGTCGTGCCCTCGTTGAAATCGAACGGCTTGTGCAGCCGCAGGTCGATCTCGCCCGCGACTCCGCCCTCGATGAGGTTGGCGCTGTTCGACTTGTAGACGTTCGCGCGCGCGATCGCCTCCGCGGGCAGATCCTGGAACGCGAAGCCGCGGCCCACGCCGGTGAACATCTCGCGGCCGTCGACCGTCGTCAGGATGTCGCCGATGCCGCGGATCAGCGGGTTCGCGATCTCGTTGTTGAAGCCGACGACCGTCTGGATGCCGGGCACGCGCTGCAACGCGGCCGCCACGGTGTTGTCCGGAAACTTGCCGATGTCGTCGGCGACGATCGCGTCGACGACCTGGTCGGCGTTCTGCTTGATCTTCGCGGCCTCCTCGAGGCTGGCGCGCAGGCCGACCACGACGACTTCCTCGAGATCCGCCGGATTCTGGCCGGCATCGTTCGGCGTCTGTGCGATCGCGAGCTGTGCCGAACCCAACAGCGTCGCCGCCGGCAGCAGGTGCCGCGCGCGGAATTTCGTTCCCATCATTCCCCCACTTTTCTCTGATTCGACGAATGCACCGCGCGAGACGCGGCTGCGGATTACTCCATCACAACGTTCAATGTCTGACAAGTCATATTTGTACGATAAATGCACCGGAGCCGCGGACATCCCGCTTCGCCGCACCGCGTCACGGCATAGCGAAGCAGGAAATCTCCGGCATCAGGGCTGCGGCACCACGCCCTTCGGCGCCGACGACAGGCGCTTGATGAGATCGGTCTCCGCGCGGCGATACGGCGAACCGTCCGCGCGGAACACCTCGTGGAACCAGATCGTGGGCTCGTCCGACGTGTAGGGCTTCTTCCACGAATCCCACGGCAGACGCGTCTGCGTCCGGCCGTCGACGAAGCCCCAGTTCATCATCGCGATGTTGTATTTCTTGCCGAGCGGCAGCGAGCCGTCGAACGTCGAGCCGTTGCCGCGCGCCATGAACTCGGTGCACAACAGCGGCCGGCCGTACTTCTGCAGCATCTTCGCGCGGCGATCGAACGACTCGGGCCAGCCGTAGTCGTGGAAAGAGATCACGTCGGATTCGTCCATCTGGATCTTCTCGATCGCGCTCAGCTTCTCGTACGACCAGTCGTCGTTGTGCCAGACGCCACTCGTCAGCGGCTGCGTCGGGCTCTTCGAGCGCGCCCAGGCGAACACCTGCGGCAGCAGTTTCTCCACGAACTTCTGCTTGTCCTTGTGCTTCGGATAGTTCCCGCCGCCGTCGTTGTCCGGCTCGTTCCAAACGTCCCAGCCGAGGACGCGCTCGTCCTTCGCGAAGCTGCCGACGATGTCTTCGACGTAGCCGCGCAGCTTCGGATACTGCGATTCGTCCTCGAGCCGCGCGCGACCCGGCGCCTGCACCCAGCCCGAGTTGTGCACGCCGGGGATCGGCGGATGTTGCGGGCCCGATTTCGGCTCGGGATCCCAGCAGCTGTCGAACAACACGAACAGCGGCTTGATCCGGTGCTTCGCCGCGATCTCCAGGAACTGGTCGATGCGCTTCTTGAACCCCGCGCCGTCCTGCTCCCACGGCAGGTTGTGCAGGAACACGCGCATCGTGTTCATCCCGATCGACTCTGCCCAGCCGAGCTCCCGGTCGATCGTAGCCGGATCGAACGTCTCCGCCTGCCACATCTCCAGCTCGTTGATGGCGGTCGCCGGGTTGTAGTTGCTGCCGACCAGCCAGGGTTGTTTGTCGTACCACGCGTTCGCCTTCGCGGCGGTCCAGCGTTCGGCGGCGGCGGCCGGCGTCGCGGCGATCAGGAACTGGAATGCGCAGAGCAGCGCGATGGATGCAAGACGGATCATGGTTTCTTTCCCTCGACGAAGAACTTGTAGACGATGAGGTTACGGTAGGTCTCGCCCGGCGCAAGCCGCGCCGAACCCAGCGCCGGCTGGTTGGGCGTGTCCGGGAAGAGCTGCGGTTCCAGCGCGATCGCGTCGCCCTGGCGGTAGAGATGCCCCGACTTGCCGACGGTCGTGCCGTCCAGGAAATTGCCCGAATAGAACTGCAGCCCCGGTTGGTTGGACCACAACTCGAAGCCGCGCCCGGATACGGGTTCGCTCACGGTCGCCACCCGGCGCGGCGTCGCGACGACCGTCTTGCCGATCACGAAGTTGTGATCGTAACCGCGCCCCAGCACGATCTGCGCATCGGCATCGCGCACGCGCGCGCCGATGGCCGTCGGCGCGCGGAAGTCGAACGGCGTGCCCTGCACGTTGCGGAACTCGCCGGTGGGGATCAATCCCGCGTCGACCGGCGTGTACTGCGCGGCGGGGATCGACAGCACGTGGCCCATCGCACTGGTGGAACCTTCGCCGGCCAGGTTCCAGTACGCGTGGTTCGTGATGTTCACGACCGTCGGTGCGTCCGTGGTCGCGCGGTATTCGATCGCGAGGTCGCGGCCCTTCAGCGAGTAGATAGCCGTCGCGGTCAGCGTGCCCGGGTAGCCCTGGTCGCCGTCGGGGCTCACGTACCGCAACGTGACGGAGGCGTCGGCACCTTGGCCCGTGGCCACCACGTCCCACGGCACCTTGTCGAAACCGCGTTCGCCACCGTGCAGGGCATTGCCGTTGTTGTTGCGCGGTGTCTGGTACGTCTTGCCGTCGAGCGTGAACGCGCCACGGGC
>Ga0335075_10014541_pt1 | contig 11816 bp, 10 predicted proteins | sample Lox_Sample_24_FD_206723 | JGI IMG/M metagenome (GOLD analysis project Ga0335075, IMG submission 206723) | Soil microbial communities from Loxahatchee National Wildlife Refuge, Florida, United States - Lox_Sample_2.4 | ecosystem: Environmental > Terrestrial > Soil > Wetlands | place: USA... | reverse complement strand
GTCGTCGCTCAGGGTGTCAAGCCGCTGCCCGCCGAACCAGACCTCCCCCTCCTCCGGGACCAGGATGCCCGCCAGGCAGTGCAGCAGGGTGGACTTGCCCGATCCGCTGGGCCCCATGACCGCGACGATCTCGCCACGCCGGACCGCCAGCGAGGCGCCGCGCAGCGCCGGCGTTTCGCCGAACGACTTCACCAGGTCCCGCGCCTCGACGATGTTCCCGGTCGCGGGCTCCGCGGCGGCGGCGGCGAGGTTCGCGGTTACCGGCGCACCGCTCGCGAGAGCAGGTCCAGCCGGGCCGCGGTGTGGTCGATCCATCGCAGGTCAGCCTCCAGTCGGTAGATGGCGTGGTCGGCGAGCAGCACGTCGAGCGGCTCCCCGACCCGCTTGAGTTCGGTGAGCTCGCGCATCCGCTGCAGGTGCGCCGCCCGCTGCACGTCCAGGTAGCCGCTGGCCGGCCGGCCGAGCATCACCGCCAGCACCACCTTGGCGAACAGCTCGCTGTGCAGGTCCGGCTCTGGCGGGGCCGGCTCGGCCAGCCACCGCTCCACGTCCGCGGCGCCTGCCTCGGTGATGACGTACCGCCGGCGTTCCGGCCCGGCCCCCTGCTCGATGGGCCCGGGGATCGCCTTCCCGTCCCTGGCCAGCCGGGACAGGGTCGCGTACACCTGGCTGTAGCGCAGCGGCCTGCCCCGGCCGAAGTACGCGTCGTAGTCGCGTTTGAGGTCGTATCCGTGGCTTGGCCCCCGCTCCAGCAGGCCAAGCAGCGTCAGGGGAACGCTCACAACCGAGAGAATACTCCAAGAGTATTCTCTCGGAAAGTACCTAGGGCGACTCCGTGCTAGGCCGGGATGGTCCGGGTGCGCGGGCCAGCCCGGAGCACCTGCGAGGGAAGCTCGCGCCCGATGATCCGCTCCGCGTCGGCGGCGGCGTCGATCATCGCCGCCAGGTCTATGCCGGTCGCCACGCCCATGTCCTCGACCATGTGCACGAGCTCTTCGGTCGCGATGTTGCCGGTGGCGCCCGGCGCGTACGGGCAGCCGCCGAGGCCGCCGACGGACGCGTCGAAGTCCCACACGCCCAGTTCCAGCGCGGCCAGCACGTTGGCCAGGCCGGTGCCCCTGGTGTTGTGGAAATGCAGGTTGAGCCCGGCGTCCGGGTGGGCCGACCGGAACGCGCCGACGAGGTCGCGGACCCGTCGCGGCGTGGCCATGCCCGTGGTGTCGCCGAACGAGACGCAGTCCGCGCCGTCGGCGACCGCGCGCCCGGCCACCCGCACGACCCGGTCCACCGGGACGTCCCCCTCGTACGGGCAGCCCCACGCGGTCGACACGATCACCTGGCAGGTGGCGCCGCGCTGGTGCGCCTCGTCGATGACCACGGCGATGTCGTCCAGTGACTCCTCGGTCGACCGGTTGACATTCTTGCGGTTGTGCGTGTCCGACGCCGAGACCACGGCCTCGATCTCGGTAACGCCCCGGTCCAGCGCCCGCCGGGCTCCGCGCAGGTTCGGCACCAGGGCCGAGTACCTGACCGCCGGATCCCGCTCGATGCCCTGCCACACCTCGTCAGCGTCGGCCATCTGCGGGATCGCGTCCGGCCGGACGAACGACACGGCCTCGATCCGCCGCACCCCGGTCGCCGAGAGCCGGTCGATCAGCTGGATCTTGGCCTCGGTCGGCACCGGATCCTCGTTCTGCAGCCCGTCCCTTGGCCCGACCTCGCGCACCGAGATCCGCTCGGGAAGATCACTCACTGCCCGCCTCCTACGCGCCGGGCCAGTGCGGCCGGCGCTTCTGGGTAAACGCAGCGATGCCCTCTTTTCTGTCCGCCGAGAACGCCGCCGCGCGCCATGCCGCGTCCTCGACCTCCAGGCCCGCCGCCAGCGGCAGGCCTGCGCCCTGCCGCAGCGCGCGCTTGGCGGCCGCGACCGCCACCGGCGAGTTCGCCGCGATCTGCCCGGCCAGCTCCCTAGCCTGCCCGGCCGCCGCGCCGGCCGGCACCACCCGGTCGGCCAGGCCGAGCCGCTCGGCCTCGGCCGCGCCGACCCTCCGCCCGGTGAGCACCAGGTCCGCGGCCCGGCCCGGGCCGACGCGGCGCAGGGCAAGCTGGGTGCCGCCGCCGCCCGGGACCAGCCCGACGGTCGTCTCCGGCAGGCCGAACTCGGCGGTCTCGTCCGCAACGATCAGGTCGCAGCTCAGCGCCAGCTCGCAGCCGCCGCCGAGCGCGTACCCGTGCACCGCGGCGATCACAGGCTGCGGCAGCGCGAGGACGCCGCCGAACGCGGCCCGGAACACCGGGCGCTGCGCCATCAGCTCGGCGTCGCTCATCGCCGCCCGCTCTTTCAGGTCGGCACCCACGCAGAACGCCCGGCCCGCCGCGGCAAGCACGATCGCGCGGACGGCCCGGTCGGCGGCAAGCTCCGCGCAGACCGCGGACAGCCGGCCGGCCATGGCGGTGCTCAGCGCGTTCATGGCCTCGGGCCGGTCGAGCACGATCTCCGCGATCGCCGGGCCGCCGGCCGGGGGCATGCGAACGGTCACTGTCTCGTCGCTCATAAACCGGAAGACTAACGAGAACGCGCCGCCAGGGGCCTCAGCGGTCCTCCCGGGCTAGCCTGGCGTGTTCGTCCTCCACGAGCTGGAACAACGTCGCCTGCACGCGCTCGACCTGCGGGATCTCGCTGAGCACGAGCTGGCCGTGCTCGCCGGCCGACTCGACGACCAGCCGGCCGCAGCCGAGCAGCCGGTCGATCAGCCCGCGCGAGAACGACACGTCGCTGATCCGCACCAGCGGAAAGTCCCGGCCGGTGCGGGTCAGGATGCCGCGGCGGAGCCGGAGCCGGCGGGTGGTCAGCTCGTAGGTCGTGGTCTTCCACCGCAGCAGCGGCACCGCGCCCCAGGCGATCACGGCGACGAGCACCAGGACGCCTACGGCGTCCCTGGCGATGGGCGCCCCGCCGCCCGCCGGGAGCAGCAGCAGCGCCGCGATGGCCGCTGCGATGACCACCGCCAGCAAGAAGAACGGCTTCAGCAGCGTCTTCCAGTGCGGGTGCAGCCTCAGCACGGACCGCTCGTCCTCGGCCAGGGGCTCGGCACGGGCCATAGGCCCCATCGTGACACGTAAGAGACCGCGATGCCCGCAGGCATCACCGCACGTGGATCACATCGCCGGCGCTGACCGGCACCGGCCCGGCGGCGGACTCGACCACCAGCCGCCCGGCCGGATCCACCGCTCGCGCCGTCCCGGTCACCGTGCGGCCGCCGGGCAGCGACACCCGGACCTGGCGGCCGAGCGTGCCGCACCGCCGCTGGTATTCCTCGTGCAGGCCGGACGCTGCGGCGTCACCGCGCGCGCCGGCCCAGGCCCGGTACCAGCGCTCCAGCTCGCCGAGCACGCTGACGAGCAGGGCGCCGGCGCCCGGATCCGCGCCCTCGAGCGCCAGCGAGGTCGCCGTGGGCACCGGCAGTTCGTCACGGCCGGACGACACGTTGATCCCGATGCCGACGACGACCGCGCCGCCAGCCTGCTCGGCGAGGATGCCGGCCAGCTTCGCGCCGTTCACCTGCACGTCGTTGGGCCATTTCAGCGAGGCATCGACCGTGGTCTCGGCCCGGACCGCCGAGACCACGGCGACCCCTGCGAGCAGGGACAGCCAGCCCCGGCTGCCCTGGGGCACCGCCGCCGGCCGCAGCAGCACCGAGAACGTCAGCGCGGCACCTGGCTGGCTGACCCACTGTCTGCCCATCCGGCCGCGGCCGGCGGACTGGGCCCCGGCAACGAGCACCGCGCCCTCCGCAAGCCCGCCCCTGGCCTCGGCAAGCAGGTCCGAGTTGGTGGAGCCGGTTTCCGCCACCACCCGGATGTCCCGCCAGAGCCCGCCGGGGACGGCCACGGCCTCGCGCAGCACATCGGCGCTGGGCAGCGGCTGGCCGGTCGAACCCGCACTCGGCATAGGTCTATTGTCAGGGCCGGGTCGTAACCCGTGCCGCGCCGGGTCCCACGTTGTGGCCGGGCGCGCGGGCCCCGCAGCCGGGCGCGCCGGGGTTGCGCGCGCGCAGCACCAGCGCCAGCTCGAACCGGGCGTCCGGGTCCTCGAGCTGGTCCCCGAACAGGTCCTGCAGCTTGTGCAGGCGGTAGCGGGCGGTCTGGGGGTGTATGAACAGGCGCGAGGCGACGCTGCTGCTCTTGCCGGTCTCCAGCCAGGCCAGCAGGGTCTGCGCCAGCATGTCCCTGCGCGCGGGCGCCATCTTCGCCAGGGGCGCGAGCCGCCGCGCCTCGAGGCGGTCGAGCAGGTCTTCGCCCCTGCGGAGCACCATCTCGGTGAGGTGATCGTCGCAGTGGACGACCGGGCGGTCGCCAAAAATGCCCTGCTCGGCCATGCTCAGGGCCTCCCTGGCCCAGCGCAGCGACCTGGCCGCCTCGCGCAGGCCGACCGGCGGGCCGACCGCTCCCCGCAGCCCGCGCAGGCCGCGCTCGATCATGTCCCTGCGGCCGGGGCCGTACGGGTCGGGGACGATGAGGACCGGCGGTGAGTGGTCGAGATCGCACAGCACCTCGGCGGGCAGCGCGGGCACCGGCCCGCCCGGCCAGGCGTGCCCGGACAGCACGACCGCGGACACCAGGCGGGGCTGGCGCCAGCCGGCCAGCCGGGCCGCCTCGCTGATGGCCTCATCGGCGGCCGGGGGATCGGCGAGCACCAGGCCGACCAGCCGGCGGCGCCGCCGCTGCAGCTCGCCGGCCACCTGCGCCTGCGCCTGGGCGTAGCCCTCGGCGGAAAGGGCCGCGATCTCGTCGAGGAAGACGAACAGCGCCTCCGCCAGCAGGCCCAGTGACTCCAGCGGCGCGTCCATCCAGCGTGCCGCCCCGGTCAGCCGGCGCAGCGCCACCCTGGCACCCGCGCGCAACGCGGACTGCAGCGTTTCCAGGCTGCGGCCCTCGCTGGCCTCGGCCGCACCGAGCCTGCGGAACACCGAGGCGGCCTGGTCCCAGGACGCGCCGGGGTCGGCGATCCGGTCGACAAACTGGTGTGCGGCCTCCTCGGCGCCGCGGCGTACCGCGCGGGCGTAGGAGCCGTCGCCGGGCCGCGCGTACTCGGCCACGCTGGCGTGGATCTCGGCGACCATCTCCTCCACGAGCGCTGGCAGCACCGGGCGGAGCTGGTCGGCGACCTTCGCCGGGATGGCTGGCCAGGCGCTGGCAGCCCCGGGCGGCCGGGCGGCCGCGGCGGGCCTTGGGGGCGGAACGGTCCCGGGCGCCGCGGTCCCGGGCCCGGCCAGGCGCAGCTCGGCGCGGCCGGCGGCTGGTCCCGCTGCTGCATCGGACACCGCGACGGACCTCGGTCTCTGGCGGCGCCAGGGCCACGCGTGCTCGGCGGTCCCGGCTACTCGCCGGTAATAAGCACCAGCAAGGCTAGTTAGGTTTCCGGGCGATGTCCAGACCGTGACACCCGCCGGTACCCGCGCCAGCGCGGGCCGCGGATACCCTGTCCGGCATGGCCAGCGAAGCTCCGATGCCGGGCGATGAGGCAAGCAGGCAGGACCCGCACACCACCGCGGGCAAGATAGCCGACCTGGAGCGGCGCAGGCACGAGGCGGTGCACGCCGGCTCGCAGCGCGCCGTCGAGCGGCAGCACGCAAGGGGCAAGATGACCGCCAGGGAGCGGATCGAGGGCCTGCTCGACCCCGGCTCGTTCACCGAGTTCGACGAGCTGGCCCGGCACCGCGCGACCGACTTCGGCATGGCGGCCAACCGCCCGTACGGCGACGGCGTGGTGACCGGCTACGGCACCGTGGACGGCCGGCCGGTGTGCATTTTCAGCCAGGACTTCACCGTGTTCGGCGGATCGCTGGGCGAGGTGTACGGCGAGAAGATCGTCAAGGTGATGGACCACGCGCTGAAGACGGGCTGCCCGGTGATCGGCATCAACGACGGCGGCGGTGCCCGGATCCAGGAAGGCGTGGTTGCGCTCGGCCTGTTCGCGGAGATCTTCTACCGGAACGTGATGGCGTCCGGCGTGATCCCGCAGATCTCGCTGATCATGGGACCCTGCGCGGGCGGCGCCGTCTACTCGCCAGCGATCACCGACTTCACGCTGATGGTCGAGGGCACCTCGCACATGTTCATCACCGGGCCCGATGTGATCAAGACCGTGACCGGCGAGGAGGTCAGCTTCGAGGACCTCGGCGGCGCCTACGCGCACAACGTCAAGTCGGGTGTCGCGCACTACCAGGCCAAAGACGAGCCGGACTGCCTCGCCTTCGCCCGCGAGCTGCTGTCCTACCTGCCGTCGAACAACATGGATGAGCCGCCGGCCCCCGACGGCGGCGGTGACGCGATCCTGGAGATCACCGAGGCCGACGCCGAGCTCGACGGCATCATCCCCGACTCGCCGAACCAGCCGTACGACATGCACGCGGTCATCACCCGGATCCTGGACGACGGGGAGTTCCTGGAGATCCACGCCGGCTTTGCGAAGAACATCGTGGTCGGGTTCGGCCGGGTGGAGGGCGCGCCGGTCGGCGTGGTGGCCAACCAGCCGATGCACTTCGCCGGCTGCCTGGACATCAACGCGTCCGAGAAGGCCGCGCGCTTCGTGCGGACCTGCGACGCGTTCAGCATCCCCGTCCTGACCTTCGTCGACGTGCCGGGCTTCCTGCCCGGGACCGACCAGGAGTGGGGCGGCATCATCCGCCGCGGCGCCAAGCTCATCTACGCCTACGCCGAGGCCACGGTCCCCAAGATCACCGTGATCACCCGCAAGGCCTACGGCGGCGCCTACGACGTCATGGGCTCCCAGCACCTCGGCGGCGACGTCAACCTGGCCTGGCCGACCGCCCAGATCGCGGTCATGGGCGCGCAGGGCGCGGTCAACATCCTGTACCGGCGCGAGCTCATGGCGGCGGACAGCCCCGAAGAGCAGGCCGCGCTCAGGGAATCCCGGATCACCGAGTACGAGGACCGGCTGGCGAACCCGTACATCGCCGCCGAGCGCGGCTACGTCGACGCGGTCATCCGCCCGGCGGAAACGCGCTCGCAGGTGATCAGGTCGCTCCGAACGCTGCGCACGAAGCGCCAGACGCTCCCGCCGCGCAAGCACGGCAACATCCCCCTCTAGCCCCGCCGGCGAGGGTGAACCAGCTGGTCCGGCCGGCCTGGCTGGGCCATACGCCGCTGGACCGGGCAAGCGCTTCGACGATCATCAGGCCCCGCCCGCGCTCGGCGTCGGGGCCTGGTACCAGTTGCGGGGCAAACCGGGGCGCGCTGTCGGTCACTTCGCAGGTGACGGCAGGACGTCCGGCACAGTCGGCGTGGCGGCGCAGTGCGAGGCTGATCGGCTTGCCGTCGCCGTGCTCGGCAGCGTTGGCGACGAGTTCGGAGGCCAGCAGCTCGGCATCGGCGGAGAGGTCGTCCATGCCCCACGCGGTGAGCGCCTGGCGGACCGCGGAGCGTGCCCTCCGGGCCGAGGGCAGTTCGGCGGGCAGCTCGGTCTGCATGATGGCGGAGTCCGCCCGCAACGGGCCGGGGGGCTCGGGGGCCTCGGGGGCCTCGGCGGGCTGGCACGCTTCCGGAGGATGCTCGGGTGGGGGGAACACGACGACCACGCTAGGTTCGCCGCACCCGAGTTCGCATCCGCACCGTTGATGGTCGCGTCCGCGCAGGTGATAGCCATCCGGATAGCCGGCCGACAGGCCGGCCTGGGTTCATGGCGGCCGGCCCGGTAGCGTAATACGAGGGCTGACAGGGGGGCGCGTGGGGGCCAATGGCGTTGCTCGATCGCCTTGCGGAGCGTGCGAAGATCGGCGCGCTGCTCGACGGGGCCAGGTGCGGGCAGGGCTCGGTGCTGGTGATCAGCGGGGAGCCGGGCGTCGGCAAGACGGCGCTGCTTGATCACGCGGTCGAGTCGGCCACCGGGCTGCGCGTCACCAGGGTGGCCGGCGTCGAGTCGGAGATGGAGCTGGCCTTCGCCGCGCTCCAGCAGTGGCTGTCGCCGATGATGGACCTCGCAGACCGGCTGCCGGAGCCGCAGCGGGACGCGCTCGGAGTCGCGTTCGGACTGTGGGCGGGGCCGGCGCCGGACCGGTTCCTGGTGGGCCTGGCGGCGCTCAGCCTGCTGTCGGAGGCGGCCGCGGAGCGGCCGATGCTGTGCGTCGTCGACGACGTCCAATGGCTGGACCGGGCGTCGGCGCAGGCGATCGGGTTCGTGGGACGCCGGCTGCTGGCCGAGCCCGTCGCCTTGCTGTTCGCCACCCGACGGCCCAGCGCGGAGCTCGCGGGGCTGCCCGAGCTCGCCGTCGGCGGCCTGAGCGCGCGCGACGCGCAGGCTCTGCTGGACGCGGTGCTCCCGGTACCGATAGATGCCCGGGTGCGCGAGCGGGTGATCGCGGAGACGCACGGAAACCCGCTGGCACTGCTCGAGCTGCCGCGAAACATGGCGCTATCGCAGTGTTCCGGCGGGTTTGGCGAGGCCCCGGGGCTGCCGGGGCGGATCGAGGCGAGCTTCCAGCGACGGCTCGAGGCGCTGCCGGCCGACACCCAGCGGCTGGTCCTGGTCGCGGCGGCGGAGCCGACCGGCGACCCGGACCTGCTGTGGCGCGCGGCCGGGCTGCTGGGGATCGGGACGCAGTCGCAGGCCGCCGCCGACGAGGAGGGCCTGATGACGATCGGCGACCAGGTGGCCTTCCGTCATCCGCTCGTCCGCTCCGCGGTGTACCGGGCCGCGTCCCCCGAGGCACGGCGGATGGTAAACGGCGCGCTCGCCGATGCCACCGATCCGGTGGCCGAGCCGGAACGACGTGCCTGGCACCGCGCCCTGGCCGCGCTGGGACCCGACGAGGGCATCGCGGCCGAACTGGAGCGCCTCGCAGGCCGCGCCAAAGCGCGCGGGGGGTGGGGCGCAGCAGGCGCCTTCCTGCAGCGCTCGGCAGAGCTGACGCCCGAACCAGGGCAGCGCGCCGAGCGGACACTCGCCGCGGCGCACGCCAGGTACCAGGCCGGGACGTTTGACGTGGCAGAAAGGCTGCTGGCCGCGGCGCAGGCCGGCCCGCTTGATGATCTACAGCGCGCCCGGCTGGACCTGGGAAACGCCAGGATCGCGTTCGCGGCCAGCCGCGGCGCTGACATACCTTTGCTGTTCCTGAAGGCAGCCCGCGACCTGGAGCGCATCGACATGCGGGTCGCGCGCGAGACCTACCTGGAAGCGCTCTCCGCTGCGCTGTTCGCCGGCCGCCTCGCCACCGGTGGCGACGTGCGCGAGATCGCTGAGGCAGCGCGCGCGCTGCCGCCGGCCCCGCAGCCTGCGCGCGCCCCTGAGTTGCTGCTCGAGGGCCTGGCGCTGCTGATCATCCAGGGCTGCGCGGCCGGGGTGCCGGTGCTCAAGCGCGCGATCAGCGCCTTCACTTCCGCGGATGCCTCCGACGAGGAGGCGCTCCGCTGGTGGCTGGCGCCCCACGTCGGCATGCTGGTGCGGGACTACGAGAGCTGGGATCTGCTGTCGGCCCGCCAGGTCGGGCTCGCTCGCGGCGCCGGCGCGCTGACCGACGTGCCCATCGTGTTGAACATGCGTGCGGCCGTGCACGCGCTGGCTGGAGACTTCCGCGGGGCCGGCTCGCTTGCCGCGGAAGCGCAGTCGGTGAGCGAGGCGACGGGCAGCAGCATGGCGCCTTACGCGGCCCTCGGGCTCGCCGCCATCCAGGGCCGGGAAGCGGAAACCGCCGCCCTGGTGCAGGCTGCCACGAAGGACGCGGAGCGGCGGGGCGAGGGTCAGGCGCTGACCTTCTGTCACTGGGCGACCGCCATCCTGTGCAATAGCCTCGGCCGTTACGACGAGGCGCTCGCCGCGGCGCACCAGGGGAGCGATGACTTGTCGATCGCTTTCATGTACGTCGGCTGGTCGCTCGTTGAGCTGATCGAAGCCGCGGCGCGGAGCGGGCAGCCCGACCGCGCGGCCGGTGCGCTCCGGCGGCTCGCGGAGCACGCCCGCGCGTGCGGGACCGACTGGGCGCTCGGCATCGAGGCCCGGTCGCGAGCGCTGGTCAGCCGCGGGGACGCCGCGGAGCGCCGCCACCGCGAGGCGATCGAGCGCCTTGGCCGCACGCCGGCCGCGCTGGACCTCGCCCGCGCCCAGCTGCTCTACGGCGAGTGGCTGCGCCGCCAGCGGCGCAGGCGCGAAGCCCGGGACCAGCTTCGCGCCGCGTGCCAGGCCTTCGACTCCTTCGGCGCGGCGGCGTTCGCGTCGCGGGCCAGCTGCGAACTCAAGGCGACCGGGGAGCACACCCGCAAACCCGCGCTCGAGACGCGCGAGCCCCTTACCGCGCAGGAAGCACTGATCGCCCGGCTGGCCGGCGACGGGGCGTCCAACCGCCAGATCGCCGGGCAGCTGTTCATCAGCCCCGCCACGGTCGCCTATCACCTGCGGAAGGTGTTCACCAAACTCGGCGTCGGCTCGCGGCACGAGCTTGCCTCGGCGGTGCCAGGGCAGCCCGTACCGGTACCTCCGGCCACCCCGCGCGGCTAGCACACGGCCGTGCGGCACGATATCCGCTCAAAAGCCGCCGAGAGTCCCCTGCACGCCGCCTGCGGATCCGCGGGGGGCAGAGCCCCCGCGGATCTGCCGATAGAGTCGTGGGCACCATGACCGAGAACGGATCACCGCTGCCGCTGCTGTCCCGGTACGCCATCATGGTCGATGTCGGGTACATCTACGCGTCAGCAGGTGAACTCCTGTTCGGTGCCGCCTCGCGGCGCGAGTACCGGGTCGACGCCGACAAGCTCATCCAGGCGCTCACCCGGCACGCGGACGAGCAGGTGCGCGGGGAACTGCTCCGGGTCTACTGGTACGACGCGGCGCGGGACCGGGTGCCAACCATCGACCAGCGGGTCATCGCCCAGATGCCGTGGGTGAAGCTGCGCCTCGGCAACCTCAACGCCCGCGGCCAGCAGAAGGGCGTGGACGCCCAGATCCGCGCCGACATGGAGGCGCTCGCCAGGCACCGGGCGATCACCGACGCGGTCCTCGTGGCCGGTGACGAGGACATGGTTCCGGCGGTGGAGGCGGCGCAGGCGTTCGGCGTGCGGGTGCACCTGTGGGGCATCGAGCCGCCGTATGGCACGAACCAGGCCGAGCGGCTCGTCTGGGAGTCGGACACCGTGGAGGTGCTCGAGCGATCGTTCGTCGAGCCGTACTTCGCCAGGCAGCTGGCACCCGAGCCGGTGCCGGTGCCAGGTGCCGGGCCGGGCCGGCCCGGCACCGTGGCAACGGGACTCGGCATCGCGTCGGCGCCGTCGCCGGCGCAGGTCTTCGGCGACCGGCACGCGCCGCGGCAGGCGGCGGCCCGCCCGGCACCGTCCGCGGCGGCCGCGGCAGCGGCGGCGGCCGCCGCAGCCGCCGCCCGGCGCGGGCCAGACAAGGAACGGGTCGAGGAAGCGGGCGAGCACGTGGCCCAGAAGTGGATCCTGACCCGCGGCGAGGACAACATCCGTGACCTGCTGCCCGGGCCGATCCTGCCCCCGGTCATCGACAAGGAACTGCTGGTCGAGGCCGAGAAGGAGCTCGGCCAGTCGCTGCGCGCCTACCAGGAGGCCAGGGAGTGGCTGCGGGACGCGTTCTGGGCCAGGGTGCACCGGCAGTTCGGCATCGGTGTCGGCAAGTCGAAGGGGTGACGTAATGTCCGGGCCGCAGCCCCCCGCCGGCGAACCGCTGTTCGCGATCGTGGCGGGGAACCCCACCGCCAGCGAGATCGCCGCCGTGGTGACCGTTCTGGCCGCCCGGCTCGGGCAGGACGGCGGGGCCGGCCCGGCCGGGGCCGGCCCGGGCAGGC
>Ga0335075_10014540_pt1 | contig 11817 bp, 8 predicted proteins | sample Lox_Sample_24_FD_206723 | JGI IMG/M metagenome (GOLD analysis project Ga0335075, IMG submission 206723) | Soil microbial communities from Loxahatchee National Wildlife Refuge, Florida, United States - Lox_Sample_2.4 | ecosystem: Environmental > Terrestrial > Soil > Wetlands | place: USA: Florida... | reverse complement strand
TACCGATCCGAGCCGCATCATTGCAATGGTCAGTACTCCTCCACGGTCCGCTATCATCCACGATGCGGTGGAGCGCGAAGATGTCCGCCAGGCAATACTGAATCTAGTCGAGCGCAACGGACAGCTTAAAAGTCGGAGTGGCATCCTGCATGGTCACAGAAGTAGTGCTTTGGCTACGGCGCGTGGTTCTGGTCCACTACCGGCACATACCGGATCGGCCGAGCAATCCAACACTTCTATTCTTTACGGCCGCAAGCTCATCATGAAGCTCTTTCGGCGCTTGCAATCTGGCGAAAATCCAGATACGGAGATCGGCAGATTTCTCACCGAGACCGCCCATTTCACTCGTATTGCCCCATTCCTGGGTGACATCACACTCGATCTTAAAAATGGCGAATCGATCACCGTCGCCATGCTGCAAGGCCTGGTCGAGAATGATGGAGATGGATGGCAGTGGACCCTAAACCAACTCGCCGACTACTATCGTCGCGTTGCAAGCGTGTCTCCGGCGTCGTCGGTCGGCGCTTACGCCAGCTTTCTCTCGGATGAGCCGCCTCTCGCTCTGGCTCGGCAATCCGCGGGTCAATATCTGGATGCGGCTGCCTTGCTGGGGAACCGCACCGCTGAGATGCATCTGGCGCTGGCGACAACAACGGATGATCCCGCCTTTGCAGCCGAGGACTTCGCTGATAAAGATCTCTCTGCAGATGCGAGCCGGATCAAAAGCCAGTTGCTCCTCTCACTTGACGCACTGGAGCGGAGTCTGCCGGGGCTCACCGGTGTGAATGCCAGCAATGCCGCTCTTGTACTGAGCCGGCGCGGCGATCTCATGGGGCGCACACGGGCGATCACGTCTGCGACTGCTACTAACTTCGGCAAGCGCATTCGGATACACGGCGACTACCATCTGGGGCAAATCCTCCACTCTTACAGTGACTTCGTCATTCTCGATTTCGAAGGCGAGCCCGCCAAACCGCTCTCGGCACGACGTGCCAAGCAGTCCCCACTCAGGGATATAGCCGGGATGCTTCGTTCCTTTGGATATGCCGCTTACGCTGCGTTGCACGCATTGGAAATAGAGGCGGCAGACGCAATTAAGAATATGGAATTCTGGGCCCAGCTTTGGCAGAACGCAGTATCGGTGGAGTTTCTCCGTGCCTACAAGACCACGATCGGCGCCACAAAGCCACACTTGATTCCTCCGCCCCCGGAAGCTCAGATCTTGCTCGATGCCTATCTACTGGAGAAGGCTCTTTACGAATTACTTTACGAGCTCAACAACAGGCGCACATGGGTGCGCATACCGTTAGCGGGCATCCTCACTCTTCGCACCTAGCTACTCCAGCGCGGAATTCGTTCGAATCAGAGCGAGAGCTGTCCTCACAGATTCAGATGAGGATGTTCAGGTCGCGAAGCGATCAGCGCGGAAGCGATTGCGCAAGATGCGACCCTGGACTCGGCTGAGTCGGCACGACTGGTGAGGATGATCGGGACTTTGGCTCCCAAAACGATGCCTGCTAATTGCGCTCCCCCCAAGTACTCCAACTGTTTGGCGAGCATGTTGCCGGATTCGAGGTCCGGCACAAGCAGAATGTCGGCCTCTCCCGCCACCTCCGACTTCAGGCTCTTCACGCGGGCCGCCTCGGCGCTCACGGCGGTGTCAAAGGCCAGCGGGCCATCCAATATGGCTCCAGTAATCTGACCGCGGTCGGCCATCTTGCACAACGCTGCAGCATCGAGCGTCGAAGTTATCTTGGGCGAGACAGTTTCGACCGCAGATAGAACGGCGACCCGAGGCTTCTTTACGCCGAGAACATGGGCAAGGTCGATAGCGTTCTGTACGATGTGGATTTTGTCTTCGAGGGTAGGGTAGATGTTGATAGCCGCATCTGTGATGAAGAGGGTTCGATGGTAAAGAGGGGCCTCGAGCACGAAAACGTGGCTGATGCGCCGCGAGGTACGGAGTCCACCTTCCTTCTCCAAAACCGCGCGCATGAGCAGGTCGGTATGCAGGCTGCCTTTCATGAGCGCCGCAGCACGGCCCGCTCGGCAGAGCTCAACGCTCTTTTCCGCAGCGTTCTCATCTGTCTCTGCGTGGATCAATTCACACCCGGTGAGCTCGATGCCGAGGCACTTCGCGATTCTCGACAATTCGCCTTCCGGGCCAACTAGTAATGGGTGGATCAAACCGGCGTCGGCCGCCTCGATCGCTCCCGCCAGAGATACTGTGCTGCAGGGCCAACACACGGCAACCGAGAGAGCCTTCCGGCTTCGCGATTCAAGCGTGAGCGCCTGAAGCAGATAGTGATCCTGGACCCCCTGCTGCTCCTTGACCCCGTTAGGAAGCGAAAGTGAAGCATTCGACATGAGATATCCAATCTTGAGCGGTTCATCCGCTATTTCTGAGGTCAGTGTCGCCTGAAATAGGCAAATTGGATGTGCGGTCAATCACAGCATTTGTGCGTGCCGCCGCCAAACTACTGCAGTCCGAGGTCAGCGAGTTGCTTGGGGTTCGCCTCATCAACAGCGAGCAAATTGTGACAAACCGAGCAGTCGTTGTTGATGCTGTTGCCGTTCTTCGCGTTATGGCTCCCGTCGTGACACCGGAAGCATCCAGGGTAGTCGTTATGCCCCAGGTTATTGGGGTGAGTGCCCCAGGTGATTTTCATCGAAGGAAAGACATTCGCCCGATAAATGGCGACGAGTGTTTTTGCTGCCTGATCGATTTTGGCGCGCTGCTGGCTCCAGGCTTCCGGGTGTTGCGTGCGATAGAAATCTTCGAGGCCGGAAGTGATCTTCGACTCCGCGTCGGACTGGGAGGCGTACGTCTCTTTAATCAGCGCCAATCCTTCCTTGTGAGCGAACGGCAATGCGGCATCCGGGCTCCCCGCAGCCATCGCCCGGTTGATCGCTTCTTCCGGCGTATCGAAGGAGTGGGCTGTGCGATTGTGACAGTCCAGACAGTCCATCAGGCGCTTTTGGCCCTGGACCGGCGCCTTGGCATCGGAGGATAGATACTCAGTCATCGAGCCGTCGGGATTCTCCTTTGCCACCCAGGGGATGGTCCGGTTGGTTGTATCGGTGGCGATGTATTCGACGCGGCCAAGGTGCGCACCGTGGATTCCGCTCAGACGGCCTTGCATGTCCCGGCCTCCAACATGGACGAGTACGAGAGAGTGGGTTATGGAGTTTTTCTCATCGTCGCCGTAAGACGCACTGACCAGAAGTTTGTCACCAATATTCCGCTGCGGGTTATGGCAGTGCAGACATGTTTTGGCCGCGGCAGGAACCCTGTTATCCGGCATGATAGGGCGCGGATAGCTATTAAAAACCACCTGACTGAGCTGCTTGGTGCCATTGACTTTGGCATCTACGAATCCAGCGGCGCCTGCCGCGATGTGACACTCCGTACAGGCCACGTGGGTGTGGTGTTGTGAAACGTTATAGGCGGCCCACTCAGGCTGCATGACGTGACACGCCTGGCCGCAGAAGTTTGGCGTATCCATGTAGGCGACGCCGCGATAGCTCGCCGTGCCGACGATCACAAAGTTGATGAAGGTTGCGACAACGACAAAATCCACCCCATGGCGAAAGGCAGGATTGCCGAAATCGACCTTTGGATATTCGGAGGGTAGTTGACTGGCGGCCTTAAGACGTCTTCGCCGCAGCCAGATACCGATAGGGATGAGAACGAGTCCAAGAACAAAGAGTCCCGGCAGGCATAAATCGATGACTATACCGACATAGGGGCTCGCAGGACCGCTGCGGGCAACAACATCTACCACCCAGAAGCCAATCAGGATCAAGGCCGACGCCGTCGTAAGAGCGCCGCCGATCAGGCTGATCGGGTTATTTCCCAGAAAGAGGAGCGGCCGAACCCAGTTTTCCCTGAATCCCCCCTGCGGAGTCATTAACCCTTCTTCCTGCAGCGATTATTTCTGCAGCGTGTGGATGTAGGCGATGACCTCTTTTATCTGAGCGTCGGTAAGCTTGCCTTTGTAGGCCGGCATTTTGTTATGGCCATCTGTGACTACGGTCGTCAGTTCAGCGTCGGACATTTTCATGACTTCCGGGCCATTGAAAGGCCGGGCCTTCGTAGATTTGCCAGCAGGCGTATTGCCGCTGCCGTCTGCCGCATGGCACATCTGGCACTTGGACTTGTAGAGATCCGCCCCGGACTGGGCAAAACTCGCGGTTCCGGCTGCGAGCAGGGTAATAAAGCAGGCATGAACGACTTGTTTGACCATCGTGAGTAGCTCCTCCTGATGAGCGCGCCAATCATAGCGCGGCACGATTTGATTCAAAAGGCATAATTTACAGCGAGCGTATAAACATTCCCGCGGAAGCTTCTCGGCACGGTCGGTCCTATCGGCGTGCCTTCAGCATAGCTGTAGTAGTTGTAATCGCCCTTCCATGTCCATTTCGGAGCGATCTGTACATAAATGCCTCCATAGGGAGACTGCCATTGCGACTGAAGCGACCCAGGTACCTGGCGGACATTGATCATGTCGGAGGTGCCGTTTACGGCGCTCATGCGATACCCGGCGGTGGCGTGGACCCGCTTCACGGGGTTTAAGGTAAATCCGATAGAGCCGAAATTCGTCGGAGCATTGTAGTATCCGTTGCTGGAGTATGGCGTGCCAGCCTCGACGCAGACGGGGGGCGCAGTTCCGGCGTCGGGCGGCGGTGGCGTGGAGGGATAGCACTCCAGCGTTGTCGAATACACGCTGTTATAGGAGTAGCTCATGTCAATCGACCACTTCTCGCTCGGGATGATCGACGTGCCGAACGAATAATCCCGGTTATGCTCTTTGTGATTCACCGTCTGCACGTTGTCCTGAGAGTTGAAGATATTGATAGCTCCCGAAACCGACAGCCATGTTCGCGGCTTATAGGAGGCACGCACGATGTACTGGTATAACTGGCGAGGGTCGATACGTGTGAAGGCGTTGTCGGCGGACATGCCGGCGAAGTTGAAGTTGATACGCAGGTCGGGCAGTGGTCGAAGCGCCGCCGCGAACAGTCCCCAGTTCTCATGGATCGGGATTACGTCGCCCCCGGCGTCTGTGATCTCACGGGCACGATAGCGATAGCCGGCCGATAAGGTTGCTCTTGGCGTTACGTCCCAGGCCAGGACGGTCGTATTGGTGCTGGTTTTCTGGTTGAGATATTGCTGGTCGGATGCTGTTGATGTGGTCGACCCACTGGGTGGCAGCAGCAGCGAACTGCCGGTATACGTCGTTGTGGTAAACGTATTGACCCCAGGATCGCGGAAATACCAGAAGTCATAAACATTCGAAGCCCTGACTTTCGGTGTAACCTCCCACTCCAGCGCAAAATCACCGTTGACGTTGACGTGCTGCACCTTCGCTGAACCCGTCTCGAGGTATCCGCGCTCCGACCCTCTGGAGATAAGCCCGTTGAAGTATTCGTTGTAGCCGTTGAGCGTGCTGTTCGCGCCTGTGTACGCCAGACGGCCATTCAGCGTCAAGTGAGGGATATCCGAGCTGTGGAGGCGTACCTGCTCAGTGGGAAAGAGGGTGCGTGTAGGCTGAACCCGGGAGTAGGCCAGAGTGGCGTTGCAGGTAGGGTTCACTGTGCCGTTGGCATTGAACGGAGCCGCGCACGGAGCTGCCCACACCGATGAAAGATCGACCCCCAGGCTTACCGGCTGGCCGTTCGAAAGCGTGTAATTAAGACCTGCCAAAGTCCAGATCGTATTGCCCTTGTAATGAGTCACAAACTGGTCGTAGCTGATGGTCGTTTTTGGGTCGGGCTTCCAATCAGCACCTCCCGCCCATGTATCTGTCGAATTCCTCCAGTTCTGGTAAAGCCAAGGGTCATTGCCGAGGTGTGTTGAACTGTAGGAAGGCCCCTGGTTGATGTTGTGGTTATATCCGAACCGAACACTCACCTTCGACAGCGGAAATAGCGTCAGCTGGTAATCGGTTATCTGGCGGAGAGTGTTATAGAGGTGGGGAGTATTGAGCCACGGCACGTATGGGGTCGACTGCGGTGGAATTAACGGGTTTGCCAGCAGGTCGTAATCGAAATATTGACGATACCTGCGGTAACTCGCCCAGAAGTCGTAGAGGCGTCCCTTCGACATGTTGAGGTACGTGACATTGATCGGATCGCCGCCATACCCATAGCTGTAGGACGAGAGCCGGTCGAAGACCAGCGCGGTCGACGGATTCACTGCGCGCATCGTCAGCGACTGATCGAGCACGCGAGCTCCGGAGTAGATGTTGACCAAAGTGGACCACATCTGTGGGCTTCCCGACTGCTCCTCGATATGGCCGCCCACATCGATCGACTGGTGTACCTCATAGCCGCCGACAGTCTTGCCCGCACCCGTGTCCGTCGAGACCCCGGTCCACTGTGGATTATTCTGTGCCTGAGTCACCGCAAACGCTGCCAGCGTAAGAGTGCAAAGGCTAAGCCGCCGAGCGCCACGCCTATAGCCCGTTGCTCGCGATCCGAATGCGTATTTGCTCGTCATACGTGGGCATCCTTACTTGAAGAACACTGGATCGCTGTTAGAGCCGTGTATTTGCGAGTGGCAGACCGTGCAGGCCTGGTACTGATTCGCCTGGTTGTGGAACGACGGAACCCCCGGAGCGGTGAAGTTCATGGAAGCCGTATGGCATTGCAAGCACAACGAGTTCACATTGTTGCGGGTCAGCAGGCGCGGGTTCGGCGACCCGTGGGGGTAATGGCATCCCCCGCATCCCTCGGTCTGGATCACAGGATGCGGATACACCCACGGACCTGCGGCCTCCGTGTGGCACTTCACGCATACTGCGTACCCGCCGGGACCGTTGTGCAGCATAGTGGCGGGACGCTGCAAGGTACCTTTGAACGTACCGTGAGGGTCGTGACAATCGCTGCATTTCATCAACCCTTCGTCCACTTTGTGATGAAAAGGTTGAGCAAATGCTGCCTTGATATCCGTGTGGCAGCCATAGCAGAGTTTCGGCTGCGGCTGGCTGAGAAGGCTTTCCTCTGTTACGGATTTATGGATGCTGTGGCAGCTGAGGCAGTCGATGTTGCCTTCGCCGTGCGCCGTGTGCTCAAAATTCGGATGTGCCGCTGCATGGCAGGTAAGGCACTTTCCCGTTATCACTTTGGGCGAAGCCTTGCTGAACTGGAAAATCTTCGTCACATCCCCGCCCGCATCGATGTGCGACTGGCCTGGTCCGTGGCAGTTCTCGCAGGTAACGCCTTTGCCGTCGTGCAGCAGCGCCATGCGGGTGTGAGGATTGTCGGAGAACTTATCGACCTGTTCCTGGTGGCAGGTTGCGCAGGCCTCTGCGCCGGCATAACCGGGAGGGTAGGTCCTGGAGGCTGGAGAAGTCACAGCCTGCTGTTCGTCCTGTGCTCCGGCGTCTACTGATCCAGCCTTCCAGAGACCTGGCAGCAGGACGGCGAGCGCCACACCAAGGAGCAAACGTCTCATCCACTTCTCCCAAACAAGTGATTGATCAGCCAGACTTACCTGACATCAGCTCCTCGTTGCCCCGAGTAGCCAGTTCCTATGCCACGGCAGGATACAACGGGGTTTTGCCGTTCGTTTGTGACGGCCATCACAAAACAACAAAAATCTCAGTTGCGGAAGAGAGGGCTTCCAGCGGCGTTAAGCCCCACCGAGACAGACATATGCGCCCCTGGTCTTTCATACCTCCAGCCAAGCGGCGATCTGAAAGAATGCCGCTTCCACCAGCTGACCCAGAGTGACTTCAACAGCCGGGGATAAAGTCACCCCCCAGTCGGTCGATCCGGGCTGCACGCCAATCAAGATTACTTCTGCCGGAGCCTGACCAAGCAGCCTTAAAGAGTCCAGGAGATCCGCAAAGCCGAGGAGATGCACGCTCTTCGCCAGCGGCAGACGATCTATGTCCCTATTTGCGAACCTCAGCAGCGTGCCTGCACCGACTCCCGCATCCACTGCATCAAGAACAAGGAGATGGGTAATCCCTTGGATGGGCGGTAGAAGGCTGAGTCCCATCGTACCGCCCTCGATGAGCTCAATCTCTTCCGGAAGACGGCTGTCGCCTTGCAGCCTGCGAATTGCGTGAATGCCGCCTCCATCGTCGGTACGAAGCAGATTGCCTAAACCCAGCACGGCGATTGCGCATAGACCAGCCTTTTCAGGCTTCGGTTTGCGAGGAGAAGTCTCGAGCACCGTCATGACTTCCGGTTCTCGGTTCTTTCTTCCTTTTCCAGCAAGTTTCTGGAAACAAACTTCCACAGTGCCGGACAGATGAGCTCGGGAGAACAAGCTACGCCACACGTAAGCGGCTGTATGTGACGAGGATCACAGTGCCAGGTGTTGGCGGGCACATCATGAATCTGAAAAATCGACGAGTCTATTTGGAGACGGGAGGCCTTATGAATAGTGTGACGAACAATCCGAATCGTAGATTTGCCGTTCCCGACAAGATCCTGCTCGCGACTGATCTCGAAGACGCTGATAATCTGCTCCTACATGCGATCGCGCAAACACGGGTGAGCGACGCCGCGCTCACACTCGCTCATGTGATTCCCTCCGCCGAGACCCTTCCTCTGGATGCAAGCGCCATTTGTTCTGCCGATGCCGTAGTTATGAAACTCGAGGCAACTTGCACTCTGGAAAAGATGGCGGCCAAAGTACGCGGCGCTGGAGTGGCTTGCGACATCGTAGTTCGCCAGGGATTTCCCCAGAACGTGATCCCGGAACTGGTGAAAATAAGCGATGCTGAACGGTTGATCCTCGGCACCCATGGCCGTCGACACCTGAAGAGACTGCTCCTCGGATCCGTAGCCCAGGAGATCTTGGCCAAAGTTAATGTGCCAGTATGCACGATCGGTCCTCATGTGGAAGCGTTTTCGGCTCATGGGAAGCCCAAGAAAATCCTTCACCCGGTTTCATTGCGGCCCGGTTATGAACAGAGCGCGCGTCTGGCGCTGGAGATGGCGCAGTTCTATCAGTCGAACATAACCCTGTTACACATCGTTGAACGCCACAACGACTCTGCGCGCATTGCAGAATGGAGCCGGTCGGAACTGCAGAAACTTGTACCCCATGAAGCTCTATTCTGGACAAATCTTAATACCCAGATCGAGGTGGGAGGAGTTGTCAATCGCGTCTTGAAGGCTGCCAATGAAATGCAGGCTGACCTCATCGTGCTCGGCACCGATGCTGCCGGATCATTCTGGCCGATTCGCGGTGACGGCGCCGCGTATGAAATCATCGCCCAAGCTAGCTGCCCGGTGCTTACCATCAGGCGTACCATACCCGCAGAACAGTCAAAGGAGCACTCTAAAGAGGAGCCGACGATCAGCAACGCCTTTGCCGGAATGTTTTGATCGCTTGCGAGTGAAGAATCCGGTAGGCTGAAAAATATCAGCACAAAGGAGCCGGCGCGAATTCAGAAATCGCGCCGGTTTCACTTCCACTCCTCACATTGGTCTCAGGCCGCTTTCTTGACCTCGACCCGCCGCGGCAGCGGCGCCTGAGGAATTCTGACCTCTAGCGCGCCGTTAGATGGGAATGGGATCTGAGTCACGCCGGTAGAACCGTTACCAATTTTGGTTTGAGCATTAAAGGTCGGGGCTGTGACGGCGATCACACCTGGCCGTGACCTCTGTCACTGAGGAGCCTTCCCCTTTTACTTGATCCTGCAAGGAAAGAGGGAGACCTGTATGCAATACCCTGTCGAAGCCTGCTTTCAGAATCGGGTTCTAGCTGCGCCCGATCAAATTCTGGTCGCAACCGACCTGACGGATGCCGACTACCTTATCCCGCATATCATTGCGCAGGCCAAGGCCAGCAATGCTCGGGTGACCTTGTTCCATGCAGTCCGTCCAACCGATTCGCTTCCCCAGGAAGCGGGCGCGATTCCCTTCGTCGACAAAGCCAAGATCGATCGCGATGTGCGATTGTCGCTACTGGGCATGGCCCATGCTTTGCAGCCTCAAGGTATCTCCTGCGAGATCTCGGTGCGGCACGGTTATCCAGCCTATGCAATTTGCGCAGAAATCAGCAGAACAGGCGCAACCCGACTGATTATGGCGACACGCGGGCGCGGAAAACTCGCGCAAGTCGCACTGGGTTCAGTGGCGAGCGAGCTCCTCAGCTGTGTTGATATTCCCATATTTGTTGTTGGTCCCGGTGCTCAGCACTCTGCTCAACAGGTGACGCCGCGAAGAATCCTGCATCCGGTTTCGCTCGCCGGCGATTTCAGAAGAAGCGTCTGCCTTGCTCTTGACCTCGCGCAAACGCACCGGGCTGAGCTGACATTGTTGCACGTGCTGGATCCCGATGTGGAGAGACAGATCGACCCGGAACGCACCTTTTCATGGGCTGAACATGCCTTGAGGTCCCTCATCCCGTCAATACAGGACCTGCGATTCGCTACACAGACACAGGTGACTTCCGGCAATCTGGTGGAAGAAGTGACGCATACGGCCGCCGCGATCGCCGCCGACTGGATCGTGCTGGGTGTAGATCGAACGCTTCCACTCTGGAGATTCCGCGACACCGCAGCTTACAAAGTATTGGCAAGGGCGGCCTGCCCAGTGCTGACCATCCGCCACGCACCATGTGGTAGTCGACCAATCCGGGAAAGAAGCAAACACATCGAAGGAGTGATTGCATGAGTTTGCCACGTCTCAAGCAGAAACAGGGAAAGATGGTCTACTATGCAGTGCGCTAATCCTCTCTGCCGAGCAGAGGCCCTTTACTTCCGAAGTGGCAGCCTCCATGCCATCGACCGGTTTGGACACGGTGGGCCTGGCATGGAGAGGGAGAGCAGTACGTTATTTGGCTTTGCGGCGAGTGTTCGCCACGTTTCGTCGTAGAAACCTGGAGGCCGCCGGACAGCAAGTGCAACCACGCTTTGTTGACTCGAGCAGCAAGGAATACGATTTCGCCGCATAGAGAAATAGAAGCTATCCCGCTATATCGCTGGGAGATCTTCGCACGGCCCGGCTAATTTCTTTCCCCGAAAGCACAACGGTAGCCGTAGCCGGCATAATCGCTTCGCTTGGTTTACATGCCAAGGGTGACCCAGTCACTTAAGATTGAGCGTATGCTACCAAACAATCAGTCCGTATGGATCAATCGCCGGGTTCTGATTACCGGAGCGGGCGGTTTTATCGGAAGCCATCTCGCCGAGCACGTGGCTCGGCTGGGCAGCCATACTCGCTGTCTTCTCCGCTACACGTCGCAAGGATCCTTGGGTTGGTTAGCCGATTCTCCCCTGCGCTCAAACTTAGAAATCGTGCACGGTGATGTTCGCGACTATGAGAACGTCGTTCGCGCAGCTGAAGATGTGGATATCATCTTTCACCTCGCCGCACTGATTGGAATTCCCTATTCGTATCATTCACCGCGATCGTATGTTGAGACCAACATCGGGGGTACCCTAAATGTGCTCGAGGCGGCGAGACGGCAAGGAGTCAAGCAGCTAATATGCACATCAACAAGCGAAGTCTATGGCTCAGCAATGTATATGCCGATGGATGAGACACATGCCATGCAGGCCCAGTCACCTTATTCCGCAACCAAAATAGGCGCAGACAAGATTGCCGAGTCATATCAACGATCATTCGGACTACCTGTGTCGATCGCTCGCCCCTTTAACTGCTATGGGCCACGTCAATCCTCGCGCGCAGTAATACCAACGATTGTTACCCAGACGCTGGCACACCCATCGGTGAATTTGGGAAACCTTCATACAAGTCGGGATTTCACATTTGTCTCAGATATCGTCGAGGGGTTCATCGCGATCGCAGAAAATCCGGCAACCATCGGGAAGGCTCTGAACATAGGAA
>Ga0335075_10014539_pt1 | contig 11817 bp, 10 predicted proteins | sample Lox_Sample_24_FD_206723 | JGI IMG/M metagenome (GOLD analysis project Ga0335075, IMG submission 206723) | Soil microbial communities from Loxahatchee National Wildlife Refuge, Florida, United States - Lox_Sample_2.4 | ecosystem: Environmental > Terrestrial > Soil > Wetlands | place: USA... | reverse complement strand
CCAAACAGCAGGCGCGTCGGATCGCGCTCGATCTCCGCCTCCAGCCGGTTCAGGTTGATCGCAAGCTGTTGCGCGCTGGCGACCAGGTCATTGACGCCGGGCAGCGTCTGCTGGGTGAAGTCACGGATTGCCGGCTGCGTGTCGGCGATCACCCGCTCGAGCCCGTCGATCGTGCCGATCAGCTTTTTCGCCACCCGATCGTAATCGGCGAGCGTTTGCGATGCCTGGTCTTTCAATCCGCCGCGACCCGAATAGCTCTCCGCAACCGTATGGAGCATGGATCTGAGTTCGAGTACCGAGGCGTTGGCATTGTCGAGAATGGCGCCGATATCCTGGCTGTGGGCGGCCAGCACCCCGGTCGCAGTGCGAATATTCTGCAGGCTGTCGCCGATTGCCTGACGGTTTTGCGGGTTGAGCAGCGCATTCAGATTGCCGGCGGCGATTTTGAGCGCGGCGGTCAGCTCGGGCAGCGAAGCCTTGACTTCCTCGAGCGCCGACTGGCCTGGCGGGATGATCGGGTAATGATGACCCGGCTTGGGCCTCAGCGCCGCGGCCGCTTCGGTGCCGCCGCGGATCTGCACCGTGGCGACACCGCTCAGGATGTTGGTGTCGAGGAAAGCGCGAGCATCGGTCTTGATCACAACGCGGCTCGTGTCGATCTCGACGGTCACCTGGATCTGCCCGATATTGTCGGGATCGACCTGGACGTCGGTCACCCGGCCAACCGGGATGCCGTTGTATTGCACCGAGGAGCCTTTGCCCAGGCCCTCCACCGAACCTTTGAAGAAGATGTAATAGCGATCGAAATGCTTTGAGAATTCGACCCGGCCGAGCCACAGCACCGCGCCAAACGCCAGAAATATGACGACGAGCACAAAGGCTCCGACCGCGACGTAATGGGCGCGCGTCTCCATCCGGTTTCTCTCCGCGGCAGAACGGCTCAGGCCGAAGCTGTGGCTGGGGTTTCGCGCACCGCCGGATCGGCACCCTCGGCGCGTAATGCCGCCCGGCCGCGCGGTCCGTGAAAATAGGCGCGGATCCAGGGATGGTCGTCCGCCAGCAGCTGCGCCAGCCGGCCGACGCGGATCCGCTTGTCGACCAGCACGGCCACCCGGTCGCAGATCGCGAACAGGCTGTCGAGGTCATGGGTCACCATGAACACGGTCAACCCGAGGCTCTGCCGCAAATCGCGGATCAATTTGTCGAATTCGCCGGCGGCGATCGGGTCGAGCCCGGCTGTCGGCTCGTCGAGAAACACGATCTCGGGATCGAGCGCCAGGGCGCGGGCGAGCCCCGCCCGCTTGCGCATGCCCCCGGACAGCTGGGAGGGATACTTGGTCGCCGCGTCCTCGCCCAAGCCGACCAGGCCGATCTTGCAGGCGGCGATCTCGTCTTTCAAGCGAGGCGGCATCGCATAGTGCTCGTCGAGCGGCACCTCGATATTCTGCGCCACGGTCAACGAACTGAACAGCGCCCCATCCTGGAACAGGACCCCCCAGCGCTTTTCCAGTCCCCGGCGCACGGTCTCCCCGCAGCGCATGATGTCGTCGCCAAACACTTCGACCCGGCCCTCGGCCGGCCGGTTGAGGCCGACGATCGTGCGCAGCAGGACCGATTTGCCGGAGCCCGATCCGCCGACGATGCCGAGCACCTCGCCGCGGAACACGTCGAGATCGAGACCGTCATGCACCGTTTCGGTTCCGAACCGATTGACGAGACCGCGAATGCGGATCACCGCTTCGCCCGGAACATCCGGCCCGCCGCTCATATGCCCAACATCGAAAAGAATACCGAAAAGATGGCATCGACAACGATCACCAGAAAGATCGCCTCGACCACCGACAGCGTCGTCAGGCGGCCGACGCTTTCGGCGCTGCGCGACACCTGAAATCCCTCGTAACAGCCGATCGTGGCGATGATCACGGCGAAGAACGGCGCCTTCAGCACCCCGATCCAGAATGACATAGGCTCCAGCGAGGTTTGCAATTCATGAACGAATTGCGGGATGGTGATGCCGAGGACGCCCCAGGCCATCAGGCAGCCACCGAGCAGCCCCATCAGATTGGCGTAGATCGTCAGCAGCGGCAAGCTCAGCAACAGCCCGAGGAGGCGCGGGATCACCAGCACCTCGAGCGGATCGAGGCCGAGGGTGCGCAGCGCGTCGATTTCCTCGTTGACTTGCATCGTGCCGATCTGCGCGGTAAAGGCGCTGCCCGAGCGGCCGGCGACGATGATCGCGGTCATCAGCACACCGAGTTCGCGCAGGATGCCAACCCCCAATAGATCGACGGTGTAGATCTGCGCACCAAAGCGGGCGAGCTGGTCGGCGCCCTGATAGGCGATGACGATGCCGACCAGAAACGACAGGAGGCCGACAATCACCAGCGCGTCGACCCCGGTCTGCTCCATCTGGGCCACGAGTGCCGTCAGCCGCAGCCGCCCCGGGTGGCGCAGCAGCCGCAGCACGGTCGCGAGAACCAGTCCGACAAAGCCCAAAATCCGGTAGGTGCGCGCCGCGATGCCAATCGTAACCGCGCCGATCCGGGCGACAAAGCCGGTCAGCGAATGGTGTACCGGTCGCGGGTGCGACACCGCCGGCCGCATGCCGCCGGCCTGGACCTGGGCGAGCAGGGGCGCCAGGCTCGACCGCAGATTGCGCAGCTCGACGCGATTACCGTTCACTTCGAGCTCGCGCTCGGTGCGCAGCAAGAGCCAGGCACCGGCGGTGTCGATGCGGTCGATCCCGGCGAGGTCGATCGTGACCCGCTTGCCGGCCGGCACCCGCAGCGCGCGCAGCCGGTGGTCGAGCTCCGCGGCCGAAGCGAGCAGCCATTCGCCGGAAGCGGCCAGCACCAGGGTGCCCGGCTCCTCCATCGCGACGAAGGTGGCAGCGCAAGGTTTCATATTGTCGATCGGCTCGGGGTCGCCTGGCGAGGTCTTTTCAGCTCGAACAAAAGCGGTTATGTCGCAGCTGCGCCGGTCATGGCCCAGACTGCGCCGGTCATGGCCCAGATTGCGCCGGTCATGGCCGAGCGGCCGTTCGTCGAGGATTGAGCGTCATGGACCTCAAAGAGCACATCAGGTCGATCCCCGATTTTCCAAAGCCCGGGATCCTGTTCTACGACATCTCGACGCTGCTCGCGCACCCGGCCGCGTGGCGCAGCACGATCGCCGGGCTGGCCGGAGCGCTGCGGCCGCACCGCCCCGACCTGTTGATCGGCATCGAATCGCGCGGCTTTCTCGTCGCCGCACCGATCGCTTACGAGCTCGGCCGCGGCTTTGCGATGATCCGCAAGAAGGGCAAGCTGCCGGGCCGCACCGTGCCGTTCACCTACGATCTCGAATACGGCAGCGACACGATCGAGATCCAGGAGGATGCGGTCGCACCCGGCCAGCGGATCGTCGTCGTCGACGATCTCCTGGCAACCGGCGGTACCATGCAAGCCGCGATCGACCTGGTGCGACGCCGCGGCGGCAACGTCGTCGGCGCCGGGTGCATTATCGAATTGAGCTTTTTGCAAGGCCGCAGCCGTATCGACGTCCCGTTCAGCGCGATGGTCGCATACGACGCCTGACCGGATCCGTCACGGCCACACCGTCACGGCCACTGGCACAGCCGCATTCGGGCCGTCCGGCATCTTCACGCACGGTCTCGCTGTCGGCCGAGACTCGCTGCCGCCAATTTATCGAGACTCAATTGTCGGGGCCCGGCGGCCACGGGCCGAGGCTGCGGCCGATCACTGCATAAAGCGGATCGCCGCCACTCTGCGGCGTGCAGTCGCGGCAGCGAATGTCGGCCCAGTTGCCGGCTTCGGCAAAATGGTGGGCGATCAGGCACAAATGCCCGGCATCGTCGAGCAGGCACCAGCAGCCGATCGGCCGGGTCGGCCGGCAGCGCTCGGAAAAGGTCACGATCAGCGGCGCGCCAGGCTTCAGCACCCGCCCGACCTCGCGGATCACCTCGGCCGGCCGGGTCAGGTGCTGGACCGAGACACATAATGCGGCGCCATCGAACTCACCAACGGCAAACGGCAGATGCGGGTTGCGGTTCAAATCCTGCACCCGCCATTCGTCGAGAAACGGGTTCTCGGCCAGCTCGCAAGCGCTGGTTCCGACCCCGACCACCCGCGCATAAGCGATCTCGGGCGGCAGATGGCTGACCCAGCCCGACATCAGATCGAGGATGGCACCATCGGCTGGAAGAATTTCACGATAGAGATCGGTGATCGCGGCGATCGCCGTGGCGTCGATCTGGTGCAGCTGCGGCAGCTCGATGTCGCCGGCAGGTTCGAAGGCCTCGTCAACACGCCTTCCAGCGGTCATCGGACGGAGCGGCGTCATTTCCCCCGACTCTTTGGTGTTTGATGTGAGATAGGGAGCGCCATCGGGGCCGTCCATAGGGGAAAACCGCGCGGAACGGGAAATCGCGAGCGCAACACCGATGCGCTGCATCGGGACAGCCCGGTCAGCCGGCCACCGCCTCGTCGACCGGCCGGCAGCGCCGCCCGAGCGCCTCGGCCACCGCCGGATGGGTGACCTGGCCGCGGCAGATATTGAGGCCGTGGCGCAGATGCGGATCATCGCCGAGCGCACCGCGCCAGCCGCGTTCGGCGATCGCCAGCACAAACGGCAGCGTGGCGTTGTTGAGGGCCACGGTCGACGTGCGCGCGACCGCCCCCGGCATGTTGGTGACGCAATAATGCACCACCCCTTCTTCGACATAGGTCGGGTCGGCATGGGTCGTCGGCCGGCTGGTGGCAAAGCAGCCGCCCTGATCGATCGAGATGTCGACGACCACCGTCCCCGGCCGCATCGCCCGGATCAGCTCGCGGCTGACGAGCCGGGGTGCCGCCGCGCCCGGGATCAGCACCGCGCCGATCACCAGGTCGGCGGCGGCAACTTCCTTCTCGATGTTTTCCATCGTCGAGTAGAGCGTGTGCAGCTGCGCGCCGAACTGCAGATCGAGCTCGTAGAGACGCGGCAATGAGCGGTCGATGATCGTGACATAGGCTTCCATCCCCATCGCCATGCGCGCCGCATTGGTGCCGGCCACGCCGCCGCCGAGGATCACGACCTTGGCCGCCGGCACGCCGGGCACGCCGCCAAGCAGGACGCCGATGCCGCCCTGCTCCTTTTCGAGGCAATGGGCGCCGACCTGCACCGACATCCGCCCGGCGACCTCGCTCATCGGCGCCAACAGCGGCAGGCCGCCACGCGCATCGGTGACGGTCTCATAGGCGATCGCGACGATCCCCGAATCGACCAGGCCATCGGTCAGTTCGCGGTCGGCGGCGAGGTGCAGATAGGTGAACAGGATCTGGTCGCGACGCAGCAGCGCCACCTCCTGCGGCTGCGGCTCCTTGACCTTGACGATCAACTCCGCGGTGGCAAACACCTCGGCCGCATCGGCAACGATCGTGGCGCCGGCCGCCTGATAGGCACGGTCGTCAAAGCCGATGGCGCTGCCGGCACCGGCCTCGACCAGCACCCGATGGCTGCGATGGGTCAGCTCGCGCACGCTGCCGGGGACGAGACCGACGCGATACTCATGGGTCTTCACCTCCTTGGGCACTCCGATCCGCATCGCCTGATCTCCGCCGGGCCGAGCTGATCGATATCTGATGGATGGCGACGGAAATTGTAAGCCCCATGCGACCGCGAGCGAACGCCACTGCGCGAGTGCCGCGGACGGCGCCGGACCGGCTCAGAGCGCCGCCAGTTGCGCTGCGACTTCGTCGGCGAGCGGCAGCGACGCGGTCAGGCCCGGCGATTCGATGCCGTAGAGGTTGACCAGGCCGGGAATGCCGTGGGTCTTCTGCCCCTGCACGACGAAATCGGCGGCGGGTGCGTCGGGTCCGCTGATCTTCGGGCGAATGCCGGCATAACCGGGCTGCAGGGCGCCGTCGCGCAGGTCCGGCCAATAGCTGCGCACCGCGGCGTAGAAGGCGGCGCTGCGGGCCGGATCGACCGCGTAATCGACCGTCGAAATCCATTCGATATCGGGGCCGAAGCGGGCCTGGCCGGCGAGGTCGAGGGTGATGTGCACGCCGAGCCCGCCCGGTGGCGGGACCGGGTAGACAAGGCGCCGGAACGGCGACGGCCCGGTCAACGTAAAATAGACGCCGCGGCAGAAATAGGCGGGCGGGATCGTTTGCCGCGGGATGCCGGCGATCGCCCGCGCCAGCGCCGGGGCGTAGAGCCCGGCGGCATTGACGAGGAGCCGACAGCGCAGCATGGCGGGCTCGGCACCGCCGATTTCGAGCTCGAACCCGTTGTCCTGCACCCGGCCCGCCGTCACCGGGGTGCGCAGCACGATCATCCCACCCGCGGTCTCGGCTTCGCCCTGATAGGCGAGCATCAGCGCATGGCTGTCGATGATCCCGGTCGATGGCGAGATCAGCGCGGCCACGCAATGCACCGCCGGCTCCAGCTTTCGCGCGGCCGCGGCGCCGAGCCACTCGACATCATCGACGCCATTGGCCCGGGCTGCCGCCGCGATCTTTTCGAGCGCCGGGACCTCGCCTTCATGCGCGGCGACGATCAGCTTGCCGAGCCGGGCATGCGCCACCCCGTGCTCGCTGCAATAGGCATAGAGGCGGCGGCGGCCGGCGACGCAGGTCACCGCCTTGAGGCTGTCCTTCGGGTAGTAGATGCCGCTGTGGATCACCTCGCTGTTGCGCGAGGAGGTTTCGAAACCGATCGTCGCGGCGCGTTCGAGCACCACCACCTCGCGGCCGGCGAGCGCCACCGCCCGCGCCACGGCGAGACCGATCACCCCGGCGCCGACCACCACACATTCGACCTCGTCCACCACGACCTCTTGCCTGCCGCGAGCCGTTGACCGGCGCCTTTGTTGGCCAAGCCGGCAGACCGGTCAAGACCGCGCCATCCGGCGGCGGACCCGCGTCCCGCAGCCCAATGGGTCGGGCCGAGACATTCTGCCGCGGAACCGTCCGGACCGGCCGGAAGGCGGTCCGGCAGGGTGCGAGGCGGCTGGACGCGCTGCGTGAAATCGCCGACACTCGCCGGCTGCGGCAACGGGCGAAGGACAGCGATGAGCCGGAACACTGCCACCGTGCTGACGCTCGCCGATTACCGGGCGCGACAGCGCATGGTGTATTTCACCCGCCCCGAGCTGAACCAGCTGCTCGGCCTCTATAGCCGGCACGTGATCCGCGGCGAATGGCGCGACTACGCGATCGACCACGGCCCCGGCATGGCGCGGTTCTCGGTGTTTCGCCATACCCACGAGGCCGCGGCCTTCGCCATCCTCAAAATCGTCCAAAACCCGGCGCGACCGGCCGAATTCACCGTCGAAAGCGGGCGGCAGCGGCTGCGCAATGCACGCAGCCTTCCTGAAGCTCTCGAATATTTTCGCAGCTTTCTGAGCCTCGTCACGGCCTAGCTGGCCAAACCGCCCGCAGGCACGCGGCACGGCAGGCATCGCTTTAACCGAACGCGCCCGATTGTCGCAGGTCGGCGATGTCCCCGGGCGACAGGCTCAACACCTCCGCCAGCACCGCTTCGGTGTCCGCTCCGAGCCCCGGCGCGGCCCCGCTGCGGCGTCCGAAGCTCGCCCGCCACGGTAGGCCGGGCAGCACCCCGCCACCATGTGCGTCCCAGAATTTGCGCTGGCGCAGATGGGTGCTGGCGACGAGATCGGCGGCGCTGGCAAGGGCGGCGGCCGGGACGCCGGCGCCTGTCAGCAGCGCCTCGGCGGCAGGCGCGGCGCGATCGCGGCACCAGGCGGCGAGCGCATCGTCGATCGCACGGGAGCGCATGGCGCGCGCCTCCGCCCCGAGCATCGCCAGCGGGGCCAGCGCCGGAACCGCCGCACAGAGCGCCTGCCATTGCCGATCGGTCGTGACGGCGAGGCTGACCCAGCCATCATCATCCGCGCAGCGATAGGCACCGTGCGGAACGAACGGCGCGCGATCGTTTCCCTGCGGCTGCGGCGGTGAGTCGAGCTGCGTCGCCAATAGCGGCTCGGCCATCGTCCATAGCAACGCCTCGATCATCGAGAAATCGACGCGCGCGACGCCGCCCTTCTGCCGCCGGTGCCACAGCGCCGCAGCGACGACAAACGCCAGCATCAGCCCGCACATCGGGTCGAGCCAGGCAAAGCCGACGCGCGGCGCCACCCCGGGACGGCGGTTGAGCCCGGCGAACCCGGCATAGCATTGCAGGAGCGTGCCATAGGCGACCGCCCGCGCCTCCGGTCCGGTCCGCCCGAGCCCGGAGGCCGAGACGTAGATCAGCTCCGGATTGGCGGTCCGCAGCGCCGCGGTGCCGAGGCCGAGCCGGTCCATGACCCCGGTCGCGAAATTCTCGATCAGCACGTCGGATTTTTCCGCCAGCCTCAGCGCGAGGCGGATCGCCTGCGGCGCTTTGAGGTCGAGCACGATACCGCGCTTGCCTTGGCCGAGAACGCTGTGCAGGTCGGAGGCCCGGGCCGGATCGCCGCGTCCTGGGGCCTCGATCTTGATCACCTCGGCCCCCATCGCCGCGAGATAGCGGGTCGCGGTCGGGCCGGCGATAACCCAGCTGAAGTCAAGAACGCGAACCCCCGAGAGCGGCAGTTCGCCGGGCGGCAGGTTTGGCTGCTCTGCCCCGGACCCGTCGCGGACGCTCAGTCCGAAAGGCGGCCTGGGCATCGCGACGGCGCGGCCATCGATCTCGACCCGCCGGTAGAAATGACGATGGGCGAGCTGCGGCGACGCCAATTGCTCGGCCGGCTCGCGCAGCGGGAAGCTCGGCACATGGGCGGCCTGCGCCCGATCGGCGATTGCCTGCTTGTCGTGCTGCCGGCTCCATTGCGACATCAGCGCGTGGAGCGCGTCCCAATTGGCCACCCGGTCGCGTTTCGCAACAAAGCGCGGATCGCCACCCCAGTCGGGCGAGCCCATGACCTCGAGCCAGGCTGCCCATTGCCGGTCCTCGCGCGGCGAGATCGCGACATAACCATCCCGCGCCGGCAGGATCGTGACGGTGGCGCCATTGCCATCGCCGACCCGCTGGCGCGGCCGGATCGTGCCGCCGAGCCCGACACTGGCGAGTTCGCCCGCGGCCATCGTCGCCAGCGCCTCCTCGATCGACACATCGATGACGGCACCCGGGGTCGGAGCCAGCACCGCGTGCATACCGGCGCAGGCGGCGGCAAGCCCGCCGATAAACGCCGACTGCTCGCCGACCGCGCGGATCGGCGCTTCGCCGAGATCATCCACCTGCCCGGTCAGGAGCCGGGCGATGCCGCTCGCATAGAACAGGGTCAGATCGCTCGCCGGGTGATCGGCCTTGGGCCCGGTCTGGCCAAAGGGCGAGATCAGCACCAGCACGGCGTCGCGGTTCACCCGGCGCAGGCTGTCGGCATCCCATTGCCGGGCCCGCAACGCGCCGGGACCGCCTTCACAGACGATCAGCCTGGCGCCGCAAACCGTCTCGCCTGCAGCCGCCGAATCCGGGGCCAGCACCGTTTTGCCATGATCGAGATACCGGCCGAGCCGCGAGCCCGGCTCCGGGCCGATGGCGACGACCGCGGCGCCGAGGTCGGCGAACAACCGCCCGCACACCGCCGCTGCCAGACCGGCACCGAACTGCACCACGCGAATCCCTGACAGGAGCGGCATAGCGAACCTTCCGATCGAGCGACAACGGGCCGAGCGACAACGGGCCGAGCGACAACGGGCCGAGCGACAACGGGCCCGCAGAGACGATCGGCGGCCTCAATCTTCGCCGACCGCACGCTGCCGGGCGGCGGGCGCCGAACCCGCGCGAGCCCGGGATGCATCTGCCACTGCGTTGCGCTCACCCGCGTGATGCTCCTCTCGACCCGGTGCCGCGAGCATAGCCATGGCGGGCCCCGGCGTGGAGATCGTTTCGCCCCGACACGAACACCGTTTCGAACGCGCCGACCCGCGATTCAAACTTCCGCTCGCGGTCGGGTGCGGTGCGCGGGTAACATTGCAACCGTCCAGCTCGAGGAGCGGAATGACGGCAGCACGGCAACTGCATCTCGGCGCCTTTATGCGTCCGGTCGGCATTCACACCGCGTGGTGGCGCTATCCCGGCGCCTGGCCCGACGCCAATTTCAACCTCGACCACCTGGTCCGCTTTGCGCAGACCCTGGAGCGCGGCCGGTTCGACGCGTGGTTCATGGCCGATCATCTGTCGGTTTTGAACATGCCGATGGCGGCACTGAAGCGCAGCGCCACGGTAACCTCGTTCGACCCGCTGACTTTGCTGCCGGCGCTGGCGATGGTGACGCAGCATTTGGGGTTGATCGCCACCGCCTCCACCACCTTCGAGCCGCCTTACCTGATCGCCCGGCGGTTTGCCTCACTCGACCATTTGAGCGGTGGACGCGCCGGGTGGAACCTGGTCACCACCTCGAACCCCGACGCAGCGCTCAATTTCGGCTTGACCGAGCATATGGAGCATGGCGAGCGCTATCGCCGCGCCCGCGAATTCTTCGATGTCGTGACCGGGCTATGGGACAGCTGGGCGGACGACGCCTTTATCCGCGATGTCGAAGCTGGCCTCTATTTCGACCCCGAGCGGCTACACATCCTCGATCACCAGGGCGAATTCCTGTCGGTGCGCGGGCCGTTGAACATCGCCCGCCCGATCCAGGGTTGGCCGGTCATCGTCCAGGCCGGCGCCTCCGAGGCCGGGCGCCAGCTCGCGGCCGAGACCGCCGAGGTGATCTTCGCCAGCGGCGGCCGCCTCGCCGATGCACAGGTGTTCTATAGCGATGTCAAAACCCGCATGGAACGGCTCGGACGCGATCCCAAACAGATGAAGATCATGCCCGGCGCGCTGGTCGTGGTCGGCGACAGTGCCGGCGAAGCCCGCGACAAGCGCGCGCTGCTCGACAGCCTCGTCCATCCGGATAGCGGCCTCGCCTCGCTGTCGATCGCGCTCGGTCACGACGCCTCCGGTTTCGATCTCGACGGGCCGCTACCCGAGATCCCCGAATCGAATGCGAGCAAGAGCGGCCGGCAGCGGGTCATCGAGCGTTCCCGGCGCGACCATCTCAGCGTGCGCGAATTGGCGCGGATCGCCGGCAGCTATGGCGGGCTGGCGCTGGTCGGAACGCCCGAGATGATCGCCGACGAGATGCAGGAATGGCTCGAAAGCCGTGCCTGCGACGGGTTCAACATCATGTTTCCCTATGTTCCCGGCGGGCTCGACGATTTTGTCGACCGGGTCGTGCCGGAATTGCAGCGCCGCGGTCTCTTCCGCCGCGAATACGAGGGCCGGACCCTGCGCGAGAATCTCGGCCTCCCCCGTCCCGAAAACCGTTTTTTCGCACGCCGCGGCGACTAGACCATGATCCGTATCGGATCGAAGCGCTCCGACCCGATCCGCGAATCATGGTCCCGTCCCTGGAATCGAGAGCAGCGACTCACAGCGGCGGCGTGCCGTGCCGCCATTTCAGCGTCGGCGGGGCGATGCGCTGGAAACTGGGCCGGGAAATGATGCGCTCGGCATAGCGCGTGAACAGCTCCTTCCGGGGCCCGAGGCCGAACATCATCGTCCAGTGGAAGCCACGCCCCAAAGGATATCGGCCGCCGTCATGCGTTCGCTAAGCAGATAGGGCCCTGTGGAAACCTGAACAGGCCCGGCGCCGGGGTGCGGCGAGATTGCCGCCACGTTTTATGGCGATTTCGGCACGATCCTCGAATGGGTGGTCCAAAAACAGAACACTCCCGGCCGGGTTGGCGCGGGCCAAGCTGGCGCGGGAGTGTCGGTTGGGATGGTTGCGGGGGCAGGATTTGAACCTGCGACCTTCAGGTTATGAGCCTGACGAGCTACCGG
>Ga0335075_10014538_pt1 | contig 11819 bp, 11 predicted proteins | sample Lox_Sample_24_FD_206723 | JGI IMG/M metagenome (GOLD analysis project Ga0335075, IMG submission 206723) | Soil microbial communities from Loxahatchee National Wildlife Refuge, Florida, United States - Lox_Sample_2.4 | ecosystem: Environmental > Terrestrial > Soil > Wetlands | place: USA... | reverse complement strand
TCGACCAGCGACGTGGCGGGAACGGGTCCTGGTGCAGATTGGCAGAGATTAACTAAGAGCTGCCCCGCGTTCGCAACCGAATACGCTGCGGTTGTACTACGCAAGCATGGAGGGCCCGAAGGAGAGTTCAATCCTATTCGTAAACGACAAGCGGAGCTCCTTCCCGCGTGCGACGCCATGCTTCAGAAGGTTCAGAGCTTCGTGCAGGATCACCCTCAGATCTGCTCGCAGCTATGACAAACGATTGGGAAACTCTACGAGAGGGCGCGCGCCGCGGAAAGCGCCGCCTCTCGTGTTCTATTCCGTCGCGCGGAATCTGCGATCCGGCTCGCTGCAAGGCGGCAGCGAACCGAGCACAACCTATTCCGCTGCAAACGTAATCAGGCCGGGCGCTGCCAGCCGAGCCAGCCGCAGATCGCGTCGCCCATGACCAATTCCTTGTCGCGGCCCTGCAGCCACGGCAATTCCTCGGTGAACATCGTCACGCACTGCCGGTAGGAGCATGGCATGCGGGTGATGTCGGTGCCCCAGAAGCAGCGCTGCGGCCCGAACGCGTCAACGATCTGGCGGATGTATTGGTGAATGTTGCGGTACGGGTAAGGCTCGCTCGAATAGCTCGGCGCGCCCGACAGTTTGACCGCGACATTGGGATATTTTGCAAGCGCCAGCATCTCGCCGAGATTGGCGAAGGCGGCATCGTCCTTGCCCGAGCCGCCCGGTCCGCCGCGGCCGTGATGGTCGATATGCAGTTTGAGCCCGGGATGGCGCTCGGCGATGCGCGCAAGATCGGCCATGTGCCCGCCGGCCATCAGGCCGACCGGCAATTTCTCGCGCTCGCAGGCCGCCCAGAACCAGTCGAGCGAACCGTCACTCCACCAGCTCGCCTGATGCGGCTGGTTGAACGTAAAACGGAAGCCGAGCATGCCCGGCCGCTGCCGCCAGTTCCTGACGATCTCCTCCTTGTTCGGCGCTTGCAGGTCGAAATTGCCGAGGATGCAGAATTTGCTCGGATAGGCCTTGACCGCTTCGACCGCCTGCGCATTCGGTCCCTCGCCCAAGGTGCTGGGCGGATGAATGACAGCGGCGTCGACCCCGGCCTCCGCCATTTCCTTCAACGCGTCATTAACATCATAGGTCGGGATCTGGCGATGCTGCGGCGACATCCGCGCATTTTCCCAAAGGTGGATCTGCGAATCGACGATCTGCATGGTCTTCTCCTCTGCGGTGAGTGGGTGATTGCTATCGTCCTCAAACGGTTAATCTGCGCGCTCACCGGCGACCAGGGCCGCAGGCGCGCCGGCCGGTGCCGCGTCATCGGTCATCGCCAAGGGCCGGCCATGGGTTTCAGGGCCGAGAAAGGTAAAGGCCAGACCGATGCCGAGCGCGCATATCGACAGGAACATAAAACCGGGCAGGATCGCCTGCTCAGTCGCGTGCGGGGTCAAGAGGTTGCCGGTACCGGCAATGACCGCGAGCGAGGCCGGGCCAAGGATCTTGCCAAAGCCGTTGGCGGCGAGATTGAGCCCGGCGGCGCGTGCCCCGCGGCGCACTCCGAACACTTCGACCGCGTATGGCGCCAAATTGGTAAAGCCACCTTCCATAAACAAATTTGCGACCATCAGCAGCGGGATGAACAGCGGAAACCCGGCGACATAGACGCTGTGGAAATAACCGGCGACAGCGATCGTCACGGCAAGTCCGAAGCCATGCACCTGGCCGCAGCGCCGCCGCCCGAACCATTGCGGCATCAACGCGAACGCGATCTTGCCGGTGATGCCGCAGAGGATGACAAAGACGAAATACCGCGCCGCCTGCGCCACCGTGATCTTCAGCAACAGCGAGAAGATCGTCGGCCCCCATAGAATGACCGCGTAATCGACGGTCGCAGCCCCTCCCATCGTGAACACCACCAGCCAGAACAGCCGCGGTTGCGCGTAAAGCTCCCAAAACCGGCCACGCGGCGGATTGACCGGCCGAATGGTCGGCAATGGCACGCTCGCCAAGGGCAAGCCGAGATGGCTGGCGACCAGTTCTCTCGCCTCGGCAAAGCGCCCCTTGGCGATCAGCCAGCGCACCGATTCGGGCATTGTCAGGCCAGCGAGCACAGCCACCAGGGCTGGAGCCGCGCCGAGAGCGGCAACACCGCGCCAGCCGAGCACCGACAGCAGTGTCGCCGCGGTCAGCGACGACAGCAAGGTGCCGACCGTCGGAAACACGACCGCAAGGCTGGCAACGACGGTGCGAAAGCGAGTTGGCGTGATCTCGACGATCATCGTCAACGCCGGCACGCTCGCCGCCGACAAGCCAAAACCGACGACAAACCGCAAGGCAGCGAACAATTGCCACGCGTGATCCGGGATCAGCGCGATCGATCCGGCACCGCAGGCGCAGATCAGATAACCGGCGACGAGCTGGCGCTTGCGCCCCAACGAATCGGACAGCGACCCCCAGATCGGGGCGCTGACGATGGCGCCAACGCCGCCGCTCAACAAGATGATCGCCGACTCGCCGTAGGTCAGATGCCAGCGCGGACCGAGTTCGGCGACGAGATAGCCGACGATAAAAAAATCGAACAAGTCGAGCATCGAGCCGGCGGCGATCAGCGCAAACGACCGCCAATAGCGCCAATTGAGCGGCGCCTGATCAAACAACGCCAAGAGGCCGTCCGAGGTTTGCTCCACCATCCGTTCCTCCCGCGAGTTGCCGGCCTCAGAGTCCCTTTATTCCCTCGACGGACGCACCGGGGGGCGAGGGTGGGCGGCCCGGTACACCGCCGCTTATTTGTTCGACCGAGAATAGGCCGTCATCCCGATCGCCGTCCCGCCGCACGCGGCGGGCGCGCCGGGCGCATGCGGATGGCGGCGGCTGACGGGATGCGCCGACGCGCCGGGCCGGCGCGCTCGACGCTGCCCGACGCCACCGCGGTGCCGACCACCGGCTCTTCGATTGGCGGGCGCAGTTTGCCCGCGGCTTCGATGTCGGCAACGACTTTGGTGACGATCTCGGCCAATGCCTGCCGTGCCGCGGATGGGCCGCGGCTTGCGGCAATGCCAAGCGCCAGGGTGCGATAGACGCCGCGCTCGGTAATCCGGTGCGCTTGCGCCAGACCGCGGCCGCATTCTCGAACGACCGAAGAGTGTGGCAGGATCGACGCGCCGACCCCCTGCTGGACCATCAGCCGGATGGTCTCGTGATCATTGAGTTCGGTGTCGACCTGCAAAGCGATGCCACGCCCGGCAAGCAGCACGTCCAATGCGGCGCGCAGACCGTCGCCGAGGATCAGCGGCGTGCGGTTCAATTCCTCGACCGAGACGATACCCGGCGGCCGCCCCCCGGCGCGCGTCACCAGGACCATTTCTTCCTCGGCGAGCCGGGTCGAGGCGATCAGCCGGCTCGGCGAGATCTCGGCCATCAGCGCCAGATCGACGAGCCCGGCGATGATGAATTCCTCGAGCCGCACGGTGCCGGCATGCACCACTTTCAATTCGATGAGCGGGTAATGGTCGCGCATTCGCGCGAACAGTTCGGGGACGACAACCGGGCACAATGTCGGCGTCACCCCGAGGATGATCTTGCCGGAGGGATGCGCCTTGTGCGCGCGGATCTCGTCGCCGGCGCGCTCGACATCGCGCAGGATGCGCTGAGCGCTGTCGAGCAGTTTTTGCCCGGCCTCGGTCAGCCGGACGCCGCGATTGGCGCGAGTAAACAACGCGGCTTCGAGTTCGTCCTCGAGCCGCTGCACATGTCGCGTCAAGGCCGGCTGGGCGATCTGCAGATGGGCCGAAGCGCGGGTGATGCTGCCGAGTTCGGCGATGCGGACGAAATAGTGGAGGCTGCGCAATTCCATGGCGGCGCCGATTCCGCTCACCGGCGGCCGCCAAGGTCAATCGGAATGTCGACTGGTGCACGGCGCCGCTCGCAACGACCACGACAATCTCAAGCGGGCGATCACAGCGGGTCCTGCCCATGCCGCTGTGGCATGAGCATAATCGGAATTCGGTATTTGCTTGATGAAGCGATTGATTTTAGCGTCACATCAGCAGACTGCAAGCTGCGCCAACAGGAGAAGCTGTCATGGAAGTCGGCGTCTACCACGAGTTCCACTGCCGTCCGGATCAGACCCAGGCAGCGGCGTTCGCGGTGGCGCTCGACCAGATCGAGGCGGCCGATCGCTGGGGGCTCGATGCGATCTGGCTTGCCGAAATCCATCAGCAGGCGCGGCGCTCGGTGATGAGCGCGCCGATGACCGTTGCCAGTGCGATCGCCGCGCGCACCAAACGCATCAAGATCGGCACCGGGGTCCAGGTCTTGCCGTTGTGCCACCCGCTGCGGCTCGCCGAGGAGACTGCGACGGTCGATCAGATCAGCCAGGGCCGCTTGCTGTTTGGCGTCGGCCGCAGCGGCAACCCGCGCAGCTACATGGCTTATGGCGTACCTTATTCGGAAAGCCGCGAGCGCTTTCTGGAAACCCTCGAAATCGTCAAGCGGGCGTGGACGCAAGATCGGTTTTCGTATGAGGGCAAATATTGGCGGTTCGACAATGCCAGCGCCGTGCCGCGGCCCTTTCAACAGCCATGTCCGCCGATCCGCGTCGCCGCCGCCAGCGAGGAGACGTTTCCGTCGCTGGGCGAGGCCGGTTATCCGATCTTTGTCGCGGTGCGCAGCGGTTCGCTGTCGGCGCTCGCCCCCGATCTCGCGGCCTATCGGCAAGCCTACCGCGAGGCGGGTCATCCGGGCGAGGGCGAGGTCTATTTGCGCTGCACTCTCCACATCGCCGACACCGACCGGAAGGCTTTCGACGAGGCGGAGGAGAGCATCATGTCCGGGTACCGGACCTTGAGCACGCGGCTCGAGGGTGCCCCCAACCGCCGCCGCGCCGCCGAGGCGGTCGCGATCCGCACGATCTCCTATGACGAGGTCCAGCGCGACAAGGTCATCATTGGCAGCCCCGAGCGGGTCGCCGACCGGCTGTTGCAACTGCACGAAGAATTGGGGCTCGACGGCATTCTGGCCGAACTCAATTTTGGCGCGTTGATCCCACCCGAAGCGATGACGCGCTCATTGCAATTACTGTGCGAAAAGGTACTGCCGCAACTGCATTAAAGACCCGGAGCGCCGGCCTGATGAACCAACCCGGCGTCACAATTGCTCTGACGGTCGCAGTCGTGGACCGTCGCAGTCGTGATCGCGGCATGAATGGACTGGAGGAAAAATGAAATTTGGATTGTTCGGCAGTGCGCAGGCCCGCCGCGCCGGCCCCGATACCGACAGCAGCCAGGGCTTTCGTGACTTTATCGAAAACAATGTCGAAGCCGAGGCGCTCGGCTATTACAGCACGTTTCTGGTCGAGCACCATTTCACCGGCTTTGGCCAGGTCTCGGCGAGCCTCAACCTGTTGACCTGGCTCGGTGCGCGCACGCGTCATCTGCGGCTCGGCACCGCGGTTCTGGTATTGCCTTGGCACAACCCGGTTCTGCTCGCCGAGCAGGCAGCAACCCTCGATCTGTTGTCCGGCGGCCGGCTCGATTTTGGCGTCGGCAAGGGCTATCGCTGGAACGAGTTCGCCGGTTTCTGCGTCGCCATGGAAGAGGCCGATCAGCGCTTTGACGAAGCGCTCGACGTCATCACCAAATCCTTTGTGTCGGATACCCCGTTTTCGCATCACGGCAAGTTCTGGCAGTACGACAATATCGTCGTCGAGCCACCGGCCGCACAAAAGCCGCATCCGCCGTTTTGGATGGGTGCCGGCAGCCGAAACTCGGTGCGCCAGGTCGCTGAGCGCGGCTACAACATGCTGTTGGGTCAGCATTCTCTCGCCGAAGAGATCCTGGAGCAGGTCGCCCAGTTTAAAGAAGAGGTCGTATTGCGCGGCCGCCGCTACAATCCGTTGGAGGTCGCGGTCGCCCGCGCCGTCCATTTCGCAAAAGACGCCGCCGACAAGCAGGAAGCAATCGAGCGACGCTACCAGGGCCATATGCGGGTCAACGCGCTGGCCCGGCGGCCCGATGGCGAGACCCGCAGCCGCTACCGCCTGGATGACGAAAAAGAGGCGCGCTACGTAAGTGCCGAGAGCGCGCTGTTCGGCACACCGGACGAGATCATGCGCAAGCTCGAAAAGCTGCGCGCCGGCGGTGTCGAGTATGTGATCATCAATTTCGGCGGCTCGCGCGAAAATATCCGCCGCTTTGCCCGCGAAATAATGCCGGCGTTCAGCGACGAGCCCGTCTTGGCCCTTGCCGGCAAGTGATGGTGTGAGAGGAGCAGCAGCAATGACATTCGAATTCGGGGTGTTTCACGAGTTCCAGCGGCGCCCGGGTCAAACCGAGGCCGAGGCGTTCACGACCGCGTTCGAGCAGGTCGACGCCGCCGAGCGTTGGGGTTTGGACGCGATCTGGTTGCCGGAAATCCACATGGCACCCGACCGCTCGGTGTGTGCGGTGCCGATGACCATCGCCAGCGCCATCGCCTCGCGCACCCGCAACATCAAGATCGGCACCGGGGTCCAGGTCCTGCCGCTGTGCCAGCCGCTGCGGCTCGCCGAAGATGCCGCGACCGTTGATCACATCAGCCGTGGAAGGCTGCTGTTTGGTGTTGGCCGCAGCGGCTTTCCGCGCGCCTACGAAGCCTACGGCATTTCCTATGGCGAAAGCCCCGAGCGCTTCGCCGAAGTGCTCGAGGTCGTCAAGCGCGCCTGGACTGAGGAAAAATTCTCCTTCGCCGGCAAATACTACAATTACGAAAACGTAAGCATCGTGCCAAAGCCGTACCACCGGCCGCACCCGCCGATCCGGATCGCCGCCAACCGCGAGGACACCTTTATTTCGGCCGGCCGGCAAGGTTATGCGATCTTTGTCGGCGCGCGCCGCGGCACGATCGATGAGGTGCTGCCCAGTCTCGAGATCTATCGTGAAGCCTGGAAGGCGGCCGGTCACCCCGGCAATGGCGAGGTATATCTGCGGGCACCGGTCTATGTCGGCGACACGATGGAGCAGGCGCGGCGGGACCCGGAAGAGAGCCTGATGAACACCTACCGCTGGTTGGGCGCGCGGCTCCAGGAATCGGCCCACAGCGCCGGGGTTTTCGACAGCGCGCGCCGCATCGAGGGGGCGCAGCGGCTGCAGACGCTCACCTACGACGAGGTGCTGCAAGGTCGGGCCATCATCGGCACGCCGGAGGTCGTTGCCGACCGTCTGCTGACCTTACAGCAGCAGTTGGGCCTCGCCGGCATCCTCGGCGAACTGAACTACGGAGGGCTGGTGCCGCACGAACGGATCATGCACTCGCTGCAGCTAATCTGCGAAAAGGTGCAGCCGCATCTGCGCTGAGGAGCCGCATCGAGCGCCGGTCCGGGCTCGATCCCACAGGCTGTGATGACGGGAAGCGCCTGCACTGGGGTTCATGCAGGCGGGGGGGGGCCGCGACAATAATCAACCGACGCTCGTCGGTCATTGCGCCGACGGGCGGGGCACCCTCCGGCGCTTCAGAACAATTTCCGCTCCTCTGGTGAAGCCCAGACGTCCGATATTTCCTCAAGAATTGCCGTCGTACGGTGGCAAATCGAGCACTGCCGCGTCGCGATAAGCTCGCTGCTGCGATCAGCTTTGCGCCAAGGTGGAATTAGGCTCGCGATATCCGCCGAAACCCGATATCCTGTACGCTGCTTTTGAAGCCGAAGTGATCGCGGGCGAGTTGACGTGCGGTGCTCATGGTCTTAGGCGCGTTTCGACAGCGGTTTTGCCGGCTCAACCGCTCCGCAAGGACACCGGGAACATCGGTTTTCCGGTCGAGGACTGATCGCGATCTCGATGCGCGGAATTCATGCGTCCCCCCGGGCCACCGCGCGCGGGTAGAGATGCCGGTGCTGTTGTTGAGCGGGCTCGGCATGCTCCTGTTGCCGGTAGCCGCCGCCGCCGATCCGGCGAGCGACGATCTCGGCAAGCTGCGCGCCGACATTCAAAAGGAAATCGCGGCTTTAAAGCGACAGGAAGCAAAACTCCACCAGGAATTTCTGGACCTCGACCGCAAAAGCAAACTGCTCGACCGCAAGAGCGAACTGCTCGACGAGCAGTTGCGGACGATACGCGCCGCCGGCGTCGCGCCGGCGGTGCCACCCGCGGTGGGAGCACCAGGTTCGCCGGCGACGATCTCGACTTCCCCTGCGGCAAGCGAGCAATTGCGCATGATGCGCGGCGCCGGGGCTGGTGCCGCCGCCGCGCCGCCCGAGGTGGGCGCGGCAGGTTCGCCGGCAACGATCTCAGCTTCACCGACAGTGAGTTCGCCGTCACCGCCTTCGGGCATCGAGGTTGCGCAAGCCCCTGCCGGGGCGCCGCCCGCCACAGCGCCGACGGGCAGTCCGCCGGCTCCTCCCCCAGCCGGCGGCGAATCGGCGCCGATCCAGGGCCCCTCGGCAGCCCAGCAACAGGCCCGGCAGGTCGTCGAGACTGCGCCGGCACTGAGTACCGGCGGAGTCTTGACCCCGAAAGGCCAGTTTGTGATCGATCCATCGATCGAATACGACTACTGGTCGCAAAACCAACTCGGCGTCAACGGCTTCCAAATCATTCCGGGCATTACCTTCGGCAATATATTTGCCAACCGGGTCGAACAGAACATCACGACCGCCGCCGTCACCGGCCGCTACGGGATCACCGATCGCTGGGAGGTCAATGTCAAGGTCCCTTATGTCTACAATACCGGGCAGACGATCAGCCTGATACCGGAAGGGACCATGGCGCAGCTGTTGAGCGTCAATGCCAGCGGCAACGGGATCGGCGACATTCAGTTCGGATCGAGCTATCAGATCAACTCGGGTGAAAATGGCTGGCCGATCCTGATCGCCAACGCGCTGTTCAAGACCGCCACCGGCACCAGCCCGTTCCAGGTGCCGATCATCACCGAATTTGACCCGAATGGCGGCTTCCTCGAAGGCAACCCAAAGCAACTCGCAACCGGTACCGGCTTTTACGCAATCGAGCCGAGCTTTACCGTATTGCTGCCGACGGCTCCCGGGGTTTTATTCGCCAATCTGCAAGACATTCATAATTTCGGACGAACGGTTACTGTACAGAGCGTGACGGGCGGGCCCGGCACACCCGTGTTCTTGCAGCCGGGCGAGAACCCGGCGATTACGTTTGGCATCGGCTTTTCGCTGAACGACCGGGCGGCGCTGACGTTCAGCTATCAGCAGCAACATGTGTTCACGGCGTATTCGAATCATCAGGCGATCTCGGGATCACCTTACTCGTTCGGAACATTTAATTTCGGGCTTGGTTACCAGATATCGCGGTCGACCCGGCTAAATCTGAGCGTCGGGATCGGGGCTGGCCCGAACACGCCGGTCGCCAAGGTACTGCTGGAATTGCCCTACAAATTCTCGCTCTGATCCTCGCAAGCTCGAAATGGCGCGGCTGACGAGCGGTTTCGTTCCGCGATGGCGCATCGGAGCAGGCGCACGCCAAGCGCGCTAATGTTCGCAACAGCGAGCGGGCTTGTTGCGATAAACTCTATTTCCCGCCACCGCCGGTCGTCAGCGTTACCGATCCGTTCGTACCAGGCGGGAGTTCCGGCGATGCCTTGAGTTCGTCCCAAAGCATCACCCGCGCGTGACCAGTCTGATCGCCGACGATCGGCGCCGGTTGAACCCCGCCGGCGCTCTCCCGCGCCATCGCCGCTTCGGATAGCACCGTAACGCTGGCCAGAAACTCCGGTACGCCGCCCGGCTGTGCCGGAAGCAGCGGTTCGGCTGCAGGACACAGACCGGGCAGACCGATGATCCCCAGAGCCATTATCGAAGCTCTGAACAAAGCGGCAGCCCTAGCCAGTCGCATTCGCTTTCTGCTCTCTTCCGGCTGCTTCGTCATAATGTACCCCCGTTACTACTGATCTGCATTACCCGCTGACCGGCGCCGGGTGCAATTTCACCAAGTGAGCCTCATACCGCGTCTCCGGGCTTCGGTCCACGAAGTTCACCGGAACGCGCTCGGTCCGGCGATCCGGCCCAGGGCCGAAGAAGCAATGTTCGGCTGCATCAGCTTCGACAGTCCGCTGACGCCGATATCGATCGTCGTCATCTGCTGGATCAGCTGATTGTTGGCGCCATTGATCAACGTCGTGCTCGTTCCGCCATTGCCAGCACTGGGGCCAATAACCGATGCCATTCCGCTATTGACGAGTGCCTGGAGCATTGAATTGGAGACGCTCACCTGGGTCTGTATGCCGCCGTTTGCGACGACGGTCGCAGAGCTGATGCTCCCACCGGCGGCGACCTGCGCTAACCCTCCGGTCGACACCGTCCCTTGACCCGGGGAAATAGTCAAAGTCGGGATCACCACGTTCTCAGTGAGACTATGGTCGACATACGTCGCCTGCTGAAACGCAAAGTTCACGGTCACACCTGAGCCGATATCGTAGCCGCCGCGAATGTCGCTGAGCTTCGCGTCGTCGAGCGCCGCGCTGGCGAGGCGCGTTGTCATATTACCTCCCGTTGCTTTTGCTCCGACCGCCCGCTCGCTTGACGCGTGCTGCGGTGCCCGATGCGACGAAGCGATATGGGTTTCGGCATCCGACCCCACGATGCCGACGATTTGGTCCGTACACCCCCCGAGCAGACTTGCTGCGATCACGGCGGATGCCATGAGCAGCGATGTCAAGCCGGTCACTGTGCCCTCCGGTCGGATACATCTTTTAAAACCGGGAGAGATTGAGCAGACCCGGCTGCGCCAAGGTGGCGAGATCAAGCGCGTAGCGCGTCAGACCCCATGGCGGACCGGGAGCGGCCGCCCATTTCTGGTCGCTGTTGAAGCTCTTCTGGCCTTGGGCGATATCGCTGGTGATCAGAAAGAAAATGCCGGTCCACTCTGCTTCAAACCTGCCGATCGGCTCGCTCCGCATCCCATTTGCCGGGTCAGCGAGCAACACCCGCCCATTCCCGACGCCCTCGAGGACCACAAAGTGGTGATAACCGCGCACGTCCAACAACACGATCGCCGGCAACCGCACTTCCTCGAGTTTGCTCAATGGGGCGCGATAGCCGTTTGAATCCATCCCGTGTCTCTGCAGATATCGCTTGATGTCGAGTAATGAAAATCCGGTTTGGCTGATGACTTTTTTGTCGCCGTTTACGATCATGTCATTAAATACCGCGCTCTCGCTGACCGGTCTGTTGTAATTGTAGGTCAACAGTGTGGCGAGAGCCGCGGAACCACAGGAGAAATCGTGCTCCTGGGCGATGGTGCTACGGTATTTCTGTTCCTGAAAGCTGTCCAGCTTGAGCGAGACCGCGCTGCCGCCGATCCCGGCGTCGATATAAAGGGAGCCCGCCTGCGCCGGGATGGCGGTTACGGCAGCGAGCGCCGCAATCGCGGCGAACCCTGCCCCGATCCGCGAACAGCATGCTGGTTTGGGTGTTGTCACGGCTGATTCCGCTTCTTTGGCGTTTAAGCGCGCCGCCCACTCAGTGGGCGACGCTGATATTGATCGTCGTGCTGACCTGCATCACCGAGTTGTTGCCAAAGTTCTGCAATACCGAAGTGATACCGGCATTGTTGTCGATCGAGTGATCGTTGGTGATGGTGCCGTTGATCGGACTGCCGATCACGGCATTGGCGGTGGCCGTGCCGGCGGTGATTGCACTCCCCGAACCAGTCACATTGATCCCGAGAAAACCACGCGCCCGCTGCTTGCCGAGTTCGGTTGCCGGCACCGCGGTGCCGGCGAGCGCGACCAGCACCGCCGCAGGTGATCCGGTCGGCAACCCGCCTTCGCCGGCCCGACAAGAACCGGAGCAGGCAACGGCGGCGGCGAGTGCCACGGCCGCTGTC
>Ga0335075_10014537_pt1 | contig 11819 bp, 10 predicted proteins | sample Lox_Sample_24_FD_206723 | JGI IMG/M metagenome (GOLD analysis project Ga0335075, IMG submission 206723) | Soil microbial communities from Loxahatchee National Wildlife Refuge, Florida, United States - Lox_Sample_2.4 | ecosystem: Environmental > Terrestrial > Soil > Wetlands | place: USA... | reverse complement strand
GACGGATCGACAGACCCATGTTGTATTCAGGCGTGCCGGAGGTGTCGGTGTAGCCGTTCACCTGGATCTTCGTGTACTTGACCTTTGTGGAGTTCTGTGCCGCCTCGGCAATGATCTCCTTCGCACGGTCGGTCAGATTGTACTTATCCCAGTCGAAGAATACGAGGTAGGTGCGCGCCGGCGCCGGAGCGGGAGCAGCCACGGGCGCAGGCGGCGGCGGGGGTGGTGCCACGCCAAAGTTGTAGCGCGCGCCGATCAGGAAGCTGTAGTTGTAGTCCTGCTCGATTTTGAGTTTGCTGCTGATGGTCCCGCCAGGGACGACTTCCGTTCCAGTGTACTTCAGCGCATTGGCGAGTCCCATAAACCGGAACTCGCCGGTAAGAGCGAGGCCCGGCATTGCTGCGATCGGGTACGCCACACCGGCGATGCCCTGGTAGGCAAACGAGCCCTCCGTGCCGTTCACCTGAACAGGGGTCGGGAAACCGCCGCCGGAAAAGTCGACATTCTGGAGCTTCGCCCACTGGTAGCCGATACCAGCGCCGACATATGGCACCACCGGAATGCCAAGATTATTGAAGTCGTACAGGGCATTCACCATGACCCCATACTTGTTCTCCCAACCGCTGATCTGGGTGCCGTTGTTCGAACCGTTTGTCTGGTTACTGTAGTAGTCGCCCTGGAGCTCGACCCGCAGACCGTTACCGAACCCGTAGCCAACGCTGCCGACGCCGACGAACCCGCCGTGCATCTTGATCGTGGTGTCGGAGTTGCCGAGAATGTCGTTTGCCTTCGCCTTCTTGTTCGTCATGATGTTGTAGCCGAGCCCGGCGCCGACATAGATGCCCGTCACCGGCGGCGTCTGCGCCATCACGGGCTGTGCAATCACTGCGGCCGCCATCGCCGTTGCGGCCAGTAGCGCAGTCCGGAGCTTCATGGGTCCTCTCCTCGTTCCGCTCGTGCTGTCGTGGCGCCGCCGGCGATCAACTGCCTCTTGCTGCCGCCACCGGTTCGCACTCTGATTAGCACACTCGGTGGGTCCAGGCAGGCGCCGTTGTGATTTTGTGCCCGCATGTTGCTCAAATGCCACAATCGCTAAGTGCAGATCGGCCACAGTCCACATCGCATCAAAAGCATTAATCGCATCAAAGCATTAAAGGATGTGCGCCGCGAAAGGCGGGAACAGGTTCGGGGCGGGAAACTCGATCACCCAGAGATCGGGGTCCGTTCGCGTCTGCCGGGCGAGGTATGCGTCTGCGGTTGCCTGATCTACGGCGCCGGGACCGGTCGCACGGAGCCAGGCTGGAGCGCCCTCGCTGGTGCGCACCTGGGAGAGCACGCAAAGCCCGGCCGGACCGCGCAGGACGACCAGGACGCCACCGGCGTCACGGTCGCCACGGCGCAGCATCGCTCCCGGGAGTCCGCTTGCGTCGGCGAGCCGGAAGGCGGCCCGCACCCAGATCTCCGTTTTCAGCCTGGGCTCTGTCATGCCGTAGCCACTCCGTGCCGCATCTTGAACTCGGCAGCCTGGCCTGCGACAAGCGCCCGCGCATGGCAAGGGGAAAACGGGGAGCGCCGGTGGACAAGCCGATATCGCAGGGCAAGCGGGCCTACGAGAGCCGACGCGCCGCAAAAGCCGGCATGAGCCTCGAAAAATGGCTTGAATTCAAGGAAAGGCAGGCTGCCTCGCGGGCCCGGGAGTCCATTCCAGAGAGGCCGGCAACGAAGAAGCCGGGCCTTTTCTCGAGGTTGCTCGAGAAGGCGCAAAGGCCGCTCTGATTCGGGCTATGGCCGGGCGCGGTACTGCTATCGCCGCGTTTCGGGACATCGCGGCCTTCGCGGCCGGCCCCGGGACGCGGCAGAGCGGAAGCGGCCTCTCGCCCGGGCTTGCCGCTTGGCCTACATCCCTCGCCATGCACGAGATCACCCGCCTGCCCGGCTCCCGCATCCTCGAGATTGCCCGCCTCGCCTTTACCACGCCGGACATTGACTTTCTCTGTTTCGGCGAATCCGATCAGCCAAGCCCTCTCGCAGCCCGCAACGCTGTGCTCGCCGCGATCGACGCCGGCGCCACCAAGTACGTCGATGTGCGCGGCGTCCCGGCGCTCCGCGAAGCACTCGCCGCCGCACTCGGCCGGCTGCATGGCGGCGCGGTTGCCGAGGAGCGCATCCAGATCACTGCCTCTGGCATGGCGGCCCTCAATCTCGCTCTTGCCGCCACCGTACGGGCCGGCGAGCGCGTGCTCGTGCATACGCCCGCCTGGCCGAACGGCGGCAATGCCGCCCGGCTGCGCGGCGCCGAGGTGCTTTCGATGCGGCTCACCCCAGAGTCGGGCGGCCGCTTCCACCTAGACCTCGAGCGGCTTGACGCCGAGCTCTCCGGAACACGTGCTTTTCTTCTCAATTCGCCGAACAACCCGACTGGCTGGACGGCGCGCCGCGAAGAGCTTGCCGCCATCCTGAACCTCTGCCGCCGTCACGGCACCTGGCTCATCTCGGACGAGGTCTATTCCCGCCTCGTTTATGACGGCAGCCCGGCTGCCCCCTCTTTGCTTGACGTCGCCACGCCCGAGGATCGGGTGATCGTCTGCAACAGCTTCAGCAAGACCTGGATCATGACGGGCTGGCGCCTCGGCTGGATGGTTTTGCCGGCGCGGACACGCGAACTCATCGCCGAGCTGGTCGAGGTCACCCATTCCTCGGTCGCCCCCTTCATCCAGCATGCCGGCGTCGCGGCGCTCGCCGACACGGCGACGCCCGAGCGGTTCCGCAATTTCTGCTCGGAGGGTCGCCGGATGGTCGGTGAGGCGCTCGGGGCCGAGAATCGGATCCGCTACGCGGCCCCCGACGCTGCCTTCTATGCTTTCCTCGGCATCGACGGCCTGACCGACAGTGCGGCCCTCGCAAAGCGGCTGCTGCTCGAGCACAAGGTCGCGGTTGCTCCGGGTGCGGCGTTCGGCGAAGGCGGGGAAGGGCATCTCAGGATCTGCTTCGCCCAATCCCCCGAACGCCTGGGCCGCGCGCTCGTGCGGCTGCGTGCCGGCCTCCGGGCGAGTGCGGGTTAGGCTCGCAGGCAAGATGACCGGGGGCTGGCTGCGCCGCCTACTCGGCGGCGGCACTGAGCGAAGCGCCGGCGGCAAGCGGGCAGAGCGGCAGCGCAAGGGCGAGCAGCGCAGCTAGAAGCAGCAGGTCAGCACGCGGTTGGTCCGTTTCGGCGGCCGCCGTGCCGAAGATCAGCACCGGCACGGCGAGCGGCAGCACCAGGAGCGGCAGCAGGATGGCCCCACGGCGCGCGCCGAGCACCAGCGCGGCGCCAGCGCTACCGATCAGGGACAGGCAGAGTGTCCCGGGAAGCAGCGCTGCGAGCAAAGCGGGCAGGCGTCCCGGCTCGATCCGCAGCATGATGGCAATCGGACCGGCGGCGAGGAGCAGCGGCAGGCCGGTCAGCAGCCAGTGCGCGGCGGCCTTGCCGGCGGCCACGGCGAGCGGGGAGAGGCCGGAGAGAAGCAGCTGGTCGAGCGAACCGTCCTCATAGTCGGCGCCGAACAGCCGCTCCAGCGGAAGCAGCGCAGCGAGCAGTGCGGCCACCCAGACGACACCTGGCGCAAGCCGGCCGAGCACTGCCGGTGAAGGTCCAACCGCCAGCGGAAACAAAGAGGTAACAACGAGAAAAAAAAGCAGCGCTGCGAGCGTATCGGCGCCATGCACGAGCGCGATGCCGAGTTCGCGGCCGATGAGGGCGATGACCATCTTCATCCGAGAACGAGTTCATTCGCGCGCCCAAGCGGCAACCCAAGGTGCGAAGCCGCAACGACTACGCCGCCGCTCGTGCGATGGGCAGCAAGCAGCCGGCCGAGACGGGCCGCGGCAGTCTCGTCCAGTCCGTTCGTCGGTTCGTCGAGAAGCCAGAGGGGGGCCGCGGAAAGGGCTAGGCGCGCGAGTGCCAACCGGCGTTTTTGCCCGGCTGAAAACAGCCGCACCGGCAGGTCGGCAAGTGCCACAAGGTCGAGCGCAGCAAGGGCGCCGGCAATCGAGCCACCCGAGAGGCGGGCAGCGAATCGCAGATTCTCGGCCGCAGTGAAGCCGGGCTTCACCGCATCCTGGTGGCCGATATACGCGATGCGACGCGCGTGCCGCGGCGGATCGCCGAGGGCATCCTCCCCCTGCCAAAGGAGCTTTCCGGCGGCCGGGCGCAGCAGCCCGGCCAACAGGCGCAGCAGAGTTGATTTGCCAGCGCCATTTGGCCCGCGCACCGCGAGCGCCTCGCCCGGTGCGAGGGTGAAGGAGATGTCGCGGAAGATCAGCCGATCGCCGCGAATTGCCGCCAACCCGTCCGCTTGCAACACGTTCGTCCTCATCGCCCCGGCTTGTGGAAGGCGGCCGGACGCCTAGGTTTATGCGTGCGACCGCCGGGCTGCGCCAGTGGGTTGGCTCACCGCGCCGGCGCCGGGCCAGACAGCAAAGGCAGCGAGACATGACGAGCATCGGGCAGGACAGCCTGAACACGCGCCGTACGCTTATCGTGGACGGCAAGGAGTATCGGTATTTCTCTCTGGCGGCCGCGGCCCCCGCACTCGGCGATGTTTCTCGTTTGCCGGTCAGCCTCAAGGTTCTGCTCGAAAACGTGCTTCGCTCCGAGGACGGCACGACGTACACGATCGAGAATGCGCGCGCGATTGCCGCCTGGCTCACTTCGGCCCATTCGGATCGCGAAGTACCGTTCCGCCCCGCACGCATCCTGATGCAGGACTTCACAGGCGTCCCCGCCGTGGTCGATCTCGCCGCCATGCGCGATGGCATCGTGCGGCTTGGCGGAAGCCCGCAGAAGGTCAATCCGCTGGTGCCGGTCGATCTTGTCATCGACCACTCGGTCATGGTCGATTTCTTTGCCAGCCGCGATGCTTTGGCGCGCAATGTTGTCGCCGACTTCGGTCGCAACGGCGAGCGCTACGGCTTCCTGCGCTGGGGGCAGGAGGCCTTCGCGGATTTCCGTGTGGTCCCGCCGGAGACCGGGATCTGCCACCAGGTGAACCTGGAATATCTCGCGCAGAGTGCCTGGACGGGCGTGGTTGACGGCGCGACCTACGTCTATCCCGATACCGTCTTCGGTACCGATAGCCACACCACCATGGTCAACGGTCTCGGCGTGCTCGGCTGGGGTGTCGGCGGCATCGAGGCGGAGGCGGCGATGCTCGGCCAGCCGATCGCAATGCTGATCCCGGACGTGATCGGTGTACGGCTCGCCGGCCAGTTGCGCGAGGGCGCAACCGCCACGGATCTCGTGCTCACCGTGACCGAGCTTTTGCGGCGCCATGGCGTGGTCGGCAAGTTCGTCGAATTCTTCGGTCCCGGTCTTGACCAACTCGCCCTCGCCGATCGCGCGACCATCGGCAACATGGCGCCCGAGTATGGAGCCACCTGCGGCTTCTTTCCGCTCGACCGGATCGCACTCGACTATCTGCGGCTCACCGGACGCGATCCGCACCGCGTCGCACTTGCCGAGGAGTACGCCAAGGCACAGGGGCTGTGGCGTGACGACACAACGCCGGAGCCTCGATTCTCCGACGCCGTTTCGCTCGACCTGGGCAGCGTCGTCCCCTCGATTGCCGGCCCGAAGCGCCCGCAAGACCGCGTGGCCCTCAAGGAGGCGAGTGCCGGGTTTCGAACGGCGCTGATAAAGTCTCTCGGGGTGCCGGCCAACGATACCGGCCGGCGCGCTGCCGTCGCCGGGCGAAACTTCGATCTTGCACATGGCCACGTCGTGATCGCGGCGATCACGAGTTGTACCAACACCTCCAACCCCTCTGTCATGATCGCCGCTGGGCTGGTGGCGCGAAAGGCGCGGGCCCGCGGCCTCACGCCCAAGCCATGGGTGAAAACGTCGCTTGCTCCAGGCTCGCAGGTGGTCACCGAGTATCTTGCGAAGTCCGGGCTGCAGGAGGATCTCGACGCGCTCGGCTACAACCTGGTCGGTTATGGATGCACCACTTGCATCGGCAATTCCGGACCGCTCGACGAGCCGATTGCCGAGGCGATCGAGGCCAACAAGCTGGTCGGTGTCGCCGTCCTCTCGGGCAACCGCAACTTCGAGGGCCGGATCCATCCCAATGTGCGTGCCAACTATCTCGCGAGCCCGCCGCTCGTCGTCGCCTACGCCCTGCTCGGCACGATGAATGAGGACATCACCACTGCGGTGCTCGGGCATGATCGGGAAGGAAAACCAGTCACTCTGAAAGATATCTGGCCGTCGAACCGCGAGATCGCGGAAATGGTGCAGGCCAACGTGCACTCCGAGATGTTCCGCAAGCGCTACGCCGAAGTATTCAAGGGCCCGAAGCAATGGCGCGCTATCAAGGTGGCCGGTGACACCGAAACCTATCATTGGTCGGAGTCATCGACCTATGTGCGCAATCCGCCCTATTTCGAAGGAATCACGCCTGAGCCAGCGCCGATCGGCGACGTCATGGGCGCGCGTATTCTGGCCCGGCTTGGCGACTCGATCACTACCGATCATATCAGCCCGGCGGGCTCGATCCGCAGTTCCTCGCCTGCCGGGGAGTACCTGCTCCAGCGCCAGGTGCAGGAGAAGGACTTCAACAGCTACGGCGCGCGGCGCGGCAATCACGAAGTGATGATTCGCGGTACCTTCGCCAACATCCGAATCCGCAACGAACTGCTGAGCGGGGTCGAGGGCGGCTACACGAAGCACATGCCTTCGGGCGAGCAGATGTCGATCTTCGATGCGGCGATGCGCTACCACAAGGAAGGCGTGCCGCTGGTCGTCCTGGGGGGCAAGGAGTACGGCACAGGCTCGTCGCGCGACTGGGCCGCGAAAGGAACGCTGCTGCTTGGCATCAAGGCGGTGATCGTCGAAAGCTTCGAGCGCATCCACCGCTCGAACCTCGTCGGCATGGGGGTGCTACCGCTCACCTTCCAGGAGGGCACGGACCGCAATTCGCTAGGCCTTGGCGGCGAGGAAGTGCTGGATATAGTCGGGCTTGCCGACCTTCATCCGCGCATGGACCTGACCCTTGTCATCCACCGGCCGAACGGCAAGACCGATAAGGTTCCGGTCCGCTGCCGCGTCGATACGCTCGACGAAGTTTCCTATTACCGGCATGGCGGCATTCTGCAGTATGTATTGCGCGGGATGGCAAGAGCGGCCTGATAGGGGCGTGCCATCAAGGACGGCATGAAGGTCGGAAGCAGGGGCTTGGCGGTCTCGACCGTGGAATTGGATCTAGGGCGCCGCGCAGCCGCGCGACGCCGGCGCGGATTGGCGTGAATGGCCCATTCGCGTGATGCAAGGTGGATAACCGGAGAAGCGGCGCCGCGCTGGCTGCCGCCGCCCGCGGATGCGCCAGGGCGCTAGCGCGGCCAGCAGGAGGAGACGGATGAGCGAACGCATCCCGGACGCGACGGTGCGCCTCGGGCAACTGATGGAGCGAACGATCGCCCTCGGCAGTTGGCTGATGGCGCCTGTGTATGTCGGCCTGACCGTCATGCTCGGGCTCATCACGGTGAAATTCGTCCAGCAGTTGTTGGCCGCCATTCCGGGAATCCTGCGCACGCCCGACAGCAGCTTGATCCTGACGGCCCTTTCGCTCACCGATCTTTCCCTGGTCGGGAACCTCCTGATGGTGGTGGCGCTCGCCGGCTACAGCGGCTTCATTGCGCGCATCATGGGGATTCCGGTGTCGAAACATGTCGAGGCAATGGGCAGCTTCGAGCTAGGCAACATCAAGTTGAAGCTGGTCGGAGCGATCGTCGCCATTTCCAGCATCCGCCTGCTCGAGAGTTTTATCTATCCGGGACAGCGGACTGACCGCGCGATTTTCTGGCAGGTCGTGATTCAATTTGTCATCGTCCTCTCAGGCCTCTTGCTCGCGCTGATGGACCGCATCAGCGTTGCGGCTGACGGGGCCGAGAACCGTCTGTAGAGCGGGATGGGATTGCTGGCGCTCGCCCATCCCGCTCTCGATCATTGTTTTCCCACGCGATTCAAACCTGCGGCGATTTCGCCTTCGGCCATCACGCTCCAGGAGAGCGGCGGCGCAACCGCACCGACGTGCCGGCCGGACCGGCTGCCTCAAGCGGCGGGCGCGGCCTCGTGCCAGTCTTCCGCGCTCGCGCCGGCCAGGGACTGGATTCGCTCCTCGTCGCGGGCGAGTTCGGCAGCCGGTCCGGCGTGCACGATCGCACCGTCGTCGAGCACATAGGCGTAGTCGGCGATCTCAAGGCTCATGCGTACGTTCTGCTCGACAAGCAGCACGGAGATACCCTCGTTGCGCATCTCGGCCACGATGCGGAAGACTTCACGCACGATCAGCGGTGCCAAGCCTTGCGACGGTTCGTCGAGGATCAGAACCCGCGGGTTGAGCAACAGCGCGCGGGCGATCGAGAGCATCTCCTGCTCGCCTCCGGAGAGCTGGCGTCCGCGGCTCATCTTTCGCTGTTCCAGGCGGGGGAAGAGCTCGTAGAGCCGGGGAATTGTCCACCGCCCCGGCCGATCGAGCGGCACCTTCAGGTTCTCCTCGACCGAAAGGTTCGGAAAGATGCGCCGGCCCTCCGGCACGTAGCCGATCCCGAGGGCGGCGATCCGGAAGGGCGGCCAGCGAGTTGTCTCCTGGCCTAACATGCGCACGGTCCCTTCGCGCGGTGGCGTCAGACCCATCAGGCTGCGCATCGTTGTGGTCTTGCCGGCGCCATTGCGCCCGAGCAGCGTCGTCAGCTTGCCTTCCTCAGCATTCAGGCTGACGCCGTGCAGGATATGGCTCTTGCCATAGTAGGTCTGCAGGCCGTCGACCTCGATCGCGTTCATGCCGCCTTTCCGAGATAAGCCGCCTGAACCGCCGGGTCGGCGGCAATCTCGGCGGGCGTGCCGTCGGCCAGCAGCGCGCCCTGCTCCAGGACCGAGATCCGGTCGGCGAGGTGGAATACCACGCGCATGTCGTGCTCGACGAGGATGATGGTATAGCTCTTATCGCGATGCAGCCTGCGGATCAGGCCGGTGATCTCATAGGTCTCTTGCTCGCCCATTCCTGCGGTCGGCTCGTCGAGCAGGAGGAGCCGCGGCCGGAGTGCGAGAGCCATCGCGATCTCTGCCGCCCTCTGGTCACCGTGCGCGAGTTCACCCACCACCCGTTCGGTTTTCGCGGTGAGCCCGGTGACCTCGATCATCTCCTCGACCGTCCCGGCGACAATCTTGCTCGCGGCCGACCCGAGCCAGAGCCTGAGCCCGTAGCCGGCCGCGGCCTCGGCGGCGATGCGTACGTTCTCGTGCACCGTAAGCTGAGGAAACACCTCGGTAATCTGGAAAGTACGGCCCATGCCGCGCTTGACGCGCTCCGCTGCGGTCAGCCGCGCGACGGGCTCGCCGTCGAACAAGATCTCGCCCGCGGTCGGGGGGAAGAACCCGGTGATCAGGTTGAAGAATGTGGTTTTGCCAGCGCCATTCGGCCCGATTATGGCGCGGAGTTCGCCTTTGGCCACGGTGAGTGAAACCTCGCGCACCGCGACCAGGCTGCCGAAGTGCTTGGAGACATTGCGCGCCTCCAGCATACTCATGCGGCACGCCGCTGCCTGAACACGCCCAAGAGGCCGCGGGGAAAAAACATCACGACGACGACGAAGATCAACCCAACGAAGAACAGCCAGTTGATTGTGATGCCAGAGAGATAGTTCTGTACGACCACGAAGACCGCGGCACCGAGAAGCGGCCCCCAGAAGCTGTGAATGCCGCCAAGAACCGCCATGACCACGAGTTCACCCGAGATGGTGACATCGAGCGAGGACGGATCAGAGAAGTTGTTGAGCAGCGCATTGAGAGCGCCGGCGGCGGCGATGCAAAACGCGGAAATCGTGAACGAGAGCCAGATGTACCGATCGGCCGGGACGCCGAGGAAGCGCGCGCGGCGCTCGTTCTCGCGCAGCGCGAGGAACGTACGCCCGAGTGGCGAGCGCAGAATGAGGCCCATCGCCCCGGCGACGATCGCGAAGACGGAAAGCACGAAATAGTAGAACAGAATGTCGTTCCGCTGGATGTCGAGGGTGAAGAGGCCGAAATGGATGGGCGCCCGCTGAAAGCCGCGCAGCCCGTCATAGCCGCCGGTAACCGAGTCCCACTTGTATGCGATGTAATAGAACACCTCCTGGAAGGCGATGGTGACCAAGGCGAAATAGATGCCCCGCTGGCGTGAAATCAGCGCCCCGATGATGGCGCCGGAGACGCCGCCGAGCAGGATTCCGGCGATCAGGGCAAGCGGCGTGGAGTGAGTGAAATAGAGCAGCACGAAGCCGGCGCCATACACACCCAGTCCGAAATAGGCGGCGTGCCCGAAACTCACCTGCCCGGTGAAGCCCATCAGAAAGTTGAGCGACATGGCCGCGAGGCCGAAGACCACGATCCGCGCTGCGAGGTCGGTATAGCCGCCGACCAGCGGCATCCAAAGCGGCGCGGCGATCAGCACTACCCAGACAGCCGCCAAGCGAAGCCACCGCAGTTCGCGCGGCAGCGGCAATGCGGTGCGCCGGGTGAGGGCGCTCACTGCATGCCCTCTTCGCCGAGCAGTCCGCGCGGCCTGACCAGAAGCACGATCGCCATGATCACGTAGATCACGACGTCGCTCGCCGGGGCGTAGAACACGCTTGTGATCGCCGCCGCGACCCCGATCAGCAGGCCACCCAAGAGCGTGCCGACGAGGCTACCCATGCCGCCCACGATGATGGCGACGAAGCTCGGCAGCAGCAGGGTATCGCCCATGTTCGGGTTGAGGCCGATCTGCCCGCCCGCCAGCACGCCCGCCAGCCCGGCGAGGAAGATCCCGAACGCGAAGTTCAGGGAGCGCAGCAGCTTGACGTTGATGCCGAGCGCCGAAACCGTTTCGAGGTCGAATATGCCGGCGCGAATCCGCATACCCATCCTTGTGAAGCGCAGGAAGGCGAACAGCCCGGCGACTGCGACGAAGACGATCCCGACGATGAACAATCGGTAGGCATTGACGAAGAAGAATTCGCTGCTGAGCGGCGTGGAAAGGCTTGCCGGCGTCGTCAGCGGCAGGCCGTTGACCCCCCAGATGTAGCGGCACGCGTCCTCGATCATGAAGGCAAGCCCGAAGGTGAGCAGCAGGCTATAGATCGGATCACGACCGTAGATCCGATAGATCATTGTCTTTTCGATGACGAAGCCGATCACCGCGGTCAGCAGCGGCGCGAGCACCAGGGCCGGCCAGAATCCGACGAAGGGAATCAGCACGAAAGCAAGATAACCGCCGAGTGCAATGAAGTTGCCGTGCGCGAAGTTGATGACGTTCGTAAGATTGAGAATCATGGAAAGCCCAAGCGCCGCCAGCACATAGAACGCGCCGAGGATCAGGCCATTGAAGAGGTTGAAGAGGATCAGCGTCCCCATAAGTGCCGGCCCGAATGCAAGGATGTGAATCGTGCGGACAGGAAAGACCCCGCCGGATGGCGATCCGCCGGCAGGGTCCCCTTCCTTTGGGCTTTGATCACGCCGGGAATTTCATATGGCATCCGGTGTCCGCGAGCGGCCAGACCGTGTTGCCCGGCACCAGCGCGGCCACCGTGAAAAGGTCGTACGGGTTGCCGCCCTTGGGCGCCGGATGCACCTCGCCCGGGAAGATGTTCGGCATCAGCTCGTGATCACCGGCACGGTAATAGACCTTGCCTGGCTGCAGCGCGACCTCGGGTGGCAGCTCCATGTCCTCGAGCGCCTTGGCGATGTCGACTGCCTTCAGGCTCTTCGCTTTTTCGATCGCGAGCTTGCCCGACCACATGGCGACGTAGCCGAACCAGATACGGGC
>Ga0335075_10014535_pt1 | contig 11820 bp, 10 predicted proteins | sample Lox_Sample_24_FD_206723 | JGI IMG/M metagenome (GOLD analysis project Ga0335075, IMG submission 206723) | Soil microbial communities from Loxahatchee National Wildlife Refuge, Florida, United States - Lox_Sample_2.4 | ecosystem: Environmental > Terrestrial > Soil > Wetlands | place: USA... | reverse complement strand
GGCCAGCGGATGCTCGCGCACGGCTTGGTGGACATCGCCCCACCGCCAGCGTGCGGGGTCGGGACCGCCTAGGTCGACGGCCGCCGCCCAGGCACTTTCCAGCGCGGCGGGCACGGTGGCCAGGACCGCTTCCGCGTATCGCCGTCCGATGTCGGCGCGGGCGCCGGACCGCCAAGCAGTTCCCAGGTGTCGTTGGCCAGCCACCGGCTGATCAGGGAAGAGGTGGCTGCGACGTTTCCTGAGCTGATCCATTCCCAGGCAGCGTCGCCGAGCACCGGCCGGTAAAGTTCCTCGGCAAGTGCCCGCCGGAAGCATCCGAACAGCAGCGCCCGGGCCGAACCGGCGGTGAGGTCTCCGTCCCAGTTCGCCAGCAGCAGGCGCGCCGCCTCGGCCGAGGACTCCCCGAAGCTGAGGTCGGTGAGCAGGCGACTCCACGCCGCCGCCGGCCAGGACACCGTGTCCGCTTGCATGGCGGCCAGGCTCTCGGCCGTGTGTACCGTCGAACCTGCCAGGCGCGATCGAATCCGCTCGGCCCGGAACGGCTGCGCGAACGTGTAGGAGATGTACGGCTGGTCGCCATCCACGATGACGTTGTTCGCGGACATCACGAATCCCGCTCCGGGGTCGATGATCCGGGGCATCTCGCCGAACGGCACGGTCCCCACCCACTCGCACTGCCCGTCCCATCCGGGTACGGGCAGCGTGCGATGCCCCGCCGACGACCGGATGGGCAACTCGCCCCGGCACTGATAGGCGATGTGTCCGGCGGTGTCGGCGGCGATCATGTTGTTGACCGGATCGACCCAGCCCTCCTGGGCCGAGACGAGTTCGGCTGCGTTGCGCGCGGTGAGCATGGGTAGCAGGCACTCAAGACCGCGGTCAGGTCGGCAGGCCGCCGTCCACCTCAACGCGATGGCCACGCCGGTCGCTGGGTCGCCATGCACGACCGGGCCGTGGCGAGTCTGGTAGACCTCGATGTCCCGGTGATCGTCTCCGCGGATATCGATCCGCTCGGTACGCACCGCCGCCTGCTGCCAGGCGTCCTCGGTCAGGTAGCTGGCGCCTTCGAACCTTTCCAGGTACAAGTCCTGCGTGTCCGCGCTGGCGTGGGTGATCGCCCAGGCCACCTTGCCGTTGTGACCGAAGTGCGGGAACCCGGGCAGCCCGGGAAACGTCGCGCCGATCACGTCGAAATCGGGGCAGCTGACCTGGCACTGCCAGTACACGTTGGGCGTGTCGAGGGCGCGATGCGAATCGTTGCAGAGCACGGCGGCGCCGTGAGAGGTTCTCTTCGCGCTGACGGCCCAGGCGTTGGAGCCGGGTTCGGCTTCGGCCAGGAAGCCGAGATGCCGGTTTACCTCGTCGAGCGCCTCGGTTACCAGCCGGACCAGCCGCCCATCGGGCGGTACCGCGAGCGGTGAGCCAATGGGCGGCCGGGTCTCAAGCCGCCCGAAAGCTTCGGGCCCGATCCGCGCCAGCAGAACCGCCTGGGCCAGCTTGTGCTGCCAGTGTCCCATCATGACGTGCCGGATCTTGAATGCCGCCACGGAGTGCCAGGGCTGCCAGGGCTCGATGCGGTACCCGAGGGCTCCCGCCTCGAACGGCCAGGGCGCCTCGAACGGCCCGGGGCCGTCAACGATGGCCCGGTTGACGCCGCTGGCATACGACTCGAAAGCCTCGCGCAAAGGCGCGGACATCACCTCGAGGTCACGCTTCGCGGCAGCGGCCAGGCCCAGCCGGCGGGCCAGGATGTCACCATCGAGGGCGGCCGGCCCGGCGATCTCGGCCCAGCGCCCGCTGGCCCGGCGCCGGTCATAGTCCATCTGGAACATGCGATCCTGCGCGCAGGCGTAGCCCATCCCGAGCCAGGCGTCGGCCGCCGTCTCAGCCCGCACATGCGCAATCCCGTATGCGTCACGGACGATCTGTATGGCGCCCGCCTCTCCCGCAAGGCTGCGACGCTCAGACATACCGGTCATTATCTCCTGATGACACTCGCGTCCGCGGGTACGCAGTAGTAACTGTGGCTGCTCAGGGTGCGGCAGTGGGTGGCGATCCACCGCAGGCGCGGGTCGGTGCTTGACGACAGCACCAGGACCAGGTGGAACTGCCCGCCGCGGATGTCGGTCTCGAGCTGGCTCAGCGTGGGCGAAGGGATAGCCCCGGTGAACCCGCCGATCGGGAGCACTTCCATGCCGGTGAGGTAGATGAACTCCGACGCGACGGCTGAGCTCTGCGCGGCCATCAGGTCGGGCGCGCCGCCCTGCATGCTCTTCAGGCCGGGGATGACGACTCGCTGAAGCTCGGCCAGCTGCGCTGGCCCCGAGGCGATCAGGCTGGCCAGACGCACCGGTTCGAATGGCGTGTCGAAGGCGTCCTCGTGGTTGGCGGTCAGTCCGGCAGATGCCACGGCCGGCGCCACCAGGGCGGCGACGAGGGCGGCCGCAACGGCCGCGGTCGAGAGGGCGGTGCTCGCGACCCTAAGGCGTCCGGCCAGCGCCGAGCCGATGATCACTGCGATCGCCGCGGCGCCGGCCGCGATGATGGCCGGGACCAGCCAGCCGGGCACGTGGGCGCCGTGTGCTGGTACCAGCCAGACGGCGTAGGCGGTGGTGCCGGCGGTGACGACTGCCAGGCCGGCCCGACGGGCCAGGCCGGCGCGGGGCCGGTTCGTGCCGGGGGCCAGGACGCAGACAGCGGCCGCCGCCAGTATGGCCGCTATCGCCGGGGTGAGGGCGGCCGCGTAGTACGTCTGCACAGCGGTCGCTGCCGAGAACGTCACAACCAGGGTCAGCAGCCACGTCCCCCACAGCACGAAGCAGGCCCGCGGGCCATCGCCTCTCGGGCGCCGGCGCCGGTCGGCGATTCCCCAGATGGCGGCGAGGAACGCCGCGGGCAGCAGCCAGCCGGTGTCCCGGCCGAGGTTCCCGGTAAACAGCCGGCCTGCGCCCGGCGGACCGACGGGAAGAGCCGGGTTGACCGCGAGTCGTGACTCGAGCAGCTGCACCGGAGTCTGGTCGCCGAACCGGCCGAAGCCGTTGTAGACGAAGACCTCCGCGTAGACGGAGTCGTTGCTGCTTCCGTCGGCATAGGGGCGGTGCGATGCCGGGACGAGGGAGACCGCCGTCATCCACGCCAGCGACACGATCCCGGCGACGATGCCGGCGACCACGAGCTGGCGGACCCGTCTGGCCAGCGATCCCGGGCCGTCGAGCAGGTACGCCAGGCCCAGGGCAGGCAGCACCAGCCATGCCTCGATCATCTTGGCCTGGAAGGCGAGCCCGACCCAGAACGCGGCCAGGATGAGCCTGGCCTGTGCGCGCTTCGCCGACGTGCCCTTGGCGGAGATGGCGGCCGATACCGAATCGGCGGCCAGGACCAGCAGCAGGATCATCAGCGAGTCGGAGATGTTGCCCCGGTCAAGCGCCACCGTCGCCGGGCTGGCCGCGGCGATCGCCGCGGCGATCAGGCCGGCCGCCGGGCCCGCCAGCCGGGACACCGCACGGTACAAGATCAGCACGGTGAGCACCCCCTCGACCACCTGGGGAAGGATGATCACCCAGGTGTGGAAGCCGAAGGCGCGCGCCGCCAGCGCCTGGATCCAGAACGCTCCGGGCAGCTTGTCCAGGCTTATCGTCCCCGCCGGGTCGACGGCGCCGAAGATGAAGTTATGCCAGCTCACCGACATGCTCCGGACCGCGGCCGCGTAATAGGACTCGAGCAGGTCCTGGCTGATGGCCCAGGCATACGACAACCCCGCGAGGGCGGCGATGAGGAGGAGCGCAGCCCGGCGCAGCCACACCGACCGCCGCCCGGACTGCTGCTGTTCTGGCTGGGCGCCTACCTGGGCAGACTGGACGGACATGGCAAGTCCTTTGCTCGAACGTCAGGATCCGCGTTTGGTCTCAGATCCAGGTTCGGCTGCCCGCCCGGTTCGCGGCAGGGGTTAAATCACCCACCCCCCGCGCGGTGAGCAAGGCCAGGTGGCGGATGTACTCCGTGGCATCGACCGGCCGGATCGAGGCCATGCCGAGTTGGTCTTGCAGCAGCACGAACGCGATCAGCGCGCCGAAGTAGGCCCGGGCGGTCAGGTATCCCTGTCCGCCCGCCGTGGCGTCGATCAGGCGGCCGAGCCGGGCGGCGGCGTCGTCGATGAACTCAGCGAACCTGGTGTCGCCGGCCATCGCGTGCCGTTCGCTGATCAAGATGGTGAGCAGGTCCAAGTTGGCCCGGGCGGTGTGCACGAAGGCGGTGCCGATCAGCTCGAGGAGCTGGTCCAGCGGCAGCGGCACGCGGTCCGGCGGCTTGGGCAGCGCCTGGAACACGGCGATGGCCTCGTCGGTCAGCGCGGCCAGGATCGCCTGCTTGTCAGGGAAGTAGCGATAGAGCAGCGCGTCGTTGATGTCGGCGGCGGTGGCCAGGTCGCGGGTGGTGGTGGCGTGAAAGCCGCGCTCGGCGAACAGGGTGCGGGCGGCGGCCAGGATCTGGCGCCGCCGCTCGGCGGCCGGGCGGCGGGGCCGCCGCACGGCGGTGGGCTGGTCTGGCAGGTCAGGGCCTGGCGTGCTGGTCACCGGGCGCGGTGCTTGATCACGGCGAGCAGCCACAGGCCGGTGCTGGCGTTGAGCGTGCCGAGCGGGACCCAGTAGAGCGGGGTGTGGGGGCCAAGCGGGGAGTGCGGGTTGGTGACCGCCCGGGCGATCATGACGATCGTCGCGGTCTTGGTCAAGGCGGCGAGCACGGTGAGGATCACCGGCCCGGTCCTGGGAGCGAGCGCGACACACTGCTGGGACCAGTCCGCCTGCACTGGTTCATCGACGACTACGCCACCGTCGACGTAGGTGGTGTACCTAGACTCACCTCCCGGATATGCCCGTTAGCCGTATGTCCGGCGGTTGCGCACTGCGCCTACCGTTTTTTCGCGGTGAGCAGCGAAAACGGGATCTGAAAGCAGGAGTGTGCGTTGAGTGCGGAACCATCTATCGCGGTCGGAGGGGTGCACAAGCGTTATGGTCCGACCGTGGCGCTTGATGGTATGACCTTCAGCGTCATGCCGGGGCAGGTTACCGGCTTCGTCGGGCCCAATGGTGCGGGAAAGTCCACGACTATGCGGGTGATCGTGGGGCTGGATGCCCCTGACACCGGAACCGCGCTGGTCGCGGGCAGGCCGTACCGGAGCCTGCGGCATCCGATGAGCCACCTTGGTGCGCTGCTGGACGCGGCCGCCGTGCAGCCGAGCCGGAGCGGGCGCAACCACCTGCTGTGGCTTGCCCGTTCGCAGGGGCTGCCCGCGCGCCGGGTCGAAGAGGTGACCGGGAGGGTTGGCCTGCAGGGCGCGATTCGCAGGAAGGCCGGCGGCTACTCGCTGGGCATGCGGCAGCGGCTTGGGATCGCCGCCGCCCTGCTCGGTGACCCGCCGGTGCTGATGCTCGACGAGCCCTTCAACGGCCTTGACCCCGAGGGGATCGTGTGGATGCGAGGGTTCCTCGGGTCGCTGGCGGGGCAGGGGCGCGCCGTGCTCGTTTCCAGTCACCTGATGAGCGAGTTGCAGGATGTTGCCGATCACCTGGTGGTGGTGGGGCGCGGGAGGGTGGTGGCGGACACCAGCATGTCGGACCTGCTGGCCAGGGCGTCCGGGGGTCGTGTCGTGTTGCGTACGTCGGCCCAGGCCAAGGCGCTCGGCGTGCTGGAGCAGGCCGGCGGCACCGTCGTGGTCTCCAGCCAGGACACGCTCACGATCTCCGGCCTGCCCGCGGAGCGGGTCGTCTGGCTGCTGAACGAGCAAGGGGTTCCGTTCAGCGAGGTGTCCGCGCACCGGGCGTCGCTGGAGGAGGCTTACCTGGAGCTGACCAGGGATGCGGTGCGGTACCACGCCGACCGGGCCGCCGGAGGCGCGCTATGAGGACCACCCCGATCGTGCCTTACGTGTCGGCCGGGCAACCAGGCAAAGACGGTTTCGCGCAGCTCCTACGCGCGGAGTGGACCAAGTTCAAGACGGTCAGAGGCTGGGTGATCACCGCGATCGCGGTTGCCGTGGTCACCGCCGTGGCCGTGATAGACATCGCGGCGATCGCTCGGGACAATAACACTCTTCCCGCGCTGGCCACGGGTCCGGACGGCGAGTCAGTGACCGACGCGTTCTACTTCGTGCATCAGCCGCTGACCGGCGATGGCAGCATCATCGTGCGGGTGACCTCGCTGGTCAACGTCGCCGGTCAGCCGCCCGGCCGCACACTCGGCCATGGCGGCCATGGCGGCAACTCGGCGCAGGCGACGGCGCGTGCCGCTATCCAGCCGTCGGCGAAGGCCGGGATCATCGTCAAGGAGGGCACCACGCCCGGGTCTCAGTACGCCGCGGTCATGGCCACCGCGTCGGACGGCGTGCAGATGCAGTACAACTTCACCCACTCGGTGGCGGGCAGTCCGGGTATCGTGTCGGCCACGTCGCCGCGGTGGCTGCGGCTGTCCCGATCCGGCGACACGCTCACGGGCTACGACTCCGCCAACGGCTCGAGCTGGACCGAGATCGGCACCGTGAACCTGTCCGGGCTCCCGTCCACCGTGCAGGCGGGAATGTTCGTGGCCTCGCCGATAGCCCAGGTGGCCGAGGGCACAAACAACGTCACCTACATACCGACGCAGGCCGAAGCCACCTTCGACGATGTCGGCCTGCACGGGCAATGGTCCGGCCCCGCGTGGACCGGCCCCGCGTGGACCGGCACCGCGTGGACCGGCACCGATATCGGCCAGGCGGAGCAGCTCGCACTCGATGGCGGATCGCCGGGCGTGCCACACGACGGCTTCGCCCGGTCCGGCGGCACGTTCACCGTGGCCGGCTCGGGTGACATGGCCCCGTACGTGCCGGACGTGGACCCGATGCAGGTGAGCTTCTATGGCTCGCTGTTCGGCCTGCTCATGGTCATCGCCTTGGGCACGCAGTTCATCACGGTGGAGTACCGGCGGGGAATGATCCGCTGGACGCTCATTGCCAGCCCCCGGCGCAGCCGGGTGCTTGCCGCCAAGGCCATCGTGATCGGCGCCGTCGCCTTCGTCGTCGGCCTGGCCGGCGCCGCGATCGCCTTCCCCATCGCGGCCCAGAGGCTGCAGTCGGAGGGCTGGAAGGCGCCCTATTACCAGACGCTGTCGCTCACCAGCGGCGCCGGCGTCCAGGTGGTCGCGGGAACGGCGGCGTTGCTCGCAGCGGTGGCCATTCTCGCGGTCGCGATAGGTGCCCTGCTGCGGCGCAGCGCTGGAACGATCACCACCGTCATCGGCCTGGTTGTCTTCCCGCTGGTCATGTCGCTCATCCTGCCGCCCGGCCCGGCCTCCTGGCTGCTGAGGGTCACGCCCGCCGCCGCGTTCGGCGTCCAGCAAGCGCTGCCGCGGTACCCGCAGGCGCCGGCCGCGTGCCTGCCCTATAACGGCTGCTTCCCGCTGTCGCCGTGGGGCGGCTTCCTGGTCCTTTGCGCCTGGGCGGCAGCAGCTCTGGGCATCGCCATGCTGGTCCTGCGCAGCCGAGATGCCTAGACGGGGACGCCTAGAGGTGATCGCGACTCTGCGAGACGCGCTGTTCGCGGAATGGACGAAGCTGCGGTCGGTAGTGAGCAACTTCTGGCTGCTGCTCGCCTCCATCGCCGTGACCGTGGCGGTGAGCGGGCTGGCCACGTCGATCGAGAAATGCTCGGCCAGCTGCACCACCGACCCGGCCAAGCTCAGCCTCACCGGCGTTCAGCTGGGCCAGGCGATCGTCGTCACCGTAGCCGTGCTGGCGGTCAGCGGCGAGTACAGCAGCGGCATGATCCGTTTCACGCTTACCGCGGTACCGCGGCGATCGGTCATGTTGGTGGCCAAGTCGGCGGTCATCGGCGTCGCGGTCGCGATGGCGGGTGCCGTCGCCGTGCTCGGGTCGGTGCTGGCCGGGCAGCTGTTCCTGCCCGGTAACGGCTTCACCGTTAAGAACGGCGCCGCGCCGCTCTCCCCGGGCAGCGGGCTCATGCTGCGTGCGGCGGGCGGCTCGGTGCTCTATCTCGTTTTGATCGCCTTGCTCGGCGTTGGCGTCGCAGTCGCCCTACGGGACTCGGCGCTGGCGATAACGGTGGTGCTCGGGTTGCTCTACATTTTCCCGGTGATCGGGCACGTGCTGCTGAACCATGCCTGGCAGAACCGCATCGAACGGTTCGCGCCGATGAATGCCGGGCTTGCCATTCAGTCGACCAGGGATCTCAGTACCTTGCCGATCGGGCCGTGGCCCGGTCTCGGCATACTCGCCGGATGGACCGCTGGCGCGCTCATCATCGGATGGGTACTGCTCCTGTGGCGCGACGCATGAGGTGGAGCTAGGTACACCTGCCGAAGCCGGTAGCTAGCGTCACTGCGGGCCTGGCGCGGCCCAGGCATACTGAGGGAATCATGGACAGGCGGGGATTATGGACACGCTCGGATCCTGGCTGCGCGGGAGCGTCGGCGCGATGGCCCGCAGCGTGGCATTCGCCCTGCCGCTGCTGGCCGGGCTCGCGCTGCTGCTGTCGGTCGGCGCGGCGGCGGGCCTGGTCATGTCGGTCGCGGTGACACGAAGCGCGGCGGGCGCCGCCGTCGGCGTGGCGGTCGCCGACGCCGTGGCCGTGCTGTGCCTTGCACCTATCCTCGTGCTGGCCACCCGGCTGTCCGCGATGATGACCGTGCGGCTGCTGGCACGGTGGTACGGCATGGCGATCCCGCGGTCCTACCGTTCACGGTCAGCGGTCGGCAGCCGCCTGCGACGACGTATCGGTGATCTGCTAGCCGATCCCGCGACCCGGCGCGATCTGCTGTGGACCTTGGTGGGCGGCTGTGCGGGCGCGCTCCTGCTGCTGGCTCCGGTCGTGATGACGGGCGTCGGCCTGGTCGCCTTCATCGGCTCACGCGTGATCGCCACTATCCCGCCTCCCGCGTATCCGGGAAACAGCTCGGCCTCGATCCTCCTGATCGGCTTCGCTCTTGTCATCGGCGGGCTGGCGATGGCGCCTTGGACGCTGCGCGGCTACGCGGCGGTCGCCGGCGACCTGCTCGCTCCTGCGGGCAGCAAGGCCGAACTCGAGCGGCGTATCCGCGACCTGACCACGACCAGGACCGAAATGATCGATGCTGGTGCCGCCGAGATCCGCAGGATCGAGCGTGACCTGCACGACGGCGCCCAGGCCAGGCTGGTAGCCATGGGCATGACCCTGGACGCGGCAAGTCAGCTTCTCGACGACAACCCGGCCGCGGTCCGGGCGCTGCTGGCCGAGGCCAGGGAGTCTTCCGTCAAAGCCCTCAACGAACTGCGGGACCTGGTCCGCGGCATCCATCCGCCGATGCTGGCCGAGCGTGGCCTGAGCGACGCGGTGTGGGAGCTGGCTCTCGACAGCCCGCAGCGTGTCCGCGTGGCCAGCGAGCTGTCCGGGCGCCTGCCGGCCCCGGTGGAGTCGGCCGCCTACTTCGCGGTCAGCGAGCTGCTGGCCAACGCGGCCAAACACGCCCCGGCAAGCCGGGTCACGGTCGACATCCGCCACGACGGCCGGCAACTGAGAATCGGTGTCACCGACGACGGCCCTGGCGGCGCCGACCCGGCCCGTGGCAGCGGCCTGGGCGGCATCGAGCGCCGCCTCGCCGCGTTCGACGGCATCCTCGTGGTGACCAGCCCACCCGGCGGCCCCACTTCGGTGTCCATGGAGATCCCGTGCGCGTTGTCATCGCGGAAGACCTCTTTCTGCTAAGAGACGGCCTGACCCGGCTGCTGCAGGCACACGGCCTTCAGGTCACCGCTGCCGTCGGTAACGCGGACGATCTTCTGGCCGCGGTGACCGCGGAACGGCCCAACTTGGCCATCGTCGATGTCCGGCTCCCGCCCAGCTTCACCGACGAAGGGCTGCGCGCCGCCCTCACCGCTCGCCGCACCATGCCGGGGCTGCCCGTCCTTGTCCTGTCGCAGTACGTCCAGCAGGTCTACGCCAGGGAACTGCTGGCAGACGACGCCGGCGGCGTTGGCTACCTGCTCAAGGACCGGGTGCTCGACAGCGCCCAGTTCATCGATGCCATCCGCCGGGTCGCCGCGGGCGGCACGGCGATGGACCCCAGCGTGGTCGCCCGGCTGCTGGCGCGCAATACCGGCGACGGGACGCTGCGCGGCCTGTCACGCCGGGAACGAGATGTACTCGCCCTGATGGCAGAGGGCCGCTCCAACGCCGCCATCGCCCAGCGGCTCGTTATCACGGAAAGCTCCGTCGCCAAGCACACTGCCTCCATCTTTCTCAAACTGGACCTACAGCCCTCAGACGACGACAACCGGCGGGTGCTCGCCGTTCTGGCCTACCTCGGCAATCCCCAAGAAACCTGACTAAGCCGGGCGGGCGGCGAAATGGCGCAGGCGGAGTCTGTTCCAGACGACGAAGACCGAAGACAGGGCCATGGTGGCGGCGGCGATCAGGGGGTTGAGGAAGCCGAGCGGAGCCCAGGGCCAGGCCGAGCTGGGCGGCGTCAGGCGGGCGAAAGGGCATGGTCAAGTGACGCGAAGCTGATCCGTTCTTGCTCTAGGCGGACGGCGGGACCGAACGTGCCGTTGACGAGGTCGTGGTAGAGGTCCTGCTCGGCAGGAGTGAGAAGGTCCAGGGCGGCCCTTGTCGGGGTCTTCTCGGTTACCCACTGGGACTGGTGGACGAGGAGGGTCTCGCGGTCCATCAGGATGGAGCGCACGCGAGGGAAGCGGCTGCGGAGCCGGTTCAAGATGGCAAAGCCGTGGGTGTCCAGGTCACCCCAGTAGGTCAGGTCGAGGGTGGCGAGCCAGCCAAGTCTGGCCAGGATGTTCACTGCGTAGCCGTCGCCGAAGAGCACGATGGCGTCGGCGGCGAGCGGGAACGCCAGGTACGTTACCTCGTTCTCGAGGATGTAGGCCCGGGTAACGCCGTCTGGCGTCGCGGTGAGCTCGTCCGCGCGGATCGTCATCTCGGTGTATGGGAGTCCCGGGCCCACATGCCGGAGCCGCACGTACTCGGGTTTGCGGCGGAAACCGTAGCGGCCCGCGAAGTCCGGTGCCGCAGGGTTGATCCTGGCCGGGTCGAGCTGTAGGTCGAGCAGTTGGGTAAGCGTCCGCTCATGACCTTCGATGAACTTGGTGTCCACGCCGGGCACGTCGACCTGCCGGACGTACAGGCCGGCGGGCTGGCGTTCATCGATCCAGCGAACCGTCGCGAGCAGCCGGTCCCAGTCGGTAGCCAGCCGCAGAGCCATGACCGGATTGCGTTCCAGCCAGCTGAGCACGCGCGGGCACTCCACCTTGGCGCGCTCGGCAAGCCTGGTCAGTTCGCCGACCTGGCGGCGTGCGCCCAGCAGTTCCCATGCCTGGGCATAACCGTCGAGCCAGGCGCGGCAGGGGATCTGGTTGGCGCCGACCAGGCGGCCGCCCACTTGCTTGTACTCCACGCGCAACGGCCCACGCCCGGCCCGCTCCCATTCCGCCACCCACGCTTGGACCTCGGCCAGGCGCCCGCCTATCTCGGATGGGCCGGGGCCGCGCAGCGGGACATTGAACGGTGCCCACTCCTGGCCGGTAAGGAAGGCTGTGATCAGGGCGGGCCACCGCTTGACCGCAGCCTCGCGCACGTCGGCGGGCCGGGTCCATGACCCCGCCATCTCAAGCCACCGCCACCGCGATCGCGGGCGGAACGCCGATCTCGCGAGTGATTCGCTCGGCCTGGTATTCCTCGATCGTCAGCGTGCGCAGCCGGGAGTACTTGGACGTCGGGTTGTCGACGAAGCCGACCGCCGACACGTACGGCTCGATGACGTGGATCTTCTGGAGCGGGGTGA
>Ga0335075_10014534_pt1 | contig 11821 bp, 15 predicted proteins | sample Lox_Sample_24_FD_206723 | JGI IMG/M metagenome (GOLD analysis project Ga0335075, IMG submission 206723) | Soil microbial communities from Loxahatchee National Wildlife Refuge, Florida, United States - Lox_Sample_2.4 | ecosystem: Environmental > Terrestrial > Soil > Wetlands | place: USA... | reverse complement strand
TTCCCAAACGGGTGGCCCGGCAGAGGCCTATTGCTCCTGCGCTTAGTTTCAGGTTTTCTGCTCATCAATGATGGCGTCACTGAACTCTTGAGGGGGACCCAATGGCAAGGCATCATACGGCCATTGCTGGAGACCGCAGCCGGCATGCTCTTTCTTGTCGGTTTATGGACACCCATGACAGGAGTGTTGGTCGTGATCGTCGAATTATGGTCCGTGTTGTCGAGAACTGGTGATCTACGCAATTCCGTCGCACTTGCCAGTGTTGGCGCTGCCCTCGCAATGCTCGGCCCCGGGGTTCGATCCATTGATGCGCGCCTCTTCGGACGCAAGCGGATTGATATTCGAGAACACTAGAGTGTTTCCATACCCCCCAAAGGGGTCGCTTCCAACCGCCATTGATTGAGGCTGCCACCGACCCTCGATTTAGGGATGCTGCTCAAAGCAGAGTGGGATGATGATTGGGTTCAGTTGAGAGCCAGAGTATTGGCGAGTTCAACTCCTTAGGCAGATTGCACTGATCACGTGTCTGTCGAAAGGCCTTCGATCAGAACGCCAGCGGTGATTTTCCTCGATCACCCGGCACCGCGGTGCTGCTCGACTTGATCGAAAATACGACCATCAATGAGCACAAGGTATCAAGGTCATTTGCCGCCTCGATTCCTTGAAGGAGGTCGACGATGTCTTCTCTTCGATTGATCGGATCCAGCGCAGAATTCCAGACTGTACTCGACCGGATCGAAATGGTGGCGCGGGTAGATTCGGCCGTCCTCATTCAAGGTGAAACAGGTACCGGCAAGGAGGTCATAGCGCAAGCGATCCATGAGAGCAGCCCGCGCTGCAAGAATCGATTTGTAGCCGTGAATTGCGCCGCCATTCCTGGTGCTTTGCTTGAGAGCGAATTGTTCGGACATGAACGAGGAGCCTTTACAGGCGCCGTAGCACAGACGACAGGACGCTTTCAGGCCGCCGACAGAGGAACATTATTTCTGGATGAGATCGGAGATCTCCCACTGGAGCTGCAGCCAAAGCTTCTGCGTGTACTACAAGAGAAACAATGTGAGCGCCTCGGCTGTGGTCGTCCCGCTCAGGTAGATGTGCGTGTCATCGCGGCCACCAACCAGGACCTCTGGGGCATGGTGCAGGAACGGAAGTTCCGCGCCGATCTGTACTACCGCCTGAATGTCTTTCCAATCATGTTGCCTCCATTACGCGAACGGATAGACGACATTCCACTGCTTGTCGAGCACTTCGTTCTGAGGCTTGCAAAACAACAAGCTAAATCAATCGAGCGCGTCCCTGACGAGGTGATGGAGGTTCTGAAGGGCCATGACTGGCCGGGCAATATCCGCGAATTGCAAAACGTCATTGAGCGCGCTGTGATTATGACGGTGGGACCGGCGCTGCAACTGAATGGGACGGAACTTCGTAGAGCGAAGCCCGACCTCGTGCCGGCCAGAACGCTCGCTGACGCTGCGCGCGCACACATCATCGCAATCCTTCGCGAAACTAACTGGGTCGTTGGTGGGCGGCGCGGAGCGGCGGAGTGGCTCGGAGTGCCCAGAACGACCCTCATTACAATGATGCAGCGACTTGGGATCTCCCGCGAAGCATTCCGATCGGATGCCAGGCACCCGGATCGGCCAGACGAAACACGGAACGATCGGTTACAGCCTGCGTCTCCGGATCAGTCGGATGGCCTGACGAGCCGCGAGCAGATGCATTTTCTTCAGGATCGACTTGCGGGATGACGGCTGACCTATGCGCCAGTCGAAATTACGCTTAAAGCCCTCACCTCATCGTCTTGCATCCCTCTTCAAAGTTGTTCCAGGGTTGACCGGCACAATCCTGCAGATCATCTGCATATCTCGCGATCCAGGTGCTCGGGCGGAAGAACCAGAGCTACAGGATCAGCGCGCATCGACCAGTAGTCTCTGCCCCTGATATTACCCGCGTAGTTTGAAAGCCGCCGCGCCATTCCCGGTGTTCGGTCCTCCGGAAAATAAACTCACGCCGTCCGCTACTGAAATTACTCACGCTCTTTTCGGTGATTCGCACCTTCGGTGTTCGGAGATTCCCATGTCCGGTCGCTGTCGCATTGAGTGCTCCGGATGTTTCGCAAAGACAACGAGACCAACAGAGACATTCGGCACCCCCGTATCGGCCCCATCGCCTTTGTGAACGATACGGACTGCTTTCCGCCGCAGTCGCCGACACAGAAGTGGTGAGGGTGCGTCGGCTGACCGTCATAAGTTCGTCCCTGCGACACGTTCGTCCCGGATCTGCGGTCTATCCCTCACCAATCCTGTTGAGTCTACGAGCTTCGCAGCGTGCGAGTTCGGTCTTCAACGTGCACTATTCCGGGCGAGCGACATTATCGAGCAACAGTGATACATGGAGGCCGTCATGTTGTATCCATCCCACCGCATTGAGGACAGTCCAGGCACCATTCCCACCGCTGCTCACTTCGTTCGACGGGTGAGCGAGCAGATGCAAAGCCTCCAGTTGCTGTCGCTGTTGTTGACGGGCGATCCTACACGAGCAGAGAAGTGCTTCATTGCCGCGATCGACGAGTATGCCGAACAGGATGGCGCCTTTGTCGAATGGGGCCAGTTGAGCGCCCGGCGAGCAGTCTGCAGGCATGCCGTGAAGATAATGCAACCGGCGCCGGATCGGACCGATGTTCTCACCGCGGACTGCTGCAAGGGCGATGTCGAAATGACCGGGAGCAGTCCATTCGGAGGAATCCTCTCGCTGGACACGTTGGAGCGCTTTGTCTATGTGATTACGGTTCTCGAAGGGCAACCTGACCGGGATTGCGCGGATCTCCTGCGGTGCACACCCCGGGATGTCGAGATCGGTCGCGCGATTGCCGTCATGCATCTTGAACTGAGCGATCACGACCTTCGCTCGGCTGCCGGGACCCTGCAGTTCTGAGCGACCTCTTTGCATCTCGCGTCGATCCGGGCCCTGATGTCTGCTGGTCGTCGAGCTACATTGCGCACTAACACACGAGGAGGGGAGTGACCGTGTTGCTAAAAACCATAAGCAGATTCGAGCGGCAATGCCGCAGCGATCTTCGGGGTCGCGACGACCGGTGGCTCGTCACAGCCGCGCAGAATGGCGACAGCGAGGCGTTTGAGGTACTGGTGCAACGCTACCAGCGGGTCGTCCTGTCGATTGGATTGCGATCCACTCGCAATCAGGAAGACGCTGAAGATGTCGCACAACAGACATTCCTCAAAGCCTTCGTCCATCTGCGGAAATTTCGCGGAACAGCCTCGTTCTCGACTTGGCTGGTCCGAATAGCCCTGAACGAGAGCCTGATGCTATGCCGCAAATCATGGCGGGCACGCGAAGTTTCGCTCGATAAACGGCAGGATGACGAGAACGCGTCATTCTTTCCTGAGACTGAGGATCAGGGGCCGAATCCGGAGGAGAGTTACCGCCTGGAAGAGCGGCGGTCGATCTTGTTGACGCAGTTCCGCTCGCTGACACCCGCTACACGCTCGGTGCTCAAGAACTACGACCTGGACGACCGTAGCGTGAAGGAGACTGCTGCGCTCCTGAAAATCTCCGTCAGCGCCGTCAAATCGCGAACCAGCCGCGGAAGAGCCATCCTTCGCCGAAAGACCGAGCAATATTTCCGACCCGCAAGTGGTGCCGTCGACGGACTCGGCCGCGGCAGCACTGCGCGTGCACCAGGGTCAGGTGAATCTTTGAGCGCTTTACCGGCGATGCTCAGGAGCCGCGAATGACGAAGCAGCGGATGATCGCCTTCTCTGCGGTAGCACTCGAATTCCTGATGTGGATTGCGTCGTTTGCGCTGTTGCGGCTCTGATTGTGATTCGCAACTCCAGGACGCTGGTAGAAACACAGGGTGGACGCTAAAAAGGGCGAGGAAACGCGCTCGATTTACCAAGGAAAAAGGAGACAAAGATGAATGCCGTACAGCATTTGCAAGCAATTAACAGCGACTGTTCCGCCCAGCCGAGTACGGGGCGAACACGGATTGCGCGGCAGGTGATGATTCTCGGATCCCGAGTGCTCCGTTACGGGTTGGCGCTTGTAATCGGGTGGATTGGGACGATGAAGTTCACTGGATACGAGGCCATGGGAATCGAACCTCTTGTGGCCCATAGTCCATTCATGAGTTGGATGTATGATTTCCTGAGCGTCCGACAGTTTTCCGGCGGGTTGGGGTTTATCGAGGTCGCGATAGCACTGCTGATTGCCGTTCGGCCCTGGTGGCCCAAGGCATCTGCGGTTGGCAGTGCGGCCGCCACACTGATGTTTCTCACCACTCTCTCGTTTCTTTTTTCCACTCCGGGATGGGAACCCAGCCTTGGCGGTTTTCCGGCTCTTTCGGCGGGCGTTGGACAGTTTCTGATTAAGGATGTGGTCCTGCTCGGGGCAGCACTGTGGTCCTTGGGCGAAGCCCTGATTGCCTGATTCCTGCGGTCGCCGCTGATTTCCCGGCGGCTGCGAGTTTTCAGCATTTTCAGCAGTGAAAACTTCATTGAGAACAAATGCCTTCGGGGCACAACTACTCGCGATACGGGACCAAATGGGACATGAGCCAAGCAACTGAGGGATGTGCCGTCCAAGATCGTGCGATCGCGCTGGTCGGCACGATCAACTCAGTTCAGTGCCATTTCGGCCAACTCAGAATCACCGCGATGACGCCAAAGTAAAACACCAAGAACACACATAGAAGTAGTGCAATAAAGCCAACATGGCGTTCAACGATCGATGCGCGCTGCGAAGGATCAGCGACATGTTTCGCTTCGGCTGCGACTTCGGAGGCGAAATCTCTGGAGGTCTGAGCAGCATCGGTTACGAACTGCCGTGCGTCACGGGAGAGCTGCTCGCTGTCACGCTTCAGATCATTTTCAAGTGCTTCGAGGTTCATAGAACGTCTCCCTGGCGAGATTTGTTCGCTCCCCTGAGTCAGGCTGCAATCGACACAGCTTCCAGAGATCGAAACCTCCGGCTCATGTCGTATTGTCCCGGAGCGTGCGGTCGAGTGGATCCGGGGCGTAGACCTTGTCGCCGGCGAGCCGGGCGCGGAGTTGGTCAAGGAAGCTTGCGGCCCGAACGCACATCGCAAGCTGGCACTCAACCGGCGAAGCGCTCGCGACAGATACCGCAAGAGGGAGACTGTTACCAGCTTCGACAGCGATGATCTTCGCGCCCCTTGCCGCGACGGGTGGGACCGACGGCGAAGCTCCCTTGTCGGCGCCGACGAAGGTCACATCCATGAACGCCCTTTCCAGAATCAGCTTTTCCCGTTAATGCAAGTGCCGAGCCAGCCCCTTTTGGCGCATCTTCCAACCTGCCGCTCCGTACCCACTGCTGAAACCGACGGTGGCAAGTTTGGTATGACGGATACTTCTTCCGCACTCCGCGCCACTGCTCTCTGGTTCCCAACGCTGAGCGGACTGCTCAGCACGCACAGGTTTCGTGCCAAGGACGGCCGCGATTGTCCGCCCGTCGCACCGGCCGCAGCGCCGGGCCCACCAAGCCCACTGCTCGTCATTCAGTTCCAGGCGCCAGTCTCCCGGCGTCTCGTCAAAGCGCTCGGTGGACATCTCAGAGCAGCCCCCGGATCGCACGAAATCGCACTTCAGGTATCGATGAGACTGGTTCTAGTGCTTTACCGCGATGGCCGCAATCTCAATCTTCGCGCCACCGATCAACCCGGCGACCTGAACAGCGACTCGAGCGGGTTTGGGGTCCGGGAGGAGCTCTTTGTAAACCGCATTGATCTTCGGGACATCGTTGAGATCAGTGAGGTAGATCGTTACGGAAACGATATGAGAGATATCAAAGCCCGCGTCCTCAATAACCTTCCTCACGACTCCGATAGCGTTTGTGGTCTGTAGGGTGATGTCGAGGCCAGCCACCTGGCCGCTGGAATCGGGTCCTTGCTGTCCAGCGACATAAAGCGTATTGCCGGCGACATAACCGTTACTGAACGGAGCTCCCTCAGTAAATTCGATAGCATGTGTTTGAGCTTTCATTGCTTGCTCTCCTTTGCTTTGTTCCGATGTGATAACAGTTTGGTGCAGAACCCTCTTGCACAACCGCCCTACTTTCCTGTGACCTCGCGAATGACGCGGAGCGTGTTCTGACCCAGGATTTTCTTCAGATCGCGATCCGAATATCCGCGTCCGAGAAGCACACGAATGAGTGCCGGCATTTTCGAAACATCGTCCAGTCCATTCGGTGGACCCGAGACGCCGTCGAAATCGCTTCCGATTCCCACGTGATCGATCCCCGCAATTTTCACGGCGTGATCGATGTGATCCGCGACGTCCTCGACCGTTGCCGCAACCTTGACGCGCGACCCAAAGAGTTTCCGCACATCCTGCGCTGCGTAGTCGTCCAATGTTCTCCCAGTCTGCACCGGAGCGGTGGTCTCAATTTCGATCTCAGCGCTCAACACTTCTGCATCTTTCGGATTGACAAAGCCTTCTCCGAAAGTGATCCCGACGACTCCACCGTTTTTCTTCAACGCCCACAACATCTCGTCTGTAACGTTCCGGGGAACGTCTGAGATCGCCCGCATCGACGAATGGGTGAGCATCACTGGCTTGGTCGTCACAGCGAGTGCATCGAAGAAGGTCTTGTCGGCAACGTGCGAAACGTCCACCACCATCCCGAGCCGATTCATCTCTCGCACTACGTCTTTGCCAAAGTCAGTGAGCCCGTTGTGCACCGGCTTGTCAGTCGCCGAATCGGCCCAGTTGTTGTTGCGGGAGTGCGTTAGTGTCATCGAGCGAATCCCCAACTGGTAGTACATCCGCAGCACCCGCAGATCGTCGTCGATCGTGTGTCCGCCTTCGACGGTCAGAAACGCCGCGATCTTTTTCGAACTCACGATTCGCTCGATGTCGGACGCCGTTGTTGCCAGCTCGATTTTGTCCTTGTGAGTCTCAAATAATGTTTGCATCGCGTCGCGTAGATCCAGCGTCCTGCGCACCGCCTCCGCTCCCGGAAAATACACCGGGACCCACAGTGCGAAAAATGGTGCGTGCGTTCCGCCCTCGTGTAACCGCGGAATGTCCACATGGCCTACATCCCACCGCTTGCCCAAATCTTCATTCATCACCAGAACTCGCTGCACTGTATCGATGTGGCTGTCGATTCCGATTGCTTCCGATGCGATCTTTCGCGCACGCGCGGGGAGGTCGTCGCGCTTTCGCTGTTGCCTCATGGTGCCGGGTTCGGCGGTATTCAAGCTGGAACTCTTCTTCACGATCACGCTCATGTGTCTCCTCCCTAAAGGGAACGATCGACTGTCGCTGGGTCAGCGCTCTCTGCCGCGACAGTCGTTGCATGCCGGTCGCCAAACACGGCGGTCATTCAACTGCAAGCACTTCGTGGGAATCTGCTCGCTGACGGCGGCAGCAACGTGTCCAACGGGCGACATTCCGTCGGTGTGCAGACGGTCCACAAACGTACGACAGCGACGCGGAAGCCCCAAACACAGTGCTTCAGTCGCGGAGTGAGTATCGTGGTATCTGCGAGTGACGGCAGTTGCGGAACCACCCGTGGCAGCGCCCCGCTCCGCTTGCGGTGCCGAACTCGTTGCAATGGAACGCCCTTGAAACAATCAGGGGATTTCGAAACAGATACCGCACCATCGGCGCAAAAGGAGGAGGGAGAACCTGGCAAGGTATTCAGAATGCGGGAAAACGGAAATCTGAAAGTTTGGCAGCGCGCTTGCATCGTTGCACTCAGGAAGGGTGAGCACGATGACAACCTTCAGCATAGCCTTGCTGGCATCTGTCGATGTCACACCGCGCGCACGACAAGACGTCAAGACGGTTTCAGGATTCCCTCGATTTCGGGCACGGGCGATCTCGTCTTGTCGGCGAACGAGTCCGACTTTGGAGTGCCGCTAAAACCACACTTCGTTCGCACGATCTGGGTAGATGGAAGCTACGGCATGGTTGCGGCGCAGGAACAAATCGAATACGGCCTGCCTCTGGCATCGAAGGTACACGAGTATCGAAACGCCTTACCAGCCGTGAGGCAAGTAGAAAACTGGTTGTCCTTACGACACTTCCAGAGTTCTGCCAGTTCGTGGTGAGGTATCGCAGATGACACACCTATTGATATCAATGCTGGGTTTGTGTGTCCTTTTCATGATTCTCCGGTCAATGATTCGCATCACGCTCATCAATCGCCACTATCGGGACTTTTTCGCCGGAGCTGCTGGCCGCACCGTCTACTCGGCAATCTCGCTAAGGCTTCGAGGTAAACATGACGCGAAAGCCTTGCATACGGTCTTGCTCTGGGTGTTTCCGGTTTATCTCCTCTTGCTGATTCTCGTTTATTTCGTGGGAGCGATGGCCGCCTTCGTGTTGTTGTACTGGGGCACGGGTGCCGTTACTTCGTGGCACCAGGCGTTTCTCGCGTCCGGATCGGCTCTGAACACGCTCGGTTTTGCAACGCCGACAACCATCGCGGGCCAATGGCTTGCGATTCCAGAAGGCGCGCTGGGGCTGGGCATTGTCGTGTTTCTCTTTACGTTCATCCCCGGTTACCAGGCGGTGATCCGATCGCGGGAAGACAAGACATCGTGGCTCTACGTCCGCACCGGTGAGCGGCCAACTGGGGTCGCCCTTCTTGAATGGTGCCAACGAGCGGGAATCGCAGACAGCATGAGAAATGTATGGGAATCATGGGAAGATTGGTTCCGCATGCTCGGCGACACCCACTCAGTATTGCCAATGCTCGCCATGTCGCCCTCAGTGCAGGGGAGTCAATCTTGGATCCGAGCCGCAGCCGCAGTTCTCGACGCCGCTGCTCTCACCGCCAGTTCGATGGACACGGAAGATGCGGAGTCGGCCAGGATCTGTGTCAGGACGGGAACCCGTGCTCTGCTGGCGATTGCAGATGCACTCGGACAAGCGTGCAAAGGAACCAAGCAACCAACAGCGTCTCCATCGAGGGAGTGGTATGACGCCACGCGGGCTCGTCTCTGCTCATTGGGATTGCCTGTGAGGTCTGCGATCGACGCCGAGCCGCAGTGGCGAGAGTTTGCATCGTTGCGTAGGTCGTATGAGGAGGCTTTGTTTCAGGTAGCGAATCAGACGTTCGCACCTCTGGACGCTATTCAGATTGATATGCCGAAAGAAGAGGCGCCGCAAATTCGATGAAATTCTCGAGGTTGAGCTGATTGCAGTGTATCCGGAGGAACCGTACGCTGAGGAAATCTGGTAGTTCTATACGGAGAGCGCTTCAGCCGACTAGCGGTGTCTCCCGGAATAAGTGCGGGCGACGCGCAACGAAGCCTTCAATGCCGGCCCAATCATGGTTGAAATCGCCGCGCACTTTCTAACATTTCACAAAACGGGCATGGGGCGAAAGGGCCCTGACTGACAAATTGGGCCGTGGAGGTTATTACATGCACTCACCAGGACCGTCGGCCCCGCTCCTACTCGTCTTTGTGTCTCTCCTTTCTCTCGGACATGCACCATTTGCGGCGGCTCAAGGCTGCAGCTCAACAGGTTTGGTGTTGCAGGTACTCGGCTCCGGCGGCCCGGAGCTGCAAGACAAGCGCGCTTCGACAAGCTACGTAATATGGGATGGCGGGCATGCGCGTGTGATTGTCGACGCGGGCGGAGGCAGCGCTCTCCGCTTCGGAGAGAGTGGAGCAAAGATGTCCGATGTCGACGTCTTTCTGTTCAGCCACTTTCATGTCGATCACAGCAGCGATTTCCCGGCTCTGGTCTTTTCTTCCTGGTTTGGTGACCGCACGCGCCCGCTGCCCGTTTACGGGCCGCCCGGGAACGACATCATGCCTTCCACAACGGAGTTTGTGCAGGCTCTCTTCGGCAACAAGCGTGGGGCTTGGCGTTATCTGAGCGAGATGGTCGAGCCGCATCCTGAAGGAACCTACGAGTTACAACCCCACAATGTGGTGACGGGCGCAACGCCGGTTCTCGTGCTTCACACTGCCGAGATGACGGTCTACGCAGTGCGGGTCGTTCATGGTGATTTCCCGGCGCTGGCATGGCGTGTGGAAATGGAAGGCAAACGCATCGTCTTCAGTGGCGACACGAACGGAGAAGGAGATGGCCTGACCAAACTCGCCATGAATGCCGACCTTTTCGTTGCCCATAATGCGGTCCCTGAAGACGCGACCGGACTGGAACGGCGACTCCACATGCCGCCGTCGGTCATTGGAGTCACCGCGGCGAACGCGCATGTCCGGCAACTAGTCCTCTCCCATCGCATGCTGCGAACTCTGGGAAGAGAGAAGGAGACGCAGGCAGAAATCCGGCTTCATTATGCAGGCCCCTTCGCTTTTGCGGACGATCTGGAGTGTTTTCCCGTAAAGTGACCCCCGGGTTGACTTCCTCATTCTATAGACGCCGAATCGTTTCCCCATTGCCCCCGAAGGACCTCGCAGGCAGATATCGCACTTCTCGATCTGAGTCATCGTGCTCTCAACAACATATTGCGGATGGAGTGGCTTCTCGCCGGATCCGTCCGTCGCCAGTTCATCGAGGTCCTCCTTCGTGTTCATGCCCTGTGGATCATCCCGCGTAACGTGCAAACAAGGCTCCAGTGCATTGGCGCAGCTGCGAGCAGTGAGTCTACGGTTTCCGAAGAAAACGCGGAAACTCAGATCGTCCGCGCGAGCAGCACTAAGTTCGGTGCGCGCATGTGAAATCCCGAGTGCCGGGTCGTCGCTCTGCAAACCGTCTTCCGCTCTTCGCGTCTCCGAAATGCAACAATCGTCAGCCCTCAAACACCGGCTCTCTCTTGCGGGTCTGACAGGCGGAGATCACCAGCAAGAGCAAGGGGATGCCAAGAACACCCTTCTCTTTGAGATGTAATGCGAGAACTGCGCCGACAATTCCCCCCACAACGAACGCAACCCAGATTTCGTAGAGGAGACTCTGCGCGGAGTCTCGTGCAGCTGAGGCTGTTTTCCTGGCCTCCGCGGTGATTAGCCCCGTGACCATCCCGGTAAGATAGGTTGTGTGGACACTGATACCACCTGTACTCTGGAAAGCCCCGTTTTGGATCCCAAGCGCCAGAGACATGCACACCACAAAGACCTCAATCCCCACAATCGCGTGAGTTGCTAATGCAAAGTAGGCAGCCAGAGTCAGATACGCCTCAGCGACCAGGAGCGCGGACAGGGACTTCACGCCCCGCCACGCTACGAGAGCTCGTTCGATTCGGACGCTCGCGAAAACTCCGATCAGGAAAAAGGACACAGCCGAGAGGTGGACAGCCAGGCTGCTCCATGCGTGGGCGGCGATGGCAATTGCTGCCAGCACCAGGCTTCCTGTTATGTGCCCCGTAAAAGTCTTCGCCAGAACGAAACTGGCTGCATCACCGTATCCTCCAACAAAGGCGAATGCAAGGTAAAGCCACTTTTCAGGAGGATGTTCGGGTACAGAGGCGCTGCCCATCGTACTACCCGGCGATCAAATCGGTATTGGCATGGAAGTTTGATGCGACTTTCAGGCTCACCCAGGACGCAACAACACCTACTGCGATTCCCACAGCGGTGTCGACCAGCCGCAATATGGGCTGCAACCATGCGTGGAGGGGGCTTATGCCGGCGACGACCATCACGACTGCGGTCGTGATACCCGTTGTGATGATGTCGTCCGGCCGTCCGATCAGCGTCATGACCACGGCGCCAATCCCAATCAGGCCTGCCATTCCCAGCAAGTGAAACGGGAGAATCAGGAGATATGCGAGGCAGAGCACAAAACTTAGCAAGGTCGCAGATGTCCGCGAGAGAGCGGCGCTCAGGCTTTGTGCACGGCCATATCGATAGACAAATATC
>Ga0335075_10014532_pt1 | contig 11822 bp, 10 predicted proteins | sample Lox_Sample_24_FD_206723 | JGI IMG/M metagenome (GOLD analysis project Ga0335075, IMG submission 206723) | Soil microbial communities from Loxahatchee National Wildlife Refuge, Florida, United States - Lox_Sample_2.4 | ecosystem: Environmental > Terrestrial > Soil > Wetlands | place: USA... | reverse complement strand
GCATCCGCAGCAGGAGTCATCAGCCTTACGGCATTGGACGGGGCACTCCATCCCGTAGCGGTAATATGGGGTGTCTACCCGGCGCGCGCAAGTGGCTCATTCGATCAGCCGGCAGCAGGCTCGCAACCGCAGCAGGCTCGCAACAAGTGACTGAGAACGCTCGGTCACTACCCCGAAGACGCGCATCGCCTCGCCAACAGGCTGCGCTGGTCCCGATGCGGGTCAATTGCTACGGGGCGTGCGATCCGGCTACAAGATGATCAGGGACCGCGAGCGCGGGCAGCAGCACGTCGTGCCGCACCTCAACGCCGCAGCTGCTCAACGTCGCTGCACCTCAGCGGCATGGCGGGGTGGCGGCGCACCGGCTGATCGGGGATCGGGCTTGACCCGATAATCGCCGATCGCGCTGCCGCCTTGCGCGGCGCACCATCTCTGTTTGCGGTATAACAAGGTGGGCTGCCGGCTGGCAGCGGCAACGAGGTCGCGCCATGGAACTGTGGAACCACTGCGAGAACCCGTACCCGTTCGTGCCGAACGAGGTGCTGGATGAGGCCGCGTCGGTGCGGGCGAGCCTGCCGAACAAATATTGCGATCCGAAGATTGCCGCGCGGCTCTATGACGAGGTGTTCGACGAATACCGGCTATGTGACGACATCGGCCTCCACATCGTCACCAACGAGCATCATTCCGGCATCAACAATCTGTGGGCGGCGAGCCCGGTCATCACCGGAATCGTCGCCAACATCACACGCAATGTCCGGATCCTGTCGCTCGGCACGCTGATCACGGTGCGGCCCGACCCGGTGCGCGTCGCCGAGGAATACGCGACGATCGATGTGCTCTCCCGCGGCCGCCTCGAGATCGGCTTTGTCAAATCGGGTGCAACCGAGATGGTCTCGGGCGACGCCAACCCGATGCGCATCCGCGAGCGTGAATGGGAAGCGATCGACCTGATCGAGAAGACGCTGACGACACATGACGGGCCGTTTTCGTGGGAGGGCAAGTTCTTCACCCACCCGCATGTCAACATCTGGCCGCGCCCATATCAGCAGCCGCGCCCCGATTTCTGGGCGGCGACCAGCGACCTGCCGACCTGCGCCGAGCTCGGCCGCCGCGGTATCATCAACACGCTCTTGTTCGGCGGCTACGACCGCACGCGCCAAGCCTTTGACGCCTATAAAAAGGCACGGTCGCAAGCGAGCCTGACAGCGCCGGGCGAGGACCGTTTTTCTTACATGGCCTTCGCCTATGTCGGCGATACCGACAAGGAGGGGTTGCGCCTCGGGCAGAAGATCGCCTGGTTTCTGACCGTCAGCATCAAGAGCGCGCCGCAATTCTCGAAGTTCCAGCCGGGTGCGGTGGTCCCCGAGATGGCACCGGCAGCATGGCGCACCGGCGCTTCGCGACGACCGCGTCCGACCAACCTCGATGCCGAGGCGCTGGTCGGCCAGGGGCAGATGTTCGCCGGCAACCCGGATACCGTGGCGCGGCAGATCAAGGAGTTCCGCAAGCGGGTCGGCGGCATCTGCCACATCATCATGATGACGCGGCAGGGGCTGGTGACGCATGCCGAGGCGGAGGCGAGCTTCCGGCGGGCCGCCAAGGATGTGCTGCCGCAGTTGCAGGATTTGCCGCCGATCGACGCCGATGAGACCGCCTGGGAAGCGCGGCGGGCGGCGGCGGCGCAATGACCGACGGTCGGCTCGAGATCGGCCCGTTGGCGCTGGAGGTGCTACGCCGGGAAGCGAAAGCACCGGGGGCACCGACCCTGCTGTTGCTGCACGGCATCAACAACATCAGCGAGAACGCGCCGTTTCTCGGTCCATTGGCTGAATATGGCGAGGTGGTCGCGCCATCGCATCCGGGGTTTGGCAAGTCTCCGGGACCCGGCGACCGCGACACGCTGTACGATCTTGTACACGTCTACCGCAGCGTGCTCGACGCGATCCCGGCGGCACGGGTGACGGTGATCGGGTTCTCGTTTGGCGGCTGGATCGCGGCCGAGCTCGCGGTCGGCGGCCATCCGAAGCTCGAACGTCTGGTGCTGGTCGATCCGTTCGGCATCAAGCTCGCCGGGCGCGAGCAGCGCGATTTTCCGCATCTGTTCAACACCGATCCGGCCGAGCTGAACCGGCGTGCCTGGCACGATCCGGCGAGCCGCCCGACCGGCTGCTATGGGATCGGCTGGCACGCGGCGATCGGCGAGGCGATGAGCGACGACGAGATGGTCATGCTCGCCCGCAACTGGGATTCGCTGTGCCTCTATGCGTGGCGGCCGCACCTCTACAACCCGCAGCTCAAATACTGGCTGCATCGCATCAACGTGCCGACGCTGGTGCTGTGGGGTGCCAGCGACCGCATTGTGACGCCCGATTACGGCCGCGCCTATGCCGGGCTGATCCCCGGTGCGCGGTTCGACGTGATCGGGGGCGCGGGGCACCACCCCGAGCTTGAGCAACCGGCGGCATTTGTCGATCGGGTCGCCGGGTTTCTCGGGCCGCGCGCCAGGCTTCCCGGGCACCGACCGGAGGATCGGCAATGATGTTCATGATTCGAAGCACCGGCGAAAAGCCGGCATCGGTCACGATCAAGGTGGCGCGTCGGACCCCGGCGAGCGTGCCGGACGCCGCCGGTAAAACCGACTATTTTTGTATCGGCGAGGCCGCGGAGATGGCCGCGCTCGCTGCCGCGGGCTGGCAGATCGTCGCATTGCGCGACGGCTGGTACGAAGACGATCGCGGTGGCGGAGTGGCGATCTTCGGCCACGGCAAATACTGGGAAATCCGCGACACCCCGTTCACGATCATCGAGGCGGCTGGCGACCACAGAGACGACGACCGGGCGGCCGGCGGTGCCGATCACGTCGATGTCCGCGGCGCCGTCTTCGGCGTGTAGACGATGGGGGGACGCGGCGCCCATGTGGGGCGGTGTTGATCCACACCCGTTGGGCTCGGTCGCATTTGTGACAGTCGCGACGCGCGCCGTGGCATAAGTCGGGCGCCAGGGCGCAGGCATCGTGCTATCGAAACGGATATCGGCATCGGTCTGCGGCGGCGGTGCAGCCTTGCCCGCGTTGCAGATCGTGGATATCGTTATATTTAATTACATATAGCGTTATCGTGCTATACGCAGCGACGTGGATCGCTCAACGAGAGGCGCCATGTCCGTTATCGAAGACCTCAATCCGCAAGCCAGAGCCGATTTGCGCCAGGTGCGAATGTTGATCGACGGTGCTTGGGTTGACGCCAAGTCCGGCCGGGTCCTTGCCGTCGAGAACCCGGCGAAGCGGGTCTCGATCGCCGAAGTTCCGCGCGGTGACGCGGCCGATGTCAACCGCGCCGTCGAAGCCGCAGCCCACGCATTCCCGGCCTGGAGCAAGGTGGCACCGCGCGACCGCGGCCGGCTCCTCCTGCGCATCGCCGACAAGATGGAGGGTGAGGCGGAAGCGATCGCCCGCACGATTGCGCTCGAAACCGGCAACGCGCTGCGCACCCAGGCGCGCGGCGAGGCGCGGCTGGCGGCTGATATCTTTCGCCATTTCGGCGGTCTTGCCGGCGAACTGAAAGGCGAGACGATCCCGCTCGGCGAGCAGGTGCTGAGCTATACGCGGCGCGAGCCTTTGGGTGTGGTTGGGGCGATCATCCCGTGGAACGCGCCGGTGCTGCTAGGCGCGCTGAAGATCGCCCCCGCGCTGTGCGCCGGCAACACGCTGGTACTGAAGGCCGCCGAAGACGCGCCGCTCGGGGTGTTGATGATGGCCGCGGCCTGCCAGGAATTCCTTCCGGCGGGCGTCCTCGACGTGCTGACCGGGTTTGGCGACGAATGCGGCAGACCGCTGGCGCAGCACCCTCTGGTGCGCAAGCTGTCCTTCACCGGCTCGACCGAGGTCGGCCGGATCATCATGCGCGCCGCGGCCGACCGGATCGTCCCGGTGTCGCTCGAACTCGGCGGCAAGAGCCCGTCGATCGTCTATCCCGACGCCGACGAGGATTGGGTGGTCGACGGCGTCATCGCCGGCATGCGCTTTACTCGCCAGAGCCAGTCCTGCACCGCCGGTTCGCGGCTCTTTCTGCACGCCGACATCTTCGACAGCTTTCTTGAGAAGCTGCAGACCAGGACCGAAGCGCTGAAGCTCGGCGACCCGCTCGATGAGACGACCGATATCGGCGCCATCATCAACGAGAAACAGTTTGCGAAGGTTTGCGGCTATGTCGAGGACGGGCTGAAACGACAGGATGCGCGGCTGGTCTTCGGCGGCCTGCCACCGAAAGAAGGGCCGCTCGGCGACGGATATTTCGCGATCCCGACTGTCTTTGCCGATGCTTCGAACGACTGGCGGCTGGCGCGTGAGGAGATCTTCGGCCCGGTGCTGGTAGCGATCCCGTGGCGCGACGAAGCCGACGCGATCCGCATGGCCAATGACAGTCATTACGGCCTCGCCGCCTATGTCTGGACCCACGATATCGGCAGCGGCTTGCGCACGGCGCATGCCATCGAGAGCGGCTGGGTCCAGGTCAAGCAGGGGCTCGGCCAACTGCCCGGTCATTCCTACGGCGGCTACAAAGAGAGCGGCATCGGCCGCGAATTCTCGCTCGAAGGGATGCTTGACAGCTTCACCCAGCGCAAGAACGTCACCGTGAATTTGAACACGCCGCGCCGGAAGTAGAGGGATGCAATGAAATATACCAAGCTCGGCCGCACCGGCCTCGAAATCTCGCGCATCTGCCTCGGCTGCATGAGCTATGGCGGTGGCAATCGCGGCAACCACGCCTGGAGCCTTGGCGAGGAGGACAGCCGGCCGTTCATCAAGAAGGCGCTCGAAGCCGGGATCAATTTCTTCGATACCGCCAACCGCTATTCGCTCGGGCGGAGCGAGGAGATCCTCGGTCGCGCGATCCGCGATTTCGCCCGGCGCGACGAGGTCGTGATCGCCACCAAAGTGCATGGGCGGATGCGCCCCGGGCCGAACGGCGCCGGGCTCTCGCGCAAAGCGATCTTCGCCGAAATCGACGCCAGCCTCGCCCGGCTCGGCATGGATTACGTCGACCTCTACCAGATCCATCGTTTCGACCATGATACGCCGATCGAGGAGACGCTCGAAGCGCTGCACGATGTCGTCAAGGCCGGCAAGGCAAGGTATATCGGCGCCTCGTCGATGCATGCTTGGCAGTTCGCGCGAGCCCTCGGCATCGCCGAGAAGCACGGCTGGACCCGCTTTGTCAGCATGCAGAACCTGGTTAACCTGCTGTACCGCGAAGAAGAACGGGAAATGCTGCCGCTATGCGCCGCGGAAGGGATCGGCGTCATCCCGTGGAGCCCGCAGGCGCGCGGCAAATTGAGCCGCGATTGGGATTACACCAGCATCCGCACCGAGACCGACGCGGCGTTCGGGCGACTGTTTGCCAAGACCGACGAAGCCGACAAAAAGGTCGCCGACCGTGTCGCCGCAATCGCCAAGGCACGCGGCATAGCGCGGGCCCAGGTGGCGCTCGCCTGGCTGTTGGCAAAACCGGTGATCACCGCACCCATCGTCGGCGCCACCAAGCTGCACCATCTCGACGATGCCGTTGCCAGCGTCGAGGTGACGTTGGACACCGAAGAGATCGGCGCTCTCGAAGAACCCTATGTGCCGCATGCGGTGGTAGGCTTCGTTTGAGCATCCGGCTGGCGAGGTTACAAATGCCGAGAAAGGTTGTCGGCAAGGGGCTGCGGTTTTCGCTGTGCCATGCCCCGTGCGCCCACATCTGCCGCTACTGCCTGATCTCGGAGTCGCGAAAGCGCGCCGCGCTTCCGTTTGCCCGCTTCGAGCACCTCGTTCACCGTTTCCACGACTGGATACAATCGACCGGCCGCGATGATTTGCAAATCCGGATTTTTGTCGGTCCGTCCTTCGATTACGACCTGGGAGACCCTGCAGGGCGTTGCAAGACTGCATGCCAGGCGCGGAGCCAGATTTCAGATCCTTAACCTCGGCGGGCTTCGCATCCGCTCGCGCGAGGCCTTGATCGAATGGTTGGAGGAGCGCCGCGCGGCCGGAATAACGGGGGTTCACGCCTCGCTTGCCGGCTGTGGCGAAACCCACGACCGATGGAACGGGCGCGCCGGCGATTTCGACTACCAGACCGCGATCCTGCGATTGGCCGGTGAGCGCGGCATGGTTCGCCAAGAAAAGCTGTTTCTGACGCAAAACACGCTACCGATTTTCGACCGCCTGCTCGACATCCTCGACGACATTCCGGGCGAGATCGGCAGTCGCACCGCCAGCCCGTTCTTCTATGCCGGCCTCGCGACCCGGTACGAAAGCGAGCGCCTGACCGAAGACGACCGCGCCGGCCTGCCCGAGCGGATCAATCGTCTGCGGCCCAGGCGGTTCAACGCTTGGCTATCGGAGCGCGAGTGGATTCCGATAATGATGGAGACTGCGGACCAACCGCGCCAGCTGCTGCTAAAGCTCGATGTTGACACGACCAACATCGATTACCTCGAACGCGCCTCCTGCGAGGAGATTTTTGTCGAGCGCGAACGGGAATATCAGGAATCCTACCGCGTCATTCCGGCCCCTGATGAGCTTTGCTCGCGTTACAGCGACCCGACGAACCGGAAGATTTATATGATGAGCCGCGATGTCGAGGGGCGGTGGCTGGACCTGCACGAACGCGCTACCGGCGCCAAGCCGCCGATCGATTGACCTCGTGGTCCGATCAAAACGCTCGCTCCCGAGCGTTTCGCAGGACGGATCGGTAGCCGCCGGTTGGGAGTTCACGGTCACGATTTACCAGCCGTAATCGCGCACAAAACTCGCGGCCAGCCGGCCGAGCCATTACGTGATCGCCATAACCCGCGGAAAGCCGATCAACGGTCCGGCTGCGAGATTGGTCAGCATGCTTGGTGTAAACCCCGGCAATTCGGCGGCGAGCTGTTTCCATGTCATGCCGCGCCGGGTTCGCTCGGCATCGAGAGCGGCATGCATGGCACGTGTATCGAAGCGAAGAATCCGCGAAGGCCCGGGCTCCGGCAGCATTTCGTCTGCTGTCGGCGCAATCGTTCGCCCGGCAAGGAAGCTCTCCGGCGCGCCGAGCCACCTCAGAAGCTGGAGGATCACCGTGCTCGTAACCGATCGCTTCTTCGGAATATCTCTGATCGTGGCAACGCTGACAGGAATGGAAAGCGTGCCCTTGAACGGCTCGTTGATGGCGGTCGTCACCTCGATCGAGCTTAGACGCCGCGCCCGGCGTTCGGCGTCCAGGGTGGTGTGGAACCAGCATGTCGAATTTGCAGATCAAGCGTCCCATCGGGCCCCCGCTGCGGGTTCGTCACTATCAGCTTGGGCGGCGGCCGCGGGCGATTTGGGCTCGCGGAGCCCGGTGTCAATGAATTGTCTTGCCCGGCATCGTGATAATGTTTGCAGCCCCGGGGCCGGGCGATCCGCGGATGGAGGGGCCATTGCACTCCGTTGGCGTCGATAGCGGTGCCGCGCCGGGCAGCATTGATTGAACCGCGCCCGTTTTGTCGCCCGTGGCATCGACTACGTTCGGTGGAACGTTCCAACGGCACCTCCGGATCACGCGAGACTCACATTTCGTTGCTACCTTTCTCGCATCTTTGCGGCGATGTGCTGCGGGATTCCGCCTTCTCCACCAAAAAATGGGATATTGAAACGATCCAGCGCGCGACTTCGTGTTTCCCGGTGCCGCTCCGAACTCTCCGGCGGCGTTGCCAACAATCCTCGCGAGCGAAAGGTGTTCGATCCCGATCGAACACTGGGCCGACGGATCGGACCGAGACAATGTGAAATTCTGGGCGGGTGCATCGGGTTATCCCGGCGCGGCGCTAGCACGTGACGCGCTGGACCTGGTCCATGGTCTCGGCGACAACGAATTCGCGGTTGCAGTGGCCGATCCATTCAACCTGGCGGCGCCCCAATCGAGCAGCTTTCGATTTGATTGGCGGCGTGACTATATCCCGCTCGACGCCGGATTTTCCCCGAACGAACACGGCAGCATGGCGATGGTCGGCTATCCGTTTGTCGAATTGCTCGCCGCTATCGGCATGCAAAACGCCCGGCCGGCGCGGGTTGAGGCCCGCAACCGGCTCGTCTATCGCTACGGCGTATCCTGCACGATGTTGCCGACGACGTTCGCGCGCGCTGTTCTCGGCGGCGAAAGCCTGGGATTTCCTACTCGTTTATTCCGCATGCGCCTTGGCTGGCCTGGCCAGGAGGGTCAGGCACGCTGCATTGTCGATGCCCAGGAGGAGATCAGAACATGACGGAACCCACTCCGGTTGCCGCCGAGGTCATCCATTCATGGGCCGACCGGAAAAATGGCCCGGTCGCGCTTTGTTGCAAGCAGAAGCTTTTGCCGGTCGAGGGCAAAGACGGCGTGATCTTCCCGCCGACTTATGCCGATATCGGCTACAACATCGACACGCTGTCGGATGGCACCAAGGTCGCGACGATCGACAGCGTCGGCAGCCAGGCCAACCGCATGGAGCCGATCTTCAGGAGGGCCGACCCCGGAGAGCCGGACAATCCGCTGGCCAGGCTCGTGCCGCAGATCGACATCGCCTACGGTAACGAGAAGACCGTGTCGATCCTCGAAGCCGGGCACCGGCTCGGCGATGCGGTGATCCGTTCGTCCGATCTGAAGAATGAGGCGCAAACGGCGTTCCGGCTCTATCTCGACACCGGCGACGCCTCGGCGCTGGCGAAGCTCGCGCCGACCTCGCTGGTTTTTGGCGTCTGGGATTCGCGCGACACGCAAGCGAAGCTGCCGCGGCTGGTGCAGTCGGTGATCCGCGCCTGGGATGTGGACCCGCTGACGCGCTCGGCACAGTATGTGCCCGCCCTTAACTACGCCGAGTTGGGCGTGATCTCCGAAGCGGAGCAGGAAAAAGCAGAAGGCAAGCCTGACAATGATCTCGCCAAGCGTGGGTTTGTGCATGTGCCGGCAACCGGCGCACATGGCGGCGTTGTTGCCCACGGGCCGATTGAGCGCACGATCACCGTCAATCTCGTGGCGCTGCGCAAGTTCTGCGGCGAGAATGCGCAAGACTTGAAAAGGTACATTCTCGGCCTCGCACTGGTCGCCGCGACGGAGCCACTCGACGGCTTTCTGCGTCAAGGCTGCCTGCTCGTGCCCGACGAAACGGCGCTGCCCGAATGGGTTGCCGTTGGTCGCGACGGCGTTCGCACGCCGGTTGCTCTCTCCTCCGCTGCCGCCATCGACTATGCCAGGGACGCGGCGAACGCGTTCGGTGTCGGTCCGGACCGTCGTGTCGCCTTTAAGAAAGAGTTCGCGCAAGCCGATCTGAGGGAGCTGGATAAGAAGAAAGGCAGGAGGGTCAGCGCTGCGGCGTGATCCATGCCCTGTCTTCTTCTTTTCGTTCGCTTTTACGACGGCCGCTATCACGGCAGCGGAGCGTGGCCGCCATCGCCCGCGCGCCTGTTTCAGGCGCTGGTTGCCGGCGCGGCGCGCGGAGCGGCATTGCCGGAGGGCGTGGCCGAAGCGTTCGAATGGCTCGAAAGCCTGGCTGCACCGATGATCGCGGCGCCACCGGTTTACGCCGGGCAGAGTTTCAAAAATTTTGTTCCCAACAACGATCTTGACGCTGTGGGCGGTGATCCTGCGCGGATCGGCGAGATTCGAACGGCCAAGCCCATTCGCCCGTGCGCCTTCGACGCCGCGGTTCCGTTGCTTTACGCGTGGCGGTACGAAGAAGGCGCGGATGACGAGCGCCATGCACGAGCGATCTGCGAGATTGCCGGCAATCTTTATCAACTGGGCCGCGGCGTCGACATGGCCTGGGCGCAAGGCGAACTGGTCGATAAAAGCACCGCAGACAGGTGGCTGCGGGATCATCCGGGCGCTCTTTGGCGCCCCAACAATGCCGGCGGCGGCGCGAGGCTGCCTTGCCCCCATCCGGGCTCGCTGATGAGTTTGACCGAGCGCTTCAAAAAGACGCGCGAACGATTCAAGAAGGTTGGAAGCGGCAGAAAGACCGCCCAGCTTTTCTCCCAGGCGCCAAAACCAGACTTCCGACCAACCTCATACAATAGCCCGTCCACCTTTCTTCTTTTCGATATCAAGAACGCCGACGTATTTGTACCTCAGTCGGTTGAGCAGGTCGTTGCACTTACCGAAAAAGTCAGAGATTTGGCGGTGGCGCGTTTGAAGGGTTCGGCTTGGCGGCGCGACGACCCGCAACGCGAAGCCTGCATTGAAAGGATCTTCATCGGCCAAGGCGCCAAGGAAACCGACAAGACGCGGCGTATCCGCATCACGCCCTTGCCATCCATTGGACATGCACAGACGGAGCGCTCGATCCGGCGCGTGCTCGTCACCGTGCCGCCAGACTGTCCAATCGCAATAGCCGATATCGCTTGGGTATTTTCGGGGCTCGCGCTCGATGTCAATCCGGAAACCGGCGAACTGCGGGACGAAGCTGCACTGTTGGTCGTCGCCGACAACGATACAATGCTGGGTCACTATGGCGTTGGACCGGATCGGACATACCGCCTGTGGCGCACCGTCACCCCTGCCGCACTTCCCGAACGCGCCGCGCGTCGGCGCATCGATCCGCGCCGGATGATCGAGGAGGCGAAAGCCAGCGCCGAGCGACTGCGTGAGCAGGCGGCGGCGGAAGCGGCGGCACGGCAGGCGTTGCGTCATGCCGGCATTGATGCCCCGGTGCAGGCGATCCGGATACAGCGCGAGCCCTTCGAAGCACGGGGGCAGCGCGCGGAAGCGTTCGCGACGAAGCCGCGCTTCGCCGAGGAACGGCTCTGGCAGATCGAGATCGCGTTCGCCCGACCCGTGCCGGGTCCGCTGCTGATCGGCGACGGCCGCTATCTCGGTCTCGGCCTGATGGCACCGGTCCGGCACCCGGAAAGCGTATTCGCATTCGCCATTGCCGGCGGGCTGATCGACCGGGCCGATCCGCTCGGTCTCGCCCGTGCGCTGCGCCGCGCCGTCATCGCGCGGGTGCAAGAGAGGATCGGCGCGCGTAATACACTGCCGGCGTTTTTCAGCGGCCATGCGGCCACCGGTGCGCCGGCGCGTTCGGGCATGCACGAGCATCTCGCTTTCGTGTTCGACGCACCGCAAAACCGGTTGCTGATTGTTGCACCGCACATCCTCGAACGTCGCGACGCCTCTTCGCATGAACGCGAGGCTCTTGGCACGCTCGAAGACGCGCTCGAGGATTTCCAGGAATTGCGCGCTGGCGCCGCCGGAAAACTCATTCTCGTTCCGAGTGCCTGCGACTTGCCCGGGGATCCGCTGTTCGCGCGATCGCGCGCCTGGAAAAGCCTCGTCCCCTATCGTGTGACACGGCATGCAAAGCTGGGCGATGCCGCCGCGGCGCTTGAAGCCGATCTTCTGGCCGAGTGCCGGCGCGCCGGGCTGCCGCGGCCGAAGGTCGAAGTCTCAAAGACATTCGCAAAACCGCGCCTAGGGCTGTTCGGCCTCGTCAAGCTCGAATTTCACGGCGCGGTGGACGGCCCGATCCTTCTCGGCCGCGACCGCCATTTTGGCGGCGGGCTGTTCCTGGCGGCCAGGTAAGACGAGAGAGTTCGGGGGCGAGTGCTATGACCGACACTCAGCTCGAATTCCACCTCCCGGCTCCGCCGGTCAGCGGCGATACGCCGCTCATTCCGGCGCGGATGGTGAACGAGTTCGTCTATTGCCCGCGGCTCGCCTATCTGATGTGGACGCAAGGTGAGTGGGCGGAGACCGGCGACACGGTCGAAGGTCAGCAGGTCCACGCGCGCGTCGATCGCCCAAGCGCACCGCTTCCGGCGCCGCAAGTGTTGGAGATCGGCG
>Ga0335075_10014531_pt1 | contig 11823 bp, 9 predicted proteins | sample Lox_Sample_24_FD_206723 | JGI IMG/M metagenome (GOLD analysis project Ga0335075, IMG submission 206723) | Soil microbial communities from Loxahatchee National Wildlife Refuge, Florida, United States - Lox_Sample_2.4 | ecosystem: Environmental > Terrestrial > Soil > Wetlands | place: USA: Florida... | reverse complement strand
GACCTCAGTTACGTCGAAATACTGGGATGAATACCCAGAACTTATCTCCTATTTAGCGGACACCTGGCTCTGCCATAAGGAGAAGTTTTGCCTGGCGTGGACTAACAAAGTGACTCACTATGGCAATTCTGTAACTAGTCGCGCAGAGAGTATTCATCACGCCATCAAAAGGGACCTACCTAGCCGACTATTGCACCTTCACGACGTCTGGCAGCTATTATCTCTCTACCTTACACGAACGGCGAACGAATTGAAGCACAAGCTAGGCTATGAACGTAGCAAGGTCAAAGATTCACACAGAAAAGCTATTCTAGCACCTCTTCATCACTACATTAGCCACCACGCGATCGATAAGGTACTGGAGCATTGTCAGCAGTTCAACTTATTCGCTAATAGCGCGGCCGAGCTTGTTCCCTGTACAAAAGCGTTTACTACCACTCTAGGACTACCGTGCGCCCATCTCGTCCAAGACAAATTGAGAGCTAATGAGCTCCTTGAATTAGACAACTTTCATCCTCAATGGTACCTTGACGATCCTGCTATACGCCCACCCATCGATCCTATCCTCCTAATTCGAGATCCTATCAAAATAAGAGCCCGGGGGAAAGATGACGGCAAGAAGGGACAGCGAGAGCTCATACAAGTGGAACGAGCGCGGAGGGCCACTGCTGTAAAGCCAGCAAAAGCACAACTACTTGAGCGACCAGTTGACTACACTAAGGTTCCGCGGCCTTTTGAATTCTTCAGATCTATAGAGGATATCGTCGCTCATCTACCGCTAGAACTACCAAACGGACCTTCCTTTCGGCGTGCTCCACGCCACAACATAACCGAGAATAATGGGGTACAGGAGCTGTTTCCTGACCCTTACTGGGTAGACGAATTGTGGCATGAAGAGGTCAGGCTGGCTCCAGAAACCTACCGCATGTACCAAGAGCTCGGATCATTCAGGAATAGGCGCATTCAAGAACTTCTTTGCTGGAGAGAAGACCGGGCAGATCTAGAAGCAATGCGAGAGGCTGCTAGGCAAGCACACAGGGAAAAGCTACTGCAGGAGCAGGCACAGATGGAAGCGAGGGATGAAGCTATAGGAAAAGGGCTACGACGGTCCTGGCGAGGTAGAATTCCTACCAAAAGAAAACGTGAGCTCTGATAATCGGGTACAATTCTGTCTGAGTTAGGTCACGTGCACTAATCGCAGGCTCGCCCTGCGATTAGAATCTGGTGGTTTTGGAAGATGCTGTATTGCTTGTCCTACTGTCCCTGGGTGTAGCGGACGATTTATGTACACAGTACCTGTCCAGGCAGTAGCAGGCAGATGACACGCTAGAAGCAGGTACCCATATACTTACTGAGATCGCCGCAGGCGTCAGTATGCATCTCTGAGATGGCCATCGTTGGTGTAGGCGAGAATCACACTAGCGCCAGGGTAGAACTCCTAAGGGCGCATGGCTGTCCTGTACCTATTCTAGCTGACATTCTCGCCGCCGCATTTGAAAGTGCACCAAGAGCGTCCCCGAGATCAGCTCAAGGGGGGGTGCGACGACTATCTCAAGGGGGGGGTGCGACGACTACCAAGGGGGGGTGCGACGACTATCAAAGGGGGGGTGCGACGACTATCAAGGGGGGGTGCGACGATTATCCGGGGGGGGTGCGACGTATAACCGCACCCGGCGCAGATGTCATAGGTGTGAAACCGACAAATCGCAGTTTAGCGAAAAATCTCCAGAACTACCAATGCGAGCGTACGTCTCATAGGCATACACTGGAAAATGGACAGGCATTCTCGACTCCATGGTGAGGATCTCTTTTCTGTGCATTCTGGGGAAGCATACCTTTCGATGAGGATTTGGTCAGCTATTGGTCAGTACGCACATAGTGATGATTGCTGAAGCAGCCAAGTTCGGCCCAGACTGATCACTCGCAGCGAGCCCGTCCAGAAGCCTGAAACGAACCCCAACCCCAGCAATGCGCCAGGCACCAGGGCTGCCGCCTAGTTGGCAAGGATTGACGTAATCTGAAGTCCCATGCCTGGCTTGAAAGCTTGGGCATGTCTAAAAAGCGGCGACTTCGAATTGCTGTCACTCGCTCAGCACTTTGGCCGCGCGATCCTCTTTACGATACTCCGTATAGACATCTGCCGTCGTCGAATTTTCACTCTACAAAATCAACCGCCATCCCTCGCCGCTTTCATCACTACCTTCTCTGCTTCTGCATCACTGCCCACCCTGTCCGATCCGCCAACACGTCAAGCGTAATAGTCAGCACGGCCACCTCCAAAGTTCCTACGATCGTGTTCCCACCCTCTCTTGAACTGACCTTTTCGCAACCCGGGCTTTTTTGGGCCCCATAGTCGCCCAATCTGCGTACCAAATCCATCCAACATCCAGTACTCTAGTGACAAAATGGCTCAACATAGATGGCATGACTTCATTATCTCGAGCTTGACGGCCTCTGTACGGTGTGAGACGAGGTTGACGAGGAAAAAGCCTGTAGAAGGAACGCGAGCCCGGTTCCGCAGGTCGCAAGTGCTCTACGCAGCTGGAAAGACCTAGCTGAGACTGCGCGGGGGACCAATAAAGCAAATACCGCACATACCAGGAGAACCTAGCCTCGCAGGCGTCGTCCAGCTAGGCAGCATGAATGATTGGTCAATAAGGGCGGAGTGTTTGGCGCGTACGAGGCCTACTATTCTATTCATATACCCTATCCTCCTTGGGAAACAGGAACTGGGTCTGAACAAAAGCTACGCCATAATTTGTAGCCCCTTGATAGTAGACATTTACGCCCCTTTTCCTCCAGACTTCCAATTGATAGGGCCGTTGCTGATTCTGATCTGGATGCCTTTGGTCAGGGTTCCAAATGTCACATGAATTGAATGGTTTTGACTTTCACTCGCCGCCCTTGAGATAGCCTCCTCTTTGGCCTTTGACAGCAACTCTTCCAGTAATTTCCGCGACGAGTCAAGTGCGCTTCGTTCCTCTTCAATTTGCTTGACCGTATTGGCCATATCCTCTGCATTTTGATTCTGTTCCTGTCCAGCGCCACCAAGGTGTAATTCTCCTAAGCCAGTTTCCACTTCCGCTAGCTATGCGCCAGTCGAAGTAATGGCCTGAGAGATTTCCACCTCTGTTGAAACGGGTTTCTTGATCTCTTCGGTGATATAGGTAGCGCGAATGGAGCTGTATCTACGCCACGATTATTAGCATCGACTACGATTATGACGTCTCAGCTCAGAGGAACGCACCATGTCGCAGTGCCAACTACCGAGCTGATGCTAATCTTGCAAGCTTGGAGTTGGTCAGATATGGCTTTTATTCGGTGCTGCTTGAAGAAGCCAGCGTTTGCTCTATCTTGCCATAATGGCCTTCTTTCGTCAGAATGTCTGATCCACTGCTGGAGGTTGGCGCAGAACATGTCGCATGCTCTTGTGCAAGTGTTGATTGTAGAATTCGTTTTGTCTCAGTCACCATGGTAAGTGAAGTTTAGATGATATGCAAATCTTCCACAGGTGGGTTGACCTTTCGTCCGAATAGCTCTCCGTCCATAATTCCGTGGATATAAGCTTCTCCTACCAGTTCAAACCGCCGTGGTAAAGACATGTCAGAGCGAGAACTTGACTTTGAGACTGGGCGAAGGACGAATGGGACTTGTGCCCCTTGAATCAAGCAGATTATATCACCATCTCGTGAAAATCGAGGCACCACTCCGATATATCCGAGCTCTGTGATGCAAAGCTTTCGGCCATACGCACAATTTGGCAGCAGGTATCTAAATGAGGGACCTGGGCCATATCTCTGCATCAATTTAGGTGCCAGTGGTCTGTTGACGTCCAAAATAATACCGCTTTCTACCATTTCATCTAGGATGTTCACCCATCTCTCAAAATCATCGCCATGCGATGGTGGAGCCGGACGTGTATTCCTAGTTCGGTCTCCAATAAGCGTACGCCAGTACACTTCTCGAAGTCGCTGTTCCGGCCGTGTATGTGGATACGGTTCTTGCACAGAGTCGGAATCGATAATGAACCTCCATCCTTCGTGTATATGTACTAGCTCAATGGCCAAGTCAGAAACTTTCCAGCTGTCCCCTCCACTAGTCATCAGATGGCCAAATTCTGGTCCAAAAGTCTTGAGAGCGTCGATTACTCGACCACGAAGCAACAACGTTGGCGGCTTTTCGTCTCGCCGAACTGTGGGTTTCCCATCCCCGTCTCTCCCTGCTTGGTATGGACATGAAAAGACTGTAGAGTCCCTGTAGCTCAAAGTTCCAATAATGGGTTGTCGGCTCCAGTCCGGGCACCAGGAGGGTAGTTCTTTGCCATCTTCATTTTGTACAATGGGGCTTCGGTTATTCTTGCCGAAATAACCTATGCCGGCATAGGACAATAAACGGTGCGGGTCTTCCCGTTCGAGCAGATACCCTGCGGTGTCCAGGTAGAGTTCGATTGTGGATTTCTTGTAATTTGGACGTATGGTGGCATCCAGCTGCTCTTGTTCACAGAAGCCTTGAATTCCGAAAACCTTGTCTCTTGGATCAGTAGACTGGAACTTGTGGCATAGGAATAGGGTGGAAGAGAAGGGGAGTGACTTTGTCTCGCTTTCCTCGATCGTGCGCCGAACGCGAGACATGAGTTGGATGTTGGAAATACCACGAGGCGGCATCTTTCTAGTTGCAAAATCGCGTGTCGTTTCCATTAACGAACCGATGGCTGGATGTGTAAGGCAAGAGCCCAAACCTTCAACCAAGTGTTGCCATGGTATCTCCGTTTTGCCATAGAGAACCCTAACAGACGACGCCAGGGATACCTCTTGGACAACCCAGACTCTATTAAACCAAGAGTTCGCAGCCAGATTTTGAAAGGCTTCCCACCTGGGCTTTCTGACTTGAAACCCATACCTTCGAAAAATATCTAACTCGCTTGAACCAAGGCGCAAGTCCAGGAAGACCAACTCATCGAGAATATCACATGCCAGAGCGGCTTCAACCCATTCCAGTCCCTCGCGAACCCAACTTTGTTCCGGTGGTTGCAGACAAACGGTAACAACGAATGCACTTCTGTAGATGTCTCCCATAAGTTTGAGTTGGGAAGACTTCTCACTATTGTCTGTTTTGACAGTCCCCTTTATGACGTCTTCCTTTGTGCTGTCTGGCTTGGTTGTGTCTTCCTTGGATGTGGCATCATTTTGATTGATGCAAATAGAGTCTATCCACACCAATCGTGGTTTCCAAAAGGAGCTTCTGCTTGCCAAAACCCTGTAAGTGCTCTTCGGAACTTCGAGACGTTGGCCATTCACCCGAATATTGCACGTCTCTTTCGAAGTACCCCAGGTATGGGAAAGTGCTTCGTACTGAGGCGCCTGACGCAGGGGAACTTGAAATATGGTGCAATGAACATCATCTAGCATGGATCTCGGATGCAGCAGTAGAAGGCGAATATTACCGGGATGATCAAGGGGTTTGTAGGTGAAAGCCTTCTCTGTGCTCGAAATGCCCCGGAGAATGTTTCGCCTTGGAAAATTCCTCCACCTCCTAGTCCTTAACATGCAGAGTTGCGTAAGTGCCCTAGTATACCAATACCGCGGAATTTGCTTTCTCCAAGCTCCGTCGTAGGGGTGTTTTCCACCGTTCTGCAGGCAAAACACACTCCAGAGCACGGCGTCCCAAAATACATGATCGATCAGATCTCGGAAACAATTCGCAAACACCCAAAAAAGACGGTCCGTATTACTTTTGACCAGATGTATCCCCAAAGCCAGGAAAGTTTCGAACAGGGAGGTTGTGATAAATAACATGAATCGTCCGATTCTGCGAATTTTCAAGGACATCCTGACCAGGAGGTATAGCATCACCTCATTCTGAAGCAGGAGAAAAATTGCAAAATGGGCTAAAGGCATCCATGTATACTCCCGAGGAGCATACACGAATTGTGTCAACAAATTCGTTCGTGACAATGCGAAGGGACTACTGTGTCGAAAGAGCGCTGACACAAGAGCAATCGAAATAACAGAGTTCAAGGCCATGTCGAATGACTCGCGTCTGAGTTTATAGTCGAAGAGCTTCTTCAACATCTCAATCTCCTCACGACTGATTTGAGACTGGAATATCTGATCGACGGCTTCTAGTGCATCGCGGCGCGTTGGAGCCTTGAGGTCCTTCCGAAATGTCCTCCATAATTTGCCATGGTTTCCGTGGTGTGACAGGCATTTCGATATATTCCACACATTCTTGCGGAAATCGGCGTTGAACCATTGTTTGACGGGATAGAATGGTTGAATGACACGGAACAACATTCGAAAAGCCGCCCAGCGAAGATCGTTCGCAACAAGCAATGTATCTCCCTGACCAGCAATGAAGAGAGCGGTAACGCCAAGAATATGATCATAGCATTTATCAAGAACTCGCTCCAGTTTGAGAGCTGAGCTTGCCCAGAAGACGTTGAATCTGAGCGAAGGTGGGGCGTCTTGCAGTGTCGACATCGTCAATTGCTGTAGTCGGAGCCAGACTATTTGAGGGCGAAAAGAGGAAACGATAGTAGATTTGAGGAGCTCGATAGTAAGAATGTTATGAAGTCTCCATTTGGTGCAATTTGCAAAGAACGGGGGGAGAACTTAATGGGAGTTGCGGAGGTTTGTGTCACGGCCCAGTCAATATAAGGAATGGTGACGCATCATTCATATTGGTGACCTAAATACGAAGAGATCAAAGTACAGTACAGGAGGTGCTATGCTAGGCGAGGCCCCTGAGGGGCGACCCCTGACCTAGGCGAGATTATGTGACGCAAGCCACATGTCAGAGCTTGAAGTGCAGAAACACGGAAAGCGCCTGATAACAAAAGGCGTTGGTGTAGCGCTCAAGTGGACGTTGGAGCAATATTGACCAGCGCTTAGAGAATTCCGTGCTGACAAGAATAGGAATAGTCTGAGGTCTCTCAAACCTTAAAAGAAATTTCTCTAGTTATTGACTGTTGATGCGCCGTCCAGCCTCGTCTGGTGGCGGTTAGACTCGGCCACAGCAGCGCCTTCCGGTTGCATCTTTCACTGTCTGTGTACCGCCCACTTCAGAGAGGTGAAAGAAGCCTCGCCATCGTCAGCTAGGCACCGCGTTTCTGGAGCCGGGTTAACACCAAGCTCATTTACTAGCTCCCGGATGCGTCGTGAATTCATAACACTGAAACGACAGGTCCTCCGCCTCCTGCCTCCCAAAACCCCAACCCCTTATCCCGTTTCCCCGCAACAAGATAAACTTCTCTGAGTTCATGTCAAGTGATTTCACGATTCTCTTCAAGTACTAAATCCGTATGTATTCATAATCCCGGCCTTCTTTTGCCATCTTCCCATTGCGCAAATTCAGCTTTGGTCAGGAGAGGAACTATAGCTTCCGCAGCAATGCAAACATCGATACGCTTAGTTGCAGCCTACAGAGTGTGGATAGTTTCTGAATGAGCCCTGAAGGAGAAAATCGCCTCCGTTTCTTTACAGAAGTTCCTGCTTCGGATGGCATGGTCTTCCTTTGATTCTCGCGCCTTGGGAATCCAGAGCTCATCTTCCTCGGTGAAGTCTGGTTGGATCTCACTTAGGGTAGCTGGATGAGTCTATGTACGCTATGTACGAGTACTATGTCGATTACAAGAGTGCCGGCGACCATTTCGTCGCGGCTCGCCCACAAGACTGTCCCCGCAGTCCGCGGTATGAAACTGTACAGGCTGGGTGCTCCCTCCGCCTTCTGCGACGTGCCTTTAGACCTGCCGACGCCGAACAATCCGAGGTTGTCTGCGTTGTCGAGCACGAGCACGAGCACCCACTCCGTATCCGATTCGAGCCGTTCTCGCACAGCCATCAGCAACTCTTCACCGTCAAGCTTATCAGTCACCCCCCAATTTCCTTGCAATCGACTTGTAAACCCGGAAGGAAATATGGTCTCGCTGTCGGCGTGGACCCAGAAAATGGAAGATGAGGTATCGCGACATCGACGGTAGACGAATTCAAGGGCAATTTATGTATTCCTTCCTGATTAGCTTGTGTAAGACCAATTAAGCAGATGGCGGAACCTACCCAGACCCGCCCAGACCCCAGAAGACGGCGCTTCGATGTTCGGAAGAACGAGGAAGTAGCTTCTCCAGCTCGGAGAAGATTTCAGTACGGTCGATGACATCCCTTCCAATCAGGGAACTTTCATTCAAGCTGGAGTCGATTTCAACGAGTCCACACCACTGAGCAATCTCGTCGAGGCCAAGCTCGGACTTAACACGATGCAAGCCCGCTACCACGTTGATTTCATCGAGAAGCTCTTGCCGCAAGAAATGGACCGTGTCAAAAGCTGAGTCCCCACGAGTGTGGTAGCGTTAAGGAGCATTTACGCAGTATCGGTCGGTCAAGGGCACTCTCCTTAAAGCTGAGACTGAGCTCCTCTTCTCCGGCCAGTATCTCTAGTTTCTGGAGATCCTCGAGCGATTCGATACCGAACAGGGCGTTGTTCGCGACCGCCATGGCAAGGAAATAAGCGGTACAGTTGTAGATTCGTTTTGGATGCTCTTTTCCTGTGGAACCGAAGCTACGCAGGCCCTCCCAATCAGCACAGCTCGACCCTGGATGGAACCTCAGGGCAAGGAGAAGAAAGTAAGAGTAGCACATACTAGATGTTCTCAGGGTCACGGTTGTTCTTCACCCAGCGCTGCTTGATCTGATAGATGATCCTCCACCCACCGGTGGGGACACGTTGCAAGGCAAGATTGCTATCCTATACTATCAGCCATCCTGTTCATAGGTTAGTCGTTAAAAGATGTACTTTGTAGCGAAGCCCCCCCAGTGAAAAATGCAACCCAGTCGTGCTCCAGTCCAGCAGAATTCAAGGAAAATGAAGTTGAACTGGATTCGATAACGCTCAGTAATAAAGGTTGAGTCGTCTTGCGTCCAAGGGGTCTTCAGTAGGCGACGAGCATCGCGTTCGGTAAAAAGATGCTTCGGCCTTCTGATGTTGACCACGAGACCTTCCCTCGACCAAGGCCTTTCGGACCCGCTACTGATGATGAGAATAGGCTCGGCATGTGGCGGAGTACACTTACGTTGTAGACTTCGCTTCTGTCGTCTTTATTTGTCGGAGTATCTGCAACACGGCTGAAGCCGGCAAAGAGCCACTCCGCAAACGTGTTGAGCGAGTTGCAGGTTATTTTCTCTTTGATCTTCCCCTTGCTCGTGGCCGCATGGAAGCGGAGAAAGTCTTTCACGGTAGCAAGATCGGGGGCCTCTACGTGCTGCTTGAGAATTCCGGTCCCGTACAGCAGCTTCGTCGAGAACTGCAGAAGGCAACCAAAAATAGAGGATGCCAGTTTGGGCCTCGAGCGAGGAGCGTGTCGACTCACCCTCGACTCACCTCCGCTCCCCTGCATTCACCCTGAACTCACCCTGAACTCACCCTCGCTCAGGGTGCGTGCTGGTAAAAGCGGCGTCGCGTGGGTGAGTGAAAGTGGGCTCGCTGTAGATTTCTGTTCTCTTTTGCCAAGAGTACAGAAATCTACAGCGAGCTCACCCCGCTCTAGACCTAGAGTGAGGCCGCCCTGAGCGTGCGCGACTAGCGCTAGAGTCGGGTGAGCCAGAGGTGACCCGGGGGGGGGGGGGGGGGGGGGGGACACAGGGCCGGGGGAACCCAAGCCAGCCGGTCAGGGCATCTTACAAACGGTGGTCGATTTTTTGAGATCTGAGTTTTGAAATATGAGTTTTTGCGCCAAGAGATAAAAGGTCCCTATGGGCCTCCCGTTACACCGCACGTACCCGCCGCAGCCCGCCGCACCCGCCGCAATAGTTTTGAAAGCGGGGGGCAAAACCGAAATTGCGATGCCCTGGTCTTCCTCATAATGTGGATCGTAAGCCTGACCGCGCTTTAGAGTGGTGACGAACGCCACATAAACATCTCTCTTGCGCTTGCAAGTGCCCTCAAACCTCGTGCTTCCTTCGGCAGTCGCCATTTAGAGAAGTGCAGCATGACTTTTTATGTCAATGGTCGTAAAAGAGATACGCCCAAAATATAAGGACAGATATTGAAGATTAGACAGAAGATAAATGGTGACTTCGAAAAGCTGAAGCCACCATGAGGACGAAGTTCATATAAGTGCTGAGGAGATATGTGACACAATTTGGTGAAGGCGAGCCGGCGAGATTTTGGTGGATAAGCAGGAGACGAAACGGGGTTCAGAATTGGCATGGATGACAGATATCTAACCCCTATTCAGCTCCTGGGCTTTCAGCTCGGCCATACGAATTCTGTCGACCAGGGCGGCATGTTCGGCGCGGAGCCTTTGGACCGACTCGTTGGCTGCTATTACCTCGGCCATCTCCCGCTCCTGGGCTTTCATGACGTTGATATCAGTTGCTGTTGTGCCACTGCTACTAGCAGGAGCTGTTGCTGGTGAACTGTGCGATTGTTGTTGGTCCCCCAGGGCGGGCGTGATCGGTGAGTCCACGATGTACTTGGGGAAAGTTTCTTCAAGCTGCTTTGTAGATTCCTTAGCAGGCGGCCGTGTAGACCTCTGGACCGACGTCTCACCGCGGGTATGATCTTCCACAGGCTCCGGTAAATAGGGAGGAACGCGTTTACGTTCGAGGACTTGTTTCTCGCTCTGAGATGCGCCTGCAGTAATGGGAATCTGAGCAGAAAATTTTGTCTTCTGAGAGACGCTGGCTGATGATGCTGGTATTTGGGTGATTGTGGTCGCGGCTGGCTCGAGCTTACTGATGGGGCTAGAGGTGACGAGGCCACGGCTGCCTTCAAGCTCAGGCTTGCGCATGGAGAATTGCCGCGTCGGCTCAGCATTGTTCAAAGCGTTATTAGGCTCTCGAGCTGACAATCGCTTCCGGCGCTTGCGACAGACGACCCACAAGGCAGCCATGACAGACAGAGCTACTACAGCTGCTCCTACGGCAATGCCTGCTTCAGCGCCGGTGGACAACCCGCCTGATGGAGACTGAGAGGGCGGTATGCTAGTTGACGACAACAAAGATGAGGAAGACGTGGTCGTTACGCTAGTACTCGAGGAGGAAGATGACGCGCCTCCTGGCGCTATGGTTGAACTCAAAGAGGATGAGGAAGGCGTGACGATTGCAGTTAACGAAAACATAAACTCCGGATCTTGAAGAGGGTTGTCAAATGGATATAGAATCGGTGCTCGCCCTTCATGGTTGTCGCAGCACGAAACATTCTCAGCTCCGCAGCAGATGGTGCCGTCTCCGCAATTGGTGGCGCAGGAGTAATCGCCTGTGGCACATTCTTCGGGGGTTACGGATGTGTTGAAGGTTTGGAGACTATCTGCTCGTATGCACCACGAATTCAGACTATTGAGCTGCGTTGCAGGAAATACATGTAGGCTATTGACGAAGAGATTGATTTGGGGCGATGTTAACTTACAAGGACAGCCACACGCAGGGTCTTCCCACGTAGAATCAGTGCAAGCTCCAGGGACGCGGTTAGTGCCCAGGCCGGCCCAACAGTAAAAATTTGAGATGCAGAAGCTAGTTTTGTAGCAGCAGGCACTGACAGCTGCGTCAGGGTCACATGGGACTTCGTTCGTTACCAAGGTGCCGTCAGAGAGGAAGCATTGCTTCTGTCCAAACACCGCAATGCTATGAGAAACAACGAGTAGAGGGAAGATTAAGACATCCATGACGGTAAAGCTTAATAGGCTTAAAGCTCGAACGCTCAAACAGATAACGATGCCTGTACGGGGTGTTGCGGCAGCGTGAAGGATGGGATTCGATTCAGCTATTCTAACGAAGATATAAGGATGAAGAAAGAAGAAAGGGCTGGAGTTGGCGACAGACGAACTAAATG
>Ga0335075_10014529_pt1 | contig 11824 bp, 7 predicted proteins | sample Lox_Sample_24_FD_206723 | JGI IMG/M metagenome (GOLD analysis project Ga0335075, IMG submission 206723) | Soil microbial communities from Loxahatchee National Wildlife Refuge, Florida, United States - Lox_Sample_2.4 | ecosystem: Environmental > Terrestrial > Soil > Wetlands | place: USA: Florida... | reverse complement strand
CAATCAGCCGGGACAGGTGGTCCTCAGCCACGTAATCCTGAACGCTCGGCGGCAGCAGATGCGTCTCGTCAATCTTCCAAGGCCGAAACTGCTTGCTCATGGCCACGCAAAGAATCAGACTCGTCGCGACTTGGCTAGTGACTACTCAGACAGGCTCCTAGTGTCCTGATTCCGAAGTTTTAGGTATTTCACCCCCAACCTCCTCGTCCTGAGGAGCGCCGAAGGCGCGTCTCGAAGGACGCTCCAGTGACCACCGGACCGGCGGCGCCCTCTGGAGCATACTTCGAGACGCGAGGCCATAGGGCGTTCTTAAGGAACGCCCGTCTCTCGCCGGGCTATGGCCTCGCTCCTCAGTATGAGGGCAGTGGTTTGTCCTGGCCGTTGGCGCTCTGGCAAACCGCACGAACTTCGAATCCAGCACACCAGAGCGTGCGATGCGATCAGGTCAACCCACGGCCGTCATTGCGAGCGAAGCGAAGCAATCCAGGGGGAGGTAGGGCGCTTTACGGCTCTTGGATCGCCAAGTCGCTTCGCTCCTCGCGATGACGCCTCAGCCGCGCGGGGCCGGCGCCATCCGCGCATGGACCTCGCTCGTCATCGCGTTGATCCCTTCGACCAGGGTCCTCACTGTTTGGGTGAGCTCGGTGTTTTGCTGGAGCAGGGTCTCCACGCGCTCGGTCAGCGCGGTGTTCTGCCGCAGCATCTCGACCAGGAGGCCGGTCTGCTCGCGCATTTGCCCCTGGCGCTGTTCGCTGACCTGGTGCAGCTCCTCGCGATGCTGGGCGTCGGCGAGGCTCGCCGCCTTGTCGCGGTCGGCCTGACGGGTTTGCGCCAGGAGGATCAGCGGCGCGGCGTAGGCGGCCTGGGTCGAGAAGGCGAGGTTGAGCAGGATGAACGGATAGACGTCGAACTGCGTCCAGCCGGCGGCGTTGACCAGGATCCATAAGCCGACGATGACGGTCTGCGCGATAAGGAAGGTCGGCGTGCCGAAGAAGCGCGCGAAATCCTCCGCCTTTTTCCCGAACCAGTCGCCGCCGAAGGCCGATTCGAGATGGGCGTTCGGCAGGTGGATCCGGCGCAGCCGCTCGTGACCCGCCGCTTCATGCTCGATGTCCATGAGTCCTCCGTTGCGCCTCGAGCCGCGGCTCGCGCGCGGCCCCTGTCCGATTCCCTCGCCTCCGAGGATACAGAAGAATGAATTTCGATGCGGCGCCCTCGCGAGGGAGAGACGGCGGAGCGGTCCGGGGCCGCGGCTTAGAGACGTGAGCCGGCGTCGCCTTGCGCCCCCATGCGTCAAACGCTATGGTCCGATTGTCCAGGATCGTAATAGTATACGCTTGATCGAACTGAACGAGGACGTATTAGAACAAGCCTCCCTCATTCGTCGCGTCGGTTACGGGGCTCCGAGGGCTGGCGACGCAGGCGACAACAGCAGGAAGAAAACCATGTCTCACAAGGTCGAAACTCTGGCGCTTCATGCGGGCTGGCGGGCCGATCCGGCGACCGGCGCGGTCGCGGTGCCGATCTACCAGACGACTTCCTATCAGTTCGAGAGCGCCGAGCACGCGGCCAATCTGTTCGCGCTGAAAGAGCTCGGCAACATCTACACCCGGATCATGAATCCGACCAATGACGTGCTCGAGAAGCGCGTCGCGGCGCTCGAGGGCGGGGTCGCGGGGCTCGCGCTCGCCAGCGGTCAGGCGGCCTCCGCCTTTTCGATCCAGAACCTGGCGCGGGCGGGCGACAACGTCGTCTCCTCGACCGACCTCTATGGCGGCACCTGGAACCTGTTCGCCAACACGATGAAGGACCAGGGGATCGAGGTGCGGTTCGTCGATCCGGCCGATCCCGAGAATTTCCGTAAAAAAACCGACGCGCGCACCCGGGCCTATTACGCCGAGACGTTGCCCAACCCGAAGCTGATCGCGTTCCCGATCGCGGAAGTCGCGGCGATCGGGCGCCCGCTCGGCGTTCCCCTGATCATGGACAACACCGCGGCGCCCATCCTGACGCGACCCTTCGAGCACGGCGCGGCGATCGTCGTCTACTCGTCGACCAAATATCTCGGCGGCCACGGCAACTCGATCGGCGGCCTCATCGTCGACGGCGGCAATTTCCCTTGGGACGCGCATAAGGAGCGCCAGCCCGCGCTCAACACGCCAGATCCCAGCTACCACGGCGCGGTGTGGAGCGAGGCGGCGAAGCCGCTCGGGCCGGTCGCCTATATCCTCAAAGCCCGCACGACGCTGCTGCGCGACCTCGGCTCGTGCATGTCGCCGTTCAACGCCTTCCTCACCTTGCAGGGGGTGGAGACCGTTCCGTTGCGCATGGAGCGCCATTCGGCCAACGCGTCCGCCGTCGCGGCCTGGCTCGCCAAGCAGCCTTCGGTTACGAGCGTGATCCACCCCTCGTTCCAGAAGGGCGAAGCCAAGAAGCGCGCCGAAAAATATCTCAAGGGCGGACTCGGCGGCCTGGTCGGGTTCGAGATCAAGGGCGGCAAGGAGGCGGGGCGCAAGTTCATCGACGCCTTGAAGCTCCTCTATCACGTCGCCAATATCGGCGACGCCCGCTCGCTCGCCATCCATCCGGCGACCACCACCCACTCGCAGCTCTCTCCGCAAGAGCAGCTCGCGACCGGGGTGACCGACGACTACGTGCGGCTATCAGTCGGCATCGAGCACATCGACGACATTCTCGCCGATCTCGACCAGGCCTTGAAGGCGGCGGCGTGACTTGTAGCCGCGCTCGTTGAGAGCGGGGGGACTACAAGCGGGCGGCGAGCTGTTCGCCCGCCTCACCCCCGCTCGCGCATCAGCCTCGACTTGTCGCGGCTCCAGTCGCGCGCCTTCTCGGTCTCACGCTTGTCGTGCAGCTTCTTGCCGCGCGCGAGCGCAATGGCGATCTTGGCCCGGCCCTTGGCGTTGAAATAGATGCGCAAGGGCACGATGGTCATGCCCTCGCGCTCGACGCCCCGGGCTAGCTTCGCAATCTCCTTGGCGTGCAGGAGCAATTTCCGCGGGCGCTTGGGCTCGTGGTTGAACCGGTTGGCCTGCAGATATTCGGGGATGTTGGCGTTATAGAGCAGCACTTCGCCGTTGCGGTCGACGGCGGCGTAGCTCTCCGCGACCGTGGCCTTGCCGGTCCTCAGCGACTTGACCTCGGTTCCGGTCAGCATGAGGCCCGCTTCGAACGTCTCGCCGATCTCGTAATCGAAACGCGCGCGCCGGTTGTCGGCCACGACCTTGAAATTGGGTTTTTCCTTTTCGGCCGCCACGCGCTCAAGGCTCCTCAGGCGTTGAGCAGGCCCGCGTGCACCATGGCGCGGCGGATCAGCGCTTCGGTCGCCGGACCCACCGGAACGAGCGGCAGCCTGGCGTCGGGCTGAATATGGCCGAGCAGGCTCAGCGCGTATTTCGCGCCGTTGACGCCGGGCTCGGCGAAGATCGCCGCGTGCAGCGGCGTGAGCCGGTCCTGAATCTTCAGCGCATGGCTCCAGTCGTCCTTGAACACCGCCTCCATGAGTTCCGCGCATAAGCCCGGCGCGACATTCGCGGTCACCGAAATGCAGCCGTGCCCACCCGCGGCCATCGCCGCCAGCGCGGTCATGTCTTCGCCAGAAAGTTGAATAAAGTCCGCCCCCATCGCGTGCCGCTGGCGCGATACGCGCCCGACGTCGCCGGTTGCGTCCTTGACGCCGACGATGTTGGGCAATTCGCTGAGCCGCTTCATCGTGTCGACCGACATGTCGACGACGCTCCGCGGGGGAATGTTGTAGATGATGATCGGAATGCCGATCGCGTCATTGACGGCCTTGAAGTGCTGGTAAAGGCCTTCCTGCGTCGGCTTGTTGTAATAGGGCGTGACGACCAGAACGGCGTCCGCCCCGCTTTGCTCGGCGTGGCGGGCAAGATCGATCGCCTCGGCGGTGTTGTTGGAGCCGGCGCCGGCGATGACCGGAACCCGGCCGCGCGCCTCGTCGATGCAGATGTCGACCGCGCGGTGGTGCTCCTCATGAGTCAGCGTCGGGCTTTCGCCGGTCGTTCCGACCGGCACCAGCCCATGCGAGCCGGACGTGATCTGCCAGTCGATCAGCGCGCGATAGGCCGGCTCGTCGATCTTGCCGTCCTTGAACGGGGTGACCAGCGCCGTCAGCGATCCGTGAAACTTCGCCCGCTTTTCCATCGCTCCCGCTCGACCCGTGCCGCGCCCGTTCGATCCATATCCCCGGCAAGGACACATAGCCCCGACGCGCCGCCGGTGAAAGGGGGACGCCGCGCGTCATGGTTTAGACCTTGGTCACCAAGATGGGTCCATCCTCGCGCAAGGAGAATGGACTGAATGACCATGTTTCGATTCGGGCCGCTTCTGGCGGTGGGCGGGGCCGCCTGCCTCATTGCGTTGACGCCTCACGAACGTGCCCCGCAGCCCGAGGTCGCGGCGCTCCCCTCCGCCGCGCGCTTCGACGCCGCGCCGACGGAAACCGCGAGCATCGCAGGGCCGGCGCAATCGGCGCGCGCCACGAACATCGAGGGCCTCTCCGGGCAGGCGCATGAGCGCCTGGTCGGCCTCGAGGCCCTTCCCCTCGCCTTGCCCGGCGAACCCGCAGGCGTCCCCGCAAACCCGCCCGAGGCCGCGCGGAGCGAAGCGGCCGCGAAAGTCCAACTCGCCTACGCGGACATGACCGGCGCGGCGCCGGCGCTCGGCGCGCCCTCCCCGATCGCGCCGCCGCCAAACGCCGCTGGCCTGGAGCCGCCCGCGCCCTCGGCTGGCCGGGAGGCGCCGCCGGCGCCCGCCCTGCCTTCAACTGCTCCGCCCGTCTCTGAGGCCGCGATCCTCTACACGAAGGGCGACGCGGCGGGGCTCGCCGCGCTCGCCGCGTCGGCTACTGACCCGGCCGAGCGGACGGCGCTCGAATGGGCGTCCTTGCGCGCCGACGCCCATCCCTCGTTCGCGGCGCTCGGCGCCTTCCTTAAGGCGCATCCGGGCTGGCCGAGCCGCGGCTGGATTCGCGCGCGGCAGGAAGCCGAACTCCTCGCCCATCCGCAGACGCCCGCCGAGGTCGCGGCGTTTTTCGCCGGCGCTGCGCCCTTGTCGAGCGCGGGCAAGATCGCCGCGGCGCGCGCGGACGAGGCGCTCGGCCACGTGGACGAGGCGTCGCGCATCATCCGCTCCTTATGGCGCGAGGGCAATTTCGACGGGCTCACCGAGAGCCTCATCCTGCACGACTTCGGCGCTTTGCTGACCAAGGCCGATCACGCCTATCGCGCCGAGCGCCTAATCTACGCCGGCTACGACAGCGCTGGCGTGCGCGCCTCGGCCCTCGCCGGGCCTGAGTTCATGGCGCTCGCCGACGCGCGCATCGTCGCGGCTCGCGCGCCGATGAGCCCGGCGCTGGTCAGGGCGGTTCCGCCGGCTTTGCGCAACGATCCGGGTCTCCTGTTCTCGAGGATCCAGTACGCGCGCCGCGCGGGCCGGGTCTACGAGGCGGCGACGCTGCTCAGCCTCGCGCCGCGCGATCGCGACGCGCTGGTCAATCGGGACCGGTGGTGGAGCGAGCGCAAGATGGTCGCCCGCGCGCTGCTCGACCTCGACGAGCCGCGACTGGCTTTCGAGGTCTGCGACGGGACCGTCCGGCCCGACTCGTCCGAGGCCGAGGTCGACGCCGCGTTCCACGCCGGCTGGATCGCCTTGCGCTTCCTTCACGAGCCTTCCGTGGCCGCGAAGCGGTTTGCGCTCGCGGCCGAGGCCGCAGAGAATCCCCTGTCGGTCGCCCGCGCCGCCTATTGGCAAGGGCGGGCCGCGGAGGCGATGGGCGGCGCTCAAGCGGCCAAGAGCTTCTACGCCCGCGCCGCGAGCGTGCCCATCGCCTATTACGGACAATTGGCCGCCAAACGTCTTGGCGAGACCCGTCTCGCCTTGCGCTCGCCGCCGCCGGCGGCCAAGGGCGACGGCCGCGACGAGGCGGTGCGCGCGGCCGAGGCGCTCTACGCCGACGGGCTCGACGCGCTCGCGACGCCCCTCGCCTTCGACGCTGCGCGGCATTGGCGCGACGATTCGCAGCTCGCCGCGATGGCGGACGTGGTCAAGCGGCAGAACAACGCTGGGACCGAGGTTCAGTTCGCCAAGATCGCCGTCATGCGGGGCCGGCCCTTCGACACGATGGCGTTCCCGGCGGTCGGCATGCCGGGCTTCGTGCCGCTCCCCCATTCCGCGGACCTCGCGACCGTCTACGCGGTCGCGCGGCAGGAAAGCGAATTCATCTGGCATTCGGCGTCGTGGGCCGGCGCGAAGGGGCTTATGCAGATGCTGCCCTCGACCGCGGCCCTGGTCGCCCGGCGCGCTGGCGTCGAGTTCGACCCGGCCCGCCTCATCGTCGATCCCGCTTTCAACACCGAGCTCGGCGCGGCGCTGCTCGGGCAATTGATCGAAGACGAAGGCGGCTCGCGTCCGCTCGCCTTCGCCGCTTACAACGCGGGGCCGGGCCGGGTCGCCCAATGGATCGCCGCGCATGGCGATCCGCGTGACGGATCGGTCGATCTCGTCGACTGGATCGAGCGCATTCCGTTCGACGAGACGCGCGACTATGTCGAAAGGGTGAGCGAGAACCTCGCCGTCTACCGCCAGCGCTTCGCCGATGAGAAGCCGGCGCAGCCGCCGGTTTCGGCGCGGCTCGCCCGCCAGTAGGAAGCGCCGCTCCCGGAACGGGGCGCGCCGCGCCGCCGGCTTAAAGCAACGCCTTGACGGTCTCGACCAGCTTCGGCACGTCGACCACGTAGGAGAAGGGCGAATCCTTCATGTGCCGGGGCATGCTGGCCAGCACTTCGCGCGATTGGCGCTGGAACATCACGACGTGCTCGAGCCCCAGCATGGCGCAGAAATGCGAGGACCACGGGTCGTGCTGGCCCTCGGCGATGATCTCGACGATCTTGGTCTCCGGCGGGCAGAAATAGGCGTTGGTGAGCGCCGCGCCGAACTCGCACACGATGATCTTGGCCTGAGCGAACAGAAGCGCCTGCTGGTCGAACTTGAGCTTGGCCGGCTGGATGGCGACGAAGCCGAGGACCTTGAGCGCCTCGATCATCTCCGCGCGATTGGTGATGTTTCGGCTGTGTGACGGGCTGCGGCAGATGAGAACGCGCGGAGGCGTCGCGCTCGCCGCGTTATGCTTTCGCACATTGGCGAGAATCCGCCTGAACAGCTCCCGGCTCGCGGGATGCGCGTTCTGGCTGCTGAGCCCGGTGAACCTGTTGGATGTGATCGCATGTTCGAGAAAGACGGGCCTCGGCGCGATCTCGCGGATGAGGCCCTCGGGGACGTCGAGCCGGGCGATGAGGGCGCGCTGCCACGGCCTCAGGGTCCAGCTCAGCATGGGCGCGCGCATCCTCGCGCCGAGATCGATCAGGGGCACGATGTCGTGCAGATAGTGGCCGTAATTGTGCTTGTCCGAGCCGGCGATGAGGAGATGCCCGCCGGGGATGCGAGGCGCGCGCCTGAGCCGTTCGAGATGCAGCCGAAGCTCGCTCGTCCCGTCCGGCAAGGGCCAGTCGAGGATCGCCTTGATCGACGAGAGGTAGCCTTCCCGAAATGGTGCGAGGAACGAGTGGCGCCAGATCCGGCCTTCGGGCGAAATGAGCAGGCCGAACGCCGGAAACCAGTATTGATCGACGAGATGCTCGAGCATCATCGCGGGGGGATGGACCGTGTGATCGACATAATGGTTGCGCTCGGCCGGGTCCCTAGAATGGATGCTGAGCGGATGCGTTCGCGTCCGGTATTGGCCCGGCGGAACGACCTCGCATTGCGCAAGCGGAGGCGGCAGGCGTCCCTCGAAGGGGACAAGCTTGAGATTCGTCGTCTCGTCGACGGCGACCGGAACGCCCGGGCTGGAAGTGAGCGCGCCGCGCAACCGGCGGCGGAAATTCCGCCATGGCGCTCGGACGCTGTTTCGCCACGCCAGGTGCAGCGATCGGCTGATGCGAACGAGCTTTTCGCTGTCGATAAGCTCGCGCGCCGCCTGGGGCGGCCGGGTGTCCAACAAAGCCGATTCCTACTGACAAAAGGCGAGAGTCGCCGCCCAACCGCTTCAGCGCGGCGTCTATGCCCGAACGCGGGGCTTGCGACAAGGGCGGCTTATCCACTGCCGTCAGGCCCGCCCGCGGTGACTTCGCGGGCTTGCGAGGCTAGCGCTCGATCAAAGTCATGGCTTTCCGATTCGTTCACACCGCCGATGTCCACCTCGATTCGCCGCTCGCGACGCTGGCGCTGCGCGATCCGGAGCTGGCGGAGCTGATCAGCGGGGCGACGCGAAAAGCCTTTGTCGCCGTGATCGATCTCTGCCTTCTAGAGCAGGTCGACGCGCTCCTGATCGCCGGCGATCTCTACGACGGCGAACAAACGTCGATGAAGACGGCGCGCTTTCTCGCCGACCAATTGCGAAGGCTCGACGCGGCGGGCGTCAGGACCTTCATGATTCGCGGCAATCACGACGCCGAGTCCCGCATCACCAGGGAACTGACCCTGTCCGAATCAGTCAAGGTGTTCGCCGGCCGGGCGGAAACGGTGTCGCTCAGCGGCGGCGCCATCGAGGTCGCGGTGCATGGCGTGAGCTTCGCCCATAAGCACGCGCCCGAGAGCCTTTTGCCGAAGTTCCGCCCGCCCATTCCAGGAAGCGTCAATATCGGGATCATGCATACGAGCCTTGGCGGCTCGACGGCTCACGCGCCCTACGCGCCTTGCTCGCTTTCCGATCTCCATGGCGCGGGCTTCGACTATTGGGCGCTCGGCCACATTCATCAAAGGTCCGAGGCGCGGGGTAAGGCGGCGATCGTCATGCCCGGCAATCCGCAAGGGCGCGACATCAACGAGGCGGGCCCGAAGTCCGCGACGCTGGTCGCGATCAGCGATGACCGCGCCATCACGATTGAGGAGCGGCTGACGAGCGTCGCTGAGTTCGAGCGCGTCCCAATCGATCTTGCCGCCGTCGACGACTGGCGCAATGCGCTGGGCCGGATCGAGAAAGGACTTGAAGCCGCGCGCGAGGCCGCGCCGAGCGAGCATCTGGTCGCGCGGCTTATGCTCAGCGGCGCAACGCCGCTCGCCTGGCGGCTGCGCGCGGACGCGGACGTGCTGGCCGAGGAGTCCCGCGCGACCGGCGCCGCGATCGGCAAGACCTGGATCGACAAGGTCGAACTCGATTGCGCCGCGCCGCGAGCGGCCGAGAGCGCTCCCTCGAGCGACCCTGTCGCGGAGCTTCATGCGCTGATGGAGACCGAGGTTGCGCAGTCGAAGGCGTTTCAGGATTCGCTTAGCGAAATCGCCGAGGAATTGCGCCGCAACCTTCCGCCCGGCGCGCGCGACGGCCTGCTCGGCCAAGACCCCGGGGAACTCGCCAAGATCCTGCGCGCAATCGCGCGCGAGGGGGCCGAGGACGTGCTCGCCCACCTGCGCGCCGGCGATCGGGACGTCGCCGCGTGAGGATCGCGCGCCTCGATCTCACGCGCTATGGGAAGTTCAGCGATTATCGGCTGGATTTCGGCGCAGCGCCCCCGGGCGGGTCGGACTTCCACGTCGTCTACGGCCTCAATGAGACCGGCAAGTCGACCGCCGCCGCGGCGATCCTCGACCTCCTGTTCGGCGTCGAGAAGCAATCGGCCTACGGCGCCGCCAAGGGGCGCGCCAGCGTCCCGAATTGGCACCCCTATAGCGCGATGCGGATCGGCGCGCGGCTCGAACTCGGCGGGCGTCCTTACGAAGTCGCGCGGCTCAAGCGCGACAAGAACAGCCTGGTCGACATGAGCGACCGGCCGCTCGACGAGAGCCTGCTCGCGGCCGAACTTGCCGGCGCCGATCGCGAAGCTTTCCATATGATGTTCTCGCTCGACGACGAGAGCCTGGAGAAGGGCGGCGAGGCGATCCTGGCGAGCCATGGCGATCTCGGGCAACTCCTGTTCTCGGCCAGCGCCGGCCTCGCCGAGATCAGCGACAGGCTAGAGTTTTTGCGCAAGAAGGCGGACGAATTCTACCGGCCACGCGCCTCGACAACCGAGCTTGCCGAATTGAAGCGCGAACTCGACGCGCTGAAGCATGAGCGCGACGCGGCCGACACGCTCGCCCCGGCTTACGCCGAGCTTGTCCGGCAGCGCGACGAAGCTAAAGCGGCTTACGCGGCCGCCGCAAAGAGCCTCAGCGAGCGGCGCGCCCGCGAAGACGAGATCCAGCGCCTGCTCGGCGCCCTGCCGCATCTTGGCGCGCTGCGCGAGGCGGAGAGCCAGTGCGCGCCGCTCGAAGGCTTGCCCGTTCCGCCGGAAGGGGCGCGCCAGGACGTTCAGCGGTTACAGGGCGAGGCGATCAAGCTTGCGGCGCAGAAGGAGAGCGCCGAGGGCGAGATCAGCGCGCTTAAGGACCAGCTTGAGCGCATAGGCGCGGACTCGGCGGCGCTCAGAATTGCGAATCGGGTCGACGCGTGGCGCGAGCTCATGAGCCGCTACGACAGCGCCGCCGACATCTCGGTGCGGCAGGGCGAACTGGCCGCCAAGCAGGACACGGCCGCGGACATCCTGCGCCGCCTCGGCCGCGAGGGCGAGCCCGACCCGCGCAAGCTTATGCTTCCGGCGCCGATTGTGGGCGCGCTCGAGGATCTGATCGCCGCCCGCTCGGGGGTATTGTCGAAGCTCGAGGCAGCGGGCGAAGCGGCCGAGGCGGCGCGAGTCGCGCTCAGCCACGCGCTGCAGGAGTTGCCGCAGCGCGCCGAGGATGGCCGAGCCGCCGCGATTGCGTCGCTGAAAGCGCGCCTCATGGAGGCGCGGCGCGATGATTCCGCCGCTCGCCTCAGCGCCGCGCGTGACGACGCGGACAAAGCAACGCGCAAGCTCAAGCAGGCCTTCGCGGCGCTCGCGCCATGGCGCGGCAATGCGGAAGCATTGGCTCTGGCCCGCGCCCCGGGCCAAGCGGACACGGCCGGATTGCGCCGCCGCGTGGCGGAATCCGATGCGCTTCGCCGGCAGGCCCAGGAATTTCTGGCCGCGAAGACTCGCGAAGCCGAGCGGCTGAAGGCCGAAGCGGCGGCGGCGACAGGCGCGAGCGATCTCTTGAGCGATGAGACAGCGGCTGAGATTCGCTCCGTGCGCGACGCCGCGTGGTCGGCGCATCGCGCGGCCCTCGATCCGACGAGCGCCGGCCTGTTCGAAGCGGCGATGCGGCGCGACGACGCCGCGGGAGCGGCGAGACTCATCGGCGCGCACGAGCTCGCGGCGCTGCGCGAGCGCAAGATCAAGATTGCGGGCGTCGAGGCCGAACGGGAGCGAGCCAAGGCCGACCTCGAGGCGGCGGACAAGGCGGTCGCTGCTCTCAATCTCGAGATCATAAGCGGCGCTCCCGCCGCGCCGCCGCCGGGGTGCGACCCGCTTCAGTTCATCGACGCCTGGCGGACGAAGCGCGATGAGGCGCTGACGCTCATCGAGGCGCTGCGCCAGTCGGAGGACGCTGAGCGCCGCGCCGAGGACGACGGCGAGCACATCTGCGAACGCCTCAGCGCGGCTCTCGGGGCCGCCGGCGTCGCGCATCACGGCGACGGCGGCCTCGAGGCGCTGATCGAAGCGGCGGAGGCGGCGCTCGGCGAGGAGGCGAGGCTCGCCACGCTGCGGCAGAAGGCGGAGGAGCGTCGCGCCGAGGCCGCTCGCGCCGAGGCCAAGCTCAAAGTCGCGACGGCGGCCGACGCAAATTGGCGCAAGGCGTGGCGCGAGGCCTGCGCCGGAACCTGGCTCGGCGAGGGCGGGGCTGAGCCCGCCCTCGGCGCGGTCAAGCAGTCGCTGAAGGCGCTGGATGA